>Ga0272441_10008997_pt1 | contig 15576 bp, 13 predicted proteins | sample SSMProp6N_FD_193582 | JGI IMG/M metagenome (GOLD analysis project Ga0272441, IMG submission 193582) | Marine sediment archaeal communities from Little Sippewissett salt marsh, Falmouth, MA, United States - SSM-Prop-6N | ecosystem: Environmental > Aquatic > Marine > Wetlands > Sediment ... | reverse complement strand
AAGTTATATACATTGTACTTGATTTACATAAAATTTAGGTGTATCTTTTCCATACCAAGACGGCCGCTAATATACAGGCCGGAGAACGATTTAGCGGACAGCCGGGACAAAAAACAAAAATATTCTGTCATAACATACAAGCAACAGACTGATTTATCATTTTACATCGGAGGGGTTTCATGAGACTGAGTTTTCGCGAGGATGTTGATCTCAGGCTGCAGTATATATTCGGCGGGCTGGTTTTCATTATTTCCTTTATCGCATATACCGCATCAGTGGCGCCCACAACTTCATTTTGGGATTGCGGTGAATTTATTGCATGTTCACGGATTCTGGGCGTGATGCATCCGCCGGGATCGCCTCTTTTCCTTTTGATCGGCAGGATCATGACAATGCTCCCTATTGCCGGTGATATCGGCCTGCGCGTAAACATGTTTTCTGTATTTATCAGCGCTGCCACAATGCTGCTGACATTCATGATTATTATTCAGCTTATACGGCGCTGGAGAGGAGACGCTAAAAATTTTGAAGACCGGTTCATCATGTACGGCTCGGCACTGTTCGGAGCTCTGGCCCTGGCATTCAGCGACAGTGTGTGGTTCAACGCTGTAGAGGCCGAAGTGTACGCCTTTTCACTCTTCTTCACAGCACTTGTTGTCTGGCTGGCTCTCCGGTGGGGAGAGTATTCACGCAAGGCGTCAAGCCTGCTCCTGATCCTGTTCATCTTCTACCTTTTCGGCCTTGCCTTCGGCGTGCATCTGCTTAACATTCTCGCGTTTCCCTTTGTGCTGCTTATTGCATATTTCCATGATAATGAAAGAGTGCGCAAACTGCTGCTGCTGTTGACCATTCAGGCCGCAGTACCTCTGGTGCTGTATGTACTGTTCTACCAGTATAATCCTGCAACCATGTCCTACAGTGACCTGTTGGCCCACCAGGACAAGGCTGGAAGTTTCATGAAAATATTCGGATCGATCTGGGTTGCAGCAACATTGGTGTACACATACATCAAGGACCGGGATGTCTTTATCGTGTGGTGGATCATACCCCTGCTGGTCATTATCGGATATTCAACCTATACCCTTATATACGTCCGCGCGAATCTGGCGCCGCCTATAAATGAAAATGACCCGTCGACTTTTGAACGGATGATGAACTATCTTGAACGGAAGCAGTACGGTGAAGAGGACCTGCTTCTGACATTCCTGTACAGAAAAGCCGAATTCTGGTCATATCAGATCAACAAGATGTATGTCCGCTACTTCGGATGGCAGTTCATCGGCAAGGGCATCATGCTTGACAATCATGACCGCATCATTAAAATAATCAGTTTCCGCGGTCTGTACGGTGTTCCGTTCCTTATTGGTTTGTGGGGCGTAATCCACCATTTTTACAGGGACTGGAAACGGGCCGTGGCAGTTGCCGTGCTTTTCATCCTCACAGGCCTGGCAATCATCATATACCTTAATCAGCCTGATCCCCAGCCCAGAGAACGGGACTACTCCTATGTCGGGTCGTTTTTCGCCTTTGCCCTGTGGATAGGCATAGGATTTGCCGGTATTCTGGAGTGGATTGCCGAATATATCAAGGACAATCTTAAACTCAAGAAAATCGTATACGTTGCGGTGGCTCTCATACTGTTCATCGCAGTACCGGTCAATATGTACGCGTTTAACCGGACATCCCACTCGCGGGCGGGAAATTACGTTGCCTATGATTATTCCCACAATATTCTGGAATCGTGCGAACCCAATGCCATAGTGTTCACCAACGGCGACAATGACACCTTCCCCCTGTGGTTTCTGCAGGAGGTGTACGGAATACGCAAGGATGTCAGGGTCGTGAACCTGTCGCTTTTAAACACTCACTGGTACATTAAGCAGCTTCGTGATGAAGAACCGAAGATTCCCATCGGCCTGAGCGACGAGATCATTCACACACTGTATGCCATGCCGTGGAAAACCCAGAAAGTGGAAATACCTGTTCCTGAAGATGTTGTGGGTAATCTCAAACGGGATTTAAAACCGGAGATTGCCGAAACCGTGAGCAGTGATTTTACTTTTACACTGAAACCAACGTTTAATACAGGAGGCGGAAAAGGAATACGCGTGCAGGATCTGATGATACTGCGCATACTCCAGTCGGTACAGTGGCGCCGGCCTGTATATTTCGCGATGACTGTGTCGAGCCAGAACAAGATCGGGCTGGACCGTAACCTGCGGCTTGACGGCCTTACATTCAAGGTCGTGCCCTACAAGGTGCAGGAGATAGAGGCGGAAAAGCTGGAGGCCAACCTGCTCAATAAATTTTTGTACCGGGGTCTTGATGACCACTCGGTATATTATAATACAAATATACAGAATCTGCTGCAGAACTACCGTTCTTCGTTCCTGGAACTGGTTCGTCATCACCTGGAACGGGGAGACAAGGAGAAAGCAGCGGAACTGCTTACAAAAATGGGCGAAATAATTCCCGATACCCATGTACCCTATTCAGACCGGCGTCAGGCGCTCATTATTTCCGATATGTACAGCAGAGCCGGAATGGATCCGCTTTTTGAAGAACGCAGCAAGCGGATTATTGAAGGGCATGTACCCAGCATACAGGAGCAGACCTGGCTTGCAGGCTACTACTCACAGGTTTTGCAGGAGTGGGATATGGCCGAAGAGCTGTACCGCCAGATTATTGAGTATGATCCCAATTCAGCCGAAGCATTCGCCGGCCTTTTCCAGGTATATAAAGCATCGGGCCAGACTGCCAAGGCAGCGGGCCTGCTGGAAGACTGGCTCATGCGCCATCCCAATGACCGGGGAGCGCGTACAGAGTTGGAAAATCTCAAAAAGAACGCACAAACAGACACGGTAAAAACAGCATCGGTCAAATAAACGGTTTTTTCAGGCAGTGGTGCAGATGAAACAAAACAGCAGCGCCGCAGGCGGCGCGCCCGGAGTTACAATAGTAATTCCCCATTGGAAGGGCGTGGATATTCTGCGGCACACGCTGACCTATGTATATAAAAATACAGCATATGAAAATTATTCAGTGCTGGTCGTCAATAACGGATGCCCTGACAGGAGTATTGATGAGGTGCTTCCCGGTTTCCCGGAAGCCGGGGTCATTGACGCCGGGGAAAACCGGGGATTCGCGGCCGGGTGCAATCTGGGAATAGAGGCTTCAGAGAGCCCCTATGTTGTACTGCTGAACAATGATACCGAGGTTGCGCCTCAATGGCTGTCAGAGCTGGTGTCAGCCATGGAGCAGGACAAGGCAATTGCAGCGGCTCAGCCCAGGCTCCTGTGGTTTTTCAACAGAAACCGGTTTGATTATTCGGGGGCAGCAGGAGGCCGGCTCGATGTGCTGGGGTACCCCTTTGCTTATGGAAGAGTTTTTGATTCCATTGAGCAGGATTCCGGCCAGTACATGGAACCGCGTGATATATTCTGGGCATCGGGAGCGGCTGTTATCATGCGGCGGTCGGCTCTGCGCAGGGCGGGCCTGCTTGACGAGGCCTTTTTCGCTCATATGGAAGAGATCGATCTCCAGTGGCGGTTCCACCTTCTGGGGTACAGAGTTGTATACTGCCCGGGAGCTGTTGTGTTTCACCAGTCCGGAGCAACCCTGAATCAGGAAAGTATCCATAAGATGGTGCTGAACCACCGGAACAATATTATCATGCTCCTTAAAAACTACAGTACAGTATCATTGATCATGCTGCTGCCTGCAAGGCTGTTTCTGGAAGGACTTACAATAGCGGCGAGCCTGGCAGCGCTTCAGCCTCGCCGGGCTCTGGCAGTTGTACGGAGTATGCGTGATATAGCGGCCCGGCTGCCCGGTATTGTACGGCAGCGTAAATCTGTACAGGGTATGCGGACAAAGGACGACAGGGATATTTTCTGTGCAATGTACCGCGGCAGCATTGTATTGGATTATTTTATCAGAAGACGCCGCAATGTTTAATCAGATACCATATGGTGGGTGATTGGTCAGGCAAGGTCTTATTCAGCTCGGAAAAATCATTATCAGCGCACTGCTGATCGGGTATCTTCTCTTTCGCATAGGAATTCACAGGATTCTCGATCATATCGCATCAGCAGACCCGCTTCTGTTTGCAGCAGCTATTGGTATATTCCTTATCAGTCATATAGTAGGAAGTTATCAGTGGTATGTGCTGCTCTGCAATGAAAAGGTTCCAATTACCTGGCCCAAAGCTCTTTCTTTTTATTTTGTCGGGCTGTTCCTGAATAATTTCCTGGTCAGCAGCATGGGCGGTGATATTTTCAGAATGGTGGACATAAAAAGGCATTCGGAGGATCTGCCGGGCGCAGTGGCAACGGTCTTTCTTGACAGGCTGGCCGGTTTTTTCCTCCTGTCAACGCTGGCGGTTCTTTCAGGGCCCTGGATTATTATTGAGAAGGGGCTGTCTTCACATCTGACACTGCTGATACTGTTTCTTGTTGTATCGTGGTCAGCCCTGCTGTTTCTGCTTTTCTGCAGGAGCGCGGCGCGTCCCTTTGCCCGGATATTCAGGAAAGCCGTACCGGAGAAGTTTTCATCAAAAGCCAGGGAAATATATGACAGGATATATGCCTTCGGCAGGCAGAAGTCTGTTGTCAGGCGTGTCCTTCTGCTCTCTGTGCTGATACAGAGCATGCGTATCATGACCCATTATGTACTGGCGTGTTCTCTGGGCGTTCATGTGTCTCCGGCCTATTTTTTCCTTATTGTGCCGGTTATTGCCATTGCAGCAAGCCTTCCTGTAAGTTTCGGAGGTATCGGCCTGAGGGAGCAGACCGGTGTGATACTCTTCGGTATGATCGGTATTCCGGCTGTACAGGCATTCTCCATAGAATTTATGGCGTATATTTCTGCCATTTTAACCAGTATACCCGGCGGTATTGTGTTCGCGGTACGGCGGAATGTAAAGAGACACAGAAATTCCAAATAGATAAACCCAAGGGGGTAGGCAGTATGAAGAAATATTGGATGGTTACCGGTGTTTTAGCTATTGTTTCAGCAATGGCGTTGTCATGTTCAATGAAAAAAAATTCATGGTGGCAGGAGCCGGTTATAGGTGTTATGGCTGATTCTACTGACTGGCAGGCCCTTCAGGGCGACCTGCGTACAACATACGAACGTGTGGTGCGTACACCCCAGGCAGAGAAAACATTTAAGCTGAGATATGTCACAGAAGATGATTTCATGCGGTACACCAGGTTTAAATACCTGGTGCTGGCAGCAACTCTGGAATCTACCGGCAGGGTCGGTAAAATTGTGCAGCGGGTCTGTTCCGATCCTGTTGTCAGGCAGGGTGTAGAGAACGGTGAGCACTATATGTTTATCGAGAGAGACCAGTGGAGCCGCGACCAGCTGATGCTCATTCTGGTGTCCAAAGACATTCCCACCCTTAAAAAGAAGATCGCTGACAACAGGACGTTTCTTTATAATATTTTTGATTCGGATTTTAAAGAGTATCTGCTGAAGACCATGTATAAGAAAAGGGAAAAGAAAGATATAGAAAAAGACCTTTTGATTAAGTATGGATGGAATTTCAGGGTCCAGCATGATTATTTTCTGGCTCAGGAATTCCCCGATGAGGGGTTTGTATGGTTCAGGCGCCTCTATCCGGAACGCTGGATATTTGTCAGATGGATAGACGGCGGCGATACAACAAACCTTGATTCGTGGTGGGTCATTAAAGAGAGAAACCGAATCGGATCCCAGTATTACGGCGGCGACCGGGTAGCTGAGAAATACCTGTTCTCACCCAGAAGCACATTTCTGGGAAGGCCTGCTCAGGTCACTACAGGATTGTGGGAGAATGATGCCAAGGTTGCAGGCGGGCCGTTCAGGAATTATACGTTTTATGATGCACTTTCCAAGCGCCTGTACATGATCGATATCGCGGTATTCGCGCCGGGTGAAGACAAGCTGCCCTATTTACGGCGGCTCGATATTATGGCCCATACATTTAAGACTATTTTTGAAATGGAGGACTGAATATGGCAATAAAACCTGTTGCAGGAATCATCATGGGCAGTAAAACCGATGACCCGGTAATGCAGAAATGCGCTGAATACCTGAAATATTTCAATATACCATTTACCTATGATATCCTCTCTGCCCACAGAGACCCGGAAAAAGTCGATGAGTATGCGTCAACAGCTGCTGAACGGGGGCTGAAAGTTATTATTGCCGGCGCCGGAATGGCAGCGGCCCTGCCCGGCGTCGTTGCTGCACGAACCCTGGTGCCGGTTATCGGTGTCCCCCTGGGCGGTTCAGCCCTGGGCGGCCAGGACGCACTCTATTCGATTGTGCAGATGCCGCCGGGGATTCCGGTCGCAACGGTTGCCATAGGAAGTGCCGGAGCGAAAAATGCGGCGGTCCTTGCCGCACAGATACTGGCCCTGGATGATGAAGATGTGCGGGCCAGGCTTGTCGAATTCAGGAAGAACGGATCAAAGCTGTAGGCTGCTGAAATATCAGTTTCCTGCATGGCATGCTGTATACTTTCAGAGGGCAGGCATCTGCCCGTGTATCTACAACAAGGGAACGAGTAATGGGCCGATCAAACAGAGTGCTGGTAATTATTCCGACATACAATGAACGGGAAAATATTCAGAATATTATTCCCCGGGTCCTGGAGCAGGGCAGCAACATAGATGTTCTTGTGGTTGATGACAACTCGCCTGACGGTACGGGCGGTACAGTGAAGGATATGAGCAGGGACCAGGAGCGCATACATCTGCTGTCCAGACAAAAGAAACTGGGGCTTGGCACCGCCTATGTGGAGGGTTTCAAATACGCCCTGGCCCGTGACTACGGCCTGATCTGTGAAATGGATGCTGATTTTTCTCACGACCCCGAGGACCTGCCGAGACTCATTGAAGCGGCCGGTGAATCGGATCTTGTTATCGGGTCGCGGTATATAAAAGGCGTCAATGTTATAAACTGGCCCATGTCCCGGCTTCTTCTTTCCTACGGTGCCAACCTCTATACCAGGATTGTAACAGGCATGCCGCTGAAAGATGCTACGGCCGGGTTTAAATGTTTCAGGCGGGAAGTGCTGGAGTCGGTAGATTTTAATCATATACAGTCTGACGGATACAGCTTCCAGATAGAGATGCATTACCGTGCATGGAAAAAAGGGTTCCGGATAAAAGAGATTCCAATTATATTTATTGACCGCCGCGTCGGTGTGTCCAAAATGGATACCGGTATTATTAACGAAGCTGCTTTCATGGTGTGGAAACTGAGAATCCTGGGGCTGTTGGGAAAAATAAATTAGGATGTCGTTTTGTGTGTGCAAAGGGCTGCGCATTAACACATCCAGTGTGATGATTTTCATATGACTAAAGACCTTTCTGTAATTATTGTCAATTACAATGTACGCCACTACCTTCAGCAGGCGCTCCATTCTGTTACCCGGGCTCTCAGGGATATCAATGCTGAAATACTGGTCGTTGACAACGGATCCGGTGACGGAAGCGTCCAGATGGTCAGAAAAGAGTTCCCCGGTGTAATACTCATACAGAACAAAGATAATCCCGGATTTGCCAAAGCCAACAACCAGGCTATGCACATGGCAAAGGGCCGGGCCATCGCCCTTGTCAACCCTGACACACTGGTGCGGGAAGATACATTTCAGGTATGCCTTGACTTCCTCGACGCTCATGATGATGTGGGGATGGCAGGATGTAAAATACTCAACCCTGACGGATCTCTGCAGCTGGCATGCAGAAGGAGCTTCCCTTCGCCGTGGGTGGCGTTTACCCGTATTGCCGGACTCAATGCCCTGTTCCCTAAAAGCAGAACATTCGGCCGTTATAATCTTACATATCTCGATCCTGACCAGCAGGCAGATGTGGAAGCTGTTTCCGGCTCTTTCATGGTAGTAAAGCGCGAAGTCGTTGACCGGGTGGGCGGCCTTGATGAGCAGTTCTTTATGTATGGCGAGGACCTTGACTGGTGCTACCGTATACATAAAGCCGGTTACAGGATCGTATATCTTCCCCAAACCCAGATTATTCATTACAAAGGCCAGTCAACCCTTGAAGCGCCTTTTGACAGCCTGCGTGTTTTCAATAAGGCCATGCTGCTGTTTGTCAGGAAACATATGCAGCCGGGCCTCTACCTTATACCCCAGTGGATGTTGATAATCGGCATATGGATACGTTCGGCTGTAACCCTGTGCGCTTCAGTTATTGCCCGTAATATCGCGCCGATTCTTGATTTTATCCTGCTGTCGGCAGGCATGATCCTGTCGGTCCTGATACGGTTTTCACCGGAGGGCCGCACCAGTGATTATCTCGTGCGGTACAGATACATTATTCCCGTATATGCAGCAGTGTGGCTGGTCTGCCTGGCGCTTTCGGGGCTCTTCCGCAGAAAGAGCTACAGTATCTCACGTACCATATCAGGCGTTTTTGCCGGATTTATCATTAATACATCTCTAACATTTTTCTTCCCGCAGTTTGCCTATTCCAGACAGGTGATTCTGATGTCGGGAGCAGCCGGCCTGGTGTTTCTGACAGCTTGGAGATTTATGGTCCAGTTCCTGCCGAATCTGGACAAAGTACCGTTCCTCAAAAAAGCGGCCCTTTTCCTTGTGAAGAAAAAAGTTGTAGTGGCTGGTACGGGCCCTGCAAGTAACGAAATCGTCAACAGGCTGCGCCGCAGGATAAAAACGAGGGTGGCTGTAACAGGCCAGCTTGCTGTTCATGAAGATGAATTCGAGAATCGGGATTCCTGTGCTGCGCCTGTACTGGGAACAGTACAGGAGGTAAACAGGCTGGCCAAGGTGTACGGTATTGATGAGATCATTGTGCCTCCTGAAGTGCTTTCATATAAACAGCTGCTGGCTGTAGTAGCCCATACCAGGGAATTCGACCTCGATGTAAAACTGGTACCAAAGGATATGGATGTGCTCATCGGGCGGGGCAATATCGAAGCTATCGATGAACTCACTCTGGTTGATGTTGAATACCGGATATTCCTTTTCCATAACAGGATGCTCAAGCGCCTGTTTGATATTACGGCAGCTGTTCTGCTGCTGCCGGCTTCTCTTGCCGTCCGGATTATTGTCAGGCTGAATCCTTCTTTTTCAACAAGAGAGGCTGTTTTTACCTATCCGAACAGGCGGCAGACCATACAGCTGGTAGTGCGCAACGAAGAAAAAGTACAAGGAATTATTGGAACTCTGTTCAATATTGTCTATATTTTAAAAGGATCGATGACCGTTGTGGGCATAGAACCCGATCCGCAGATAGTCCGGGAAGTTGCCTGGTGCAAACCCGGGCTGATAACCCTTTGTGATGTATCTGAAGGGGCCCGAATGGATAAAGAGGAGAGGCTGCGGTACTATTTCTATTATATTAAAAACTATTCCTTTCTTTTTGACCTGGAAATTGTAGCAAAATCATTCTTACCCTGACAGCTGCACCAGGGGAGGATCAGAAAATGGCCGATTACGTATTTGAATTTGAAAAACCGATACATGAACTGGAAGAAAAGATTAATGAGATGAAAGCCCTGTCAGCAGGCAGGAGCGGAGTTATTTCCGATGAGATCGGGCGGCTGGAATCGAAACTTCACAAGCTCATGGAAGAAACCTATGCCGGGTTGTCGCGCTGGCAGCGGGTGCAGCTGGCACGCCACCCTATGCGCCCCTATTCCATGGATTATATAAGCCGTATCTGTGATGATTTTACTGAACTGCACGGAGACCGTCAGTTCAGGGATGATCCGGCTCTGGTGGGCGGTATTGCCAGGATAGACGGGTTTTCCGTTGTGGTCATGGGGCAGCAGAAAGGCCGGACAACCAAGGAGAAGCTATACAGGAATTTTGGTATGATGCACCCCGAAGGATACCGTAAAGCACTGCGCCTGATGAAACTGGCGGAGAAATTCAGCAAGCCCGTTGTCGTATTGATCGATACGCCGGGAGCCTATCCCGGCATCGGCGCAGAAGAACGGGGACAGGGTGAGGCAATTGCCAGAAACCTGTTTGAAATGTCTCTGCTTAAGGTTCCTGTTATCGCGGTTATCATTGCTGAAGGAGCGTCAGGCGGCGCACTGGGTATAGGTGTGGGAGACCGGGTCTATATGATGGAAAACAGCTGGTATTCAGTGATTTCTCCCGAGGGGTGCGCAGCAATACTGTGGAGAGACGCGGCAAAAGCGCCCAAAGCAGCCGAAGCATTGAAACTTGCTCCGGCCGACCTTCTGGACCTGAAAATTATTGACGGAATCATCAAAGAGCCGGTAGGCGGCGCTCACAGAAACTATGATGAGGCGTCCCGCAGGGTCAAAGAGACAGTTGCCGGAGCCTTGCGCGAACTTGCTTCTGTTCCTGCACAGGAACTGGTTGATACACGGCTTGAACGGTATGGCAGTATAGGATTCGTGAAAAGATGAAAGATGATTTTATCTATTCCCACCGGGTACGGTATTCGGACACTGACAAAATGGGTATTGTGTACCACGGCAGGTATTTTGAATGGTTTGAAGCGGCCAGGACAGAACTTATGCGGGTTTGGGGGATGTCCTACAACGATTTGGAGAACCGGGGAATATCTCTTCCTGTCATCCATGCTTCATGTTCCTATATCAAGCCGTTTACCTATGACGAAATCGCTTTGGTCCGCACATGGATACAGTCTGTATCCCGATCAAAGCTCGTTATGTCCTATGAATTGTTCACAGCCGATGACACAAAAATACGGATAACAGGGAGTACAACCCACTGCTACATGAACAGCACGGGCAGAGCTGTACGCGGCCCTGCCGAACTTATAGGTTTTTTTGAAAAGTGTAAAGGTGATCCGGAACAAGACAAAGAGGCTGGCCATGCTTGATAATGATCTTCTTGATATTCTTGTATGCCCCAAATGCAAGGGAGAGCTGGAATACAAAAAGGAGGAGAACCTGCTGCGCTGCCATCAATGCAGGCTGCAGTTCCGTATAGACGATGACATTCCAATAATGCTTATTGATAAAGCTGAACCATTCTAATCAACCCGGAGATCCTATGCGAACGGCAATGATACTATTGGCAGCAGCAGTTTCTTTCAGCGCTGTGCAGGCTCAGAGCCCGGCACAGCACAGCACAGATTGGGCAGTTCCGCTGCTGGAGAAGTGCAGACAGCATCTTGATAACAATGAAGAAGGCAAAGCAGTAAAATGCGCTGAACAGATACTTGAACATGATGAAAAGAATGTTGAAGCCCTGTATCTGATGGGTATGGCATATGTAAACAAAGCTCAGAACGCATCAATGTTCAAAAAGCTGTCTTTCGCAAAAAAAGGCAAGAAATCGTGGCAGGCGTGTATGGACATTGACTCGGCCTATGTGCCGGCAATTATCGCCCTGATCAACTATAATGTGCAGGCGCCTTCTATTGCAGGGGGAAGCAAAGAAGATGCAGCTGCTCTTGCAAAGAGGCTTATTAAGATCGACGCCCTGAAGGGCCATACGTTCCTTGGATTTGTCTATGCCCAGGACGGCAGTACAGAGGAAGCTGAAACCGAGTATAAAAAAGCCGTATCCCTGAGCCGGGAAGAAACGTGGCCCAGGTTCAATCTTGCGGTGTTTTATCAGAATCAGGCCCGGTACAGTGAGTCCAATGCTGAATTTGATAACATACTGGAACAGGAGCCTGAAAATGCACAGGCCCTGTATCAGAAGGGGAAAAACGCGGCTCTCAGCGGGAAGAATCTTGAGGCCGGCAAGTTGTCGCTGCAGCGTTATCTTTCAGCGGATTACGGAGAGGACAGCCCGCAAGAGGCTGCTGCATTCTGGCGGATCGGCATGATATATGAACATGAGGGGAAAACAGACAGCGCGAGAATTTCGTACCAGTCGGCATTAGCAGCTGACAGGGATTTTACTGAGGCCAGGGAGGCCCTTAAAAAACTTCAATAAGCATGGCTGTACCGAAAGAATAATAGTCCTGTGTAACGGCCTATTTTCTGTGTTTAAAATATCCAATATTTCTATTCGCGTTATTAAAACAGGAGAAGCGAGATGTTTCAGAAAAAGATCGATAATCTCATCAGTACTCACAAGAACTGCTTGACGAATATTTCGCGTGAATCCATGATTGAAATGGCTGTTGAGAGAAAAGAGGCGATTATTGCTGAAAGCGGAGCTCTTGCCACGTGGACACCTCCCGAATCCACCGGGCGGAGCCCCAGGGATACGGTAATTGTTCAGCGGCCCCAAAGCAGGGATACCATTGATTGGGACAGCCCCAATAATATCCCTATTACTGAAGAAACATTTGATATGGCCATGGAAGACGCTCTTGCGCTTCTGGAAAAGAAGGATGCCATATTCAGTACAGACCGGGTTGTAGGCGCTGATTCCTCCTATGCGCTGCCTATCAGAATGGTCACAGACCAGGCGCTCACTGCTCTGTTCACCGATAATATGTTCCGTCCCGTACCTCATGATGTATCAAAAAGCATATTCGCAGATACGCCTTTTAATCTGGTTGTACTGCCCTATAACAAACTGGAAAGCCGGAAATATACAGGCCGGCTGAGGGAAATGGGAGACGGCCAGACATCAGATATGATTGTGGCCATGGATATGGACCGCATGATGGGCGTGATTGTAGGGTCAGCATACGGCGGTTCAGTAAAGAAACTCATGTTCACGGTTATGAACTATCTGCTTCCGGGCAAGGGTATTCTGCCCCTGCATTGTTCGGCCAATGAGGGCAAGAATGGTGACTGCGCACTGCTTCTGGGCTTGTCCGGCACGGGTAAAACAACCCTTTCGGCCGACCCCAGGCGGGCCCTGCTGGGTGATGATGAGCATGGGTGGTCCGATGCAGGCATTGCAAATTTTGAGAACGGCTGCTACGCCAAGTTTATTGACCTGGATGCAAAAAAGGAGCCTGAGATTTACAACGCAGTGATGCATAAAGATGAGTATGTAAAACACGGCTCTATTGTTGAAAACGCCATGGTGTATCCAAACGGTGTTTTTGATTTTTTTGACGACCGGCTTACTCCAAACAGCAGAGCCAGCTATCCTCTGCGGTACCTGGCCAACATTAAAGAGTCATCAGTTTCTACCCATCCGAAAACAATTCTGTTCCTCACAGCCGATGCCAATGGTGTACTGCCGCCTGTAGCCCGGCTGACCCGGGAACAGGCCATGCTGTGGTTCCTCATGGGCTACACAAGCAAGCTTGCCGGAACTGAGACCGGTATTGTAGAGCCTAAATCCACATTCAGCAGATTCTTTGGCGAGCCCTTCATGCCCAGAAATCCCGATGTGTACGCGGGAATGCTGGGAAAGAATATGGAACAGCACGATTCACAGGTCTATCTGATAAATACCGGCTGGTGCGGCGCGCCTTACGGCCAGGGCAGGCGTATGGATATTACACTGACCCGTGCCATGGTGAACGCGGCCCTGTCGGGCGGCCTGAACTCGGTCGAATATGAGGAAGACCCGATTTTCAAAGTGCTTATACCGAAAACCTGCCCGGATATTCCTGACAATGCAATCCTGAATCCGCGGAATATCTGGAAGAGCGAACAGGAATACCTGGAGCGTGCCAATAAACTGGCTGCTGATTTTGCAGCCCATTTCAAAAAGGCGTATGAAAACAAGAATATCGATCCTGCGGTGGCTGCCCAGTGCCCTGGAAGGTAACCGGAGTGTAAAAAGTAATTGCATTACACGCCGGTACCTGTTAAATTACAAACATGGGTTTGAATAGTATGCAGGTCCAAGGAGGTATCCTATGGCAAAAGTTCTGATTGTTGACGATGAGGCCCCGTTCCGGTCGTTTCTCTGTGACGTGGTGACCAGAATGAAACATGAGGCAGTGCCTGCCGAGAACGGACTCAAGGCGTGGCAGCTTTATCAGAAGGATGCGTTTGATATGTGTATGGTGGATGTCAATATGCCGGAGATGGACGGCATTGGTTTCCTGGACCGGGTTAAAAAGTACGATCCGGCAGCCATTGTTGTGATGATGACCGGTTTCCCCAGCGCTGACACGATTCTTGAGACCATTGAGGATGACGGGTACACATACATTTCGAAACCCATTGATCTTTCCACTGTTATAGACCTGGTTCAGCGCGGGCTCGAAGCAAGGAAGCGGCGGGTCAAAGAACTGAAAAAGAAACGATGATCAGTGTTGTATTGCATGGCGGCATAAAAAAAGCGGGTTTAACCCGCTTTTTTTATGCCTGCTGATTTTGCCAGTATCTCTTTTGAATTCTCCACATACTTCAAAGACTCCTGAAACCAGGTGTCGCGAAGGAGCTGCACTTTAAACCGCGCTTCATCTCCCCACAGAATGTCTGCTATGTTCTGTTTGAGAAAATACGAAATATCTTTGCTGTTCAGGGTAAAATCTTTTCTGCTTATGGTAAAACCCTTGCTGTTGATGTAGGTGAACAGATCATCGAGAACAGCGTTAGAAGGTGAATAATTGTGAAGAAATTCATAAAATGTCATGTTGTTCTGGTGGTGGGTGTTGATGTACTGCTCTGTAAAGGTGAATAAAAGGCGGTCCCGGGAAAGCACCAGTTTCTGTACAGGAGCACTGATAGTATCAGAGTCAGCCTGGAGGAAATAGTCGGGTGTGATACCGCCGCCGCCGTATACGGTCCGGCCCAGGATTTTTGTGTTGAAGGAGGGCTTTCCTGTGTGGTCGGCCGGGGCGCCGTTCTGAGCCGGCTCTCTGTAGTATTCCTGTTTTGATTTGTTGTCATAGGGCCGCTGAATGAGCCTTCCTGACGGCGTGTAGTACCGGGCCGTAACCATGAGCAGCGCAGATCCGTCATTGAACGTATACTGGCTCTGCACAAGGCCTTTTCCAAAACTGGTTTCACCGATGATCACAGCCCGGTCCCAATCCTGCAGAGCGCCGGAAACAATTTCTGACGCTGACGCGGACCTGTGATTGATCAGAACGGTTACGGGCAGGCCGGTGAAGGCATTGCCTGCTGAAGCCTTGAATTCCCGGAATGAACGCCTGATGCGTCCTTTGGTGTACACGATCAGTTTCCCTTTATCGAGGAAGGTTTCCGACACATCGACAGCAGCTTTCAGATACCCGCCGCCATTGTCTCTGAGGTCGAGGATCAGCGATGTCATGCCCTGCTCGGACAGGTCGGCCAGGTGCTGTTTAAGCTCTGATCCGGTTGTCGCTGAGAACCGTACTATGGCAATATACCCGATGCCCGGTTTTATCATGAAAGCGTAGGGAATGCTTTCTAGATGGACTTCGTCACGGGTCAGCGTAAAATCAATGAGATCCTGGGCATGATGCCGCTCAATGGATACATCTACAGTGGTCCCTTTGGGGCCCATGAGTTTAAGGGGCACTTCATCGCGTTTCAATCCTATGGAAGAAACCCCGTTGATTTTTACAATACGGTCACCGGGTTTAAGCCCCGCTTTTTCCGAGGGCCCCCCTTTAATAACAGACATGACAGTAATTTTGCCCTGTACTACATCAAAGGTTATACCTATTCCTGAATACCCGCTGAAGTTCTGGTTCCATTTGCTGAACTCTTCCGATGTGAGATAGGATGTATGGGGGTCGA
>Ga0272441_10008996_pt1 | contig 15577 bp, 15 predicted proteins | sample SSMProp6N_FD_193582 | JGI IMG/M metagenome (GOLD analysis project Ga0272441, IMG submission 193582) | Marine sediment archaeal communities from Little Sippewissett salt marsh, Falmouth, MA, United States - SSM-Prop-6N | ecosystem: Environmental > Aquatic > Marine > Wetlands > Sediment ... | reverse complement strand
ATATTCCATCTATGGGCGATATAGAGTCTTGACATAATATAATATTGGGCTACGTTCATATTATCGTAATTATTAAGTCTTTCACTCGACCCCTCGACCCCTCGACCCCTCGACCCCTCGACCCCTCGACCCCTTGAATCCTTGAATCCTTGAATCCTGATCATCGACCAACTAATTTGGAGATGATCCCTATTTTTTAATCTATAAAATATGTTCATACAAACAATAGAAGATTCGATGATGCAGCGATACCATTCTTAAATATCATCCACTTGAACCCTCGGAGCCTGGAATCCTTGAATCCCTTTTTATTATACCGTTAAGCAGTATCCGCCTTATCAGATCCGAAACGGTTTCAGGACCTTCTCCCTTCATGGCTTCACGCAAGGCGCCTTTTGCCTCAACCTGTTCAGTCAGGACATCGACCCGCCTGCTGAGAACAAAGGTACCGACTATCATCAAATGGAGGATCAGAGGGGAAACCTCTATGAAAACGCCCTTATCAACTCCATCACTTAAGATGCCGCAGAGGGTGGAAAGAAGATTTGAAAAATCCTCGGCAACGACCGGAGGAAACGATTTTCCACCCGAGGCCAGTTCCCTCAGCATGATAGGAGGGATATGCGGGTTGTTTTCTATTGCCGATGTCATGTTTCCGACATAGGTACCAAGTTTCTCTTCAGGTGAACGATCGTCTCTTATATCGTGAGAAATGGTATCCGTAGTCTTTTTAAAGACCCTTTGAAGCACTTTCGCATAAAGGGTCTTTTTGTCCCCTATGTGGTAATAGATCATGGCCTTGTTTACTCCGGCCTTTACGGCTATCTCATCGACGCGAGCACCCGCAAAACCCACCTCTGCAAACACTTCCGTGGCCGCATCCAGTATGACGTTAACAGTCTCCCGCCTCTTTTTGTCCCTCACTTTTTCTCCTTTCAAAGGTGAGCCCATGCCTGAAAGTTAAACTAAACGTTTAGTTAAACTATTAAGTTATTAACTCCTCTCGGCCTTTCCTGTCAATATCTTTTTGTCAGGGCAGCCCCGGTTTCTTTCTCCATTCTTCTATTTTGCTTAATATTGCCAGGGAAAATAGGGTTGCGATATTGCAATCGTAGGCAGGCTAAAAGGTAGCAATATTGCATCCCTTTGCTTTCCCCCATTTTAAGTTTTCATCGCAGGCGTTTGTATAATGCTGAAATACCTGCGATAATCTCTCGGATAGACCGGCCTGTTTTCATTGGCATGGATTGTGCCTATATATGAACAGGGAATTAGGTAAGGATTATCCAATCCTCAACCTGAAAGGAGGTATGGAAATGAACCAGGTGTCCTTTTCTGATATTGCGGTGGTCTCGTGCGGCACTTTGATTATGGAACTGAACCATTTAAAGGAGGAAGGCTTTCTGGATACTCATCATCTGTTTTTCACAACGCCCGGGCTCCATGAAGATGTCCCTGAACTGGAACATCAACTCATTGAGCAAATCAACAAGGCAAAGGAAAAGGTGGACAAGGTCCTCGTAGTATACGGGGGCAAGTTCTGTTACGTCAACGCCAAGGAGCCCGCTCGCACCATGCGCAAAGTCATTGAAGAGCAAGGCCCGGGTGTGGCGAGAATTGAGGCGACACACTGCATGGATATGATCGCCGGTGAAGCGGAACGTGAACAAATCGCTCGGGAGGTGGCAGGCGATGAAAAAATCTGGTGGATGACGCCCGGCTGGATCAAATTCAGGCACAATGTCTTCAAAGGTTGGGACAAGGGGCTTGCCAATGAAAATTTTCCCCGGCATACGGGAGGTGCGATCGTACTTGATGCAATCGGATATGTTGAAAAGTATATGGCTAAAAACCCGGAGAAATTCCTGGAGTACTCCGATTGGATGGGGATTCCGATCCAGGGATATCCCGTAAAGCTTGATCATTTCAAGTCCCTTCTTCTGGATCAGGCAGAGCAATTACACAGGAGATAAATTCCGAAGGATCGAACACCGAACCGGAGAAAGGGCGGCTTTATCATTTGCGGGATTGAAGCCTTATATATCTTCCGATCCATAGCGGTTTCTTTTTTTATTTCACGGCACCGGACCTGTACGATAAAAGGAAAACCGGTTTAAACCAACTGTGAAAGGAGTCTCCCCATGCGAAAATCTGGCTTTCTTTTTATTTTGTGGACGTTATTGATGCCCTTTTTGTTTCCCGTTTCCGAGGCTTCTGAGAAGGCACCCCATCCGGAAGTCATACTGATGGATTACGATGGAAATGAAATACCGCTTGAGAGCAACATCCCTTACAGCCCCAAAAACACATGCGGGGAATGTCATGATTATGACGCCATAACCAACGCCTATCACTTTCAACATGGTCGAACCGATGCTGCGGGCAATATAATCGTCAGGGACGACATGGACTCCAAAAACCCCTGGCTGATTTCACGCGGCATGTACGGCAAGTGGTGACCCCCCTCTTCGGATTCCAGCCAGTTGGCAAGGAAGGTAAACATGAGGCGCTGTGACATTGACAAGTCATCGTATTTTTGGGCAAAGACCTGCGGCGTCTGCCATCCGGGAGGTGGGCCAGGCGAGTATGACCGCAAGGGAAATCGCTACGATGAATTCGCAAGAGACCCCGCCAATAATATCATACCCAGAGGCGATAATTATCTTGACGGTGACTATTATCAATCAAATTGGACAAAAAGCGGCGTGATTGAGGCTGATTGCCTGAGCTGCCACCTCAAAGGGTATGACTGGAAAGCACGGACGCTCGCCCTTAGAGGAGGATTTTTTTACGAGGCACCCATGGTGGGGGCCGGATGGTATCGCGATCTCAAGGCGTCTAAACCGGCCCTTCCTTCACTGCCTGCTAAAGCCCTTTCATTCGGCCTTGATTACACAAAGACGGGGGTCGCCGACCCGGCGGATCTTGCCGCATCCATAACCGGAGAGGTCCCTGACGAAAACTGCTGGAATTGTCATGTCATGCCTGACGGCATGAAAAGAGGCAGAAGCTGGGATGCCGCAACAGACGTCCACAAGGCAAAAAATCTATCATGCACATACTGTCACAGCGGCGGTGAAAATCATGAAATTGCCAAGGGTGACATACTGGTCGGGTCCGTAAGGGATGATATTGATGTGAGCATGAAGGGCTGTGCGGATTGTCATTTAAAGGGAGCGGACAGCCGTGCGCCGAGACCTGATCATAAATTCCCGGATCTGCATATCGATAAAATATCTTGTGAAACATGTCATATCCCGTACAAAATCAACGCAGCCACTTCAGTAATGGACAACGCGACAACAGGACACAGTATCCGATACCTGACCTCGGATTTTTTATCTAATGATCCCCTGAATCCCGCTCAATCCTGCCGAAGGTTTCCGAAAAGCAGCTGGTGCCCCGCGTTTGTAAAATACAAAGGAAAGATCAAGCCGGTTGACCCTATGCAGGTCGTATGGTGGGGAGATTGGGACAGGTCTTCTCATCGTGTTATCCCCATTGTCCTGTGGAGAATCAGGGACTTCACCGGAGCCGGACCCAAGAACAATTTTTCCATCACCAACTATGCCCTTTTGGAGGCGCTAAACGGATCAAAACAGGTAAACACTGCGGAAGAAATAACGACATACCTCAAGGCCATATCAGAGGGCAAGGACAGATTCGGGTGCCGGATCGTGTACCACTCGCCTGTTCTGGTAAAGGGCGGCATGATATATTATCTCGATCACAATCAATTGAACAAGGCTCTAATGCCTACGCGCGACGGGGGGTTCAAATGCTGCGAACCCTTTGATCTCAGCCATAATGTGGTCAGCGGCAAATTTGCCCTCGGATCCAAAGGGTGTAAAGACTGCCACTTAAAGCCTTCTCCCTTTTTTAATCGAAAAATCCTTATTGATCCCTTTAACAGGGACGGAAGGCCGGTCTACAAAGAGGCCTGGGAAATCCTGGGATATTCAAAAAAGCGGATGGAGACATTGACCAGGGGACACTCATATAATGCCACTCCTTAGATTGAAAGGGCGCCTTCCACCCCTGGTTTTACGACGCAAGTCGTTCCGGCAACCACACGGTATTGCTCTCGGTCAGCCGCAGACGGTGGAATGTGAAAGGGAAAAATGACGGAAAAGGACAGACTCAATTCAGCGGCTTTTCTGGGCGAGCCGTCGCCTGAGCGTTTTGAGGCGGTAATTCACAGTATAAGCGAGGGAGTTTTTACTGTGGATCGTGAGTGGCGTATTACCTGCTTTAACCGCGCTGCAGAGAAAATCACAGGCATACCGCGCTCGGAGGCGCTGGGGCGCCGCTGCTATGAGGTTTTTAAATCAAACATCTGCAGAGATGCCTGTGCCATACAGTATACGATAGAAACCGGCAGACCGGTCGTAAACCTTACGGTGTACCTCACCAATAGACAGGGGGCGCAGATCCCGATAAGCGTTTCCACGGCGCTTTTCAGAGACAGACAAGGCAGACTGATCGGTGGGGTGGAGAGTTTCCGGGATCTGAGACACGTTGAAGAGCTGCGAAAAGAAATAGAAAAGACATATACCTTTGAAGATATTATCAGCAAAAACAACAAAATCAAACAGATCCTGGACATCCTGCCTACCATAGCCCTGAATGAGAGCAACGTCTTGATAACGGGTGAAAGTGGAACGGGCAAGGAGGTTTTCGCCCGTGCCCTTCACAACCTCAGTAGACGTAGTAAAAGACGGTTTGTCGCCATAAACTGCGGCGGTTTTCCGGAAACGCTTATAGAGTCGGAGCTTTTCGGGTACGAGGCTGGCGCCTTCACCGGTGCCGTCAAGGCCAAGCCTGGACGTTTCGCCCTGGCCGAAGGGGGCACGCTGTTCCTTGACGAGGTCGGGGACCTCCCGTCGCTCCTTCAGATAAAGCTCCTCCGCGTACTTCAGGAAAAAACATATGAACCCCTGGGTGGTGTTCGTTCCGTGAAGGCCGATGTTCGAATTGTCACTGCAACAAACCGTGACTTGGAATTGATGGTTGCCAAAAAGACATTTCGGCAGGACCTCTATTACAGGATTAATGTAATCAAGCTGGAAATTCCACCGCTTCGTGAACGGATGGAAGATGTGCCGTTACTCGTAAATCACTTCATCGGGCGATTTTCAGCCCTTCACGACAAAGATATCAACGGTATTTCCCCTGATGCCTTAACCATACTGATGAGCCATGATTACCCCGGAAACGTCAGGGAGCTGGAAAACATCATTGAACATGGCTGCGTCCTGTGCCCCGGCAATTTAATCCGGGTCAGGCACTTACCCGAATCGCTGCGACCCCGGACAGAAAATATGGGCACCGCTTCCAGCCTGGCTGAAGTGGAAAAGCAGTTCATCATATCAGTTCTTACAAAGAATAAATGGAATCGACTCGCCACCTCCAAAGAGCTGAAAATCCACAAGACAACGCTGTTCCGCAAGATGAAAAAGCTCGACATCAGGCCGCCTGAACAGGTGGGCAGTTCCAACAGGGCAAAATAAGGAAGCAGTATTGCAACCGGTAAATCCGTAACAGGTAGCGAAGTTGCATTTAACGATTGTTTCCCCCTTTCTTATCCCCTGCCTTTTGGCATCATATCTTCCTGAAATACCGGGACAATTTATTGTTCAGCCGAATCCGTTTCCCTGGCACGGATTGTGCTCATATATAAAATGAACAGGGCGTGATTCAACCTCAACCCCAGACAATAAAGGAGATTACCATGGCAGAGGAAACTTATTATGACGATAGAGAAAAGATTACAACCGATACCCACAAACCGGCGCGGCCATTGAAGTTTTTCAAGGACAGGGACGGATATGGATGGCTTTGTGATAAGGGTATCGACCCTGAAAAAGACTTCAGGGAGCAGGGTTGCTGGAGGTGCGACGAGATGGCCTTTCCGACCGGGGGAAGATGATAATATCCGTTTCCCAGTCTTTCGGCATGGAGCACCTCACTAGCTACGTGCAATGCCCGGCACACTGCCTGGGTAACAGGCCGGATTTGAAGCAAGCCGGAAAAGCTGGTCCTTGTTGACCCTTAGGTTGGCCGCCTAATAAATGCAGGCATCCAGTATAGACAGGACTTCAGAAAGCAATTCATCATTGCTGTGCTGCTCAATTCGTTTGGCACGCCGGGCTCTAAAATCAACTGATTTAATTTGCTCAACCATAATGAAACCTGTTAGCCTGCTGTCCTTTGGTATAGGGACATGAAATGGAAAACCACACTGTGTATTTGTAATAGGACACACAATAGCTAAACCGGTACTTCGATTGAACAGCTCCTTACTGACAACTAAAGCAGGACGTCGCCCTTTTTGTTCGTGACCGGATTGGGGATCAAAGGTGAATGCGATAATATCCCCTTGGTTTGGGACATAAGAAGCCACGGACCATTTTGGCTGGTGTGACAATAATTACACCGTCTTTTACACTGATATCCACATCATCACCGACCCCAAGCTGTACGTCATTGAGCAAATTTTTGGGAAGACGAAGACCTTGGATATTTCCCCATTTCTGAATTTTTGTAAGCATTTGATCACCTCCTAATGTATAGCCTAAGTATAGCCATTTTGAGCGATGTGGTCACCGATTAAGTTAGGCCAATCAGGATAGGGTGGAGACTTGGGGTCGCGATAACCTGGTAATTACACATGATAATCATTCCAAAAATACCTGTTTTCACAAGGCCTGTATCGCCGTTTTCAGCCTCAAAATTGACGAGGGATTTACGGACTCTCGAAGCTCATAGCCGTCTCCGGATTGCCTGACCTTTCTGCCGACTGCGGCTCCAAGCAAAAGCGAATTCGACATCTCTAAAAACACGTGCTCCCAACAACATCGATCCGCTTTTCATCTCAAATGCCTTTTTGCTCTTGCCGTCACCACGGACCTAAGCGGGTTTAAGGTCTATATAAAGGGGATGGGTTTGAAGCCTTTGACAAAGTCCTGGGGGGGGAAACCTTCATGCCATGGTCTTATCATCTCTCGGGTCATATCTGCCCCTTTCTTAAGGTTTACCAATAAAAGCAGGCGGATGACGACCCTTAGACACTCAAGAGTCAATCTCTATTTTATTACGTACAGGGATAATCATTGACGCGGAATTATTTTTTGTCAAACACCTTCCGAATGGTCTGCGCGATTACTGACATGTTTATTGGTTTCATGATATAGGCGGCTAAACCTAATTCTTTCGCCTTTTCTTCATCGACAAGGGCACTATGCCCCGTGCAGATGATGATTGGGATATCTTCTCGGATTTCCATTATCTTTTCAGACAGCTTAACACCGGTCATCTGCGGCATAGTCATATCAGTAATGACTAAATCAAACTGATCGGAATTCAGGCGAAACCGTTCCAAAGCATCTTGCGGCGTCATGGAGGTTTCGACTTTGTATCCCAGGCGCTCGAGCATTTTCCGCACCATCTTTACAATCGACAGTTCATCATCCACGAATAGTATGGTTTCACTTCCCCTGGGAAGCACCTGTATTGTTTCTGTTTCAACCGCTGTTTTTCCTTCAATCAGTGGAAAAAGCATCGTAAAAGTAGTGCCTTGGCCGGGCCTACTGTCAACCAAAATCGCTCCGCTAAGGTTCTTGACAATGCCTTGCACCATAGCAAGGCCCATGCCTGAGCCTTTTCCCACTTCCTTGGTGGTAAAATAGGGGTCAAAGATTCGGTCGATGATTGCAGGGTCTATTCCCGGGCCTGTATCGCTTACCGTTACCTTGACATGTTTGCCGCTTCTCAAATCTGGATAGTCTTTGGCCGAACTATCGTCCAGAATCACCTTTTCCACATTGACTGCAATATTTCCGCCGGTTTTTTCCATGGCATGGGAAGCGTTGATGCACAGGTTCATCATGATCTGGTTGATCTGGGTTGGCTCTGCAAGAATAGCTTCATCCGTGGCTCGAATATCCTGCTGAATGTCTATGGAGGTTGGAATCGTTGATCGCAAAAATCTGAGTGCATCTTTAATGACTAAGGCAATTTCCATGGGTTGCAGTTTCTGGTCGGTCTTGCGGCTGAAGCTGAGAAGTTGCCTTACTATATTTGTTGCCCTTAGGCTGGCTGTTTTGATCTCTTCAAGGTTGGAATGAACCGGGTTCCACTCCGGGACATCATCTAAAGCCAGTTCCGTGTTTCCAACAATAATACCCATAATGTTATTAAAATCATGGGCGATGCCGCCTGTCAGGGTGCCGATTGACTCCATTTTTCGTGCTTGGTGAAGCTGTGCTTCGATAGACTTGCGTTCACTGACATCTCTGGCGATTCCCCTAAATCCCACTTTGTTGTTATTTAAATCCGTTACAAGAGACACCACCGTTTCGACAAAACACTCGGAACCATCTTTTCTGATAAGTTTCCAATCAAGTGCCTTGGTGGCTATTCCTGTTTGATACACGTCATGAAAGGCCTGAAAAATCTTTTTTGCATTTTCTCCATCCGTGTACTCACGATTATTCTTGCCCATTAACTCATCGGCTGAATATCCAAGGATCTTGCACATTGATTTGTTAAAAAAAGTAAAGTTTCCAGCAATGTCTACTTCATAATAGCCATCTTCAATGTTTTCAAGAATATTCCGGTATTTCTCCTCGCTCTTCCGTAACGCCTCCTCCGTCCTCCTGCGCTCGGTAATATCTTGATTCACGCCATAGGTCTTGACCGTCCTACCGTGGGCGTCCTTGATGATGAAAAACCGAACGGTGATATGGCCGACCGTCCCATCGGCATAAACCATTCGGTGTTCCAGTTGTCGGCTAAAGTTGGGATCGGTTGCTTCAATAGCTTTTCGATTTTCTTCTTCGACAACAGTCATATCGTCAGGATGGACAAATCGACGGGCGTATTCAGCCGATGACATCGTATACCCTCCGACTTGCCTGGCTGTGGTGCGAAATATTTTGTAGAAATGGTCATTGAACGTGAAGAGGTCCTTGGCGACGTCGTACTCCCAATGGCCCAGACGGGCCATTTCCACAGCACTGGACAGCTGCTCCTGCAGCTTATCTTTTTCCTCCTCCGCCTGCTTGCGATCGGTCATATTCCTCAGTGTCGCCTGAGCTGCCACTATCTTACCATCTTTCTTAATAGGAACCGCCATTAGCTCATAAGGAACTTTACTGCCACCTTTTGTCACACCTTCAATTTCAAGTAAGGCCCGTTTCCCCCCCGCAAGAAGCTTTTCAAAGTAAGGTATTGATAAATTAACAGATGATTCTGTTAATATCCCGCTTGTGAAGACACTTTTCCCTATCATCTCCTCTCGGCTGTAACCGCTTTCTTGCTCAAACTTTTTATTTAAATCAAGAAAAATTCCTTCAGTATTGATTACGATAATTAAGTCGGGGGCATTATCGAACAAAATGCGATAATTATCTTTACTCTCCTTTAGTGACTCTTCCGCCTTCTTGCGATCATCTATCTCATTTTTCAATTGAACATTGATTGTTTCAAGTTTCTCTGTTCGTAACTCAATTTGCCTTTTCAGACTTCGATTCCAAACAAGTATCATAATGATAATTGCTATAACTGCCGCGGCTACGCTACAGGAAACGATCCAGAAATTACGGGTTTTGTAAAAAGGTATATATCTCAAAGAGATCCACTTTCTGTAAATGGCTTTCCTTTCTGCCTGGCTGATGAGGTTAAGTCCCTTATCCAGTATCCGGTTCAGGATCGGCCAATCCTTTCTTGACGCAAAACAGAGCGCATTTGTATACTCGGCATATCCTGCGACGCGAAGGTTGGCTATCCCCATCTTTTCTATAATAAATGATGCAACAGCCAGATTCACGACCGCTGCATCTACGTTTTTGGTGGAGGTTTCAAGCAAACAACTGAGATCATCATCAAGCGGTATGAGTTGTAAATAATCATAATTGTTTTTGATGTAGCCATGAATGGCAAAGTCATTGGTAACCGCGATTTTCATTTCACGCATCTTTTCTAAGGTGAGAACGCTTTTATTTTCTTTTCTGACGATGATGGCATTTGGAATCTCTATATAGGGCTTTGTAAAAAGTGCATATTCAGTTCGCTTAGGAGATTTTTGAAGATTATTATTTACGTCAATTTCTCCTTTACGAAACCTCTCCATAAAGTTTTTCCAGCTGTCCAACTTGTCCATTTTGAACTTAAAATTAAGCTTCTTTTCAATCAATCTTTGATAATCCATAACAATTCCAAACGAATTGCCATCGTTATCCCTATCTATAATCGGCGGCCAGCCTGCTTCATTATTTACAATAATCTTCTCGTCATGCTGCTTCAGCCAGGCTCTTTCCTCAGGTGTCAGGGGATCCTCGGTTCCATGCCCGACCGAAGGAAGGCCCATCAACAGAATAGAGATGATTACCGGGAGCATTAAGCATGTAATTGCCCGGATAAATGTTCCACCTTGCCTGATGCTTCGATTGCCGTCGATTTTTGTTGAATCAATACTACTTGTCTTCATTTAGATTTCCTGTGATGATTGCAAACTTAAGTTTGAGAGACCGGGACCGATTACCACTGAATGAAGAGACAGCCAGAGAAGAAGCAATGAAAAGACTGGCCAAAAACGGCCCAGTTTTCCCGGTCCCTCTCCAAACTGTGGTTGGCATTTTCAATCAAAATATTCTAAGCTTTGAGTGCCTGGCAATATGGTTGAAATCGCGGTCATTGTGAAGCAGTTGGATATTGTACTCAATTGCAACAGAAGCAATCATACAATCAACTGGTTTCCGAATTGAAACCCCTTTCTTTCGAAGGGACCTATAGAGCTCAGCTGCTTTTACAAATGATGCTTGCCGCATGGGCAGGAAAATAAGGTCGCCAAGATACTCCTTTGTTTTGGTAAAATCTGCATCAGAACGGATACCTAGGAGAACTTCCGCAAGGATAACTCCACAGAGTGACAAATCCTCTTCACTCTCGATCAGTTCCTGAAGTGACATCACATGTGACTCGTTACGGCCTGCAAATAAGTCGATCCAAACTGATGTATCGACAAGCACCATTAATCACGAGCCTCCCGCCACTCGGTAAGGTCACCCTCCCATTTGATAGTGCCCTTCAGTTCAAGCAATCGTTTCTGACGACCACGGCGTCGCACCTCATGTAGCGCGTAGTCTATAAGAGCGCGCCGTGTACGAATTCCGGTCAATTTTTGACATTCATTGACCAGATTATCATCAATCACCACGTTTGTTCTGCCCATATGATCACCTCCAATCACATATACACAAAATATAGGTTGTTTTGGTGTATTTCAAGAAAAATTTGCTGGATGCCAACGACTCTGTAGATAAAGTCCAATTGAAGTTGGCAGTCCATGTCCGGATGCTGCTAGTTGACGGTTCAGACCATTTTCCTGGCTTCACATATTGTAGAAGCTAGTGGTTTGTGTGTATGGTTTTATGATCCTTTAGTCATCACCTTTCTGATACTTGGGGGCCACGCCAACCTATTGATTACACATGTTAATCATTCCAAAAATACCTGTTTTCAAGGCCTGTATCGCCGTCTTCAGCCTCAAAATTGACGATATAGGGATTTACAGGCTCTCGAAGCTCATAGCCCTCTCCGGATTGTTTTATCTTTCTGACGACTGCGCCTCCAAGCAAAAGCGAATTCGACATCTCTAAAAACAGGTGCGCCCTACACCATCGATCCTCTTTTCATCTCAAATGTCTTTTTGCTCTTGCCATCACCAAGAACCTATAATGCCCTTTTTGGTATCAAAAAACGCAATATAGACCCTATTTCAGGCCCTTTTCAGTCGTCTTTCGAAGTTATTTCAGAGTGTTACCATGGCCCGACCCCGACCCCTCCCGACCCCTCACCGACCCCTCAGTGGCAGTTGCATAGAGTCAAAATACGAATGGAATGAATCTTTTCGTGCCCTCCATATATTCTTTGTACCGATCACCAAAATATTGAATACACTCGTGCTCATCAGCTCTGGCAGTGGCAAATAGTGATAAACTTGCCATGATTATCAGAATGATGGAAACCCATGAAATCTCCTTAAGAAATGCCCCCCATGCGAGGTAAAACAGGGAAGTATAGAGTGGATGTCGAATATAGCGGTAGATTCCTGAGGTTACGAGTTCTGATGTCCGTTCAAAGGCATACAATTCCTTCGAGCTGCGACTGTTGGATCGTTTCGCTGCGCGAAGCCGCGACACCCCTTGCCATAGAACATAAACAGATACAATTAATAATATCCATGATATCAACTGCTTGACGGAGAAAGGATCAGAGAACCAATGAGGCAAGTTCCAAATGATTAGTGCAGCGATTGCTTCCCACGCAAGGAACCGATAGAATCCGTGTGATCGGAAATTGAGGATAGTCTTCCGTGAAATGAACGTCATTACCACAATTGTGGCGATGAATAATGCAAGCCGGATATCATCGAAGACTGTCATGGCTATTCATTAAGAGAATTGCTAAGCTCCTACGCCCTAACGCCCGAATTGAGCCGATGAAAGGGTGCAAGCTAATCGAGCATTTGCGCCCACTTCATTGGTGCCAGTGTAACTGACGACATGATTCAGAGTCAACCGTTTGTCGAGCGCAAAGTTGAAGCGGAAGCGGGTTTTGGAAATGGGCCAGACTCAGGGGTGCACGCCCATTGCAGTCGGCTCCAATGAGTTGTTATGTGCCCCCACTGGTACTACTTGTCAAACGAAGGTGCTGTTCGATCTGCAAGAAACCCGTGGTGGAAGAAATGCTCAGCACCGATTCATTGCCAGTTGTTGACGGCCAAGCGCAAATAGAACATAATGGGAAATAACTCCACAGAAGGTAGATTACATGAGTTAAACTTGATATGGGAAGCCCCGGTTTATTAAATGGTTGAACTTAAAAGGAGATTTGTAGATGACTGAAGCTGACATGAAAAAACACACGCCTCTGCCTAAAGACACCAAGGCGTTCTACTGCGGCAACTGCGGTGCCGTATCCTTGGATCAAAACAATATATGTAACCCTGCCGGAAGGATCACCAAAGCAGACTGGTGCGGCTCAAAAGATCTGCCTCCACCCCAAGCCTGCCAAAATCGTGTCAACAATAATCGGTATTCGTGCAAAAATTGCGGAAAGACGGCTATCAATCCGGGCCTCTTGTGTGAACCCGAAAAGATGGATTTGAAGTAAACAGCAAGTACATAGCAACCTTTCACGAATAAACTGACAAACGGCAAGACCAAATGCCGATAGGCAATCCATCAGTTAACACCCGCTACGGCGATTTGGGCGGACAAGGGTAGTTCATATCCTTGGCCGCTTCTGCTAAACCAAACTACACCTCCGCACAACCACAAATAAAGGAATGTTTTGCTTTCGTCGCAAGGCGCATAACGTTAAGCTCAGCCCACCGGGGAAAATTGCCGAGTACGTTGTAAAAGCCAAATTTTATCAAAAACAAAGGACTATAAGAAAGCCGCGCTCACCCGGGTCGGCTGCAGCGTTTTGTTAACCGAAATCATCTATTTTTTGCTTTTTTATAGACGACATTCCTCTTTCGTTTTCCAACAGCTATCACATACACGATAAGTTCTTCATCAACAACTTCGTATACAAGTCGATAACCGCTTGCTCTTAGTTTGATTTTGTAGTGATTTTCAAATCCCGAAAGTTTAGCAGAAATAATTCGTGGATTTTCAAATCGCTCAGCAAGTTTTTTTTTAATTGGGGTTGCAAGGAGTTATCGAGTTTTTTCCATTCCTTTAATGCCGATGGAAGGAATTTAAGCCTATAACTCATTGAGGTTCACCTCGACAGCATACTCTTTTTCATGCTGACGTTCTTTGACGATTAAGCCCAGGTGATAATCTTCTATCTGCTCAAGCATTATTTCGTATGTATCAGCCGGAATAAGATATGCAGTCGGCTTATTGTGGTTCAGAATAGCAATAGGCTCGCCTTCTGCTTGTTGGATAAGAGAAGAGGGATTCTTTTTTAGCTCTGAAATACTTGCTGAACATTTTGCTAAAACCGATTCCATTTTCAACTCCTTTAATGTGCTATATTATGTTTTTTTATTGGTCTTAATATAGATCATAAAAAAGCTTTTGGCAAGGGGGAAATTTCCAAACGGTTAATCGGGATAGGGAGGAGCCTCGCAACTCCCCTCCTCCCACACCACCCGGCATACGGATCACGTACCAGGGCGGTTCGGTTGATTAAGCCGGTTTGACAAACAGCCTTGGCAATCCTTGAATTTGTGGAATTTGATGAATTTAACAACCACCCCTAAAAGGGGTGGACTAAAAGGTGACCCTAAAAGGGTAACATTTACATCCTTATACTAGGCAATTACATGCGCTTATCTTTTTCCAACTGCCATTTGACATACTTTCTGATCTTCTCCTCATCCAGTCCTATGGTACTGACACAGTATCCCTTCGCCCAAAAATGCCTTCCCCAGTACCGCCTTTCCAACTCCAGATGCCTATCAAAGATCTTTATGGCGCATTTGCCTTTCAAAAAACCTGTTACTTCCGAAACCGATAACTTCGGTGGTATTGATATCACAAGATGCACATGGTCTTTCTGGACATTCATTTCCAGAATTTCAAGCTTCTTCCATTCGCACAGCTGCTTTATAATTTCACAGACTGATTTTCTTACTGCACCTTTCAGAATCCTGAATCGATATTTCGGGCACCAAACTATGTGGTATTTGCAATCCCAGATCGCATGTGCTAATTTTCTAAAATCATTCATTGAATACCTCCTTTTATCTTCAGGGTCACCTACCCCGATATTATGGAGGTATTCTTTTTTTGTCACCACCACGCTACCCGCTTAGCATAGCTGGGACCCACCAGTAAAACTGGTGGATTAAGGGGTTATTTAATGGTGAATTTGTGGAATTTGGGGTCACGCCAACCTATTGATTACACATGTTAATCATTCCAAAAGGACCTGTTGTCAAAAAATGCTCAAAATTCCGGCATTTTAGCCTTATTTAAGATGGTTATCTCGGCGACCCCAATTATACTGCAGTTGTTGGAAAGTCGTTTACACGGTTGAAAATATGTTCTTGAAATGCCCTTTACAAAACACCTATCTTACAGCCAAGGGCCTTTGTTACTTTGCTGATTGTGATAAATTTTGGATTGCCGTCTTCGGCAAGAGATTTATATAGGCCTGCGCGGGTGACTCCGGCTTTTTTAGCGACCTCGGTCATGCCTATTGCTCTGGCAGCGGTATTCAAGGCGTGGATGAAGTCGGATTCGTCGCCAGTAGCAACAACCTCTTGCAGAAAGACGCGAATCTCTTCAAGGGTATTCAAATGTTCGGCAATATCAAACGATTTTGTTTTAAGTTTCATGATTCAATCCTCCAATTCTTTCAAAAGTTCAGCGACCTTTTCAATATCTTTTTCCTGGCTGGACTTGTTACCACCGGCCAGTAGGAAAACCATTTGTCATAATTGTTTCGTACTTCGGAGTTTGTATTTCATGCCCTAAGTGTATCTCGTAGGATACAAATAGTCAAAGTGATTTTAAATTACCTCAGAAAGAAAACGCTGAGATCGCAAACTGAAACT
>Ga0272441_10008995_pt1 | contig 15578 bp, 11 predicted proteins | sample SSMProp6N_FD_193582 | JGI IMG/M metagenome (GOLD analysis project Ga0272441, IMG submission 193582) | Marine sediment archaeal communities from Little Sippewissett salt marsh, Falmouth, MA, United States - SSM-Prop-6N | ecosystem: Environmental > Aquatic > Marine > Wetlands > Sediment ... | reverse complement strand
AGTATTTCAACCAATATAAGAGAAGGTCTTCCGATGCTGATGATATGAATTTCATGTTAGATGACATTGAATCATTGAAGTAGATTTTAAAGGAATAGCATTTTTATGAATGAGAGAACATTAAGAGTACTGGAATACGATAAGATAATAGAATATCTAAAAAGCTTTGCTGTTTCAGATTATGGTTACAAGAAATGTATTGAGACCAAACCTTTTACAGATTTGGGAAATGTAACAAGACTTCTTGATGAAACAACAGAAGCCATGAATCTGAAAGAAAATCTTCCAGGAGGTATTTTCAGCGGTGTAAAAGACACAAGGAAGTCTATTAACAAATCGAAAGTTTCAGGAATTCACCTCAATCCCATGGAACTTCTCGATATAGCATGGTTAGCCAAAGTTTCAAGAGAAGTCAAAGAGATTTTTAAAAAGATCGATGAGGATTATCCAAAACTATCAATCTATATTCAAAACATTGAACCGATTATTCAAATAGAAAATTCGATTTTCCCATGCTTTGATCACGATGGAAATATCTTGGATACAGCAAGTAAACAACTTCACTCAATCAGAAAAAAATTAATAAAACTGGAAAACTCCGTAAAAGTTAAACTTGAAGATATCCTTGGTAAAAAGGAATTTGAACTAGTTTTTCAAGATAAGTATGTAACGATAAGGAACTCGAAGTATGTCATACCAGTGAAATCATCTTTCAAGAACAAAATACCCGGTATGGTTGTTGATAGATCCTCGACCGGTCAGTCATTGTTCATTCAACCTCTTGAAATTGTAGAAATAGATAATGAGATCACTCAGCTAAGACTTGAGGAAGATGAGGAAATTATCAGAATCTTGAAAGAGTTAACAGGATTAGTCAGATATAATCAGCCAATACTGTTAGAAAATCTCGAGATGATAGCTGAAATTGATCAAATATATGCAAGGATGAAGCTATCTGAAAAATGGAATGGGAATAGACCAGATTTCTGCGATAAATTCGGGATAAATATAAAAGAAGGATATCATCCTATACTTTTAGAACTTCAAAATAAAGGGAAAATAGAAAAAGCAATACCATTCGATATTGAACTTGTTGATGAAAAAGTACTTGTTATTACAGGTCCGAACACAGGTGGAAAAACAGCTGCATTAAAAACAATTGGAATAATATCTTTACTTTTTCAATCGGGAATTTTCCCACCTGTTAATGAAGAGAGCTTTTTACCGATATTCAGCTCTATTTTTGCTGATATTGGTGATGAACAGAGTTTTGAACAAAACCTGAGTACTTTTTCATCACACATGAAAAATATTGTCAATATTGTTGAAAATATTGAGGATACTACCCTGGTTTTGTTAGATGAAATCGGTGCAGGTACTGATCCTGAGGAAGGCTCGTCTTTAAGCGTAGCGATACTTGAAGAGCTAATTAAAAAAGATGTGAAAATAATTGTCACAACACACCACAGGCTATTGAAAACACTTGCTTATTCAAAAAATGAATTCAAAAATGCTGCTATGGAATTCGACGATGGATCTCTTATGCCAACTTATCGAATTCGAATGGGTTTACCCGGAAGAAGTAATGCCCTGGAAGTTAGTAAAAATTTGGGTTTAAAAAATGACATTATTGATAGAGCCAGGTCTATTACAGGTTCCGATGCAATGCAACTTGATGAACTAATAAAAAAACTTGAAGGTGAGTCAAAGTCCATTGAAATACTCAAAAAAGAATTAACAGAGCTGAAGAAGACAAGCGAAGTGCAAAAAAAGAGATTGCAGGACAAGGAGTCCTTCATCAAGTATGATTCTTATCTGGAAGCTGAAGGAATCCTGCTTCAAGCCAAAAATATATTTTCAAAAGCAGAAGGGGCTTTGCATAAACAGAACCTTACAATTGATGATATCAAATCTATGAAAAAGAATGTCGAGACCGAGATCGAAAAGATAGGAAAAGTTCAGGAGAGCAGATTTGAAAAAAGGATGAAGAATGTTAAAGAAATTAAGGAAGGGGATACAATCTTCATCAAATCTCTCAAAAAATCAGGAAAAATCATTTCAATAGACAGGAAAACCAACAGGATGAAAGTCCAGGCTGGCTCAATTGTTGTCGATGTCGATTTAAAAGACAATAAGTTTTATGCAGAACCGATTAAAAAAATTGACAAACCCAATGAAACTGTCGTCAAGATAGATGGACCTGCTGAAATGGCTGACACCTTCACTCCTGAAATCAATATAATCGGAAAAAGAACTGATGAAGGTTCCGACATGATATTGAAATTCATAGATGATGCTGTTCTTGTTAATATGGACAAGATCAGAATAATTCATGGAGTGGGAACAGGGCGCTTGAAAAAAAGCATTCACGAACTTTTAAAACACCATCCTAATGTAAGCAATTTTTTTCTAGATATACATAATCCCGGAGGTGATGGTGTAACGGTTGTAGAATTGAAATAATAATATTCAAATTCAGCTGTTATTATTGATAATATCAGCTAAAAGAACATTAATCTTATCGAGTGATTCTCTTTTGATCCCATAAACAGCTTTACCTGGTTCAATTCTAACATATATAAGATCTTTTTCTTTAAATTTATTACCAATGTAAAGGCATTCAGATAAATTAGTGTCATCCATCAGTTTAATAAACGATAACTTGCTTTTCAGTCCGTATTTTGTCAAATCTTCGGGTTGATTATCAACAAATTCACTAATTTGTAGTTTATCTATCTCTTCTAATACACCTTTATAAATATCACCAAGACTCTTCTTCTCAGGTTTAATGCTTACCCATCGACCTTCAGAATCCATCCTGCACTCGAAATGAACATTTTTAAAAGAATATATGAATTTATTGGAAGTATAAGTTCTCATCTTGAATAGCTTCTTACTTCTTAGTCCAGTAATAATGTTATCAGGAATGCGAGCAATTGTCGTTGCTTGAATGAAAAAAACATCTTCCTTCTTTGAATTTGTTGCAGCTATAAAATCTTCCTCAATTTTTTCCCCGAAAATGAATTTATACTCAAGATCCATTTCTCTATCAAATAGAATGACGACAACGTCAGGTTTATCGAGACCATAAAATTTATAACCAGTTTCATTAAGGGGAAATATTTTTTTCCCTTTAGCTTGCTCGAGATCGAACAGTATGTTGTTAATTAAATCTACATCCACAATAAATTCAGATGGTTTTGTGAAAATCCATTCCATGATTTTCATATCTTTTTCCATCTCGAAAATATTTTTACCTTTGATTATTTTGATTTTGTCAATGAATTTTGCTTTGAACCTGTTCAATAATTTTTCTCTTACTTGATCGGGCGTCCTCATTACAAAATCCCATGAATCCTTATCGACTTTGTATACAACCTGGGAGTAATTTGAATTTGCAAATAATCCCTTTCCATCATCTGTCAGAGCCCCGAACCAGATTGTCTTTACTTTATCTCCTTCTTTGATTTTGATGAATGAAGAAGGATTTGAAAGTCCATAAGTATTCAAGTTTTCAGGATAATCATCAACTGAAATATAACCGTTGAAATTGAGAAGCTTATCACAAATCGAATCAACAAGGTCAGGATCCGTGCTTTTAAGAATACCATCTATATCAACTAACCAATCTTTTTCTTTTTTAACCATCTCAAGTAAAGTTTTGTCATGCATCATTGTTATATTTTCAAAAGTATCCTTATCTCCAATTAAAAGCCTATATTCCCGGAGATCGTTTACATTCTTGATGTATTTTTCTCTAACAGAAGGATCACAAAGAAATATTCCTTGCAACGAATTGACTGTTGTATATACACCAGTATGGAAAGGATTATCCGATCCGAATATTATAATAATAGGTTTTGTATTTTCAAATTCGAGCTCTATCTTCGAAATGGTATTTAGATTTAATCCAAATTTTTCCAATTCTTTCTTGTCATTTGTAACCGCCTTGAATGCATCAAGAATACAAAGGTTTGATAAAAGTGTATCAACTGAATCGGGATTTGCAGGAACGAGTACACCGTCTTTTTTTACTAAAGCCCACTTCCATTTTGGATTTCTCTTGCACTCGACGTAAATTTCCCCCTGAGTGATTTTAAAGGATTTTATAGAAGGTTTATCGACTCTTATGAGAGGTATATTTTGACCAGTGCTTTCATTTTTAAATTCTTCCTTTTGAAAATACTCAATATATAGAAAGAACCCCAGAACAAGTATGAAAACAGCAAAAGCTGCTGCTGCACTCTTTATTTTCATGACCTATCTTTTTTTCATCCATGTAAAGAAAGCAAGAATAATGAAAGTAAATGGAACCAGGAACATTGTGACAAATTTAACAAGTGTAAATTGATAATTCGACAGGTTAATACCTCTCATTTTCATCTGCTTTGGACGTATAGATATGAGTTGTTCTTCATCGACAAGGTATTCTGCACAGTTTAATATCATATCTTTATTCCCAAGTGTATCAATAAAATGATCGATAACAAAATCCGAGTCACCAAAAACTATCAATTTGGATTTGATGTTTCCATCAATACTATTTGCTTTGGTCTCAATATTCTTTTCGGCAAGGTATGCTATTGCAATTGGTCCCTTGAAATCAATGTCTTCATTGTACTCGATATCTTTTGGAGATGTTTCCGCCCAGCTTTTTGCAGATGAATTGACGAGGGATTTAATAGATATATCCCTGTTATAGTTATCAATAATAGAAAGTGAACGGGCATGTGGATAAAAAGTTAAAGGCAAGTTTTGAGTAATTGTTCCCTCGGGATAATTATACACAGCGGGAGTTGCAATATCAGTCCAATAATAACTTGAAGTATCTATAACAATCCCTTTTCCGACTTTAATATTCCATGGTTCCAAAAAGTCTGTAAAACCGAAGGATGGGAAGGGATCGATCAAAATTAGCATCCTTCCGCCTTTATCCATATAGTCTTTCAAAATTAGAAGTTCCTCGTCAAGATAATCCCTGTATGGACCTGAAATGAGGACCAGATCAAATATGGATAGATCAACCTTTCCTTTTGTGATTATGATGTTTTCAACCTTGAAATTATCATTCTTCAGATATTTTATGAGTTTAGAGCAACTTCTTTGCTCGTGAGGCTCAAATGAGGCTTCACCGTGCCCCGAAATATAAGCAACTCTCTTTTGTTCTTTGGAGAGTACTTTGATAATACCTGATGTAATTCCCTGTTCAGATAAATCGGTTATCTGAATTTTGTTGTTTAAAGTATCAAAAACTAATGTTCCATCTTTTGTAACCGAATAGGAGTTGGCTAAAGAGGGGAAAACATCGGGATCGAAGATTTCAAATTCCAATTTCTCTGATTCATGAACATATTGTTCGAGGATCATTTTTATATAAGTTATATCAGTGTTTGATTGAGTAAAGAAACCTTTTATATGAACTGGTTCATTTATACCTTTAATGATTTTCAAAGTTTGTTCTGAAAGAGTAAAAAACTTCTCTTCTGTCATATCTTTCACAATTTTATGATTATTCCCCAGAATATTTAGAAGGACAAGTATAGCAACAATAATAAGGGTATATATGGTTGATGACATTCCATGTTTTGCTTTTCTCGTAATCATAAAATCTCGAATTCTATTTAGATTTAACGAGATTAAGATTATTAACAAGAGAAGATTTGCCCAAAGGAACATTTCCACAGATGGAGAGAATTCTAATGATATGGTGTAAAAGACTATAGTGGTCAATAAAGATAGAAAAAAAAGAACCAATATGATCTTTTTAAATCTCTTCATTTTTTTCTGATGATTACCTCCATTTTCTGGATTCCACTATTCTTGTGGTGAGGAAAAGGACAAAAAAGATAAAACTGAAAAAGAAAATAATGTCAGACGTATCTATTTTACCGATTATAAAATTATCAAAATGGGAATAAATCGAGATATATTCCGAAATTGCGGAATATGATGGAGGTAGAATCTGGGCTGTCTCGTCAATAAACCAGAGGATAAGGAGAATTGAAAAAGATGATATAGCAGAGATAATCTGGTTCTTTGAGAATGAAGATGTAAGGGTTCCAACCGCGATAAAAGCACCACCAACAAGTATGAGACCCAAATAACTGGACATTATCAAACTTACATCAGGAGAAGAGTAATATAGTAGAATCAAAGGAAATTGGAAAGTAAGTACAACCAAACTCAAAAAAAAAGTCATTATAGCTAAGTATTTTCCAAATACAACTTCCCAATCAGAAACAGGACTTGTAAGAAGAAGTTCGATAGTACCAGTTTTATTCTCCTCGGCAAAAAGTCTCATCGTAATGACAGGTGCAATTAAGAGGATTGTAACAACGGCTGTTGTTACAACACCACGCATATCAGCTGTTTTCTCGTTGAAGATCAATAATGTGAAGATAAGAGCCATAAAAAAGAGAAAGAAAGCTGAAATAACATGAGCTATAGGTGTTAGAAAGTAAGATTTAAGTTCTTTGACCATGATTATCCAGACATTTCTCACAGGCTTTCCTCCATTGTCAATCTGTGAAAAACATCTTCCAAATCTGCTGTGACTGGTCTCATCTCAAGTAATCCCCAACCTTTATTTACGATTATACTTGAAATTTTTTCCTGCAAACCTGAACCAAGTTTAGCTTCAAGTTCGACCTCGAGGATATTTTCATCAACCTTAGAAATTTTAAATTCTTTGATCTCATCAATTGTTTTCAGAATATTTTCCAGATCATTTTTAGGAGCTTTAATTTTTAGATATAATCCCTCATAATTTTCGAATTTCTTGCCAAGATTTCCCGGTTTATCAGAGGCAATAATTTTCCCTTTGTCAATAATTATGACATAATCACATATCTGATTAACCTCTGGTAAAATGTGGGTTGATAAAAGAACAGTTTTCGACCAAGCATTATTTTTTATAAGTTCCCTTGTTTTTTTTATCTGATTTGGATCAAGTCCTATTGTTGGTTCATCAAGAATCAACACTTCAGGTTCATGAACTAGAGCTTGTGCGAGACCTACCCTCTGTCTAAAGCCTTTAGAAAGATGGGAAATAAGTTTGGATTGAACATCATCAAGTTGACAGGAACCAATAACCATTTCTACTTTTGTTTTAACATTTTTCCCTTTAATCCCTTTTAACTTAGCCATGTAAGTTAAATATTGATTGACCGTCATATCATTATAAAGAGGAACATTTTCCGGAAGATATCCAATTTTACTTCTTGCTCTATGAGGTTCTTTAAGTATATCGAACCCTGCTATATGAACAAAACCTGATGTTGGAGGAAAATAAGATGTCAAAATTCTCATTGTCGTGGTTTTTCCTGCACCATTAGGACCAAGAAATCCACAAATTTCTCCTACATTCAACTTAAAAGAGATATTTTTTAAGACTTCATATTTCCCGAAATTTTTAAAAAGATCTTTTGCTTCTATCATTTTACAAGATAAAGACGTTAATCAAAGAAAGTAGTTTTAAAAAATTCCAAAATTCAATATATTTCTAAAATAAAAAAGCCTGCGAATTAAATCGCAGGCTTTATAAGAATCAACAGAAATTGAATTTATTCGTAGTATCTCTGGAGAGCTTCAGCCCAACCTTGATGAGCAGATTCCCGAGCAGTAATACCAAGAAGAGCTTCACCCATACGGTCTGTTTCAGAATCATTACCGTCATGGACAAAAATTTCTACAGTACCTTTTCTGAAGTGCCAATAAGTATTGACAGGATCAGTAATCTCTCGAGCAAGATCAGCTGGGTTCCAATGAGCAACCCAGTAGTTAAGAAGTTCCATCATTCTAAGTTCAACAGCTTGGTGTGGAGGAATATTAATAACATCATCTGTATCACCAGTGGTATCACCGCATGGATCCGTGCCTGTATAATCTCCATCAAAATCTGGATGAAAACCTACATCAGCACAGAGATTAGGTGTATCTGGTACAATTTCAGGATCGTAATATACAGCAGGATAGAGCACTAATTTAGCAGTAGCAGAACTAGCTGGATTCGGATTAACTATAACAATTGAGGAATTAAATTCCCAACCAGGTTCACCAATTATGTACCATTTATTGGTTAACATCATACCGGTTGTTGGAAGATTGCCATTAGCTATGCTCCATTCTTCTGGAGTCAAAGGATTCATCTCTAGATCGGCTGCCCAAGCATATCTTTGCAAAGCACCAGAATCAAGACCGACATAAGCAACTACATAACCAGCAAGATCAACATTAGTAATTTCAATACAACCTTTTTTACCAACAAGAGAACCACCATCGATAGCTTCAAGCTGAACGGTTGCAACACCATGTGGATTGATTTCAACACACTCTGAGTAAAGAAGCAAACCAGCATCTGGCAAAGGAGCCCATCTTTCAGTTTGATCTCCATGTGCTGATTCATAGAACTTTACTTTTGTTTTTGCAAGTTTGTCACTGACATTTTTTAAAACAAGATAGCTTGTCCTGTCTGTCATAATGTCAAACCAAGAACCCCATAATCTGTCACCAATATTTTGACTGTTTAGATTCATGGTTCCCATGAATGCAGCATCATTCTTTTCCCATCCAGCACCAGAGTCTCCAGCGTTTTGGATATTTGTAGGCCACCATGAAGTTTCAAAATTACACGGTTCTACATCACCATCAGCATCTCTGTCATCACGATGTTCAATAGCAACACCGATTTTCGAACCGAGAGCAACAGAGCATCCAAGGTGTTCTAACGGGATTTTGAATTCCATCATCATCATACCAGTTTTATTAACAGGACTAAAACCATTATCCAGAGGATCTGGATTGCTCCAATATGCTCCTGACAATGGATATGTGTTTCCACCATCACCCCACTCAGCTGCACTTCTAGGGACAATAGTAAGATCATCCATACTGCCTGAGTCTATTTCAACCGGATATGTTCTCTGGTTTGTTGCACCAATATAAGGCCATGGAGAAATTGCTTCCCATGTATCGATAGAACCTGAGTTATTCCAATCTTTCCAGTGACCATTACAGGAATCCATTTCACCAGTTTCATCTTCACTACAATCTACGACAGTATTACCTGTGCCTTCCTGGAAAGTAACGTTACCCAGTTTAACACCTACGCAATATCCACTACCTTCAATGAATTCGGCAACTGGTGAAACGTTATCGGGATCCAGATAAACGAAAAGCCTGTCTGCACAATCGATCCCATCTGCTTCAAGTTGAACCGCAAGGTATACGTGATCAGTATCGTTCATTGCATAAATACGACTATCACTATTTGTAGGACCGCAATTTGGGAAGAATGTCTGGAAAGGAGCATTCAAAGTTGCTGTGTCAACAGTTGTCGGACACCAAGAAGTGAGATCCATACTAAATGGCGCATTGAGTTCATGAATATATTGTGTATCTTCCTGTGGCATTGCTCCATAAGGTCTGTTAGGATCATTTGTTGCACCGGTATAATACGAACCTTTGTTGTAGTTACCGGGTTTTTCATCAAAGGTTGCTCCCCAAATGTTATTTAAAGTGGAATATTCATCATCATAATACGGCGCAGTTCCCGCAAATAGATTACAGCTTATTAATATTCCGCCTATTACAAAAAAGGAAACAACAGTTAATCTTCGTACTGCTGTTAAGGACATTTACCTCCTCCTTTCAAATTAAATCAAAAAACGTAACTAAAAAAATAATTCCGCGTGTATGAATCACCCCCTTTTGCATTCTTTCATAGGTCCCAGAGACAACCCTCTTAAATAATACTGTTGAGCTCTCTTTTGTGTCCCTATAAAAAATCAAATCTACCTCATTCTTTAAAATCGCTGTTAATCAATCATTTAGCATACAAACAAAAATACAAGTTTAATCCAACAATTAATTATAACAAGAAATATTACCTTGTCAAGTTTTTTTTCACTGAGTTTATTTCTCTGTTTAACAATATTCATAACACAATATCTGCGCCAAGCTGATATAATAATGTCGGTTCAATTCTAAAAAACTTTAACCGAATTTATTGTTTGAAACAAAAAAATTGTCTCCTGAAGTTATAAAAAATTGTAGAATAAAAAAAGAGGTGTTTAAAACTATTTCTAAAATTTAATAAATATGAAGAACAGTTTTAAACACCAAATAAAACCTACTTTACGGCATCTTTCAATTTTTTACCAGGGGTAAATTTTGGGACTTTTGTTGCGGGGATCTTGATTGTCTCTCCTGTCTGAGGATTTCTTCCTTTCCTCGCGGATCTTTTTTTCACAGCAAATGTACCAAAACCGATAAGAGTAACTTTATCACCTTTTTTAAGAGCTTTTGTGACACCAGTAAGGAAACCGTCAAGTGCTTTGTTTGCAGCTGCTTTGCTAATTCCAGATGAACTAGCCATATTATTGATAATATCTTGCTTTGTCAATTCATTTCACCTCCCTTCGCGGTTCATGTTTTTAAGCTGTTATATCTAAGTACAACAGCCCTTTAAAAGCAAACTGGGTCTATGATTATACCAAAAAAAGCGTTTGTCAAGTCTTTTTTGTTCAAAAAATAACGTTTAAAGCCCACTTTAAAAGGGTTCCACAAAGCATTACAGAAAATAGTTCTTTATAATCAATACTTTACAAGCCAACAAGAAAAATAAAAATTTTTTAATTTTTTTTTAAATTTTTTAAGATATTAAATAAAACAAAACTTTGTGAACTCTTAGGAATCAAGTTCATCTCTAATCCATAATTTTATTTGAGCAAGGTTAATCCTCTCTTGTTTCATTGTATCCCTGATTCGTATTGTTGCAGATTCGAATCCTTCAGATTCTGGATCTATAGTTTCAAAATCGACTGTAATACAATATGGTGTTCCGATTTCATCCTGACGACGATACCTTCTTCCAATGCTTCCCGTTTGATCGTATTTTACTGCAAATTCTTTACTGAGATCTGCTTCGAGTTTTTTGCATACTTCAATCAATGCAGGCTTTTTTGATAGGGGGAATATTCCAGCTTTCACTGGAGCAATAGTTTTGTGAAACTTGAGAACAACTCTCATATCACCCTGTTTTGAGGTTTTTGTATTCTCTTCCTCCTCTTCGTAAGCATCAACAAGAATAGTCAAAAGTGTCCGATCAATACCTTCAGATGTTTCAATGACATTTGGTATGAACTTTTCTTTTGTAATATCATCGAAATAATAGAGATCTTTACCAGAGGTTTCTATATGTCTTTTCAAATCAAAATCTGTTCGATCATGGATTCCTGCAAGTTCTTGCCATCCGAAGGGAAAATTATATTCAAAATCAACACATTTTCTTGCATAATGAGCAAGTTCATTGTCTTCGTGTGCTCTTACACGCAAATTTTCTTTTTTCAAACCTATAGACTTGAACCATGAGTCAGCATCCTCTACCCAGTAATCGAAATACTTGTCTGCATCATTCGGATGAATGAAGTATTGGAGTTCCATCTGTTCGAATTCCCTTGAACGGAATATAAAATTTCTTGGATTAATTTCGTTTCTGAAAGCTTTTCCTATCTGAGCGATCCCAAACGGAATTCGCAATCTGGAAGAATTGAGAACATTTTTGAAATTGATATAGATTCCCTGAGCGGTTTCAGGACGAAGATAAATTTTATTTGCATCTGATTCAACTGCACCCATATACGTTTGGAACATGAGATTAAAATTTCTAGGTTCTGTAAGTTCACCACCACAGTCCGGACAAACCTTTTCTTCGAGTAAATCTTCCCTGAACCGATGATTGCATTTCTTGCAATCAACAAGAGGATCTGTAAATGAATCAACATGACCCGAAGCCTTCCAGACCATTGAATTCATGATAATACTACAATCAAGTCCGACAACATCTTCCCTTTGTCTAACAATTCTTTTCCACCATAGATCTTTGATGTTTTTACGGAGTTCGACACCAAGCGGACCAAAATCCCAACAACCATTTATACCATCGTATATTTCACTACTCTGAAAGATAATACCTCTTCTCTTACAGAGAGAGTTGAGTTTATCCATTAAACTGTAAGATTTATTTTCTTTTGTTTTGGACATTTTCTTTCCTGTTAAGTTGATTGATCATTACATAGAATAATAACATAATCGTAATTCTGAATGTACATTAATTAATATATTTATCGACATTCATATAATCTCTTTTTCGAAAATAACTATCAAGTGGTTTCAAAGATAGCAACAAGTGTTTTAAAATCTTCTTTCTCAAAAGGATTGACAGAACTTTTTGGAAAACTGGTACCCTAACAATCAAATGAAAAAGAGAGGCAATTATTAGCAAATCTTCTCTATTCTTCAAATCTAGAATTATATCCGAATCATAAGCAGAATAAGAAGGTCCTATCTCATCGACAGATCCATTATAAAGTCCTTTATCGACTGATAGCCTGCATAAGTCGGTTTTAGGATATGGCTGATAAAAGTATAAGTTCATGTGATTTGATTTTATAATCGAATTGAGTTTTGCCATTTTCAAGACATTTTCTGGTGTATCGTCTGGAATACCTATCATATTTTGAGTAATGACCCTGATACCATTATCTTTCAAATGCTCTGCAGCTGATAAGATCTCCTCGTCCTTTATATTTTTTTTCAAAATTTCCCTGCGCATTTTATATGATCCCGTCTCGATGCCTATCACTCCTGCAATACATCCTGCATCTGCAAGAAGCCTTGCAATATCTGCATCCACAAGATCTGCCCTAAGATGGCAGAAAAATGGCAGTCTGACATCCCTTTTGAAAAAATTGCAGAATTCTGACAACCACTTCTTATTAATAGTAAATGTATCATCTAGGAATCCGCATACTTTGAGTTTACCGTTTCTCCTGACCTCTTCGATCTCCTTGATGACAAGCTCTACATCTCTATGACGTATATATTTACCTGTAAACAATTTCTTATATGCATGGTTAAAACAATATGAGCAGGAATATGGACAACCCCTTCCTGTTATAAAAACCCTGTATGGAGATGGGAGCCTGTCTGCATATTTACGAAAAATATCCCTGTCTGGAAATGGAATCGAATCCAGATCCTGAAGAAATGGACGGAATTCGTTTTTAATTATTATATCGCTTTTTTTGAAATACAGATTTTTGATCCCATCAAATTCTCGATTATTTGAAACTGCATCGACAAACTCGATTATTGTTTCTTCCCCTTCTCCAAGGCAAATTGAATCGACACCTTCTTCTTTGAGCATTTCTGGAAAAAATGTTGGATGTGGACCTCCAAAAATTGAGATAAAATCCAATTTACCTTTTAATTCTCTATTTAGGTCGATGTAGAATGAATGAGCACCGGTTGTCGTCGAATATCCTATGATATCGGGTTTAATCTTCTGTATTTCATTAAATAGATCTTTTTCATATTGTGTACAAAGGGCAAAGGTATCATGACCAGCCTTTCTTAATACTGCCGATAAGGTCATGATTCCAATACTCTCATATTCCATATCCTTCACAATAAAAAGTATTTTCATATCCTTTAGTATAACCCAATACATTTGCCAATAAAACTAAGGGCTTAGAAAATTGACATGATGTAACTAATCCGTTAGAATTTTGCCGTGAATATCCAGAACAAAAAGGAAAACCTAAAAAGAGTAATAGGCAATTACAAGAGTGCTCTTGTGGCTTTTTCCGGAGGTGTGGATAGTACTTTCCTTTTATATACATCAAAAATGATTCTGAAAAATCAAATTATCGCAGTAACTGCAACTTCTTCAACCTATTCAAACAGGGAACTCCAATCTGCAATGGATTTTACCAATTTACAAAATATCAAACATAAAATTATTAGGTCAGAAGAACTAGAAATTCCCGAATTTTCTGATAATCCAAAAAACAGGTGTTATTTTTGTAAACTCGAATTGTTCGGAAAGCTGAAAAAAATGGCTACGGATCTTGGATTTTCAGTAGTTTTTGATGGTGCAAATTATGATGACATCAACGATTATCGACCCGGGATGAAAGCTGCCATGGAACTGGGGATAGTCAGTCCTCTTAAAGAAGCAAAATTGACAAAAAATGATATTCGGAAACTCTCAAAAGAGATGGGCTTGAAAACATGGGATAAACCTGCACGAGCGTGTCTTGCATCAAGAATCCCATATGGGGAAAAAATTACTCCGCTCAAACTAGACAGAATATCCAGAGCGGAAAATTTTTTAGAAGATCTGGGCTTCACACAGGTAAGAGTGAGATATCATGATGATCTTGCAAGGATCGAATTCGAGAATGATGAAATGAAAAGAATATTTTCAAAAAATCTACAAACTAAAATTCACAACAAATTGAGAGACCTTGGATTTACTTATGTAACACTTGATTTGTTGGGTTACAGACAAGGCAGCATGAACGAGGTTTTAAAAAGCAAAAAATGACTTTAGATAAATACAAAGATCTTCTAAAAAGGGTTAACTCCGGCGAGATTGATGTCGATACCGCATATAAGGAGTTAAAAGAGTTACCTTTCAGCGATCTCGGATTTGCAAAGGTTGATAACCATAGAAGATTCAGGCAAAGCGTGGGAGAAATAATCTTTTGCAAAGGGAAATCCATTGACCAGATAACAGGCATTGTTAAAGCAATGGTTGAAAATCATGAAAACATAATTGCGACAAGAGCGGAACTCGAAGTATTCATTGAACTGAAAAAAGAATTTGACAAATGCGAATATTATAGAGATGCAAAAGTCATCGTCATTAATCCAATTAAAGAAATGAAAAAAGTTGGAATGATCGTGGTCGCATCCGGAGGCACGGCTGATATACCCATAGCTGAAGAAGCTGCTGTTATTGCAGAACTTCTCGGAAATAACGTTAAAAGGGTCTATGATGTGGGTGTGGCAGGTATTCATAGGGTTTTTTACCACCGTGAAATTTTCGAAAATGCGAATGTAATTATCGCTGTTGCCGGAATGGAAGGCGCGTTACCAAGTGTAATCGGTGGTTTTGCCGAAGCCCCTGTTATTGCAGTCCCCACAAGCATAGGATATGGTGCCAGCTTTAATGGAATAGCTGCATTACTTGGAATGCTCAACAGTTGCTCTTCAGGCGTTTCCGTCGTCAATATAGACAATGGTTTTGGTGCAGCGTTCCAGGCTAATCTAATAAATAAAAAATGTAAGGATAGAAAGTGAAAGTAGCATACTTCGACTGTTTCTCCGGTATAAGCGGGGATATGATAATAGGTGCGTTTCTCGATGCAAATCTGGAAATCGAATATCTTGACACCCAGATACAAATGCTTAACCTACCGAATATCAAGCTTAATATTAATAAGGTTGTCAAAAATGGAATATCTGCAACCAAATTTGATGTTCAACTTCCTCATGAACATGCACACAGAGGTCTGAAAGAGATTAGTGAAATAATTAATGGTAGTGAACTTTCGGATAGAATCAAGCACAGAAGCTTGAAAATATTCAATCGACTTGCCGAAGCAGAAGGAAAAATTCACGATAAACCACCCGAAGAAATCCACTTTCATGAGGTTGGTGCTCTCGATGCTATCGTCGATATAGTCGGTGCCGTTATATGCTTGGATTTTTTTGGTTTCGAGAAAATATAT
>Ga0272441_10008994_pt1 | contig 15582 bp, 8 predicted proteins | sample SSMProp6N_FD_193582 | JGI IMG/M metagenome (GOLD analysis project Ga0272441, IMG submission 193582) | Marine sediment archaeal communities from Little Sippewissett salt marsh, Falmouth, MA, United States - SSM-Prop-6N | ecosystem: Environmental > Aquatic > Marine > Wetlands > Sediment ... | reverse complement strand
GCCGGACACGTACGCGCCGTAGCCAACGCCTACCTCAGCCAGCAGTACAAAATCGTCGGCATTGTCGTGCTGATTCTGCTGGTCATCTTCCTGGCGATGGCGTTCGGCCCCCCTGCGATCAAGACACAGAGCGCCTGGATGCCCTTCGCCTTCCTGTTCGGAGCACTGTTTTCCGGGCTGTGCGGATTCCTCGGCATGCGAACCGCAACGCAGGCCAGCGCCCGAACGGCCAACGCGGCTCGCGAAAGCCTGAACGGAGCTCTCCAGGTCTCGTTCCGCGCCGGCTCGGTGATGGGCCTGGTCGTGGTGGGCTTCGCTCTGCTCAATATCTGCTTCTGGTTCCTGCTCATCTATTTGATCGGCGTCCAGTCCGCCGGCATGACCCTCACCGCGATGGCCGTGGCGCTGCTATCCTCGGGCATGGGCGCCAGCACACAGGCCCTGTTTGCCCGTGTCGGCGGCGGGATTTTCACGAAGGCCGCGGATGTCGGAGCCGACCTGGTCGGTAAGGTCGAGGCCGGCATTCCTGAAGACGACCCGCGGAACCCGGCCACTATTGCCGATAACGTGGGCGACAACGTCGGCGACGTGGCAGGGATGGGGGCAGACCTCTTCGAGTCGTATGCGAACTCGATCCTCGCCGCCGGCCTGTTGGGCGTCGCCGCAGCGGTCACCCTGTCGGGCGGCGTCGGGTTTCAGTTCCGCCTGCTCGTCCTGCCAATGGTTCTCGCCGGGATCGGCTGCCTGGCGTCCATCGTCGGCATTCACGCAGTGAAGACTCACGAGGATGCTTCGCAGAAGACGCTGCTCAAGGCCCTGATGCGTGGCGAAATGACCAGCGCCGCCATCTTCCTTGTCGGCTCGTTTCTGGCCACGCTGATCCTCTTCGCCAATGTGGGCGTTCCGTCAGGGTTCCGTTGGTATGGCGTGTGGTTCTCCGTCATCGTCGGCCTGGTCGCCGGCGTCATCATCGGCAAGGCCACCGAATACTACACCTCCGCCGACTACAGCCCGACCAAGCACCTCGCCGAAGAATCGAAGACCGGACCGGCGACGGTCATCATCGGCGGGTTGGCGGGCGGCATGCTCTCCACCTGGCTGCCTACACTGACTGTCGTGGTCGGCATCATCCTCAGCTTCGGATTCGCGGGCGGGTTCAGCCAGGTGACCCTCGGCCTTTACGGCGTGGGAATCGCGGCTGTGGGCATGCTCTCTACACTTGGCATCATGCTGTCAACCGACGCGTACGGTCCGATCGCAGACAACGCGGGCGGCAACGCCGAGATGTCCGGCCTGCCGCCGGAGGTCCGGGAACGTACGGACGCCCTCGACTCGTTAGGCAACACCACGGCGGCGACCGGCAAGGGCTTCGCAATCGGGTCCGCCGCGCTGACCGCCCTGGCTCTGATCGCCTCGATGCTGGTCGGCGTGCAAGAAGCCCTCAACCGACAGATCGTCTCTGCGGACGGAGACCAAATACAAGTCACCTCGCAGTGGGTTGGTGTGCTCGACAAGTCCGTAACCGAGCCGGCGGCCACCCTGCTCAACACGACCAACGGAGCCACGATCAACATGTCGACGGCCAAGCTGGCGGACTTCGTCAGCGTCTTTGGCGTCACGTTGATGAATCCGAAGGTGCTTGCAGGGATGTTCATCGGCTCCATGCTGGCCTTCCTGTTCTGCTCCTTAACGATGAAGGCAGTGGGCCGCGCGGCCGGGGCAATGGTCGATGAGGTCCGCCGCCAGTTCCGCGAGTTGGGAATCCTCGAAGGCAAAGGCGATCCGGACTATGCCTCCTGCGTCGCCATCAGCACCAAGGGCGCCCAGCGGGCGATGATGTTCCCATCGCTGCTTGCGATCGTCGCCCCGGTCCTCACCGGCCTGTTCCTCGGCGTCGCGGGGCTGACCGGCATGCTGGCCAGCGCCCTGGCCACCGGGTTCGTCCTGGCGGTGATGATGGCCAATGCTGGCGGAGCGTGGGATAACGCAAAGAAATACATCGAGACCGGACAATTAGGCGGCAAAGGCTCGGATTGCCACAAGGCGGCGGTGGTCGGCGACACAGTGGGCGATCCGTTTAAGGACACCTCCGGCCCGTCGCTCAACATCCTCTTGAAGCTGATGTCCATGGTCGCCGTGGTCTTTGCCGGCGTGGTCGTCAAGTTTGCGCCGGTCATCGCCGGCTGGCTCGGGATGTAACGCGCTGAATGATTGACGGGGAAGGCTGGGCTGCAGACCCGGCCTTCCCCGTTTTCATGCGGTCACTTGAGGTCGGAAAGGTTGCTCTCGATTGCGTCAAGCTGACGGCGCAGGTCCGCCGCCTTCGCCCGTTCCCGTTCCACGACCGCCGCGGGCGCCTTGGCGATGAATGACTGGTTGCTGAGCTTCTGCTCGGCACCGGCCAGCTTCCCCCTCACGCCCTCAAGCTGCTTCTCCAGCCGGGCTCGCTCGACGTCCAGGTCGATCAGGCCTTCCAGCGGCACAAAGACCTGCGTATGGCCGGCGATCACCTCTGACGCAGAATGCGGCGGCTTCGCCATGGAATCAGTCACCACCACCTCGACACTACCCGTCAGGTCTTTCACAAAAGCAAGGTTCCCCAACAGGCTCTGCCGCACCCCCTGATCCTGGCTGGCAACAAGACTCCTCAACGGAGTCCGGGCGGAGATGTTCATCTTGCTGCGAATGTTCCGCACCGCGCGGACGACGCTCTGGCAGTGCGTCATGTCCGCCGACAATCTGGCCTCGTCGAGCCCGTCGACCACGGTCGGCCAAATGGCAACAATGACGCTGTCCGCCGCCGCTCTTCCCTCGCCGATCCCGCGTCGCTGGGCCGCCCGGCCCAGGTGCGTCCAGACCTCCTCGGTGATGAACGGCATCAGCGGATGCAGCAGGCGAAGGATCGAATCGAGCACGAACGCGAGCACCGCACTCGCCTGCCCGGCCGTTTCGGCCGCGGACAGCCGCGGTTTCACGATCTCGAGGTACCAGTCGCAGAACTCGTGCCACGTGAACTCGTACGCAATCTGCGCGGCGTCATTGAACCGGTACGAGCGCAGGGCGTCGGTCACAGCCCTGACCGCCGCGTTACGCCGGGCGAGAATCCATTCGTCCTCGAACGCCATCCCTTCCCGATCCGCGCAGGAGACCTCCTCGCCCAGGTTCATCAACACGAATCGGGCGGCGTTCCAAAGCTTGTTCGCGAAGTTGCGTCCGACATCGAACTTCGGGCTGGTGTTCACCTCCCGGCCGTCGGGCAGCGTCACCCGCTCGACGGGCATCCGTACGTCCTGCGTCTGGGTGGTCATCAGGGCCAGCGTGAACCGCATCGCGTCCGTACCATGGCTGTCGATGATGTCCAGCGGGTCGATCCCGTTCCCCAGGCTCTTCGACATCTTCCGCCCTTCCCCGTCCTGAATCATCGCGTGGATGAACACATCGGGGAATGGGATGTCTCCCAGGCAGTATTGGCCCATCATCACCATCCGGCTGACCCACAGCGTGATAATCTCTCGCGCGGTGCACAGCACGTTACCGGGGTAAAAGCTGTCGAGCAGCGGCGACTTCTCGGGCCACCCCAGGGTGCTGAACGGCCACAGCGCGCTGCTGAACCACGTGTCGAGCACGTCGGGATCTCTGTGCCATCCTCGCTTCTCGATGAACTCTCGGATTTCATCATCGTCTTCGCCACGGATACATAAGTAAGCGAATGGCATACCCTCGTCGATCATTCCGCCGTCTCGCTCGACGTAAGCCAGCCGTTCCTCTTTCTCCCAATGGCGGAGTTGATCCACGTGGGCGTTCCATTCACCAGTATCCAGTGCGTCAACAATCGCCCACACCGGAATCTGATGCCCCCACCACAACTGCCGGCTGACCGGCCAGTCGCGCAGGTTCTCCAGCCATGCCTGATACGTTTTGGCATATCGCTCGGGCACAAACTCTATGCGCCCATCGAGCAGCGGCTTGAGCGCGAGCCCGGCGAGCGAGTTCAGCGGCACGTCCGTGCCCTCGATCAGACCCGAGCCGAACTCCTCCGCGAGCCTGTCAATCGGCTTCTTGACGGCGATGTACCACTGGTCCGAAAGATATGGCTCGATGGGCACGTGGCTGCGGTAGCTGTGCCCGACCTGGTGCACATACTCGCGGACCTCCTCCAGCAAGTCCTCTTGCCGGAAGAACTCGACCACCGCCTCCCGCGCCTCGAACCGATCCATGCCGATCAGGTTCTGGGCCTCGGGCGCGTCGGCATCCTCCCAGCCGTGGCGGTCGCTCACGCTGCCGTCCGGGGCCAGGACGTTCACCATCGGCAGTGCGTGCCGCTGGCCGATCTGGTAGTCGTCCGGGTCGTGCGCCGGCGTGACCTTGAGAAACCCGGTGGAGAACCTGGCCTTCTCGTCCTCGCTGTCAGGGTTGGGAAGCACCACGTGCTCGTCGGCGATGATGGGAATGATCCGTCCCACGATGGGAAGCCGCACCTGTCGCCCGACCAGGATTCCAGCCCGTGGGTCCGACGGGTGCATAGCCACCGCAGTGTCGCCGAGCATCGTCTCCGGTCGCGTCGTGGCCACGGTCAGGTGCTCGATCCGTTCGCCGCCGATCTCGACCGGTTCGACCAGCGGGTAGCGCATGTACCAGAAATAGCCGCGGACCTCTTCGTGCTCGACCTCATCGTCGGCGAGCACGGTCTGCGTGGCCGGATCCCAGTTCACCAGACGCTTGCCGCGATAGATGAGTCCATCGGCAAACAAGCGGAAGAACGCCTCGCGGACGGCCTTGGCGCACACATCGTCCATGGTGAACCGCTGCCGGCGCCAGTCGCACGAGCATCCGATCAGCCTGAGCTGCCGGGTGATGGTCGCCTCGTATTCGTCCTTCCACGCCTGGATCCGCGCGACGAACTCCTCGCGTCGGAAGTCGGTCCGCCGCTTCCCTTCCCCAGCGAGAATGCGCTTCTCCACAACGGTCTGGGTGGCGATTCCGGCGTGGTCCGTCCCAGGCATCCACAAGGTGCTGTGCTGCAGCATCCGGTTGAAGCGAATGAGCGCATCCTGCAGCGTGTTGTTCAACGCGTGCCCGAGGTGCAAACGGTCCGTGACGTTGGGCGGGGGGATCATGATGCAGTACGGCTCGCGCCCGGCATCGGCTTCCGCTGCGAAGTATCCTTTGGCTTCCCACAGAGCATAGGTTCTGCGTTCCACGTCTGCGGGGGAATAACGTGAGGGCAATTCGTCCTTCATCGTGATCTCTTCTGCATTAGAGGGCTGGCTGCGATCACTCGTCCAACTGCAACTCGCGAGTAAGAGCGGCGGCGGCGCGCTCGCCGTCCGTCTCGGGTACAATGACCGAGATCTTGACCTCGGACGTGCCGATCATCGCGATATTGACTCCCTCTCGGGCGAGCACGCCGAAGACCGTCGACGCGGCCCCGGCGTGGCTGCGCAGCCCGACGCCGCTGACTGAGACCTTCGCGATGTCCGTCCCGACCTGCACCGACTGGTTCGTCAGGGGCGGATCCATCGACTCGATCGCGTGCTTCGCCCGCGCCACGTCCTCGCGCCGCACGGTCACGCTGATTCCCGACGAGCAGGAATTCTGCAGCACGATGTCCAGGTTGATCTTGGCCGCGGCCAGGACCCCGAGCAATAGCCCCGCTTGACCCGGCTTGTCCGCCAGGCCCAGCACCTTGAGTTCCGCCTGGTTGGTGTCCAAATCGACCGCCTGGACGTGCAGACCCTCCATCGGGTCAATCTCTGACAACCGCAGGTCAGCCGGCAAGTCGGCGACCGGCGCCCCCGGAGGCAGGTCGGCCAGGCGGAAGCAATCGTGTACGGCGCGCAGTGCTTCTTCGCCCCGCTTACCATCCACCACCGCCGAGATGTTAATCTCCGAGGTGGTGATCATCTTGACGTTGATGCCCCGGTCCCCGAGGGCCTTGCACATTCTCGCGGCGACCCCCTCATGATTCACCATTCCGCGCCCGACGGCCGACACTCGCGCGATTTCGCCCTCAGGGAGCACGGCGTCTGCACCCAGCTCCTTCCGAAGCTGCTCGCACACGCTCAGAGCCTGGCCGAGGTCCGTGTCCTTAACCAAGAAGCTGATGTCGGCCTTGCCCGCCACCGGGAAGCTCTGCACGATCATGTCGATGTTGACGTGGCGGTCACCGATCGCCCCGACCACCTTGGCGGCCACGCCGGGGCTGTCCGGCAAGCCTGAAATGGTAATGCGTGATTCGTTCCGGCTCATCGCCGCGCCGACCACCGGCACGTTCTGAAACCCGTCGACCTCGCCGCACACCACCGTGCCTGCAGCGTCGCTGAACGTGGACCGCACGCAAAGCGGCACGTGAAATTTCTTTGCCACCTCTACCGACCGCGACTGGACCACCTTGGCTCCTACGCTGGCCAGTTCCAGGATCTCATCGTGACTGACCGCGCCCATCTTAGCGGCATCCGGCACCACCCTGGGGTCGGCCGTAAAAATCCCTTCGACATCCGTGTAAATCTCGCATAGCTCGGCGTTCAGAGCGGCGGCCAGCGCCACAGCGGTCAAGTCAGACGCGCCGCGACCCAACGTGGTGATGTTCGCGCCCGGGTCGATGCCCTGGAACCCCGCGACCACCACGATGTTCCCGCGGTCCAGCTCCCGCAGGATCGAGTCGGTCTTGACCGTCTGGATGCGGGCCTTGGTGTACACGCTGTCCGTCACGATACCGACCTGGCCACCGGTCAGCGAAATGGCCGGATGCCCCAACGAATGGAGCGTCATGCAGACCAGGGCGATCGACATCTGCTCGCCGGTCGACACCAGCACGTCCAACTCGCGCGGGTCCGGGTCGGGGGTGATTTCCCGCGCCATGTCGATCAACTGATCGGTCATCCCCGCCTGGGCCGACACGGTGGCGACCACCCGATAGCCCTTTTCCTTGGCCTGCACGATTCGCGCGGCGGCCTTTTTGATGCACTGCGCGGTCGCGACCGACGTGCCGCCGAATTTCTGCACGATGATTGCCAACCTGTCAGGCCTCCTGAGAGCAGAATGATGGTGCTGAAAGCGGCCCCGAGACTGTAGCGCGCGCGGCCGGGTCAGTCAAGGGAAATCGGCCCCAGAAGGCCGTTTGGACCGGCTATTCGGCGGCTTCCAGGAAGCGCTGAGCGTCCAGTGCTCCCATGCAGCCCGTGCCGGCCGCGGTCACCGCCTGCCGGTAGCGGCTGTCTGCAACGTCCCCTACGGCGAAGACTCCCTCCACCGACGTCAGCGTCCGCCCCTCTCGCGTCACGGCGTAACCCTTCGCATCGAGCTCGATCTGCCCCTTCACCAGGTCGCTGTTGGGCGTGTGCCCAATGGCGATGAACACGCCGTCGCATTTCACCTCGCGGACCTCGTCCGCCTTCAGGTCCTTGACCATCGCGCCCCGCACACCCGTCCCCGAATCGCCCAGGATATCGACCAGGACGTGACTCCACAGGAACTCGATCTTTTTGTTGCTCGTCGCGCGTTCCTGCATGATCCTGGAGGCGCGCAATTCATCCCGGCGGTGCACAACGCTCACCCGGGCCGCGAAGCGGGTGAGGAACACTGCTTCCTCCATCGCGCTGTCGCCGCCGCCGATCAACAGGAGTTCTTTGCCGCGGAAGAACGCCCCGTCGCAGGTCGCGCACACCGAGACCCCGTGGCCCATCAGCTCCCGTTCGGACTCGAGGCCCAGCAGGTTGGCCCGAGCCCCTGTCGCCACGATAAGGGCCTTTGCCCGGTAACTCTCCTTGCCGGCCTCGACGATGAAGGGGCGCTGTGACAGGTCCACGGACGTCGCGTCGACCTGTAGCATCTCGGCGCCGAATCGCTCCCCCTGTTCGCGCATGGCCTGAATCAACTGCGGACCCATCACAGCTTCAACAAACCCCGGGTAGTTCTCGACCTCTGTGGTGGTCATCAACTGCCCGCCGGGCGACGCTCCCTCCAGCACCAACGGATCGAGAGCGTTTCGCGCGGCGTAGAGCGCGGCCGTCAACCCAGCCGGACCGGAGCCAATGATCACCACGTCTCGATCAGCTGCCATCGCAACGTCCCCTATTGTCTCGGGACCTCGAACACGGTCTTCACCGCGCCGCTATTCCCCGCCGAGTCATACGCGCGAATCACGAGCGTGTGCTCGCCAGCGGCCAACTTGCCTGTGCTGAACTCGAGCCGCTCGGACGCAGCGTCGAAGATTCGGTCGACTGAGAGCAGCGGCTGCCACGCTCCCGCGTCGACTGAATATCCGGCGGACACGATGTTGGACCCGGCGTCCTTCGCCTCGGCCTGGATCGAGCATTTGCCGTCTTTCGTCGCCCTCCGGACGATCTTCACAGTCGGCGGCGAGTTGTCCACCGTAACAGGTTCACTGACCAGTTCGTCCGTAAGCGTTCTGGGCGGCGGATTCTGTGCCCGGTCGCTGGCGATCACTTTGAGTTCGTAGACACCGTCCGGGACCGCTTCCGTATCCCATACGCACCGGGCGGTCTTCAGCTTGTCTTTAAGCTGCTTCCAGGCGGCTTCGCCCTCACCGCGAAAGTGGACGGAGAATTCGAGCTGGTCGCCGTTCTGGTCGTGGGCCTTCCAAGTCACGGCCACCGACCCCGAGAGCCAGCCGTTCCCAGCGTTGGGAGCGGGCTTGGCCGGGGCTTTTGCCGCCGGTCTCTTGCCGGCGTCGGCCTTTGCGGCCGAGCCCACGTCGATCGAATCGATCGAGGGCGGGTAGTTGTCCACCAGATACGGGACGCAAACCGAACGGACACGCGGCGATCGATCCGCGCGGCGGGTCGACAGAAGCAAACGGTACTGGAGGAACCTCGCCGCCGGGCTCTGCGCGGGCAACCGAGCATCGATGCCCCGTGGCTTGGCCCACGCGCTCCAGGTGTCATCCGGCTTAGCGGAGTTGCCGGACCGCGTACTCAGTTCGACCGCTGTCCCGCCGGGCGCGGTCGCCTGGACCTGGAAGGCCCCCCAAGCCGCGCGGAATCGGGCGTCGATCACCCTCGAGGTAAACACTCCTTTGCTTGCACGGTCCGAGGCGGCGCTGTAAATGCGGCCGTCATTCCCGGTTCCCAGCAGCAGTGTCCCGCCCGGCAGCGCGCAGATCGAAAGAATCTGCGGCTGGTCCTGCTCTGCAATCAAAGCGGTGTCGCGCTCGGAGAGGATGCGGAACACCTGGCCCTCGCCTGCGGTCCCGACATAAAGCGCCCCCCGGTGCCAGCACATCGACAGAAAGGCAACTCCGCTCATCTGGAACAACGTGGCGACCTTGCCGTCGGGGCTCAGACGATACACATAGTTCGTTCCGGACACGTTGAGGGCCGCGCCGCGTTTCGACGGCACATATGTCGGCGGGCGCTTGGACGTCCGCGCCGTATCCTTCACGGTGGCCGCGGCCGCCCCACCGGGCTTTCCGGAAGGGGCAGGCCTGCTGGGCGCCACGCGGCTGGGCACCGCGGTGGTGCTCGCCCGAACACCATCGGCCGAGCCGAAATACACGTTGCCCTTGTCGTCCGCAGCAATGCACCTCAGTTCCGCCCGGGGCGAATCGAACGCGATCGACACACGGTCGTCCTTCGCGATTCGATACACCAGGCCGCTCTTGTCCGTGGTCGCATACAGGGCGTCGCCCGCGACCGCCAGGCCGAGGATGTGGGTGTCATCCGAATCAAGAACGGTTTGGACCGCTCCGGTCCGACCATTGATGCGCAGGACCTTGCCTTCGGGCCCGGTCGCGGCGTAGAGATCACCGCCCGCAGAGAAGGCCAGCGCCCAGACGTAGGTCTGCTGTGTTTCGCAGAACAGCACCGGCTTGCCGACACGGGGAATCCTGTAGATCTTGCCGCTCGGTGCGCAGGCGGCGTAGACGGCGTCTTTGCCGTCGATTGCGAGGCTGAGCACCTCGAGATCATCGGTTTCGAGGGCGACGCGCGCGGTCTTGTCTTCGAGCGCAAAGACCGTCCCATTGTGTCCGGTCGCGGCATAGACGCGGCCTTTCGAATCGGCCGCCAGTGCCCATATGAAAGCCTGCGGCTTGATAGCCTTGCTCAGCTTGAACTCCGGGCCCAGTTCCAGGGCTCCGCGCCCGATGAGGGCCACGTTCTCCTTCTCGCCGCCCCGGAAGTGCTCGTACGTCTTGTGCGTCACCGTGGTCTGGGGGGCCGCCGCCGCCAAGCCTGCCGCCAGACCGATATGCAGCGCGGCCGCTATCTTGAAGAACCCGCTCACTTCTCCTCCTCTATCCTCAGTTTCAGCGCCTGTGTTCCGCTGACCACGACCTTGCAGGGCACAGAGGTAACGACCGTGTGCCGCACCGGGGTCAGGCCGGTACCTCGAGGACTGGCGATCACCCCGTACACGGAGGCCGGCAGGTTGGGAAGCTCCTGGCCCTGAATGGCTACGCCCCGCCCCGCGTACGACATGCGGACGTAGATTCTGTCGCGACGGTACTGCGTTCTCAGCAGGTCGAGCAACTGGTCCACGTCCTTCGGGTTGAAGCGGCCCGGCGCGTCTTTCCGGTCGGCGACGATGGCCGAGTTACTGCCGCACACCTGGAGCGCGGCCAGACCGAGCGGGGCATCGCGCGGGATCGGAATGTCAACCGTGTGCCGGGACCGACCGCCCTTAAGATGCTTGAGCACGACGACCGCTCGCAGCGACGCCCCACGCCGCACAGAGCTGTGGTCCACGGCGAGCGTTTCGATGGCGGCGCAGCGCCGCACCGGCTCGAACGTGGCATCGACCTTGACGGACGACGGGTAAATCCGCTCGAACTTATTGCCGGTGAGCGCCCTGAGCGTGCTCCGCACCTCGTGGTAGACCGCTGCGGTTGCGTCACCACCGTCCCAGCCGGACTGGACGTTCTCAATCACCACCGGCTTATGCCCCTCCGGCTCTATGGTGATCCGGTACCGCCCGGTCAGCTCTTCCGGCGGGTCGCCCGTCTGCGAAAGACAACTGCCCACCGCCATGCTGACGATGGAGGCCGTAATGGACGGATGCCGGAGCGCCCGGAACCTGAAGGTCCTGGCTTCCTCACCGGTCAGCCCGGAGAGGCGAACCTCGAGCTTAACCGATTTGCCCGTCGCCCCAATCGTGCCCGCGATGCCCGTGATACGATCCGTGTCGATGCGACCGACGATCTTGAGACCGCAGCCCATCTTAAATGTACGGGCGACGCTGGGCATCACAGTAAACACGTAGCCGGTCGTCATCGGGATGTCGACATCGGCCTGGCCGTACATCGGATGTCCGAAGGCAAGGACGCGATTGCCCACGACCTCCGTCACCGTTCCGATACCGTCCCAGTTCAGGTCACCCCACAGCAGCCTGGACCCGATGGTAGCCCCGGGCGACAGCTTCGCCTCGGCCGCTGCCTCCCGAGCGCCCGCGCCCCCACCCTGCACCGGGACCAGACCGAGTTGCTCCAGCTCCGGTGCAAACGCCCTGAGCAGCCGTGCCGCCGCCGCGGGCGGGCCGAGCCCCGACATGCGCAACGGTGTGGCAATCGGGGACATCTCGAGCACAGGCACCGCTGGATCGACGGGCGACGGCTTCTCGGTGAACCTCACCGTGGTAAACTCGCGCCCCAGAATGCTGAGCGGCCGGCCCAGCTTGACCGGCCCCGCGGGCCGACGGACCGGTTTTGCCGCGGGCGGCTTGACCAAAGGCAGCATTTCGGCGATCGGCGTGACACCGGCGATCGGCGCTTTCGCAAATCGGAACCCGTACGCCAGGGCGCCGATCAGCCTACCCCTCACATAGATCGGCGACCCGCTCATCCCGCCCGCGATGCCGGTGTTTTCCAGGTTCTGACCGCTGCACCGAATGAGGATGATATCGCTGTTGATTCCCCAGGCGTTGTGCATCACACCGATCACTTCCACCCCGAACTTATCCGGCCGGGTACCCTTGAACACGCTCAGCCCATAGCCCTTGTCGCCGGGGCTCAGCTTGTCGGCGGTCAGGTATTTCGACTCGTCGATCTTGAACCCGGCTTTTTCGGCCGCGCCGGTGCAGCCTGTGGTAACGAGCAGCAACACGGTCAAGGCCAAAGTCGTTGAACGCAACATCGTGTGGTTTTACCCCCGGAGAACAAGTCGTTTGCGAGCCGCCAGCCAAGTTCATCAGTATAGCGGCGCGTCCGCCAACTCGCAACGGCACCCGACGACGTTTATGTCGCGGACGCCCACGTGAGGAGGGGCAGCGGAAGGCCCACTAGAACGTATCGCTCTCGGACAGGGCGGCTTCGAGTTCGTCGCCCTTTCGAGCGACCCGCCGCACCGACTCGATGAGTTGGTCGGGCGTGGCGGCGCTCCGCACCAGGACATCAACGATGACGAATTCCGGTTTCCCTTTGACATCGGCGATGGCGATGGCGCCAGCGGACATCCTGACGTTCTGCCGCAGCGCCCACTCGAACAGCTTCGGTTTCGCCGGGCCGCAGCGGGTGTAAACCACCAGGAGCGGCGTGCCAGACGAGTCCGTCGGCTTGAAGTTAATCATCACGTCCTGGTGGCGGTCACCGAACGGAACTCGAAGCGTGCTGCCTTCCGCGGAGATGTCGGTGCCGTACACGGCCTTGCGGATCAAATTCCCGTCGCTGAGCGCGGGTTCGTCGGCGTCCTGCCGGGGCGTTTCCCCTTCTCCGTTTATGCCAAGCCAGCGCTTCCAGGCATCGTAATCGTCGCCAAAGCCCTCGCCAGTGATATGTTCGAGCGCCTCGACGGCGGCGCTGTGTACGTCCGCGTCGTTCACTGCCTCGACCAGCTTGGGGACGGCGTCGCGTGCGCCCAGTTCGCCCAGGATGGTGATCGCGGTCCAGCGGACGCGATCATTGATGCCGTCCAACGCCTTGATGAGCGGCCCGACCGCCTGCTCCCTCATGTCCAGCAGTTCGTTCTTCGCAGCGGAACGCGTGCGGAAGTCCTTCAGTCGCTCGATGAGTTCATCGACGCTGGCCATTGGGCGTCCTCCTCAGTCCCTCAGGAAATAGGCCATCAGTTCATGGCCATGCTCGATCTTCAGGCCGGTGCCCGAGGCCGCTTTTTCGCAGTAAGGCAGTTCGTGAACAGGCCGGATGCCGGTGCCGCAGATGGCGAAGGGCACGGGCTCAGCAGTGTGCGTCCGTTTCGCAACCGGGGTGGGGTGGTCCGGGGTGACCAGAATCCGGAACTCGGTCTTCTCGAACATGGCATCGAGGATCGGTCCGATGACCTTGCTGTCCACGTCCTCGATCGCCCGGATCTTATCCGCGACGCTCCCGTTATGGCCGGCCTCGTCGGTGGCCTCAATGTGCACGATGGACACGTCGTGGTCGTCGAGCGCCGCCACCGCAGCCTCTGCCTTGCCGAGATAGTTGGTGTCGAGGTAACCCGTCGCCCCTTCGACTTTGATGCAATCCAGGCCGAGGTACATGCCGATGCCGTTGACCAGGTCGACCGCAGAGATGACGGCCCCCGAGCGGCGAAACCGTTCCTGGAAGGTGATCATCGAAGGGGCCTTGCCGCCCCCCCACAGCCAGATCATGGTGGCCGGGCTCTCTCCGTGGTCGATCCGGACCGTGTTCACATCGTGCGGTTCCAGAATGTCACGCGACTTCGCCATCAGGGTGCGGAGCAGGCCCTCGCCCGGGCCGCTGGGCAGATGCGCGCCGCAGGCTTGGCCGATGATGTCGTGGGGCGGGGTGCACCGGGCCGACAGATCCTCTCGGCCGCGGTAGACCATCAGGTGCCGGTAGCTGACGCCGGGATAGAAAGCGATTTCAGGGGTACTCAGGCGCTCGCCGACCGCCTCGACCAGTGCCTTGCCCTCGGCCGAACTGATGTGTCCCGCACTGAAGTCGATCATCGTATCGTCGTCGACGGTCACCAGGTTGCACCGGAACGCCATGTCGTCGGCACCCAACTCGACCCCCATGCTGGCGGCTTCCAATGGGGCCCGGCCGGTGTAACACTCGACCGGGTTGACGCCGAGCACTGACATGATCGCGACGTCGCTGCCGGGCTCCATTCCGTCTGGGACGGTTCTGACCGTCCCCTGCAGACCGGTCAGGCTGACGCGGTCCATGTTGGGCGTTTCCGCCGCCTCCAGCGGGGTGCTGCCGTCCAGTTCATCGAGGGGATCGTCCGCCATGCCGTCTGGGATGACCACGCAATACTTCATGGGCTATCTCTCGATCCGGATCAAACGGGTCTTGCTCCTGACCGCGTCGAGCGAGTCGATCTCTTCGAGCGCCGCGGTCATCGCTCGCTCGCGCGCCTGGTGGGTCACCACCACGACGGGCACGTCGCTTTCGGGGCTGTGTTCGGGTTGGATGGCACTGGCGATGCTGATGCCGTTCCGCCCCAAGGCGCCGGAAATGGCGGACAGCACACCGGGTCGGTCGGCGACGCTGAACCGCAGGTAGTAATGCGTCTCGATCTCTGCGATGCTGCGTGCCCCGGCGTCCTGAAGCTGGCCGGACAGCGCGGCAAATGCCCGGGCGTTAACGGCCGCGCGGCCCAGGCCGACGTCGATCAGGTCCGTGACCACGGCGGCCGCCGTGGGCCGCTGCCCCGCGCCTCGCCCGTAGTGCATGGTGTCGCCCGTCGCCTTGCCGCGAATCCAGACCGCGTTGAACACCCCACGCACCGCGGCCAGCGGGTGATGCCGGGGCAGAAACGCGGGATGAACGCGCAAGTCGACCTCTCCATCCACCGCCTTGCCGATGGCCAGCAGCTTGAGGACATAGCCCATTTCCGAGCCAAACTGGATGTCGATGGGCTCGATATGCCGAATGCCCTCCACGTGGACGCTGGAAAAGTCGATGCGTCGTGCGAACGCCAGGCGGGCCAGAATGGCCAGCTTGTGTGCCGAGTCGAGCCCGTCCACGTCAAGCGACGGCTCCGCCTCGGCGAATCCCTGGGCCTGAGCGCCGGCAAGGGCCTCTTCAAAGCAGGTGCCTTTTTCCGCCATCTCGGTCAGGATATAGTTGCAGGTGCCGTTCACGATGCCCATCATCTGGGTGATTTCGGTCCCGGCGTAGCCGTCACGGACGGCGCGCACGATGGGAATGCCGCCGCAGACGCTGGCCTCGAACGAGATGCTCAGGCCGGCTGAGCCGGCGCGGGCGTAGAGATCCTCGCCGTGCTCGGCCAGCAGTGCCTTGTTGGCGGTGACCACGTGTTTCCCGCTGTCCAGCGCCGCCAGGATCAGCTCGCGGGCGAAGGTTGTGCCACCCACCAGCTCGACCACCACCTCGATCCCGGCGTTCCCCAGTACGGTCTCGAGCTTGTCGGATAGAAGCCCGGCGGGCAGTGCCACGCCGCGGTCCGTCGTGGTGTCCAGGTCGCACACCGCGCGGAGCACGGGTCGGACCCCCGTCCGCTCCGCCAGGTTGTCGGCGTCCTCCAGCAGGATGCGAGCGACTCCCGCGCCCACGGTCCCGAACCCGACCAGGCCGACATTGAGTTCCTTCATGAAGGCGTTCCGCTCCCAAAATGTCGCCTGAAATTATAGCGGTTGAGGCCAGCCCCTACAAGACGGACCGCCGCCGGCGATGCGCTACGCCCGAACGGTCTAGCC
>Ga0272441_10008993_pt1 | contig 15582 bp, 12 predicted proteins | sample SSMProp6N_FD_193582 | JGI IMG/M metagenome (GOLD analysis project Ga0272441, IMG submission 193582) | Marine sediment archaeal communities from Little Sippewissett salt marsh, Falmouth, MA, United States - SSM-Prop-6N | ecosystem: Environmental > Aquatic > Marine > Wetlands > Sediment ... | reverse complement strand
CGCCGGCAATGCGCCCGGCGTCAATGATGGCGGTGATGTGTGCCTGCTTATGTCCAGAGCAAAGGCTGACGAACTGGGACTGAAACCCTTGTTTTCAATCATCGATTATGCCGAGGTGTCTCAGCCTACGAAGGACATTGCCACGGTGCCCGGTCTTTCCATCAAAAAAGTATTGGAACAGAATGATATGACTGTCGACGATGTCGATCTCATTGAGATAAACGAGGCATTTGCTGCAGTGGCGCTTATCAGCGCCCGAAGTATTCTTGAATTATCCAAGGAACAGATGTATGAAAAGGTGAATGTGAATGGCAGCGCAATTGCCTATGGCCATCCCATCGGTGCGACAGGAGCCAGAATCGTAATGACACTGGCCTACGAACTTCGTCGCCGGGGCGGAGGTATTGGCGTGTGTGGTATCTGCTCGGGCCATGCCCAGGGCGATGCGATGCTTATTAGGGTGGAACCCTGAATTGATATGATATTTGCTTGAACTCTCATAATTGAGCACTAAACTACTTGAAGAGAAAGGAGTGTATTTAATGGGAGATGTAGTAATTGTAAGCGGAGCACGAACTGCCGTCGGCACGTTTGGCGGTTCATTGAAAGGTGTGAGATGTGTTGATCTTGGTGCCCTTGTAATCAAAGAAGCCATTAAGCGGGCTGGCCTCAGACCGACCATTTCCGATTTTGTCAAGTCATGCCGTCCGGATGTGTTCGGCGAATTTGATATGACGGAAATCAACAAAAAATATTATGACTATGATGAGTCGCTGAATCCCGTCTATTTTGACGAGTGTATCATGGGAAATGTGATCCAGGCAGCCCAGGGACAGAATCCCGGTCGACAGGCATCCATCTACGCCGGTCTGCCCGAAGAGACCAATACGATCACCGTGAATAAGGTCTGCGCCTCGGGGATGAAGGCCATTACGCTGGCAGCCCAGATCATCAAATCCGGCGATGCCGACATCCTGGTCGCCGGGGGTATGGAGAACATGAGTAATGTTCCCTATGCGATGCCCAACGCCCGCTGGGGTTACCGTATGAATATGCCCTTCGGCCAGGTCGTTGATATGATGGTCCATGACGGGCTGTACGAAATCTTCAATCAGTATCACATGGGACTCACGGCGGAAAACATCGCCGAGAAATACGGAATTTCCAAAGAAGAGCAGGACGAACTGGGATTCCTGAGTCATCAGCGCGCACGAGCGGCCATCGCCAATGGTGCGGTTGCCGACGAAATCGTGCCGGTGGTCATTCCGCAGAAGAAGGGAGACCCGAAGGTCTTTGACGTCGATGAACGTCCCATGGATACGACCCTTGAAAAAATGTCCAAGCTGCCCGCGGTGTTCAAAAAAGGCGGAACCGTGACGGCCGGTAATGCATCCGGTATCAATGATGCGGCGGCAGCGGTGGTCGTTATGTCTGCAGAAAAGGCCAAGGAGCTCGGTCTGAAACCGCTGGCAAAAATTAAGGGCTATGCCTCCGGCGGTATCGATCCGGCCTACATGGGGCTGGGACCGATCCCGGCAACCAGAAAGGTCCTTGGCTCGCTCGGGCTCACCATGAAAGACATCGACTATGTCGAACTGAATGAAGCCTTTGCCTGTCAGGCCATCGCCTGCATGCGAGAACTCGATATCAGCCTTGACAATTGTAATCTGAACGGCAGCGGAATCTCAATCGGTCACCCCATCGGTTGTACCGGCGCCAGAATCACTTACTCGCTGGCGATGATGATGAACAAAAATGATTATAACCTCGGCCTTGCAACTCTGTGCATCGGCGGCGGCCAGGGTATGGCCATCGTCCTGGAAAGAGTGTAAGCATATAACCATTGACCGGCATATCGTGTGAACTCGCGATCGTCGGGAATTAAGTCTAGACTACCCGCACTTGATGAAGAGATATCCGCGCTTCATCGAGTGCGGGCACTACCGTGTTTTTCTGTTATGCGCAACACACACGGTGCGAAACTCGCAAGAGATCTTTGAATAACAAGTCTTTTCACAGGAGGGGGTATTATGACAGTTAAAACGTTTGGTGTTGTCGGAGCGGGCCAGATGGGAAACGGTATTGCACAGGTAGCCGCATATCCCGGAGGACTCAACGTCATCATGAACGATATTGCCGACGAGTTCGTCGAAAGAGGATTCAATACTATTTCCAAGAATCTCGACAGACTGGTTGCCAAGGAAAAACTCTCTGCCGATCAGAAGAACGAAATACTTGGTCGGATCAAATTAAGTACCAACCTGGAAGATATGAAGGATGCCGATTTCGTTGTCGAGGCAGCCGTCGAACGCGAAGATCTCAAACTGAACATTTTCAGAACGCTTGATGCGGCCTGTAAACCGGGGGTCATCCTGGCGACAAATACATCCTCGATTCCGATTACACGTATCGCCGCGGCAACCAAGCGGCCCGAACTCGTGATCGGCATGCACTTCATGAATCCCGTACCGGTGATGAAGCTGGTCGAGATCATCAGGGGGTTGGCGACAGCCCAGGAAACGTATGACTTGACGGATGAATTATCAAAACAGTTCGGCAAAATTCCTGTCGAATGTAACGACTTCCCCGGTTTCATTTCAAACAGAGTCCTCATGCCCATGATCAATGAGGCCGTGTACGCGCTCTTCGAAGGTGTCGGAACACCGGAAGCAATCGACAATATCATGAAGCTCGGTATGAACCACCCCATGGGTCCCCTTGCATTGGCCGACCTGATCGGGCTGGATACATGCTGGGCCATCATGAATGTCCTCCACCAGGGATTCAGTGATTCCAAATACCGTCCCTGTCCGCTTTTAAAGAAGTACGTCGATGCCGGGTATCTCGGAAGAAAAACAGGGAGAGGATTCTACGATTACAGTAAGTAATTGGAAATGAGCGGGGGTAAGTTCAACTTACTATCAGAAAGGAGGAACAGTCGGATGGAATATAAGAATCTGCTGTTCGCAGTTGAGGAAGGAGTTGCAACTATTACCTTTAATCGTCCTAAAGCACTGAACGCCATGAACTCCGAAACGATGGGCGAGTTGATGGATGCCGTCAAAACGTGCGACGCAGACGACGATATCAAAGCCGTCATCCTGACCGGTGCCGGTGACAAGGCCTTCGTAGCCGGTGCAGATATCGTTGAAATGCAGGACCTTGAGCCTTACCAGGCAATGAAATTCATGGAGCGGGGTCATGAGACCTACCGGGCAATCGAAGTGCTGCCAAAACCCACTATTGCGGCAGTCAAAGGTTTTGCCCTGGGGGGCGGAACGGAAATAGCCATGTCGTGCGACATGCGATTCGCCGCAGACAATGCCCGCTTCGGCCAGCCGGAGATTCTTCTCGGCCTTATTCCCGGATGGGGCGGCACGCAGAGGTTGACCCGGTTGATCGGAATGGGCAGAGCGAAAGAACTCGTCCTGGGCGGCGGTCAGATCGATGCTCAACGGGCTTATGAAGTGGGTCTCGTAAACAGGGTCTTTCCCGCCGATGAGCTTATGGCAGCAACAATGAAATTCGCCAAAAAGCTGGCCGGCATGCCTGCCTTTGCCGTAAAAATGGCCAAGCATTCGATCAACTTCGGATATGAATTGCCACTTGATAACGCCAATAAATTCGAAATCGAATGTTGTTCGCAGTGTTTCAGCACCAAAGATCAGAAGGAAGGCATGAAGGCATTCGTCGAAAAGAGAAAACCGAATTTCGTGGGTCATTAATAGAGAAGCACACTGCCTTTGCGAAAGTTCCAGCAGGGGCCGGCAATGTTTGTTACGGGAGCACAGAGCGTTCGTTCCGTTCTGTGTTCCCTCAACCAATCAGACTAAATAAAAAGGAGGAGCTCTATGAATTTTGCACCCACCGAAGAACAACAAATGGTAAAAGACATGGTTGCCCGTTATGTTGACGAGGAGATTAAACCCATCGCCGGCGAGCTCGACGAGACACATCGCCATCCGGAAGAGATATGCCGCAAGCTTGGTGAAATGGGAATCATGGGCGTTGCCATTCCCACCGAGTATGGTGGAGCGGGCATGGATAATGTCACCTACGTCCTGGCAATGATCGAGATTTCAAGGGGTTGCGGGAGTTGTGGCGTCATCACGTCGGTGAATAACTCCCTCTACGGGTTCCCGGTCAATGCGTTCGGCACAGAAGAGCAAAAACACAGACTGCTGACACCCGTGGCAAGTGGTAAAGTAGAGGGCTGCTATGGACTGACGGAGGCAGGAGCAGGCTCGGATGCCGGATCACTGCGCTGCAGAGCCGAGCTGAAGGGTGACAAGTATATCGTCAACGGCGTTAAAAAATTCATCACCAATGGTAACGTGGCCCATTATTGCGTCCTCGCGGCAAACGAAAATCCGGACAAAGGCTATAAAGGAATGATTACACTGGTCGTCGACATGAAAAATACGCCCGGGTTCTCCCTTGGCACGATTGAGGACAAGATGGGTATCTTGGCATCGGGCACGGCCGAGTTGGTTTTTGAGGATGCGGAAGTTCCGGCGGAAAACCTTCTGGGAACGCCCGGTCAGGGCTTCAGACAGATGCTGATGGGCCTCGATGCCGGTCGAATCGGTATCGGTTCACAGGCATGCGGGATCGGGAAGGCCGCGTTGGAAGATGCGCTGCAGTACTCAAAAGAACGAGTCCAGTTCGGCAAACCCATCTCATCCTTCCAGGCGATCCAGTGGAAGCTGTCTGACATGGCGACGGAACTGAAGGCAGCGGAGCTGATGCTCTTGAACGCGGCATGGCGCGAGGACAACGGCCTTGATTACGAAATGGAATCGGCAATGGCGAAAATGTATGCATCCGATGTGGCCATGAGGGCGGCCATAGAAGGTGTGCAGATCTTCGGCGGTTACGGATACTGCAAAGATTACCCCGCTGAGCGTCATATGCGCGATGCCAAGATCTGCCAGATCTACGAAGGCACGAATGAGGTCCAGCGAATGGTCATCGCCCGGAAACTTCTGGGAGCACGATAAGCGTTTTATAGCAAGATAATACCACGGGGGTCGGGGGCATCAGCCTCCGACCTCTTTTCGTTGTGTGTATCGTCCCGGCAGCATCGAGGTTCAATCAGCGTTTGAACCATACAGATTTTTCTGATATATCCAGGATAATGTAATACTAAGACAGTCAGACATTCTTGAAGAGATGATACAACCATGACGATGATGCTACCACAATCCGAAACCTACACTGGCGTGAAGGGACCGCTTCTGCTGGTGATTCTGGACGGCGTGGGACTCTACCGGGGTGCCGACGACGGCTACCCGGGTAACGCCGTCGATATCGCTCACCCGCCGAATCTGACCAGGCTGCTGGAGACGGAAAAGATTGTCACCAAGCTGAAGGCACACGGCACCGCCGTGGGCATGCCATCCGACAGTGATCAGGGTAACAGCGAAGTCGGTCACAATGCCTTTGGCGCCGGTCGTATCTTTGCGCAGGGCGCGCGGCTCGTGGCCGAGGCAATCGCAACCGGCCGCATCTTCGAATCGGAGACCTGGCAAGCACTCATCACCAATGCCCGGAGCGGGCATACGCCCATCCATTTTATCGGTCTCGTATCGGATGGGAACGTGCACAGTAATCTGGCTCACCTTCTGGCTCTCGTCGGTGAATGCGATCGGCAGGACATTGAGGAAGTCTATATCCACGGATTGCTGGATGGCCGCGATGTGCCTCCGCTGAGCGCTCTCAGATATTTCGGTGAACTTGCCGACTACCTGTGGTCGCTGCGCGCGCGGGCCCGCAAAGAAGGCCTTATACGCCGTTATTTTGTGGCATCCGGCGGCGGAAGGATGGTAACCACCATGGACCGCTACGAGGCCGACTGGAGCATCGTGGAACGCGGATACAACGCCCATGTGCGGGGCGAGGGGCCGTTGTTTCCGGATTGCCTGACGGCCATTCGCACAATGCGCGAACGGTACGCCGTAGACGACCAGTATCTTCCACACTGGGTCGTTCACCACCCCGACAATTCTAACTTGCCGCTGACCCGAATCGAGGACGGACATGGCGTTGTCCTCTTCAATTACCGGGGCGACCGGGCCCTCGAGATCAGCAGGGCCTTTGTCGAGGATGAATTCGACGGCTTCAGAAGAAAATCACGACCCCATGTACTATATGCCGGTATGCTTGAGTACGATTCCGACACTCATATGCCTCCCCGCTATCTCGTTGCCCCGCCGGCCATCGATCGTACTGTGTCCGAATACCTAGCACGCAACGGCATCACCCAGTATGCCATCAGCGAAACGCAGAAATACGGTCACGTCACCTACTTCTGGAACGGTAATGACTCCGCGAAATTCGACGACACCCGTGAAGACTGGGAAGAGATTGAATCGGACCAGGTACCCTTTGACGAGTTGCCGGCCATGAAAGCCCGGCAGATTGCAGAGAAAGCAGCCGAGGCACTGCGATCGGGAAAGTATAAATTTTTGCGGCTGAACTTTGCCAATGGCGATATGGTGGGACACACGGGTTCCCTTCCGGCGGCAGTCAAGGCTGTCAGGGCTGTCGATGAGGCCCTTGGGCTCTTGCTGGCTGCAGTTGATGACACAAACACGACCATCATCATTACCGCCGATCACGGCAACTGTGAACAGATGGTAGAGGTGGATAAAAAAACAGGGCGTCCCGTTCAGGGACCGGGGGGAAACTTCAAGCCCATGACAAGTCACACCCTGAACCCTGTCCCATTTATCATCCACGGCCCCGACACGGACCGGTATATGGTGAATTCGGACATCGCGGAACCCGGCCTTGCAAATGTGGCGGCAACGATTCTGACACTCCTCGGATTTGAAAAACCCGCGGACTACCTTCCTTCGTTAATCAAAATCATCCCGCAAGGCCCTCCACAGGCGCACGCCTCGGCTGGATCGTAAGACGACATCAATAGATTCCCAATTCACACCCGCCGGCCAGTACCTTCCCGAGTTCGCGACACTTTTCCAGGATGTCATCCGTTACCTCACCCTTGGCAATGACCGAGTCATAAACTTTTTTCAGCGGGTACCCCCGGGCAATCCGCTCAATGCTGTTTTCAGCACCTGTCCCATCATTACCGGCACTTATGAACATCACATAGGGTTTTTTGAAGATTTTGCCCTGGGCCGCATAGAAGGTGCGATCGAAAAAATCCTTCATGGCACCCGACATATACCCAAAATTCTCCGGTGTTCCGACCGCGAGACCGTCACATGCAAGAAGATCCTCCACCGTGGCATCGCATGCCCGCTTGAATGACAGCTCTGTATTTTCGAAGCTTGCGGCACCACCGGCAACGGCCTGTGCCATTTTTTCCGTGTTACCCGTCTGTGAATGATACACAATCAATATTTTCGCCATAAGACTCCTTCCATTCCCTGCCATACATCAGATCCGGGCCAGAAACTCTCTGAGAACCCGGTTGAACTCCGGTGCATTCTCCTGCATGACAAAATGGCCGGCACCCTGCACAAGCGCCAGTTCCGCCCCCGCGATCCGCTCGTGCATGAATTGGGAAAATCGGGGCGGGGTCATTTTATCGTCACTACCGCATATCAGAAGCGTCGGCAGCGCAATGGAGGTCACCGTATCGGTCAGATCCAGTCGATCACACGAGAGAAAATCGCCGTAAATCACGGCCGGATTCACCTTCAGCATATCGGCAACAAGCCCCGGCACCATTACCTGGCGATTATTTTTCGTCACCGAAAATTTTGCAACGATGGCCAGCGTCGAGGCCGCATCTTCTCGAATACCGTCAAGTATCGCCGAATTCACAGGCATTTTTACACCGCCGCCGACTGGTACGATACCGGCGAGTTCCTCACCATACTGTATCGCCCAGGCAAGACTGATGGCGGCACCGAGCGAATGCCCGATGACCACCGGGTGCTTTACTCCCATGACACCGGTAATCTTTCTGACCCATTCGACATACCGATTCACCTCCGCTTCGCCGTCCCCCTCAGACTGTCCGTGCCCCGGAAGATCGATGCCCACACAATTATAATCGCCTCTCAGGGCATCATACTGCCGCATCCACAGCGTATGATCACAGCCCGACCCGTGAACAAACACAAGATCCCGCCTGCCTGCCACCGGACCGCCGTCATTCATCCAGCACGCAATCCTTATTCCCTCAACATCCTGAAACGTTATCATGGCACCTTTCCTCTTTCGTCTATGCAGGTGTCGTCGTTCTCTTTTACAATTCTTCCGCCCGCAATGCTTTTCGGCAGCTTGTCCTTTGCCATTTTCTTTGTACAATACTCACCCAGCGCTTTCGGGGTTTCCTTACCGCCCTCTTTCACGGCAACAAAGACCTTTACCCCCCGCATGTCATCGGGAAACCCGATAGCACAGGCTTCCTGCCTCCCGAAATGCTCATACAGAACCGCTTCGATATCCCGGGATCCAACATTGAAGCATCCGGATAGTATCATATCCCTCGTCCGATCAACAATATAGAAATAGCCATCTTCATTCATTTGTGCGATATTGCCCGTATAGCACCAGCCTTCATACGCGGATCCGATCGCGGATCCGAGACATCGAAACCATTTCATATCCGACATGCACCGGCCCACGCTGGTCTCAGGGCTGGAACCGATGTTTTCCCGGTCACGTGATTGTCCAGCCACTCAACGCCTCCCCTTTTCCCCCGGTTAACAGAAGGCATGCACCGGATCGGTGCCGTGTGACGCAGTGCACTCAGGCCACTTCACGCACGGTCCAGGGATTGCCTGTCTTAATGACCTGGTGTCTGTGTGTGCCGCATACCTGTGCGTTACCGTCACAAATATCCCGTCAAATAATAATTCAAAAAGCCCCTGCAGCTTTTCGCTGCAGGGGCTCGTGCCGTGCAGACACAGTGACCGGCAACGGCTTCCAATCAACCAGCCGATGTTCTTCTTTCCAGTTCTTCTTTGCGGAGCTCTTTTCTGAGAATCTTACCGACATTCGATTTGGGCAGTTCATCGCGAAATTCAATTTCCGTCGGCAGTTTATAGGCGGCAAGTTTTGTTTTGCAGAATTCCAGCAGGTCTTCCGGGGTTATTGACTCGCCCTGCCGCAGGACGACAAAGACCTTTATGTTTTCGCCACGTTTCGGATCGGGGATGCCGATGGCACAGGCCTCCTGCACCGCAGGGTGTTCATAGAAGACCTCGTCGATATCGCGGGGATAAATATTATAGCCACCCGATATGATCATATCCTTTTTCCGGTCCACGATGTAGAAGTAGCCTTCGTCATCCATGGTGGCAATATCGCCCGTGAAGCACCATCCGTCCCTGATGGTATTTGCCGTTTCCTCAGGCATATTCCGATACCCTCTCATCACCTGCGGCCCGGTCATGATCAATTCGCCCGGTTCGCCGACAGGCATATCGCGGACCCCCTCTTCAAGGTCAACGATACGGCATATCGTATCTGAAATCGGAACTCCGATACTGCCGACCTTGCGAACTCCACCGCCGAAAGGATTGATGTGGGTGACGGGGGTTGTTTCCGTCAGACCGAAGCCCTCAACGATAATGGCCCCCGTTTTTTCCTCGAATTCCCGAATAACTTCGACCGGAAGCGGGGCACTGCCGGAGAAGGCACCCTTCAGGCAGGTCATATCCGTCTTTTTGAGATCGGGGTGGTTCAGCATGCCGATATACATGGTCGGTACAAGCGGCGCGAAGGTCGGTCTGAATTTTCTGATCGACTCCAAAAGCGGCTCGGGCTGCGGCCGCGGGACGAGGACATCGGTCCACCCCATGTACACGGACAGGTTCATGGCCGTCGACAGGCCGAAGACATGAAAGAACGGCAGGGCACCAAGGCAGATCTCCTTCCCGGTCGCGAGTACCTCCTCGGGAAACCACTCATTGAGCTGCTGCACCTGTTTGCTGAGATTGGCGTGGGTCAGTTCCACGCCCTTCGAGACACCCGTGGTACCCCCGGTGTACTGATACTGGGCCACATCCTCGAACCCGATCGTCACAGCGGGAGGATTCGCGGGATAGCGCGCCAGGCATTCTTTCCACCTGTAGACATCGGCGGCGGCCTTGACATCAGCAGCCAGTTTCTTTTTCTTGGCCACCAGCGGAAAAAGTAAGTTTTTCGGAAAGGGAAGATAATCTCCGATAGAGGTATACACGATCTGCCTGATTGCCGTCTTCGGCCTGAGGTCGATCATGCGGTTTGCCAGAAGATCGAGGCATACCAGTACTTTCGATCCGGAATCGTTGAACTGGTGTTCGAGCTCAGGATCTGTGTAGAGGGGATTGTTCATGACGGCAACGGCCCCCAGCTTCAGGATTGCAAAATATGCCACCACACACGGTATGGTGTTCGGAAGTAAAATTGCAACGGCATCACCCTGGGCCACCCCGAAATCGGCCAGGCACGTTGCAAAGCGCGCCACCATATCCTGCAGAGTCCGGTACGACATCCGGTACCCCTGGAAAATCAGCGCGTCTCTGTCGGGAAACTTTCTCGCAGTCCTATCTAGAACATCGGGGAGACATATTTCCTCATACTCGATAAACTCCCTGGCAAAAGGTGCATAGGACTTCAACCATGGCTTACCTTCATACAGCATTTTTTCTGCCATCCTAAACCTCCTCACATTAAGTCATTACATCAAAGATCATCTGATACTGTTTCGTTGTAATAAATTTCGACGAAAAATACCACATAAAAAAGCCCCTAGACCGTTAATGGTCCGGGGGCTTTTTGTTATTATTATGGGATCGTTGTTATTCGGCCGCTTCGTCGCTCGGAGCGTCTGCGCTCGCCGGCTCTTCCGCCGGAGCCTCCTCGAGTCCCATGGCTGTCCAGATGATCTCGGCAATATCAAGGGCCTGCATCGTCTCTTCCTTTTCGCGATCCTTGATTCCGTCGGCCATCATGGTCAGGCAGAACGGACACCCAACGGCAATTGTATCGGCCTTGACCGCGATTGCCTGATCGGTCCTGACGTCATTGATCCGTTCGCCGATATCCTCTTCCATCCACATGCGGGCACCGCCTGCACCGCAGCAGAAGCTCTTGGTACGGGTGCTGCTCATTTCGACCAGATTCAGTCCCGGCACCGCGTTTAATACGGATCTCGGTTGGTCATAAATATCATTGTACCTGCCGAGGAAACATGAATCGTGATAGGTAAACAGTCCCTGAACGGGCTCCGTCAGTTTGATCTTGCCCTTTGCAATCAGATCCGCCAGAATTTCCGTATGATGATAAACTTCATAATTACCGCCGAAGTGGGGATAATCTTTCTTCAGGGCATTGTACCCATGCGGGCACATGGTGATGATCTTCTTGACCCCGTAACCGCCCATCACCTCGATGTTCGTCTGCGCCAGAATCTGGTAGAGGTACTCATTACCGCCGCGCATGGCCGAGTCGCCGCAACAGCCTTCCTCCTGTCCCAGAATACCGAAGCTGACGCCGGCAGCCTTGAGCACCTTCGCCAGGGCGATTGCCACTTTCTTGCCGCGATCATCGAAGGATCCTGAACAGCCGACATAGAACAGGTACTCAACATTGGGATCTTCGGCCAGCGTTTTCACGCCCAGTTCAGGCGCCCAGTCACACCTGAGATGCATGCCGATGCCCCATGGGTTGGAGTTGTTTTCCATATTGCGGTACGTCAGCTGCAGTTCCGGTGCAAAATCGGCTTCCATGAGTACCTTGTATTGTCGCATACCGACAATCTTCGGCACGTGCTCGATACAGACGGGACAGTTTTCCATGCAGTACATACAGTTGGTACAGGCCCACAACTCGTGCATATCGATCACTTCACCGAGCATCATCTTGTCGGGTTCGGGAATTACGGGCTCTTCACCCTCGGCGGCCGCCTTCTTGGCCTCCAGCACAACGGGGGCCCGCTCGAGCCAGTAGGTTTTGAGATCTTGAATAAGCTTCTTCGGTGACAGGGGTTTGCCCGTCAGATACGCCGGACAGCCGTCCTGACAACGCCCGCAGCGCGTACACGCTTCGGAATCAAAAAGCTGTTTCCATGTAAAATCTTCCAGTTGGCCCACACCGAACGACTCCGCGTTCTCGAAATCCGCAATGGGTTCAAGATATCCCTTCGGCTTCAGCGTGGCCATATACTGGTTGGCCGCAGAGGTAATGATATGCAGGAGTCGTGACCACGGGATATAGGCAATGAATCCCAGCACGATAAATGTATGGATCCACCATACCCATTTATGAAGTACGCGTGCCGTGTCAAAGTCCACCCCCGTAAACGTCTTGGACAGTGCATATCCGACAAACGACCAGGCACCCCAGGTGAATCCGTCCGCATTGACGTTCACATGGAGCCGCAGTGCCTCTATGATAAACCCGGTCACAATGATGCTGCCGATCAGGGCCAGTACGATCGCGTCGTCTGCCGTATTGTCGGGCGTTCCCATGTAACCGAGTCGGTCAGGTTTCTCAATGTACCGTCGATAGACGGCAATAATCACACCAAGTAAAACGGCCAGGCCGAATATTTCCATTACGAGCGAGAACCAGAGATAGAACGGTCCATGGAAAAAGGGAATACCTATATGGAATTGTGTTGCATCGATTGCTGCACCAAATATTAGGACAAAGAAACCAAAGAAAATCAACGCATGCATAATTCCAGGATAGGCATCCTTAAACGTTTTGACCTGGAATAAACCATTTACAACGAGAGACTTAATGCGTTCACCCGCATTATCAGTTCGATCTTCGGGTTTTCCGATTGCTTTCCATAACTGCCAGCGCCTGTAGAGGCCGTATGCAAATACAGCCATCGCCACAGCCGTAAAGGCGAAAAGAATCAGCTCAAACGGGGCGTTCCAGAAAACCTCTCTCCCTTCATTTCCTACACTATAAACATGTTCCGCACCGTGCGCCATAGTGCCTCCAATCACTCCGTATAAAAGATCATTTAACGTGGTTCCAACAACTTGAAACTTCGGAGAAAAGGGGTGGATCAAGATCCACCCCTTTTTGTTCTTAATGGTTATGCAAGAAGTTTTTTCGCTGCCGCCGTCAGTTCCGGTACCACCTTGAACAGGTCGTCCACGACACCGTAGTCGGCTTTCGCAAATATGGGAGCCTCAGGATCCTTGTTGACTGCAACAATGTATTTCGAGGAACTCATACCCGCCAGATGCTGAATTGCTCCTGAAATTCCACATGCAATATACAGATTGGGCGATACGACCTTACCGGTCTGCCCGACCTGGTCGGATTGCGGTCTCCAGCCGGCATCGACTGCCGCCCTGGAGGCACCGACCGTGGCACCGATTACATCGGCCAGTTCTTCAAGAATTCCGTAGCCCTCGGGGCCCTTCATTCCGCGTCCGCCCGATACGATGATGTTGGCTTCCGTCAGGTCGACTTTGCCGCTGGTATCCTTCTGGACCTCGGCAACCTTGGCCTTCACGACATCCGCACCGACACCGGCGTCGAATTTCACCACTTCACCGGCCTTGGCATTTTCCACTGCCGGAAATACGTTGGGTCGCAGCTGGGCCATTTGGGGGGATCCCGCGATGACCACTTCACCGAATGCCTTACCGGCATACAGGGGTCGTGTCGCCACCAGCTTGCCGCCGTCAATCTTGACGTCGACGCAGTCAGAGGCCATGCCCGTCGTCAGTGTGCCCACCAGTCGCGAGGACAGGTCTTTGCCGAGCACCGATCCCGCCAGAAGCAGGATTGCCGGGTCATTGTCTTTGACGGCCTTGGTCACGGCTGCCGCATAGGCGTCGGTTGAGTACTGCTCAAAGACCGCATCATCCGCCACGTACACTTTATCGACACCGTATTGCCCGAGTTCGGCAGCGATTCCTTCCACTCCCGATCCGACCAGGACTGCCCCCACCTCGTCACCCAGCTCATCGGCAAGTTTCCGTGCCGTCGAGGCGAGTTCAAAGCTTACTTTTCGAAGGGCTCCATCCCTTTGTTCTGCTACTATCCATACACCTTTTGCCATTGTTTTCTCCTCCATTCGTCCTGAAGTTAAATTACCTTGGCTTCTTCTCTGAGAAGTTTGATCACCTCAGCAGCCTTGGCAGCCGGATCATCGCCATCGATGACCTTTCCAGGAGGCCTGTCAGGAGGCGGCATCATTTTAGCGAGACTCGCCTTGGGATCTATGGAAAGACCCAGCGCTGCCGCATCTTTCACATCGACCGGTTTCTTTTTGGCTTTCATGATTCCGGGCAGTGATGCATAACGGGGCTCATTCAAGCCTTTTTGCGCCGTAATCACGGCAGGAAGTGACGTTTCGATAACCAGCTGGGCACCCTCGATCGGTTTGATCGCCGTTGCCTTGGCATCTTCCACATCCAGTTTCGTGACGAGGGTCACCTGTGGCAGACCGAGCAGTTCCGCCAGGATTGAACCTACCTGTCCGGCATCATCATCAATCGCTCTCTGACCACAGAAGACGATGTCATAGGGAATTTCCTTGATCGCTGCCGCCAGCGCACTGGCAGTGGTAAAGGCATCGGCATTATCAAGTGCCGGATCGCTAATATGAATTCCCTTTTCGGCGCCCATAGCCAGCGCGGTTCGGATTGTCTCCATCGCCCTGGCGGGACCGACGCTCACGATTGTGACATCGCCACCGAATTTTTCTTTTAGTTTGAGTGCCTCTTCAACACCGAACTCATCGTAGGGATTCATAACCCATTTGATTCCCCCTTCATCAATACCGGAACCATCCGGTTTCACCTTGATCAAGGCTTCCGTGTCAGGAACCTGCTTTACACACGCTACGATATTCACATTGACCTCCTTTCACAGACGACGGCCGGTGCGCCACCACAGTGTGTCGCACCGGACCGTTCATCCACGGTATTATATTTACATCGTATGATTTGGGCTCCAGGTTCTTACGTGGCGTAAACACCTTTCGCCGTGTAACATGCTGCTTACAGTCTGTTTTTGACAATGTCATCAACGACCGACGGATCCGCCAGGGTTGACGTATCTCCGAGATCGTCGACTTCGTCTGCGGCAACCTTTTTCAGGATGCGCCGCATGATCTTGCCGCTTCGGGTCTTGGGAAGACCGTCGGCCCACTGAATCTTCTCGGGGGTGGCAATGGGGCCGATCTCACTGCGTACATGCGCCACCAGGGCCTTCTTCAGTTCGTCCGTCTTCTCCACGCCGGCCTTCAGGGTGACGTAGGCATAGATCGACTGGCCCTTCAGTTCGTGGGGGTACCCGACAACGGCCGCCTCTGCGACAGCGTCATGGGCGACCAGGGCACTTTCGACTTCCGCCGTACCCATTCTGTGTCCGGAGACGTTGATCACGTCGTCGATACGGCCCGTTATCTGATAATATCCGTCGGCATCTCTCCGGGCACCGTCACCGGCAACATAGTACCCGGGGAACTGCTCGAAATAGGTCTCCTGGAATCGGGTGGGATCACCGTAGACACCTCGCATGATTCCGGGCCAGGGTTTCTTCATGCACAGGGCGCCGGAGGCGACCGTTTCGTCAAACTCTTTGCCTTCATCGTCCACCAGGACGGGCCACACACCGGGGAAGGGCACTGTCGCCATACCC
>Ga0272441_10008992_pt1 | contig 15587 bp, 13 predicted proteins | sample SSMProp6N_FD_193582 | JGI IMG/M metagenome (GOLD analysis project Ga0272441, IMG submission 193582) | Marine sediment archaeal communities from Little Sippewissett salt marsh, Falmouth, MA, United States - SSM-Prop-6N | ecosystem: Environmental > Aquatic > Marine > Wetlands > Sediment ... | reverse complement strand
CCCTGAGGCACTTTTGTGAATTGGCTATACGCCTGGTCGCGGGCTTTTCATTACCGAGAAAAATATCCTTGAACTGGTTCATCCCTGCATTGGTAAACATAAGAGTTGGATCGTTCTTAAGTACCATCGGGGCTGATTGGACTATTGTATGTTCTTTTGAGGCAAAAAAATCAAAAAATGCTGTTCGTAATTCCTTTGAATTCATAAAATACACTGCTCCGTTAACATGATCATTTGCTAATGGCTTGTAAAATTAGTTTATTTAAATTAGATTTGCGGCACCCCAGGGGGGAAAAATCAATTTGTTAAGTTTTTGATGTTACGAAAGAAGTATTTACTCGACCGGAAGGAGTTAATTTATAAAGAATACAGTCTGTCTTTCACTCAAAAGCTTGCAAGGATCAGCTTGATCCTTGCGGCTTCAGTGATTATAGCCACAGGTTATGGCATTATATTCAAGCATTTTTTTGGTTCACCTAAAGAGAGGAAGTTACAATCAGAACTTGAAGATATAAGGTATAAGTATAAAATACTTGAGGATGAATTTGCAGGCATAAATCAAGAGTTGAATGGTATAGCTGCTGCTGAGGATAATGTATACAGGCCGGTATTTGATATGGAAAAGATTCCTTCTTCTTTCAGACAATCAGGTTTTGGTGGTACAAGAAAGAATACAGAACTTGAAGGCTATGAAAATGCAGATATACTTATGTCAGCAACCAGGAAGGTTGATGAGCTCCTGAGAAGAACCTATATACAATCAAGATCCTTTGATGAAATTATACCGGTTGCATCCGACTGGAAAAATAAGATTGAACATATACCATATATCCGACCTGTTAATGTTAATATTCCTCTGGGCGAAGGTCTTAAGTTCAGGGAGAAACATCCGGTACTGGGTAGTCCCAAGTGGCATTTTGGCCAGGATTTCCAGGCTCCTCCCGGTACAGAAGTTTTTGCTACTGGTGATGGGATTGTTACAAGAGCAGGATGGAGCCCTTACGGTTTCGGGAATATGGTCGAAATAGATCACGGATATGGCTTTAAGACTATATACGGCCATCTTCAATCAGTAGGAGTAACCATAGGCCAGGAGGTTGTGAGAGGCAGCCAGATTGGCTTATCAGGCAGTACAGGCATATCTTCAGGGCCTCATTTACATTATGAAATACACTATAATGGTAAGGTTCAGAACCCTTTGTATTTTTTCGATGATGATCTTACTATGGAAGAGTATAACAAAATGATCGATGCTTTGAACCAGGGTGATATCAATTAACAAATACTGTTATATGTTAATAACTTAACTCGCTTTGTTGTCTGTAATTAATTAGATTTTATATATTTATGCCAGCTTTGCACAATGTTTTTTAGAAATGGCAAAAGTCAAATACAAATATAATCCGAATTCATTATCCTTTGACAGGATAAAGATGACCTCGGGTGAACGCCTGCTGAGGTTCCTTGCATATTTTGCAGGCTCACTTATTATTGCTGTGTTATACGGAGCTATTTTTACCTTCCTGTTTGATTCGCCGAAAGAGAAGGTACTGAAACGTGAGAATGAGCAAATGAGGCTTCAATATGAGTTATTGAGTAAAGACCTCGAAAAGGTGGAAAATGTGCTGGCACATTTACAGGAGACCGATGATAATCTCTACAGGACTATTTTTGAAGCAGAACCCATACCTACATCGCTCCGTGAAGGAGGTATAGGAGGTGTTAACAGGTATGAAGAGCTTGAAGGCTATAATAATTCAAGCATAGTTATTGAAACAGCAACGAGGCTTGAGAGGATAAAAAAGAAAACATACGTACAATCAAAGTCGTTTGATGAACTTATAGTCCTTGCCAGCGAGAAAGAAGAAATGCTGAGAAGCATACCTGCTATTATGCCAATATCAAATAAAGATCTGACCCGGACAGCATCAGGATGGGGATACAGAATTCATCCTATCTATAAGATCAGGAGGTTTCATTATGGAATGGATTTCACAGCACCAACAGGTACTGACGTTTATGCAACAGGAGATGGCACTGTTTCCAGTTTAAGAAGCTCCAAGCGCGGCCTTGGTAATCATGTTATTATAGATCATGGCTATGGCTACCAGACAGTATATGCTCACCTTAACGATTTTAATAACCTGCGGGTAGGAAAAATAGTTAAAAGAGGTGATATTATCGGGTTTGTAGGAAGTACCGGATTGTCAACAGCTCCTCACCTGCATTACGAAGTGCATCTGAATGGGAAGAAAGTGGATCCTGCTAATTATTATTTCAACGATCTGAGCCCGGAAGAATACGAAAGGATGATTGAGCTGGCAATGCGAAGTGGCCAGTCTTTTGATTAACTTCGTCAATCCTCATGTTTCAAATATTGTTTCGAAAATATCTGTTAACCAGGGTATTCCTGGCGGTTGTTTTTTTTATTACAACACAGGGGCTATTTCCCCAGCCGAAGGCTGCATATGACACAATAACTTTGGCAGCCGTAGGTGATATCATGATGGGAACCTCATTTCCGGACAGAAGCTATCTGCCACCCGGTAACGATCCTTTTCCCTTAGCTTCATCTCTCTTTGACATACTATCTGAACCTGATCTGACTTTCGGCAACCTGGAAGGTGCTTTTTCAGATAGTGCCAAACTGGTAAAAAAATGCAGGGACACAACTAACTGTTACGCTTTCAGGGTTCCTGAAAGTTATGCCGGAGTTCTCGATAGTGCCGGATTTGACCTTTTAAGTATTGCCAATAATCATATTGGCGATTTCGGCTATGAAGCAAAACAAACTACTGTAATGATACTCGATTCCCTGAATATATCATTTGCCGGTACGGATGAATACCCCTGGACCGTCAGGATTGTTAGTGATACAATAAAGGTCGGATTTTGCGCCTTTGCACCCAATAAAGGAACTATTAACCTGCATGACGAAAAAAGGGTTACAGAAATAGTCAGCCTTCTTGAGGATAGTTGCGATATTGTGATTGTATCCGTACATGGCGGAGGTGAAGGGGCAGATTATCAACATGTTAAGAAAGAGGAGGAGTTTTACTACGGTGAGAACAGGGGCAATATTTACGAATTTGCTCATAGAGTAATAGATCTCGGTGCCGATGTTGTTCTCGGGCATGGACCGCACGTAAGCAGGGCAGTGGAAATATACCACGGCCGGTTAATAGCATACAGCCTTGGAAACTTCTGTACATACAGGCGATTTAACCTCAGCGGTCCTAATGGATATGCCCCTGTAATTTATGCATATCTTGGAAGGAAAGGTGAATTCATGGGAGGTAAAATCATACCTGTGTATCAGAATAAATATGGTTATGTAAAACAAGATCCCCAAAAAAGAGCTATTTTTAAGATCCGGGAATTAACGACAGAAGATTTTCCCGAATCGAACCTTGTAATTGACAATAACGGATACATATCTATTAGAAATTGATCATGGGTAAGCAAAGTGATAAGAAAAAGAAATTATTCTACGCAATAGGTGAAGTTGCCGAAATGCTGGGTGAACAGACGTCAGCTGTAAGGTACTGGGAAAAGGAATTTGATATTATAAAACCCCAGAAAAATAAGAAGGGCAACAGGATGTTCACGTATGAGGATGTTGAGAATCTCAAAATTATACATTACCTGCTGAAAGAAAAAGGTATGACTATTGCCGGCGTGAAGAAAAAAATGTCAGAAAACCCCGATGATGTCAGAAAAAATCATGAGGTTATACAATCACTTAAAAAGATAAAAAGTCTGATGGTTAAAATAAGGGATAATATCTAGGCCTGAATTATTTTATTGCTTTTGACAGTATCCCCATTACACCCCTGATAAACGTTGCACTTGTAAGAACTTTCACTACTGGACTTGTAGCAGATCTTCGCCGACCTCTGGTACGGGTTGTTTTTTTTACCCTCTCAATTTTTTCTTTCTGCAATTCTTCCCTTGCTGCTTTTTCAGCCGCCTTCTTTTCTATAGATTTAATTTTCTCACTTAGTATCTCATAAGCGCTTATACGGTCAATGGAACGGCTGTATTTTCGTACAAGGTCAGAACTTTCATTTATAGCATTTATCTCTTGCTCACTTAGAATATCCATTCTGCTCATAGGTGCCCTCATCATCGTAGCAGCAAGCGGAGTAGGTCTTCCTTTCTCATCCAGGGCGGTAATCAGTGCCTCTCCTGTTCCCAGTGCCGTTATAATCTCGTCTGTTTTGTAGAATTCAGACAACGGATAGTTTTCCGAGGCAAGCTTTATTGCCTTTCTGTCGGCAGCAGTAAAAGCCCTTAAGGCATGCTGCACTTTAAGCCCAAGCTGTGAAAGCACTCCTCCGGGTATATCAGCAGGATTCTGGGTTACAAAGAAGACACCCACACCCTTTGACCGGATAAGTTTCACTATATTCTCAATCTGATCAAGAAGTGTTTTACTTGCCTCGTCAAAAATAAGATGTGCTTCGTCAATAAATATTACGAGTTCGGGTCTTTCGGCATCACCTTTTTCGGGCATCTGGTCATATACTTCAGCCAATAGACTTAACATAAAAGTTGAAAACAACTTAGGCCTATCCTGTATATCTGTCAGACGGATAATATTTATATAGCCGCGACCATTACTGTCGCGCCTCATCAGGTCATAAATATCGAAAGATAATTCTCCGAAGAAAAGACCTGCATCCTGCTGCTCCAGCTCGATAATTTTACGCAGGATTATCCCTGTTGATGAAGTTGAAATTCGACCGTATTCACTTTCAAATTCTTTTTTGCCTTCATCTGTAGCATACTGAATAATCTTTTTCAGATCATTAAGATCAAGGAGAGGCAGTTGGTTATCGTCGCAATACTTGAAAATGACCGACATGATACCGGACTGGGTTTCATTCAGGTCTAATACACGTGAGAGCAAAACAGGTCCAAACTCTGAAACAGTAGCCCTTAATCTTACTCCATCCTGTTGGGAAAGTGAAAATAACTCTACAGGTGAACCTTTTGCGGTATAGGGTAATCCTATTTTTTCATGCCTTTCAGTGATAAATGATTTTTCTTCTCCTGGCATGGCAATGCCGCTAAGGTCTCCTTTTACATCCATCAGAAGAACAGGCACACCCTTTTCTGAAAGATGTTCTGAAATGATCTGAAGGGATTTTGTCTTACCCGTTCCGGTAGCCCCTGCAATAAGTCCGTGCCTGTTCATTGTTTTCAAAGGAACCTTAACGTGAGTGTCGGGAATAGTCTCACCGTGGAGCATGGCCCCACCCAGAATTATGTGATCTCCTTTGCATGAATAGCCCTGATTAATATGTTCGGTAAATGCTTCTGTTACTTCCATAATAATGAGTATTATAAACTGTATTTACTTTCTTTAAATGGAATTAATGAATTTATATTGAAATTTGTAAAATCATTTAACCTTAGTTTGAAGCAATAGTTATGCAGTCTTAATTCTGTCATTTAAACAGACGAAATGAACATTTATGGGCATAAAAGTATTATATTATTTTGATTTAATTATTAAATTTATAAAATCAAATTCCAAAGCTAATATTAGAATTAAACAACAAATCAGATACTATTAATTAATCAAATATTTAAACAATGGCAAAATTTGAAGTCTACCAGAGTGGTAAAAAAAATGAATTCCGTTTCCGCCTGAAAGCTGATAACGGACAAACAATCCTCAGTAGTGAGGGCTACACAAACAAAGCCTCATGTATGAACGGGATAGATTCAGTAAAAAAGAATGCAAGTGATCCCAAGAGATTCGTCAAGACAACAACTACATCAAAAATGTTCAGGTTCTCTATAACATCACCTAATAACCAGATAATCGGAACAAGTCAGAATTATAAGAGTGAGAGTGGCCGGAATAATGGTATTGAGTCAGTGAAGAAAAATGCTGGTAAAGCTGATATCAAAGAGATTACATAATACTATTACCATCATTTATTTTTGTATTTTACCAGTTCAGTTTTACATGGCATAGCTGAACTGGTCTTTTTATGATTTGATCTGCCTGGGGTGTTATCTGTTCAACAGGAACTGACAATTCTGTTGTTGAAGTTTATAATAATATTTAAATATTTGCATGATGAAACTGAAAGAACTGGTAAACTACCTTGAAAATATAGTCCCACCCGCCTTTCAGGAGTCATATGACAATTCGGGTATACAGATAGGAGATTTTGAAGGTGATATAAATTCAGTGCTTCTTAGCCTTGATGTAACTGAAGAAATTATTGATGAAGCCGATTCGAAAGGGTGCCGGTTGATTATTACACATCATCCCCTAATCTTTCAACCACTTAAGAACATAAGTGGTAAAACTTTTGTCGAGAAGATAGTACTTAAAGCCATCAAGAAAAATATCTCAATATACAGTATGCATACAAACCTTGATATTGTAAGGGGGGGAGTTAGCTACCGTATGGCTGAAAAACTCCAGCTCGAGAATATCGAAGAGATGATCCCTCTGAGCAATAAGCTTCTTAAGCTGGTTGTTTTTGTTCCGATTAATCATGCTGAAGCTGTAAGGGACGCAATCTTTAATGCTGGTGCAGGTCATATAGGTAACTATGACAGATGCAGTTATAATATAAGGGGAGAGGGAACATTCAGGGCAGGACCTGAATCCGATCCGTTTACAGGAGAATCCGGAAGGGAGCATACGGAAGAGGAAATCAGGGTGGAGACAGTATTGCCCGAGCATCTCAAAAACAATGTTATCAGAGCGATGATAAGTACACATCCCTATGAAGAAGTAGCATATGATCTCTACCGGATTGAAAATACAATGCCAGGCGCAGGTCTTGGATGCATTGGTGAGCTTAAGAGCAGTATAACCGATTCTGAACTAATAGAAAGACTTGGTAAGTTATTTGAAGCAAGAGTAATCAGACATACTCAACTTACCGGAAAGAAGGTTAAAAAGTTGGCTGTTATGGGTGGCTCAGGAGGTGCGTATATAAACAAAGCAATCTCGGCCGGTGCTGATGCTTATGTAACAGCTGATATTAAATACCATACATTCTTTGAAGCCGCCACCACCAATCTATTATTTATCGATATCGGACACTATGAAAGTGAAAAACCAGCCCTCGATATTTTATATGAGTTAATTACAAAAAAATTCCCTAAATTTGCAGTCCTATTTTCAGAAATTAATACAAATCCAGTAAATTATTCACAGGTATGGCAAAAGTGAAAGCAGCTGAGAAAGAAATGACCGTCGAAGAAAAATTGAAAGCATTATTCCGGTTACAGATTGTTGATTCAGAAATAGATAAGATAAAGACATTAAGAGGTGAGCTGCCACTTGAGGTTCAGGATCTTGAAGATGAGGTTGAAGGTCTTGAGACACGAATAGGTAAATTAAACGAAGAACTCAGTGAACTTGAAACAGCGGTTAAAACAAAACAAAACGAAATAGTTGATGCTGAAAACCTCATTAAAAAGTATGAAGAACAGCAGAACAATGTGAGAAATAACAGGGAATATGATTCCCTTTCAAAAGAGATTGAATACCAGACGCTGGAAATTGAATTATGCAACAAGAAAATTAAGGAATACACCACCCTGAAAGAAGAGAAGGCCGAAGTTATTGAGGGATCAAAACAAAACCTGGATGAACTAAAAGGAGACCTTGAAAATAAGACATCCGAACTGGATTCCATCATTGCTGATACCAGGAAAGAAGAGGAAGAACTTGATAACGAATCCAAGAAAATAGGTAAAACAATAGAAGACAGAATTCTGACAGCCTACAGACGTATACGCCAGAATGCAAGGAATGGACTTGCAGTGGTGCCTGTCCAGAGAGACGCATGCGGAGGCTGTTTTAACCAGATACCACCCCAGCGCCAGCTGGATATTAAATCACGCAAGAAAATTATTGTATGCGAATATTGTGGGCGTATTCTTGTGGATGAAGATATACTGGAAGAGCAGAAAAAGAATTAGACTTCGCTTTTTTTATAACTTAGCATGTAAATAACTTATTAAATTTACAGCTAATACAATGAATGAATTCCACAAACAAATACTGGAAGGTATCCCTGATATATTGCCGGATGTCAAACCGTATGATGTTGGAGTTAACCATGCCCCAAAGCGGAAAGATATTTTAGATAAAGAAGAAAAGCGTCTTGCTATCCGAAACGCATTGAGATACTTCCCCGAGAAATTTCACGGTGAACTGGCACCTGAGTTTGCCGATGAGTTATTGAAATTTGGAAGGATATATATGTACAGGTTTAGACCTGACTACGAAATAAAGGCAAGACATATTGATGATTTTCCTCACAAGTCAAAACAGGCTGCAGCCATAATGCTTATGATAAGCAATAATCTCGATTATGCTGTAGCACAACACCCGCATGAACTGATAACTTATGGTGGTAATGGTGCAGTATTTCAAAACTGGGCACAGTACAGGCTTACTATGAAATACCTTGCCACTATAACTGATAAACAGACCCTGGTAGTATATTCAGGCCATCCACTGGGTATCTTCCCTTCACATAAGGATGCACCACGTTTGGTTGTGACCAATGGTATGGTAGTGCCGAATTATTCAGGCAAAGATCACTACGAGCGCTTTAATGCGCTGGGCATCAGTCAGTACGGGCAGATGACGGCAGGATCATATATGTATATTGGGCCTCAGGGAATAGTACATGGTACCACCATAACACTTTTAAATGCATGTCGTCGACTATCAGGAAAGAAAGAAAGCATTAGAGGAAAACTTTTTGTATCATCTGGCCTGGGGGGTATGTCTGGTGCTCAGCCTAAAGCTGCAAATATTGCTGGCGTCATTTCGGTAATCGCCGAAGTTAATCCCAAAGCTATAAAGAAAAGGTTCTCTCAGGGCTGGGTTGATGAAGTGATAGAGGACATTGATAAGCTAGTAACAAGAGTAAAGCGAGCAAAGGATAAAGGCGAACCAGTATCACTTGCTTATTATGGAAACATAGTTGATGTTTGGGAAAACTTTGCTGAAAAAAACATTGTTCCAGACATAGGATCAGACCAGACATCATTACATAATCCATGGTCAGGAGGGTATTACCCTGCAGGTCTGAGTTTTGAAGATTCCAATAAGCTAATGTCCCGGGATCCTAATGAGTTTAAAAAAATTGTACAGCAATCACTCAGGCGGCAGGTCAAAGCAATTAATCATCATACCTCCAGCGGCACATATTTTTTTGATTACGGGAATGCATTCCTTCTTGAAGCATCCAGGGCTGGTGCAGATATCATGACAGCAGACGGAAAATTCAGGTATCCAAGCTATGTTCAGGATATAATGGGCCCTATATGTTTTGATTATGGTTTTGGACCCTTCAGATGGGTATGCTGCTCGAACAAACCGGGTGATCTTGAGCTTACTGACCGAATAGCATGTGAAGTGCTTGAGAAGATATCGGCAGAAGCTCCCGAACAGATAAAACAACAGATGCTGGATAATATTCAATGGATCAAGGAAGCAGGAAAGAATAAGCTTGTCGTTGGTTCCCAGGCAAGAATATTATACGCTGATGCAGAAGGAAGAATAGAGATTGCCACAGCTTTTAATGATGCAATAAAGGTTGGTCATATAAGTGCGCCTGTTGTTTTGGGTCGCGATCATCATGATGTGTCAGGGACAGATTCCCCTTTCAGGGAGACATCAAATATTTATGACGGTTCAAGTTTTACAGCTGATATGTCAGTCCAAAATGTAATAGGTGATTCATTCAGGGGAGCTACCTGGGTAAGTCTTCACAATGGTGGAGGTGTAGGATGGGGAGAGGTAATAAACGGGGGCTTCGGATTATTACTTGATGGATCTGATGACGCTTTGAGAAGGTTGAAGATGATGCTTCACTGGGATGTCAATAATGGTATAGCAAGACGTAGCTGGGCAAGAAATGACGAAGCACGGTTCGCTGCAGTACGTGAAATGGAACGAACACCCGAACTTAAAATAACCCTGCCCCATATTGCGGATGATAACCTTATTGACAGGTTGTTTGGGGATTAAAATTTACTGCTGTTAAGCATTATGAGCATACATTCTTGAACAACCTCTATACCGCGACTTCGCGCCATCTCAGCTAACTCTGGATTCCATGTGCCCGGATTGAATATGATACGTGAGGGTTCCAGTGAAAGTATATAGTCGTAATATTCCTCCTGGTTTCTGGCATTGAGATAGAGTGTCACAGTATGAACAGGTCCAATATTTTTCGGTTTACCCTTCCTGATTCTTATTCCATCCAGATCGGCATCCTTCCTGCCTATAGCGATAACAGGTATATTTCTTCTCTGAAGGCTCCTGATGGCCTTATAGGCGAACCTGTCAGGTTTAGGACTGGCTCCAAGTACCAGGGTGGATTTTTCCATTATTTTCTAAATAATAAATATATTGATAATAAAACACTTAACCTTGTCAGTCGCCTGCCCGGCCACTTATTCTCTTGAGCAGTACACTGGCTATGGCCATTATTCCTTCACCCCGGCCTGTAAATCCCATTTTTTCAGTTGTTGTAGCCTTAACCGATACAAGGCTTTTATCAATTTTACATATGCCGGCCAGACAATTACGCATTTGTTCAATATAATCTGATAGCCTGGGTTCTTCAAGGCAAATGGTACTGTCAATATTGATAATACTGAATCCGTTTTCTGAAATTAAAGTTATTGTTTTCTCCAGAAGTATCTTGCTGTCTATATCTTCGTATTGTTGATCAGTGTCAGGGAAGTGATAGCCAATATCCCTTAATCCTGTTGCTCCCAGAAGAGCATCACATAGAGCATGGATCAATACATCCCCGTCAGAATGAGCCAGGCAGCCTTTATCTGAAGGTATATTGATGCCGCCCAGCCAGAGAGGTTTACCATTTACCAGTTTATGAAAATCTATTCCCTGACCGGTACGTATATCCATTAATTCGAAGATTTAATATTTTTGAATGCATCGAAATCAAAGGAAATTGAGAATCTGAGTGTCCGCGCCAGGGGATGATTGTTAACAAGGGGCATAAGGTATGAGAAATCGAGTGCAAATACGCTCATCCTGAAGCCTGCACCTGCAGTAAAATATTTTCTGTTTCCTTTGGAAGCATGTTCATGAAAATATCCTCCCCTGATAGCAAATTGTTTATTATACCAGTACTCCAGACCAAAGGAATAACTTATCTCATTCAGTTCTTCTCTGAATCCACCCGGAGCATCAATAAATGACTGGAATATTGCCACGGGTACTGCCACATTCGGATCTTTACCTGCAATTATCTCTCCTGACATTTCATCGTATTCAGGGGGTGTTGGTACCAGAAGTTTGTTAAAATCGACAGCTATACCAATATCGTTGAAATTGTCAAGTTCAATTTGCAGTGCCGAGCCCAACCTTAAGTTCATAGGTATGAAGTCAGGATCGTTTTCATCAGTATAAGATATTTTTGCTCCTAAATTGGAGAAATTGGTACCGAAAGTCAGGGCTGCATCTTTTGCAGCGATTGAGATATTATTTAAATAATAGAATGATATATCAGCTGCTAAGGACATGCCCGGTTTCGTTTCAGTGCCACCGGAAGGAAATCCACCCGTCAGGTTTGAGTATATATACCTGAATGCTATACCACCTGAAAACTTATCGGTAAGTTTTCTTGAATATGCCACATCAATAGCAAACTCATTTGGTCTGAAATTACGTTCAACATTACCCCAGTCATCAGTAAACGGAATGTCACCAAGGCTTGAATAAAGCAGACTGGTACTTATAACCTGTTTATCATCAAAACGGTAATATCCGGCAAGGTAAGCTATGTTAATATCGGGAACCAGTGTACGTAACCATGGCGAATATGAAATACCAACGCCACCTTCGCCCTCTATAAAAGCATATTTGGCGGGGTTCCAGTGCATGCTGTATATATCAGGAGAGGTAGCGACACCTGCATCTCCCATAGCTCCGGCTCTTGAGTCAGGTGCAATCAGTAAGAATGGTACGACATACTGTATGGCATTGAGCTCATCAGTATCCTGTGCTTTAGCAAACCAGGATGAGACCATGCTCAACACAATGCAGGCAATCAGTAGTTTTGTTTTCATCAATTTACTAGTTTACGCGTGCAAATATATAAACAATTTTATGTTCTCTTTATTGTGTCAGTTACTATAAAATAATCATACGCCCGGATGTACGTGCTGTTTCATTTTTTTCTGTCTTAAAATCAACAGTATATATATAAATTCCAGCGGCAACTCTTCCTCCGTTATTATCCTTTCCATCCCAGATTATCGGGTTAATCCTGTAGCCACCTGTAGGATTTGTCGTCTTAATCGTTTTTACAAGCATACCGTCAGGGCTATAAATATTTATAATTATTTCGATATTGTCATCCGGCCTGTTATGTTCCAGACTGATTTTTGTGCTGTATGTAAAAGGGTTAGGATAATTAATAAGTTTATTTAGCACAAGGCCTTCTTCATCTCTAACAAAAAACAATAGTGAAGCAGTTGATGAGTTATTAAAGTTATCCCATGCTTTGAGAGAAATAACATGTTCACCGTTTTCCAGGGATGTAAGCGGATAGATAATCTTTCCTGATTTATATGTGCCAAGATCATTTTCGTAAAAACTGTTTAATATGATATTATAGTCGTTATCAAGGTCAGCAACTATATCATGGCCAATACCTGTCCCGGTGGTATTTATGCTTCCCGGGTCGCTCAGATAAGCCAGCAGCACTGGGTTGGTATCGGTAATACCTCCATTTCTGAACAGGGTATCATTAAGGAAGAGGCTTATAACAGGTCCTGTGGTATCTATTACAGCCGGATTATTGAGACCACCTATAATTAGATCATCATAGAAACCATTATGATCAGAATCATTACCGGCAGCAAAATAACTTATTTTACCCTTTCCATATCTGTAATCAATATCCCTCGGGATCAGCATTGAAACACTGAACTTACCATTCACAACAACTGCTTTCCCTTTGAACAGTATACGGTCTCTCATCAAGTAATCGAAAGGCTCACCACCGTCATTGGCCAGGGTTGTTATTTGATATTCTTTATCGAATAGACTGGGGTAAAGAAATCCGTTAAATGATTCCATGAGGTTACCCGATTTATCGTTTATATGCCCTGTTATAGTAAGTTCAGTTAATCCCATGACAGTATCATTGAATACAGTTACGTTTCTGCCGTTCACCGAATCAGTAATAATGCTTCCGTACCACGGCCATGCCAGCCTCAAGGCAGGATCTCCAAGCAATGTGAAGTTTCTCTTATTATTTCCTACTGTATTTATTTTGGCCAGCCTCATTATTTCTCCCATGGTCAGGCCTCTTCCGTTCTCATCCCTGGTAAAGGCATTTTCATAGAGGTTTGATGCAAGATTAAAGTTATGAGATGCAAACACTATGCGTGTAGTCGAAAAAAGAGCAATAGCTCCACCGTCAGGGTTAAGTAAAGCAAGTTCACCTGCTGATGATTCCTGGCTTATCTCACCTGTACCCTCGTCAATATGAATATCTTCGAAGCGAGAGAATTCACAGGTTGCGGTTACAAATGCGGGGTACTTTCCTTTATTCGACCATGAATTAATGTTTTCTATGTTCACCACCCTCTCATGAGCCAGGCCTAACTCATTACCGTGTCCTGCATAGTTCATTATCAGGCAGCCATTATTGATCCTGTCATTGATTGCCCTGGTTGCTTCAGGGTAGGACTGACCACTGATGGAGGTAACCTGTTTGAATGAATCGAGATAGATCTTTTCTATATTGAAAGAAGGCTCATTACTTTCAATGAGTTGAGCCAGTCTGTCTGAATCATACATATGGATATTACTATCCTCATCATCAGCAACCATGGTAATAATATTCTTCCAGGGACCCGGGTTTTCATTACTTATATACTCTCTTATCTTATTTATGATTGCTAAGGCCTGCACAGTGTCAGAAACAGGCAGCCTCCCAATGCCTATGTCAAGATTCCCCTCGGATTCACCTTCCCCTGGATCCAATAAACCATAGAAATCGTCAGAAGTAAATGACTGTATCTTAACATTTGAGTTAAGAGTCTGGTATGTAGGTATATAATTAGGATTATCAGGCGGGAGTATCTTATTCTCATATGATCCGTCACCAAATAGAAGAAGGTATTTAAGAGGCCTTTCACTACTATTGTTCCTTGAATAAACCATCCTTACATAGTTTCTTATTGCACTTATATCAGGTATACCTCCGGAGAATTCATTATATATTTCAAAGGGAGTCACTATTACGCTTTGATACAGATCATTTACAGAATGCAACTCTGCAAGTTCTGTCGCGTAATGGACAAAATAAGGATGTGTCAATACTATCATATCATACTGCCCGGACTGATGAAGATTCTGGTTTGCCACAGGTTTTGAATCAATAACAGGTATTAAAGCATCCTGGATCCTGAAGGCAATAAATGTCTTCAAACTGTCGGTTACCGATTTAAATGAATATTCATTCCCGGAATAGCTGCCCGGTATACTTCTGATCTTTTTTTCATTACTTATGTCCCATATAACAAGATCCTCATAGGATGACCTGAGTTTGAATTCAGTAACAGTACCCTGTTGAATTGATGATTTGTCACGAATAATATAGTGTTTGTCGCCCGGATTATTATATTCATTCTCTACACGGGTTTGCAGTGTCAGGTAGTCAATCCATGCTCTTGCTGTCAGGTTTCCGTTATTATGAAAAGTAATATATATTTCGGGATTCCCATCGGTAATATCTATTTCACCCGATTCTTCCACAGAACTTGCATAGGTTCCGGCTGTATTAAAAATATTTACTTCCGGAAGCATGATCGAGCTTACCACCACGCCTCCATTATTAAGCCTTATTATTGCCGGGTCTGATGATCTGCCCAGCACTCTTATATTATAGCTCATACTTGAACCATCCTCAATATTATAACCGCTGACATCCGTCTCGATGAAATAATCAGCACCGGCCGACAGCGGATCAAACCACTCTCGTCCTGATTTCATTATATTCTGCTTTTCTATTTCGTGTATGAATAGGTAATCTGAATATGCTGAAACATTACCGGCCTGTCCCGGGTCTGATTGCTGGTATATTTCCAGTGGTGATTCATCAAACCTGATAAAATATACCGCAGTATCTGAGTAATGATGCCTCCGGAAATAGTAATCGTTTTGACTGTAATTGTATTTCCACCTGTTTGTCGAGTTTCCGTAAAAGAGGATATAGTCACCTTCATTGAATACACCGTCCTGGCCTCTTTCAATGTAGACAGCCGTTTTTTGAAGGTCATCCGGCCTGGGATCATCATTATAATATGAAAGTAACCCGAAATTATTGCTATAAAGAGCAACCTCGTTTCCGGGATTCAGACCCAATGCTGAAAGGTCTTCATATTCAATTCGGTAAATCCCTTCATTGATTATCTTGACTTTGTGCCAGATACCTCCTGACAGAACAGAGGAGGTAACATATTCCTGGGGAAGCAGTACAGGTGATACCAGTAAGAATAAGGTTAGTATGGATATCAGCTTCTTCAATTATCAGGAATATTTT
>Ga0272441_10008991_pt1 | contig 15588 bp, 13 predicted proteins | sample SSMProp6N_FD_193582 | JGI IMG/M metagenome (GOLD analysis project Ga0272441, IMG submission 193582) | Marine sediment archaeal communities from Little Sippewissett salt marsh, Falmouth, MA, United States - SSM-Prop-6N | ecosystem: Environmental > Aquatic > Marine > Wetlands > Sediment ... | reverse complement strand
TTTCAGCCTTGACAGCTCTGAATATGAGGCCCTCGATACCCTCTATATAAGGAAAGGAAAAATCCCGCCATTTTACTCACGGCCCTTTTCCAACTATCAGTACCTGGAAAAACTGCGGGAAATGCGGAATACCGGTACCGCGTTTACCGGGGTATACAGGGATACAGCGGATGCCCTTTTAGAAAAACTCGAAAACCTGGAAGCAAATGAAAAGTTTATCAAGCCGATTCTTATCACGAACCTGCGCCTTCAGTACAGGAACGAAGAGCTTTCAGACTTTGATTCCTACATCTATTACAGGGACTCTCTGGAAAACCCGCCTCTTCTGGATGCAGGTTTTAAAGCAGGTGTTCCTTACGTCATAGCCAGGATGGAGTTTGATATCCGGAGGGATTTTTTTACAGGATTCCAACCCGGATTTAATACGAACCTTCCTGTAGGCGATCCCTGGATAGAAGAGATAGATTATACTTTTCCCACAAAGGGATACATGAAAATCGGGGGGAAATACGCCGACCTTCTAATCGGCCGGGACCGGCTGCGCTGGGGTCCGGGATACAGAGGCTCCCTGCTCCTTGCCGACAGCCCGCCGTATTACGATATGATAAACGGCTCTCTTACTTTAAGGAATTTTAAATATTCAATTATGTATGCTTCACTGGAAAGTTATCTGACAGGCGGGGAATATGCTTTTCAGGAAGAGGCCAGTACTGTGGGTACCATCAATTTTTATAAGCCGAGTTCTGATCAGTATAAAACTCTGGCAGGGCACCGGATAGAATTCTCCCTCTTTGACCGGGCTTCTTTCGGTATTGCAGAGCTTATGGTTGTGGGGGGCAGAGTTCCCGAGCTTTCAGAAATGACCCCTATGACGTTTTTTCATAATGGGTACGGTGAAAATTACATGAACGTGAATGTCAGTTTTGATGCTGCAGCTGTTCCGGTCAGAAACCTGATGGTATACGGCGAGTTTTTTATCGAGGACATTCGGGGGGCCTGGGAAAAAAATCTCGCGCCGCCTACGTCCCTCGGAGGCATGACGGGTTTTCGGTATGTCCATGAAGCTGGCCCGGGCCTGCTGGATTTTCATTTTGAATGGGTCAGGCTTGATCCCTGGGTATACAACAGGTGGCAGCCCTACTGTATTTTTACCGCCCGGAAAAAATTCATGTCCGCGGCCTCAGGACAGAACACCTTTCTTGATTTTCCTGTAGGGTATTTTCTGGGGCCTGATGTTGATTCCCTCTTTTTTGAAGCAGCATGGAAAATTTATAACCGTATTTCTGCTTCCTTAAGTTATGAATTCCGGAGAAAGGGCAGGATTTATTTGGACTTCATGGACCCGGATAGCAATTTTATTGAGCTGATGAATGAGGGGTACACAACCCCTTCGGGCATTCCTGTTCTGTCGCATATTTTCACTCTAAAGGGCATGTACCGTTTTACACCATATCTCTCTGCTTCTTTGGGTCTTTCAGGAGGGCACCGGAAGAACCGTCTGCATCAGGAAGGTGATAACGGATATTTTTTTGAAACAACATTTAATTTTTCAGCTGAAGGAGCTGGAAAGTTTTTTTAAGGAGGGCAACCCTTATTATGAAAGTTAAATTAATAAATATCGGTAAATCGAGGGGTATTCGGCTGCCGGAAAGGATTATTAAAAAATATCATTTCCATACATTGCTTTATCTTGAAGAGAAAAAAGAAGGCGTCTTAATAATGCCGAAGATACCTTCAGGCCGGATGGTAGGAGAACAGCCATGCTCGGAATCGACTTTTGAGCATGATTATTTGTCGGGCTTGGGGATTCTTTCATAGAGGATATTTTTTTACAGTAAACCGTAATATAGTATTTTGTTATGATATTTAAAAAATCGTTATCCTTGCTGTTTCCCTTGATGAGTCTTTCTCTTCATGTATTAGCTTATCTGCGCTTCTTTAAAGAGAGAGCAAACATCAATCTTCCGGAAGAATGGACCCTTGATTTTATGATCCTGCCTATTCTGATCAGTACTACTGGTGGGATATCCTTGGGGTTCTTGCCCTTATGGAAGAAGGTTTTATGTAAAATGACCCCATTTTCAACATAATTTAAATGTAAATGACCCCAATTTAATTAAAAACATCGGTTTATTGCTGTATATTTTAAATATGAGAAGATTCGCTGAAGAATATTTAACCAAATGGTTTGAAAGCAGAAATCGGAAAGCTTTAGTCATACGGGGCGCCCGTCAGGTCGGCAAGTCAACACTGGTCAGAAATTTTGCTGAAAAAAAGATGATGGACCTGCTGGAAATAAACCTGGAACAGTATTCTTCTCCGTCAATCTGGCAATCCATGCGGGGTAAAAATATAGTAAAGGAGATAGAACTCGCTGTTGAGAAAAAAGTTACTGATAACACAATTTTATTTATTGATGAAATTCAAAACTGTCCATCAGCTCTCAGTGCGCTGAGATATTTAACCGAGGAGGTCCCTGAAATCCCTGTGATTGCGGCCGGTTCCCTGCTTGAATTTGTATTAGGTGAGAAAGATATCTCCATGCCTGTCGGCAGGATCAGCTATTACCATCTGGGACCCATGACCTTTCGTGAGGTATTAATTGCCAGGAATAAGGAACTGCTTGAAGAGAGTTTACACCAGATTGATTTTGTTTCGCCTTCTATTGCGGCATTTAATAACCTGAAAGAATATTACAAAGAGTATCTTTTTACCGGCGGAATGCCTGAAGCTGTTCAGGCCGGTATTGATGAAAACAGTATTCTTGCCTCAAGGGAAATTCACAGATCAATTATTTCAACGTATAAAAATGATTTTGGAAAATATAGAAAACGTTTATCCCCTGATTTAATAGATTTGATCTTTAATTATGTCCCTCTGCATGTAGGACAAAAAGTTAAGTATGTAAATATAAGCAGAAATTTTCCTTCCCCCCGGCTTAAGGAAGCCATAGATGCCCTGGTAAAAGCAAGAATAGTAATCCCTGCTTTTCATACGGCGTATTCCGGTATTCCGTTAAAATCATCAATGGATAAAAATATTTTCAAACTTTATTTTCTTGATGTCGGCTTGTGTGTTTATATTTCTGGAATCCAGTGGGATGAATTTACCAGTGATAAAATATCATTAATCAATAAAGGGAATATCAGCGAACAGTTTATCGCCCAGCATCTTGCCTACCGTTTTAATGGTTTAGAACCCCCGGAGTTATTTTACTGGCTGAGAGAAGGAAAATCGACAAATGCGGAAGTTGACTTTGTAGTAAGTGAAAAGGGCAATTTGGAAATAATAGAAGTAAGGTCCGGAAAATCCGGCAGTCTCAGGTCCCTCCATCAGCTCATAGCAAAAACCGGATTAACCAAAGCTCATCGTTTTGATATGAATCCTCCGTCAAAACAAAATGTTCAAACTATGATTCGAACAAAGTTCGAGCAGAAAAAAGTTAATTTTGATTTGTTTTCGTATCCCGCGTATATGGTTGAAACCTTCCTGGAATAATGATTTTCATTCGGAGCCGTGTCCCTTTGTCCGGCTTCCGAATCGCCGATACATTCTCGGTGATATTCCTTCCTTCTTTTTAAAGGCTTTTGAAAAACTGTGTACTGTTTCAAAGCCGCACCGGGGCGCGATATCCGACAGTATCAGGGAAGAATAAGCCATCAGCTCTTTGGCATGATTCAATCGTGCTGTCCGCAGATATTCTCCCGGCGGAATACCGTATACTATCCGGAAAAGCTTCCGGAAATGGCTCTCTGAAAAACCGAACCTTTCGGCTGTTTCCTTCACTGTTATATCCGAAGCTATATTTCTTTTAAGGAACCCTGCGGCATCTTCCAGTCTCGGCAAATGGGAAAAATCCGGTTCTATTCCGCTGTCTGTTCCCCGCAGGATCTCCGCGATAAGTTCTAAAGTAATTCCGGACATAATCATGGTGCGGCCCGGACGGGCCTCGGCCGCAGCCAGGCAGATCCTGTTGATCAGAGTGCCAACCTTTTTACTGTTATACAGCCTGTATTTTCCTTTCAGTTTAGTAACCGGCGACTCGGGTACTGGAGGATGTATAAGGGGTTGAAAATCCCTTAGAGCTGTCATCCCGCCGGGTACGGTGAATTCCCAGTGGCTTTCCGGGTACCGGTAAATTAGATCGAAATGGACAAATGGACAGATCATGGAAGAGCTTAAACCTTCCATGGAATGGGTAATACCCGGCGGAATCCAGAAAAGGTCTTTTTCTTCGGCCTTGTATTCCGTGCCGTCAATAATAAACCGTCCGTATCCTTTTTCTATGTAAACAGCTAAATAATCGAGGAGTTTTCTGGCTTCGATTTTCCATCTGGGCCTGGGGGCGTTTCCGCACTGACGGACATAGGGTTTCAGCCACAGAAAAATATCAGTTCTTTCTTCATATCCGGGAATGGATGAGTGTGTTTCTTTCATAATAAAAATCGTTTTGGATACATAATAAGCGAATTATCTAAATACGGCAATATCATATTCTATTATACTGCTCTTAGAACTATACTTTCTGAATAGAAAGAGGAACTTTCTTATGTCTGTTCCGTATTTCCTCCAGCGGGACCCTGATCCTGATTTTCAGGAAATTGAAAAGGTTTTGAAGAGGAAGCCTTCTTCCCGTCCGGTCCTCTTTGAGTTTTTTATGAATGATGATGTATATTCTGCGGCAACCGAAGAACTGCGGCTGCCGGAAGATGAAAGGATTCGGCCCGCAGTCAAACAGGTCCTTGCCTTTTGGAGATTGGGGTATGATTATGCGACCCTTACAACTGTGCCGGGATATGCATTTAAAACCTGGGAGCAGGAAGCAAAAACTATTTCCTTAAACAGTGATCCCCTGGTAACCGACTGGAAAAGTTTTGAGACATTCAAATGGCCCTCTCTGGAAGATGCGGACATCGATATAATAGAAGAAATAGAACATTATATCCCGGAAGGAATGAAGCTTATCGCATCAGGCCCAGGGGGTGTGGAGGAAAATGTAATCAGCCTTACAGGGTATGAAAATCTCTGTTATATGATGGCTGATGATGGAAAACTTGCCGGTGCGATATTCGATGAAGTGGGAAAACGAATTAATAGCTATTATGCTGAAATATGCAAATTCGATTGCATAGGCGCTGTTATTTCGAATGATGACTGGGGTTTTAAAACCCAGACCCTGCTTTCCGAAGACCAAATGGAAAAATATCTATACTCCTGGCACCTAGAGATAACTAAGACAATACACCATTCAGGATGCCCGGCTATTCTGCATTCCTGCGGCAGGCTTTCTCCTGTAATGGATATTATAATAGATGATCTTCAATATGATGCGAAACATTCCTTTGAAGATGAGATTCAGCCTGTAGAAGAAGCCTATGAAGAGTACGCTCACAGGATCGCAATTCTCGGCGGGATTGACCTTGATTTTATCTGTCAGAAAACACCGGAAGAGGTGTATCGAAGATCAAAGGCCATGCTGGAAAGAACAGCCGGCCGGGGCGGGTATGCCCTGGGCACCGGAAATTCTGTGCCGGATTATGTGCCCCGTGAAAATTATTTTGCTATGCTTCAGGCTGCCCGGGAGTAAACGGAGTGATGATTTGATTAAAACCGGATTAGCATCTGTCCATAATGCCCTCAGAGAGAATCATTGGTGCGGTGTGATCATGTTGCGGAATGGCCTGCCCGCAGAGTATTTCTTCAGGATGAATTTTAATAATACCGGCTATGAAGGAATATATGATAAAATAAGAAAGTGGATATCCGATAGTTTATATAAAAAAGGAGTGGTCCTATGAAAAAAGATTTTAGGAGCAAAGCCGTACAAAAGATAGTTGTTATAGGTGAAAGCAATGCCTTCGGCATGTGCGCCTCGGACCCCCGGAATGAATGGGTACAGACATTTGCCAACCTCATTCGGGATTTCCAGGACGAACCCCTTCGGCTGTTTAACAACTCAATTCCGGCAAACGTCATCAGCCCCCGCAGCACCGGTTATTCTTTTCTTCCTGACATCGGCAGGCCGAGTGCGGTGGAACGGTATAAAGAAGACCTGATTTCTCCGGACCCGGACCTGGCGGTTATTGCCTTCGGCCTGAACGATTCAAGGTGCGGAAACCCGGTGGAAAACTTTATCGAAGATCTGGAGATTATTGTTTCGGATACTGCTGAGAATACCAATGCCTTGATCCTGCTTGCGGGACCCTACTGGAACACTCAGTATAACAGAGACTTATGGGAGAGCCTTGATCCCCAGCCTGAATGGGCTTCCGGAGAATACAAGGCTTTTGCAAAGACCGGAAGAGAGCTAGTTGCTTCATATATAGTTAAAATGGCAGAGCTAGCTGGTAAATACGGCTGTATCTTTGTTGATTTATTCACTCCCACTGAAGACTGTTTGTGGCTTATGAATGAAGATCACTGCCATTATAATGATCTCGGCCAGCGGGTTTTAGGCCAGCTTGTTTTTAATGCACTTGCATGCAGCTGTTCTTTTATTGGGCGAAAAAGTAAACGGATTGAGGCGGAAGCCGGGCTTGAGGTGGGCAATACCGGCGGAGCTGAATGTATGAGCAGGATGATCCGCGGATGGCTGGATAGATAATTCATCCTTGAAGCGTCGCTTCATTTTCCCCTGTATTAATAGTATAAAGGAGAAATGAAGTATATGGGGCTTCCGCTCAGAAAAGATGACCGGCGGTATACTTACAAAGACTACTGTACCTGGCCGGAAGAAGAAAGGTGGGAATTGATCGACGGGACCGCTTGGAATATGAGTCCCGCTCCGAACAGGGCCCATCAGCAGGTTTCTTTCAGATTATCCGGAATAATCGGAGATTACATAAAAAATGGTCCCTGCGAAGCGTATACCGCGCCTTTTGATGTTCTTCTGCCCTGGCCTGATGAACTCAAAGAAGGTGATTTTGCATCAGTTGTTCAGCCGGATATTTCAGTTATCTGCGATCCGAACAAACTGACGGACAAAGGCTGCACCGGCGCTCCGGACTGGATTATTGAAATTATTTCACCATCAACAGCCGCAAAGGATTTCAATGAAAAACTTCGCCTCTATGAACGTCATCGGGTGCGGGAATACTGGATTGCAGATCCTGGTAATAAATATATTTATGTGTATATTTTAAATCTGGACACAGAAATCTTTGATGAAGCCCTGATCTACGAAAAAACCGGTGAAGATGTTAATGTTCCTTCCGCAGTACTCAGGGGATTATCAGTCAATTTAAAAGAAATATTTACCTGATTTCCCGGAGAGCCTATGAACGCGGCGCTCCGGGGCAATCAATCAGGCCAGTCAACGGTTACCGTTACAGCGCTGTTCGGCAGATAATCATCCGGATCAGGAAGAATGGGGTCCGGCTCATCAGCACCGGGAATCCCCGGAGCATGTGACGGCTGCACCTGGACCTGTGCGTCTATAAGAAACGTTTCTTCAGGAGAGAGGGGCGGTTCATCTGCAGCCAGACGGACTTCTTCTCCCCGCATTAAGGTCCTTTTCTGCCGCAGCAGATTAAAGAAGAGCACTTTACCCCGGATACAGTAGAGGCTTTCCCCGTCATATTCGAATTCTGTTCCCCGGACCGAGGCAACGGAAACAGTACTCAGCACATTGAAATCATGGGTCAATCCTTCAGAAGATTCCACCTGGGCGCGGATTTTGCCTACATTTAACTGCAGGTCAGTGGTAATCACCCCGCCTTTTTCGGCCAGGTCTCTGACAAACATTCTGGTAAATTCCTGGAGATGGATTGTGGAACTGCCCAAATCCAGGGACGCGGTGGAATTAAAACCTGTGGAAATCATCGTCTCTAAAGGAAGGGCTATCCCTTTCTCAGCCCTGGTCCAGGTTTCACCGGGAAGCTGAACCTCAACCTTGCCGGAGACCTCAGTGAGCATAATTTCGGACCATACAGGAAACTGCAAAAGAAAAATAAAACTGAAGGAAATAACCGGAAAAAGGTATAATTTTCTATATCTATTATTCATTTTTATCTCCCTGTCCTTAAAAACTGACCGCAAAATTTGCTTTTCCGACAATTAAAGGAGCTGTACTGAGGAATGTGCCTGCATACGGAAAAAAGGACCCGAATTGAATGCTCAGTCCCATGTCTGAGGTAATCCGGAAATTAAGAATTCCGTCAATTTCAGTTCCAAGGTACTTGGACTCTGAAGCAGGATCGATACCTGTCTCAGAAATGGGGCCTGTTGTAGAGCGGAATAAGGATATCCCCTTTGCTTCCAGCTGCAGATTCTGGGTGATAAAGACGGGAAGCATCGAGAGGGGTTTAAGAGAACCCCGGATTTCAGCGAAAAAGATATTTCCCAGCTGTGGAGAAAAGGCTTCCGCAATATCCGGCCGGGAGACAGGGGTAAACATAACAGCCTTGTTTTCAGTGCTTCCTTCAAAGAAAGAAGCAGAGTCAGCATCTCCGGAGGAATAGACAAACCGAATGCCGAGGTTTGTATTCAGCCATCTTCTATTGTAATAATTCAGTTCTCCCCCTGTTAGGAAGGATACTATTGGTGTATAGGAATACGCGCCGTCAATAAAAGAGAGAGTTTTTCCTGTTTCAAGATATCCGTAGCCTTTCATATAGAAACCGGCGTAAATCGGCCCCGAAAATCCAAGCCCGAAATAGTATGTGTTGAGTCTTCCGCCCAGGGTGTTGCTGAAAACAGCAGATCCTTCTTTAATAAAGGCGGAAGCCGGACGCAGGTCCTGCTGGGCAATAACAGAGAAAAAAAGGTCCTGCCGCAGGAATACTTCTAAAAACCGGACATCGAGTTTTTCAACCAGCCGGGGAGAGGCAAAAAAGAGTGTTTCCCCGGATATATTCTTCAGGTCGGTTTTTGACATGATAATCGAAGACCTGGGTTTTGACAGCAGCCCCGTATATCCTGCTGATAAAGACGCGGCTAAAAAAGGAAGACTGAATTTCAGCTCAACACCGTCGGCCCTATGGGCTATTACTAAATCAGTAAAATCTCTGAAGGGTATTCTGCCGAGGGAAAAACCGATGGAAAAGGGAGTTGCTTTATACACAGGAAAATTCCCGGAGAAATTCAGAGCATCTACATCCATAAGGAAATACCTTTCAATATCAAAGGTGTAGCTTCCCTGAAAGGTTATGCCCAGCTTGTCTCCAATAGCGGAATCGACCCACAGAGCGGCTGTATCCTTTTGGAGAACGGATATTTCTTCTTCCATTGAAAAGCCGGTTTGATTATCTATCGTAACTCCGAAATCAAAACCGGACACCAGGGACGCGGAAATAATCAGGAAAATAAAAATCATACAAAGGGTTCGTTTCATCTGTATTCCCCCTTCCACACCAGGGCTTTCCGGACAATTGTTGCTGCTTCAGCACCGGAAACATACATATAGGGACTTACGCGGCCCTGAACAAATCCCCGGAATGCTATTTCCCGAAGAGCGTATCTGGGTCCCGGAAATATGGTGTAAAGCAGCCCTCCTTTGAAGTCAAATGCCTTCATAACAATGGCTGCGAGTGTTCCGAGAGGAATCGGGTCATCAGGGTTTTTAACTTTGACATGCCATTCTTTCGGTGTTATAAGCTGAAGAGCTTCTGCCGAACTGAACTCTTCATCTATCTGTCCAGAGGCGGCTAATATTAAATAAACACTTTTTTCAAATGTGGCTTTCTCTTCTTCCAGCAGACCATCTACTACTGTATTTTGCTGTGCAAACAAAGAAAGACTCACAGAAAACAGAAATAAAATGAAGAGAAAGGGGTAGGGAATAATTCGCATATTGTGCCCCTTTATATTAGTATAAAAGTATTATAATGGCGATTTGTACAGGAAACAAATAATTTTTTCAAATATTTTTATTTGGAGCTGGAGAATGAAGAAAAAGAATAAATTTTATTTCTTTATACCCTTAGTCAGTTCTTTTTTATTTATTCTGCTTTTTTTTACAGGACTTTATAAAAACCCGGACTGTAAAATATATGACATGCTTCTGCACATGAAACCTGCTGTATCAGAAAATGAAAATCTCCTTCTCCTTAATATTGATGATCTGTCCATTTCCAAAGTGGGTATGTTCCCGTGGAGCCGGCATATTATGGCTGACGGACTCATACTGATGCGGGAATTCGGCGCCTCATACGCTGTCTTTGATATAGAATATACCGAAGACAGTCCTATGGGGGTTGATAATAATCTGCTGCAACAGAATATACCAGCCTCCTTTGCCGAGGCTTTTACCACCATGGAAGAAAGTGTACAAGGGCTTCTCCGGGCCATTTCCGCGGGAAGAGTACCGGCTTCAGATGCTGAGGTCTTCGCCGGAGATTTTATCGGTTTAGCTGAATCATCAAAATCCCGGCTTCTTTCAGAGGTTAATGCAATAGCAAAAGACAATGATGAATACCTCGGACAGTCGGCATATTTTTTCGGAAACACCTATTTTACTGTGAACATGCTTCCGGAATTCGACCCGGACGTTGATGAAGGGACTATTCAGTATGCCATGGAAAACTGTACTATTCCCGGGAGAACAGAAAGCGGGGAGCCCTGGCCCCGCACAGCCGCAGGAACACGGCCGGCAATTTTGCCGATCCTTTCAAAATCACAGGGTGCAGGATTCCCTGTAATTGTAATTGATGATGACGGCCTTCGGAGAAGGATCGACCTCCTGATTGAATATGAAGGAAAATATTATCTTCAATTGGCATTCGCACCCCTCCTGGATTATCTGCAGAATCCGGAGATTACAGTCACCCGGAAATCCCTCCTGCTGAAAGATGCTGTTTTCCCTGACGGTACAGAAACAGACATCATTATTCCCCTGGATGAAGAAAGCCGGTTTATGATCAACTGGCCGAAAAAGGATTTTGACAGCAGTTTCAGGTCCATGTCTTATTATTACCTTGTTCTTCACAATCGTCAGGAAACCGGGCTTATGAGAAACCTGCAGGTGATGGAGGATGCAGGCTACCTTTCCTACTACAGCGGAAACCGTGAGTTTATGGATCTGTACAGGAGAGCTGAGGATATCAGGAAGGAAGTCCTTCGGGGAGGAGACAGGGGCCGTATCGAAGAGTATATATCCCTCAGAGAAGATTTTTTTGCGGAAACCGAAGAGTTTCTGCAGAGTGATGCTGAAGCGGCTCTTTCAGGCGCCCTTGAAGAAATTCTTGCTATGGATACCCTTCCAGAGAAACAGCGGCAGACATATACGGAAATACGGAATCAGGTTTTCACATATTATTCAAATTCGCGGTCCCTTTTTAAGAATCTCTCTGCCACAAGGGATAAGCTGAGTGAGAACCTGCCGGGATCATTCTGCATTATCGGATGGACAGGAACCGCAACTACGGACAGAGGAGTCAATCCGTTTGATGAAACCTATGATAACGTCGGCACCCATGCTGCTGTAATAAACACCATACTGAATCAGGATTTTCTTGATGAAGCTCCCTGGTGGGGTTCAGTTCTCCTCGCCTTGATCGGAGGTTTCGGTGTGTTTTTTATAACCCGCAAAATGGAAGCCCTCCCTTCTCTCTTCTCCGGCATAGGATTCCTTTTTCTGATTTTTGCAGCAGGAACAGTTTTATTTTTTACGGCAAAATCCTATATCGGCATGCTCCAGCCTCTGCTGACAACGGGCGTTACTTTTGCAGCCATGACCATCATTAAATTTATTGTAACCTCCAGGGAAAAAAGCTACATACGGAATGCCTTCGGCCACTATCTTTCCGGAGAAGTAATAAACGAATTAATTGATAATCCCGAGAAGCTCCAGCTGGGGGGCGATAAAAAATATATGACTGCCATGTTCACGGATGTTAAGGGCTTTTCAACAATCTCCGAGGCTCTTGATCCATCGGAACTTGTCCGGCTGCTTAATCATTACCTTACGGTAATGAGCGATATCATTCTCGACCTGAAGGGAACTATTGATAAGTATGAAGGCGACGCTATCATCAGTTTTTTCGGAGCTCCTGTTTCCCTGGAGGATCATGCTGAACGCGCCTGCCTCGCGGCAATCAAAATGAAACAGGCGGAAGAGGAATTTAATGAGCGGTTTATCCGTGAAAAACTTGCTCCCTCTCCTTTGCTGACCCGGATCGGCATCAACAGCGGAGAAATGGTAGTGGGGAATATGGGTACAGAGCGGAAGATGGATTATACGATTATGGGGAATTCCGTAAACCTTGCCGCCAGACTCGAAGGAGTTAACAAACAGTACGGGACCTGGCTCCTTATGAGCGGCAGGACCTATGACAACGGCGGCAGCAAATTCTTTACCCGGAGACTCGACCGGGTCCGGGTTGTAGGTATCCACGAGCCGGTCAGGCTTTATCAATTAATAGGTGAAAAAGATGGAGTTGATAATACTGTAAAAGAGGGAGTGGAAATATTCCACCAGGCCCTTGATTTTTTTGAGAATAAAGAGTGGGCCATGGCAAGGGAAAACTTTCTAAAGGCCGCTGAAATAATTCCCGGGGACGGACCGGCGGAAAAATATATTGCCCGCTGCAATGAGTATCTGAATACTCCTCCGGAGGAATCCTGGGACGGTGTTTATAATCTAACAGAAAAATAAGGAGATTACGATGAAAAAAATTGTTTTTACGGTTTTCATTTTTTTTATCAGCATCACTTTTGTTTCTGCTATCAATCTGTCTTTTTTCGCAGGGAGCGGATACGGTTTGGGGCTGGGCAGAGACACCTTCGGTTATAAGATTCAAGGGTCGGTTTTGGAATATATGACGTATTCAGTACGTCCGGCAGGAATCGGCCAGGGCCCTAAAGGATTCGGGGAGATAGACGTCTCGTTTTCTGATTACTTTGCCGTTGGATTGGGCGCCGGCTATTCGAAAACCATTCCTTTACTGCGTATTGACAGTGATAATATAGTTACAAATTTAGAGAATGATATGTCAGTCTCTTTTGTTCCTGCTTATATTACCTTAAAAGGCCAGGTTCCGGCGGGGAACGTCAAATTTATTTTCGGCGTCGGGCCCAGCACGTGTTTCTTTGGGAAAAGTGAAGAGGTTGTAATACAGGGAGATCAGGAATTGAAAGCAGAGACATTTTATTCAATGGGGTGGGGATTTCATGGTTTAGCCGGGATTGCAGTAGGTTTTGGAAAACGCATCGCCCTTCACGTAAGGGTAAGGGCAGAACAGCTTACATTCCGTCAAAAAGAATCAGTAATACTGTCCTATAAAGAGAACGGGGTCGATAAATTATCAGAAGAATATCCGGATACTGCTGACAGGGAAGTTGTATATGTAGAGGACTTGTCAAATTTTCTCAATAATCCGTTTAATCCTGACGCCCCTTTCCAGGCTCTAGCATACAACATAGCTGCGGACAGCATCTCCCTGATTATCGGCTGTTCAATCCTGCTGTTCTGAGAAGAATATGAAAAGGATTCGGGATTAATGACTGTAGAATACATATGGAGACATCGAATATCCCTGCATTAGGATTGGGAGAAGTTCCCTGTAGATAGAGTTGCAAAATGGGAAAACCGCGTTTATTATATATTATATAACCGGTCAATAATCGCTTTTCTTTTTATTTGTTCTGCTTCCTTTACCGGAATCCGGTCCAGCATGATGGAGGATTTTCGTGAAAAAGGTGCTTATTTTTATTTTTTTTATTTCCGGTATTGTATTAATTTTTACAGCATGCGGATTGATAGACAACAGTTACCTGGGAAAGGATAGTTCCAGGGTAATTTTTTCCTTAGCCGGGGCGGATAACAGGTCAACAGAATCAACACCCCCTGATGTAACTCAGGTCGCAATAACCGTTTCTGCAGAGGATATGAGTACTGTCAGCAAGACCATCAGTGCCGCAGCGGAAGAACCGGCCACCCTGGTTCTGGTGGTAAAAAAAGGAAAAGACCGGATATTTAAAGTCCAGGCCCTGAACGCGGAAAGTGAAGTACTCTATGAAGGTACGTCCACCATGGATATCGAAGAGGACACGGTAAATCTTACTGTTGAAGTTTTTAGTCTGGGGACTGAGGTAATTCAATATTTTATCTATTTAGCGAATTGGCAGGATGATTGTCTTTCTTACGGGCCCTGGGACATGGATACAGGCTCCTTTTCCATAGAAGACATTCACATCAGCTATGCGGATTCTCATGGTATCGGCGTTCATCCCAACGGTAAATATGCCTATGTATCGACCTTTGACTTTGTTACAACAACAATAACCAATACATCAATCTGTCCAACATCAGGCGGTCTCAATTATAACGGGAGTTCGAGCACGGGCACAAAACCTACATCGATTGTTGTTCATCCCACCTTACCGGTAGCCTATGTGTCGTGCATGGAGGATCAAGAGGTAAGGGTCCATTCCATCAACTCTGACGGCACGCTCGGAGCAGGCACCCCGGCATCTACGACAACGCCAAATCCCCACCGTTTGGCTATTCATCCTAATGGAAAATTTCTCTATGTTGCCAATGAGGACAATACTGTCCAGGTGCAGATTTTTTCTATAAATCAATCAAATGGAAATCTGTCCTATGTGGGCAGTCACTTGAGTTCTTTTTATTCAAGCGCTATTGTTCCGGGAATCGCGATCCATCCCAATGGTTTATTCGCTTATGTTACATATACAAATTTTGGTCCGGATTTGGTAATTTGTTTAAGGTATTCCGTAAATCCTGATACCGGCGCCCTCTCTAATGAAACGATTCTTCTTAATACTGAATCTTCTCTATCTAATGTTTATGAATCTGTAGATGCAGGGCCCTTGGGGAATTATTTATATATTACTAATACTGCTGTTGATCAAATTCGTATTTATACAATAAATCAGTCCACGGGAAATATCACCCTTAAAGATACAATAAATGCGCCTGGTTACCTCCACACCAATGTTGCCATAGGAAAAGTAACATCAATACAGTAAGAGAGATTTTCATCAACCTGCTGCGTTTCTTTGACGGCAGCCTGAACACCATCATCTGGGAAATAACCGAGAATTTTTCTTTCACTATGCTGATGAGCCTTATCGTTGTGTCTTTCCTCTATGGATTTATCCATTCCGCAGGACCCGGCCACGGAAAGACCCTCATTTCATCAATATTTTTAAAAGAAAACCATCCTATGAGCAAATCCCTTGTGGTAAGTCTTATTGTTTCCGCTGTGCATATCGGTTCCGCAGTAGTGATGGCTTTGATCTTCTCTTTTATCCTTACCGGAATCAGAGGAATATTCCACATTAAGCTCCAGGGATATTTTTTCCTGTCCAGCGGTATCTTAATTCTGATAATCGGAATTGTCTTTCTAATATTAAAAATCATCCGCAAAGACCATATCCATCATCATTCCAGAAACATCTATATTATAGGACTGACAGCCGGCATGGTGCCCTGCCCGGCGGCCCTGATGATTATGCTCCTTGCCATTTCCAAAAACGCTGCTGCTGTCGGGCTTATCTCCGTTGTTTCCATTTCCCTGGGTATTTTTTCACTGCTTACCCTGGTCGGTATTGCTGCTATTTCTGCACGAAGGGGAATTATTACTGTGTCGGAAAAACGAAAGAAAAAAGGAGAGGCTGCCGCCGGGA
>Ga0272441_10008990_pt1 | contig 15588 bp, 12 predicted proteins | sample SSMProp6N_FD_193582 | JGI IMG/M metagenome (GOLD analysis project Ga0272441, IMG submission 193582) | Marine sediment archaeal communities from Little Sippewissett salt marsh, Falmouth, MA, United States - SSM-Prop-6N | ecosystem: Environmental > Aquatic > Marine > Wetlands > Sediment ... | reverse complement strand
CTGAAGGCGGCATCGTTATTTTATATCCTGATGGCTCGAAACGAGTTTTAAACAAAGATTCATACCCTTCCATTGGGAAAGATTCAGTATGGGGTACGTGGTGGGGAGCTTTTTCCAGCTGGATGGATAGTGAAGGCCGGCTTTGGGTAAACGCTGCTGATGAGATAATAGCCATTCCTCCTGATTAAATTGTCCCTTTCCTTTAGAACTATATTCTAACAAAAAACAGGCTATTTGTTAATAGGGAGCAGTATAAAACTATGCTTGAATAAGAGAGCAAAACAAAGTTGTCATTTGCTCGAGTAATATTATGCCATTTCATCCAAGATATACGATTACTGACAAAACTTTAAATAATCTTGCAGATATCGCATCTGCGCGTGAGGCTATAGAACAAGTACATTTGGCTCCCGAATGAGAAACGAGACTGAGGCAGCAGGCTTTGTTGCGTAGCGCTCACTCGTCAACTGCTTTTGCTGGAAATAAGCTAACTTTTAAACAAGTAGAAGCTCTGTATGTCAAAAGAAGTAAAAAAGAGTAAACAACATAACTCTTTGGTGATATGATAAACTATTTTGGTTTTATTGATGAAACAGGTGTATTGCATAATGATCCCGATCAGAAGTTTTTTGCTATAGGCTTGCTGAAATGCGAAGACACATCGGCTTTTTATGAAGAACTACGTGTATTAAAAAACAGGACAGAATCAAAACTTGATCTTGAAAGACAGGCAAAGGGATTGCCTGCGAAGAAAGGAAGTTTTGAATTTAAGTTTTCAAGCATTACCCGCGGTTCGCATGAATTTTATTATGATCTTATAAGTCTATACTTTAAATTTACAAAACTTCAATTCTGTAGTCTTGTGATTGACAAGGCAAATCCAGGGGTTAAAATTGAAGAGGTTTTTCCGGATACTTGGGAAGCATATATAGGTTATTCTAAGATGTTAATCAAGAATAATATAAAGCCGAACGAAAAAATATGTATTATTGCGGATTTTTTAGGGAAACCCAAGACGAGCAATAAATACTATGAGCCGGAGATAAGGGCTTTGCCGACTGTTTATAATGCAACTGTACTGGAATCGCATGCATCACTTTTTATTCAGCTAGTAGACGTTCTGATAGGATGTATTGTGTTGGATTTTAAAAGAGAAAGGCAGCCAGAGAGAAAAGCGGATATATTTAAGGGTAAAGTTTGCGATTTTCTTAAGGGAAAATTAGAGAGTCGATCTTTAGCAGGTAATTTTACCAAACATCAGCCAAATTATTTTAGTGTGTGGGAATTTAAACCGAAGCAGAAATAAAAATGCGAGCCATCGACCCAGTCAACGCCCGCATTCTAAGTATACCTTAAGAGAAACTATTTGTCAAGATTTTTGTTAAAAACGAATTTTGTTAAAAATTAGCCCAATTGGATAAAACTGCCTTTGCCTCGGCGCACATAAAGCTTCACAAGTAGTAGGATTTCCTGGCGTGAAGTTTGTCTAGTATCCAGTTCGGGCAACCATGAATTTTTGCGCGGGTGGCGGAATTGGCATACGCGCTAGCTTGAGGAGCTAGTTCCGTAAGGATTGCGGGTTCAAATCCCGCCCCGCGCACCATAATGAGCACATAATTTACGGAGCTTGCTCCAAAGTTTACGCGACGTAAATTATAAGTGCGAATTATCCTTGTGGAGTGTGGTAAAATTATGGAACAGAATTTTACCACATCTTACGACACGGGGACGTATAATAGGGGACGTGCCCCCGTGACACGTCCCCCTAACGGAGAGTTGGCAGAGCGGTTGAATGCGCGCGCCTCGAAAGCGCGTGGCCCCGCAAGGGGCCCGGAGGTTCGAATCCTCCACTCTCCGCCAGTACTTTTTAGCAGGAAGGCGATTTCAAATACGAAGTCGCCTTTTTTGTTCTAACCCCTATGTTCTTCAGGCACTTACATCAACACCCATCCACAGCAAACATCAGTTATCCCCAGCCATAAAAACCTTATTTTTAACAATTCTGGTGGTAAAATGGTGGTAAAAATGCGAGTAGAGACATTTTCCGAGCAAACTGGACATTGTCGGAGTAGAGACGTTTTCCGAGCAAACTGGAAAGTGTACCCGCAGGGTACATTTTTCCCATTTGCGAGGAAAGCGTCTCATACATAGGAGTTAAGGGAACCCATGAAAGGCTACCAATATCTACAAAACAATTTCTTCGAACTCTGCAAGACCCGCAAGATCCGCCGCATCCCCATGCTTCTCTATATCTACCTCCGCGGCCTCTATTGCCGCTTCCAAAAACCGATCTTCTTTTGGCACGATAAAACTACCAAAGACCACTTGGGCATATCCCAAAGCACCCTCTCGAGAGCCAGATCAACGCTTCGGGAAAAAGGCTTGATTGAGTTTCACAGCGGTTTGGGTAGCGAATCTACAGAATATACCATGCTTGGCACTATCCTCCTACCTGTCGTCAAAAAGACGACACCGTCTCGTCACGCTCAAGCAATGGGGTCTCGTCAAAATGACGACACCTTATATACAAGTTATGAAAGAGTTAAGAAGAAAACAGGTATTGAACGCTACGATCCTAGCGCCAAAGAATCTGTCCAGCTGAAGAATAGCCTGTATTTATTATTACACAGAGATCTATAACCATTGAACGCTACTTGACAAACCGCTATTATTATGTTATCATATGCATTACTATATAATTATTGGCCTTATACATATATAAAGCAATTATAATTTTCATATACGAATTTTATAATTGCTTTTTTGTTTATTGCACAGTAGGGTATCAAAGTGACACGTCCCTAATGCATAGTCATACTTATGTGAATAATAAATAGTATTCGGAAATAAGTCTATGCCGAGTGAATCTAAAAATAAAAAACAACCCGATTCTGCTGAACTACTTGAATTGGTTAATTCAAGAATAGAAAAAATACGTCCCAAATTATTAGATCTCACTAGACGCAACCCGCTGTTATCTACTAGATTTTCCGATCGCTCTCATTCTCACATTCGAATAGTTGATGAATTACCCCAAATAATATTCAATCAACTAATAGAAGGCAAGATGTGTTTTAATCCATTGCCCCCCTTAGAACAGGATCCGAAAGATGAAAAAACTTTAGAATTTCAAAAAGCCCTTGCAGATGCCCGTATCACGGACCAAATTTATACTGAGACTTTAGATAAAATTAATCAGGATGTTGATGAATCAGCAGATCAATTAGCTGTAGCTGAGAGAGATTTGAAAGATCGTTTGCGAGTCAAATTAAAAATGTCTCCTAGGCAAACAAAAACTAATTTATCACTTGCGCAACATGCAAAAAATAATGATATTTTGCCATACTATGATTTGCCTTTGCCCAAAGATAAGCATAAAGATGGTAGACATATTGACGATTTAATGCAAACTTTGCTGTTGCCAGATTTTATGCAGAAAAAATTAAACTCTTTGATGACTAAGCATAGAACATGGATACAAGAAACGGGTATTAGTGTATTGAGCGCCGCGTTCGGTTTTTTAGAATGGGTCGAGAGTTCTTCCTCAAAAACTTGTTTAGCCCCACTTGTTTTATTGCCCGTGGAAATAGAAAAGAAGAAAACAAGACACGGATTTGAATATTGCGTTTCTAGCAAAGGAGAACTTCCGGAAATTAATACTGTACTTGCAGAAAAATTTAAACTTGATTTTGGTATTGAATTACCGGTTTTTGATGCAGCGAACATGGATCTTGAGAGATATTTTAATGAAATTGTAAAAATGTGTGAAAATGAGCCTTCTTGGAAAGTTAAACGGCAAGTTGCAATTGGGGTATTTCCTTCAGCAAGAATGGCTATGTATCATGACTTGAACACAAAATCTTGGGATTTTACGAATCATGATATCATAAAAGATTTGATGGGGAGTGGTAGAAATGATAATGTCGATGTGCCATTTGCTGAGGATTATGAAATTGATAAGCCAAGTATCGAAGCCAAGGTTCCGCTTCTTGTGATGGATGCTGATTCTTCACAGCATAGTGTTGTAGTTGATGTGATGGATAATAAAAGTATTGCTGTTGAAGGACCGCCTGGAACGGGGAAATCACAAACAATCGTTAATGCTATAGCAGCGGCGTTATGTAACAATAAAAAAGTATTATTTGTAGCTGAAAAAATGGCTGCTTTGGAAGTTGTGCGATCACGTTTGGAAGCATGTGGTCTCGGAGAATTTTTGTTAACTTTACAAGCGACCCGGTCTTCAAAAAAACAAGTAGTTCAATCTATTAGAAAAAGAATGCTTATGAAAAAGGAGTGGGATCCAGAAGAATTAGATGAGAAAATAAGCCAGTTTAAAGGAGTACGCACACAAATTGATAAATACATACAGCTGATTTCGTCATATTTTACTGGTACCACATTTACTGTTCACGAAATATTGGGATGGGGAATAATGGCACATCATAGATTAACAGCACTGAATATCAAGCACGCAACTCCAAAAATGCCAGATATGAGAAATATTAATAAGCAGAAACTTGACGATATTTATCATCTTTGTGTTCAACTAGAAGCTTGTTGGAGAAAAGTTAATTCATGTTCGACTTATTGGTCAAGCATTAAACGGCCTAATATTGATCCATATACGGCTGAAGAAATACTGCTAAGTGCTAAAAAAAGTGCAGAGTTTTATGCGGAATCGTCGAACAAACGAAAAAATCTTTCTGACTTGTTGCTTGATACTGAAACAAATAAACAAGAACTGCTTATATTGAGAGAGCTTTTAAAGCAAGCACTTGATGATTATGATAATATAAATATTCCTTTTATAGGGCGTGTTGCTGAAAATGACGCACTAGAAGCTGTAGTAACTTTCTTTGCGGAATCAGAAAGAATGCTTGCGCTGAAAGATGATTTGTCCAAAGCGGTTGTTGATCCATTGCAGCCGGGTGTTTCAAATAGTTTTATGCACTTAGCAAACGCAATTGTGAAAATAGGCATTGATGAGCCCTCAGAGGATAAAGCCAATGCGATAATCGAATCACTTGAAAAAGAAATAACCTCAAAGCAGATTGCAAGGGATTTCGTAGAAAATATCTTTAAGCTCGTCAGCGGCATCAAAGAAAATAAGTTGTCAACGATAGTAACATTTCTCGATATTGCTTCTTCTGTTCCAAAATCAGTTTTATCACTCCGCTCAGATATTTTAGGTAGTTCGGAAGCAAAAGAGATAATTACAAAGGCTGAGAGCAAGTCTCAAAAATTACTACTTCAACAAAAAGCATTGGAAGAAATATTTTGTTCCGTAAAAACCGTAAAGCTCAATGAAATAGAAGAGGCTTTAAAGATTTTCATATCTTCAGGATTTTTTGCAGTATTCTCACCAAAGTACCATAAGGCAAAAAGGTATTATAGAAGTATCGCAAAAGATGAAAAGTTTAAAAAAGATCAAGTTACACATCAAATGCGGGAATTACAAGAATGGATTATGTCAAAAGATGAATTTGAGCGTGACGAGAAAATAAAGCATTTTATAGGTACCCACTTTGATGGTCTCGAAACAGACTTCGAACCATTTGTCCAATTGGTGAATTATTATGATAGGATAGATTCAGAATTAAAAGGAACCGATGGTATTGCAAGTAAGACATATTTGCAGAAAGGAGATTTGTCAACTCTTCTTAATCTAACAAGAGTAGAATCGAATCATCCGATTAGATTCCAAAAAGAAAACAGTTATAAGAAGCTAAACACCAGACTTGGAGATTTAGAAATAAAGCTTAAGTCATTGAAAAACTGCAAAAAGATAATAACGGAACATTCTAAATTATTAACTCACATTGAAGGTATCAATGCTGGTACATTACGTCAATTAGGTGCCGAATTAGAGTCATTGCAAACGAATTGGAATAAATTGTCCACAGATCGCATTATACGCAAAATACTCGATGCCGAATTTAGTGGCCCGATTTTATTGCCCGATCAATTAAAAATTTCCATTGCCCTTTTGAAAAAAATGAAATTGGCTGAAAAGAATATATCAAACTCTGTACTCAAATCTCTAAAAAGCGATCAAATGCAACGTAATCTAGAAATGGTCATATCAGTAATTAACCAAGATAATATCGCGGAAGAAAGTTTGAAAAAGTTGGAAAAAGCGGTAAATGCTGATGCTATAAATAAAGAACCATTATTAAAGCATAAAGAATTGAGTAAGTTTTTATTAAAGTGTTCTAAAGATAAGGAAGGTTTGATTTCTTATTCGCAATTTTACTCAGCTAAGCTCGAATTGTCATCAAAAGGGTATGGCGAAGTAGTAGATACTTTGTTGGAGTTGCCAGTAGGCTTAAAGGAATTGTCTAAAACATTAAGCGCGTTGATAGGCCAATCTTTAGCGAAGAAAGTCTACAATGAGTTTGGAAGTATGCTTGCAAATTATACTGGTATAAAGCTAAACCGTTTACGTTCCAGGATAGCTAAATTAGATAAGGAAATATTGGATTTATCTAAAAAAAGGTTAAGGGCAATGCTGAAATCTAAGGCGTATCCTCCTAGGGGGCAAAGGAGTGGACGTCGAAGTGAGTGGACAGATATGGCGCTGCTTAATAATGAGATTACAAAAGAAAAACGCCATTTACCTGCACGCGAATTAACAAAAAGAGCGAGTGGAGCATTGTTAGCATTGAAACCATGCTGGATGATGTCGCCATTAGCCGTAGCTCAGTATATCGATAAAGGCCATATGGCTTTTGATCTTTTAATTATTGATGAGGCATCGCAAATGACACCAGAAAATGCTCTTGGCGCTATTGCCAGATCGAAGCAGGTTATGGTTGTTGGGGATACTAATCAATTGCCGCCATCTAGCTTCTTCAAGAGATATATCGATACCACTGATGAAGAAGATGAGGAAAGCGTAACTGAAGAGTCAATACTGGAAATGGCAAACTCAGTATTCAAGCCTCCAAGGCGCCTTAAATGGCATTACAGATCTAAGTATCCAGAGCTTATTGCTTTTTCAAATAAGTACGTTTATAATAATGAGTTAGTTATTTTCCCATCGCCCAATATTCATACTTCAGCCAAGAGGGTATCTTTTTGTAAGGTAAATGGTTTGTATTCTAGCGGTACAAATCCAATAGAAGCCACTAAGTTGTCAAATGCTGCTATTGATTTTATGCACCATCATAAAGATATGTCACTCGGAATAGTTTTATTAAACCTAAGACAGAGAGATCTTGTTATAGATGAGCTAGAATACAGGATATCAAAAGATTCGATTGCGCAAGAGTATATTGAAAATTGGGAAACAAAAAGAGACGGATTGGAATCTTTCTTTATTAAGAATTTAGAAAATGTTCAAGGGGATGAGAGAGACGTTATCTTTATTGGCACTGTATATGGTCCTGAAAAGGAAAATGTACCTGTGATGCAAAGATTTGGACCGATAAATGGCATCAATGGAAAAAGACGGTTAAATGTGTTATTCTCACGATCTAAGCATAAAATAGTCACATTTTCTTCTATGACAGCTAATGATATTAGGGTTGATAATCAGAGTAATGAAGGTGTCGCATTATTAAAGAGTTGGCTTGAATATTGCGCATCAGGAAAACTACTCACTTCTCTAGTGAAAGGTAAAGAACCGGGTTCTGATTTTGAAAAGTATGTAATATTACAACTGAAATCGATTGGATGCCAACCGATCTCTCAGGTAGGTGTTGCGGGCTACTTTATTGATATTGGGGTTAAGCATCCCAAATGGCCACATGGTTTTATGATGGGCATTGAATGCGATGGTGCTACGTATCATTCATCTAAGTCTGCTCGAGATAGAGACAGATTAAGGGAAGAAGTACTTGTAGGTTTGGGGTGGCGACTACACCGTATTTGGTCTACCGATTGGTTTACTGATCCTGTAAATGAAGCCGAAAGGATGCGTTCAGCTATTGAGCAAAGAATGGAAGAGTTAATTGAAAAGAGTAACGATTTTTTCCGATAATATATGAGAAATTATAAGATTAGCGCTACATCATATTATAATCTTTCACGATGCCATAGGCGTGTTTACTTAGATTTATATGGCAATCCAGAGGAAAGGGGCGAACATTCTGATTTTCTTCAGCTACTTTGGGAAAAAGGTATTCAAATTGAAAAAGAAATTCTTGAAAAAATAAAAAAAGATCGCACAGTTGATGAAGTTGTAGGATATCCAAGTCAAGACACATTTTCAGAAACAATCAAACTGATGTCGACAGGTTCTCCTCTTATATATCAGGGGGTTCTAATAGATGAAGATAAGATAGGGCGACCCGATCTATTAGAGCGGATTGAAGGTAACTCGAAATTTGGAACATATCAATACATTCCGTGTGATATCAAATCTGGACGAGCAACCGAAGGCAAAGACGGAGAAGACATAAAGGCACATTATGCTGATCAGATTTTGTTTTATGGTAACCTATTAGAAAAGATTCAAGGGATAAAGCCAACTATTGGAAAATTAATCGACATAGAAGGCGTAGAAACAAATTTTCAGTTAGAAGAATATGATCCAGACTATAAACAAAATACTCTAATAATAAATTCTATAGCATATGATAAGAAAGAGCCAGAGTTGCAAATTAGTGGTACTTGTAAGGAATGCATATGGTGCGATCATTGTTTGAAATTGGCTAACGAAAAAAGAGATCCCACATTGCTATTTAAACTCGGAAAACAGAAATATGCACTACGCGATAGAGGTATAAGAACAATAGAAGATTTAAGCCAGATTAATATCGCTGAATTTTTACTCCCGCAAAATAAGATACCACGAGCCGGAGAAAAAACCCTTCACCAATGGAAACGCAGAGCTCTTGTTTGGATAGATAATAAGCCAGTACTTCACAATAGGTCATCTTTTAGATCTACTACTAGGGAGATATATTATGACATTGAAGACGATCCATCGGTAGATAATGTTTATTTACATGGGATAATTGAGGTAAAAAATGGCAAAAAAGATAACTATAAGAATTTCTGCGCTTGGGATAAGTGTGAGGAAGAAAAAGCCGCCCGACTTATGTGGGAATACATTGACTCACTTTCTGATAACGATGTAATTTATCATTACGGATCATATGAGAAAACGAAACTAAAAAGGCTTAAAGAAAAATACAACTTATCAGAAAGCGCACTTGAAAAATTTGATAGATTAAGGATTGACCTTTATCGAGAACTAGAAAAATCTTCTGATTGGCCGACTTATTCCTATGGAATAAAGTCAATTGCAAAGATACTAAATTTTAAATGGACCGCTGAAGATGCGTCTGGAGCAAATTCAATAGTCTGGTATAATGATTATAGAAAAAATCCTGAAAGCAGAAAAGATCTTTTAGATAAGATTTCAACCTACAATAAAGAAGATTGCGAAGCTATGATCGTTGTCAAGAATTGGCTTAGCAAAGCTTAGTCGTTTAAAGGATAATGGGGACGTGTAAGAAGGTGCCAGGCTACATTCATTATATGAAAAAGTGGAGTGTCCCAAAGTGACACGTCCCCATAGTGCCAGGCATAGTAGCAGACTGGGAAAAGCAAGATGAACATGATTAAGAGGATTTTTAACTGGCTATGTGACCACACAAAACATCCATTATCACTTCTGATAGTTGGTAGTTTGGGGATTTCTTGTGCCCAGCATATTGTATTTACATCAATTGACAGAAGCGAGAGACGATTAAACAGGAAGTATGAACTTCTTCAGCGAGCTTCTTCGTTACCCGTAGAGCTATATCAGGATACGTGGAATCTTTGGTATAGCGAGAAGAATAGGTCGCGGAAAGGTGAGGCTAAACATGCTTCTAATGTACAATCATTATATGTTGAAGCTAATGCTATGGATGCAGAACTTACGGTGCTATTCGGTAGCGAAACATCACAGGACTGGGGTAAGTTTTTGAAAATATACGCTAACGCTCAGTATCCTATAACAAGAGACGGTATAAGTGAGGAGAAATTGAATAAAGAATTGAAAAAAGCTGTCTATTATATAGAAAGGGTTGTGAGCGACATAGCTAAGGCAGTAAAATAAATGAGATGCTTCTTTAACCACCAATGGGAATAATGGGGACGTGTCAGAAAGTGCCAGGTTGTGACGTGTCCCCAAGTGGCACGTCCCCAAAATTCGCTATAGGGTAAAAAATAAAAATATGAATTTCCAAGAATTTATAAATAAAATCACACTAGCAGACGTCATAAGCTTTTTTGCTATTATAATTTCAATTGTCACCATATCATGGATTATTTACAAAGACATACTTTTAAAACCACGATTAAAAGGAAGGATACAAATCAGCAATATTCATCAACGCAATAGAACTATTGGACCTTTTGCTGATATCACCTTTGTAAATCATGGCCCCGGTCATATTATCGTAGAATCTATCTGGGTCCATAAAAAATCACTCTGGAGATGGCTATTTCGTAAACTCAGATGGGCTTTTGTAATGCACGACTATACGAACCCTTTAAGCTCTAATTTACCCAGGAAATTAGAAGTAGGTGAGAAAATCACGTTATTATTTAAATGCGAAAACAAACTATTTTTGGCTACCGAACCAACACATATAGGGCTTAAGGATTCATTCGGTAAAATACATTGGGTGAATAAGAAAAGTTTAAAAATAGCCACAAAAGAATATTTAAAAGATCATCCTAAAGAAGAATTTGGAGAAATAAAAAACGAAGAAACAGACATCTAATAATATACTTCAGTAAGAATGGAAAAAGTGGAAAAAAGGGACGTAACAGAAAGGGGCAGATAATTTTAGCAAATTAAAAAATAAAGATACACTTGACAAATGACTAGTCATATGATATATTTAATATGAAAGGATAAATGACAGATCAGGAGATAGGGCAGAAGATAAAGCATTATCGCCTGAGGCACAATCTAACGCAGGAGGAATTAGCTAGAAAGTTAGACATCCCTACGATAACGATATCAAGATGGGAACGCGGGATGAATGTGTCAAAGGCATACAGGAAGGTTCTTAAGGCAGCAGAACTGATTTAATATTTTTTTACCCGAAAACTAATCATTTGATTAGTCAGATGATAGAAAAAGGAGATCAGCATAATGGAATTGAAGAAATTATTAAAAACAATCATATTCTCAAGTTTGATAAGCGTGAACATCATTATCTGGTACGAAATCTTAGGAATTGATTTTTTGCGGGCTGTGACAGTAGTGATTTTGGTTGTTTTGTTTGTTGTGTGGGATAGATAGAGGAGGGAAAGATGACGAAACAAGATTTTTTGACGGTGGAGGAGATCGCGGAGATTTTGCAGATATCCAGGAATACTATACAGAGAAAGGAATGGAGAGAGAAGACAGGTTGTCCCTTAAGGAAAAAGGGGAAGCGGCTATATTCTACCGCAATTGAGTTTAGGAGCTGGATGAGGGCTTAAATGGGTAAAAAGTACGAAGGTGTCAGAGAAAGGGTCAAAGGTAAGCGCTACGAGATCTATTTTCGGGCATATAAAGGCGGGAAGAAGATATATCGTAATATAGAAGCCGGCTCTTTAGTGGATGCCTATTATAAGCGCCAGGAGATTATAGCTAAGTACGACAAGGCATTTGATGTGCCTGAGGTTGATCGCGAACGAATGGCAGCTGATTTTGTCAACGTCTGGAAAAAGCTTGAGCAGGACCTTCTCTCTGAAAAAAAACCACATAAGACAGTAGGCCGTTACAGGATTACCTTTTGGCGCATGTTTGGTGATTTTAGAAAGGATAGATTTCCTCATATTCAGAGTCCAAGCCAGCTTACTTTGCCCTTTTTCAGGGAATATCGTAACTATTACGCCAACGAGCTAAACAGGCCGGATGGAATAAGAGCAGAACTTACATGTGTAAAAGCTATGATAAGGCGCCTTTATATGCTTGGTTTTTGCAGTGAAGACATTATAAGGAAGCTAAAGGAAATCAAAAAACCCAAGCCCAATAAGAAAGACTATCCTAATCTTAGTACAAGTGAGATTAAAACTTTGCTTATGAAGATGAAGAAAGAGGATATTTGCTATTACTCGCCAATAGCCTTTATTGCAAGGACAGGCAGAAGGATCGCCGAGACCACATTAATCCAAAAAGAAGATGTATTATTTAAAGGGTTAAAGCCCATTGGGATCAATATAAAGGCCGAGACTACCAAGACAAAGGAAAAGGCCCCTCTAATGCGCTTAGATAGCGATCTAGAGGCCATTATTATCCAGTCTTACAAGAAAAGTAAGTCAAAATACCTCTTTTCAAATAGGATGGGGCGAAAATGCAGCCCTGGTAGAGTGAGGGATTTTCTAAAAAGGACGGCCATAGGGCTATTTGGACAGGAATTAGGCCGTAAAATCACGCCTCATTACTTCAGGCACCGCTTTTTTACTGAATGTAGCAAAAGTAATGCCCCTCTAGCCGATGTAAAGGCCATATCAGGTATTAAGGACACAAAGGTGTTACTGGAATATTATTCTCATAGTACGGATGAAGGCCAAGACCAGGTTCTCGCAATAACAAGCTTGTAAATAGCCGATATTAGTGCTAAAATTGATACTAATTAGGAAAAGGAGCATGTTAAGTGAAAAGGAGCAGAGAATGATGCGTAAAACTAAAGTTTGGCATATTATATTGGGCTGCATAATCGGTGTTATAGCCTGTTTTGGTATAACTAGTTGTTCATCTAATTCAAAAAGCATAGAACAAGATATCCGACAGCCATCAGAGCCTTTGGATTCCCATGACTATTTCCCTTTATCTATAGGAAACCGTTGGCGTTATCGAGTAACTGAGCGTGATTACGTAGGAGAATATGAATATAGAATTGATAGACAACTAAGTCGTAATGGTCAACTATGTTTCGAACTTCGTGCGGAACGAGAAGGAACTAATCCAGCACCAATGCTGTATGCTGTCCAAGAGAAAGGAGTAGTTAGTTACTCGGGTATATTTGGTTCGGAGGCTTTGAATTTTGATAAACCTTTCATCGATTTACCCACTCCTTTGACTACAAAAGCTGAATGGCACTGGAAAGGAGAGATATCCCTTAGAGGTGGAGCAGTCAAAATGCCTCGAACTTTCAAATCTTATTTTTTAGGTCTTGAAAATTGTACTGTTCCTGCTGGTAGGTTCGAAGATTGCATAAAAATTAAGCGGATAGTAAAAAGTATTGGTCCACGTGATACAAATATATATTGGTTTGCAAAAGATCTTGGATTGGTGAAAATGGTTTTGGGGTCAAGGACATACGAATTAATATCATATAATTAGTTTTCTTACTCGCCATAAAGTAAAAGAGCAATTTAAGTGAGGAGGAATTATGTTGAGTATATGGGGTTATCTTGGACTTGCCTTGGTTCCTATCGTCTTATTATTTTGGATAATAGTACGATTCAAAAAACCAGAGTTACTCGGTTATGATAAAGACCAACCTATTGCCATGGGGAGGAAAAGAGATGCGTCGGTAATGTTATTAGGTCTTATGATGTGCGTGGCCGGTCTTTTGGGATTTATTATCCGTATCCATTGGATGTCGACGAGCACCAGTCACCCTTTTCGAATATATGACTTATTAATACAAATTCTTGTATTTGGATTGGGAGTAGGCTTTTTACTGCTGAAAGAATGGGCGAGAAGATTTACGGCTTATTTTTTCCTAATAGGTGCAATATGGTCTGGAATGACACTTGTATTGGATGTTTTTAACAAAGACTTTGATTCAAATAAGCTAATCGTGACTATCATAGGCATAGCTATTAGTTTAGCAATTTGGCACTACCTCACCCGACCCAAAGTAAAGGAAAAGTTTAAATAAATGACTCAGACCGGTGGTAAAAGTGGTGGTAAAAGGGCGTTTTTGAGCACGAATCATCTTGGTTCCTCCACTCTCCGCCATGTTTGATACGGAGTGTTTGACAGATACAGACGGAGGGTTCCCTCCGTCTGAAAAATCAATCGGCGCTCTTGTAATATAAAGTTCGAACCGATTTTCTCAAGATATTCGCGTTGTATTTCTAAATTTCCTTCCCGAAGCACGTAACTAGCTTTGTTTAAATCGGTTACGAAATCTTTCGCCCGTTCGAACCAATTATTGTCCCGCCCGTCAAAAAATTGCGACTGCTCCTGTAAATCTTTCTTTTTGTTAAGTAAATCCTCTTTCTTCTTTTGATATTCTTCAAGCGACAAGTTACCCTCTAGATACAAGTCTATTAACTTACTAACCTTACTATCTATATCGGTAATACGCTGCGCAATTTTTTGACGAGGCGGACGTGATGACTGGACGGCCTCGTTTTTGTCTTTTTCAAGCTCTCTTAATATCTTTGCCGTCCAGTCATCACACAAAGAAACTTTTTGAAAAATGGAGCATACCTGTATAGCAAGTTTTTCTTCGCGTATATACTTCTGGCCACACTTCGTTAAGCGCTTCGTGCATCTATAATATGTATGGCCTTTCTGGATCTCTGCTGTTATCATACGGCCACACTCGCCGCACCGCATAAGGCCACGTAGGGCAAAGCTATTCTTAGCCTTCTTAGGCTTAGAGCGTCCTTTCATAACCTCCTGACATTTTTCAAAAAGTTTCTTTGTAATAATTGGTTCGTGAGTACCCTCGTACACTTCGCCGTTATAGCGAAATACGCCATAGTAGAGAGGGTTCTTGAGTATATACTGGTACTGTGTAGCGCTAAGAGGCTTACCTTTGCGGCCTCTCATGCCTACAGAGTTTATCTTATCTCGCAGCTCATGCAGCGAATACCCGCCTGTCGCGTATAGGGCGAAAGATTTCGTTATGAAAGGAGCTTTGCCCTCATCCTTTATAATGGTTCGCGTAGCACGGTCATTGAGATAGCCTATCGGCGCCCACTGCGGCCATATACCCTTCGATAGCTTCAAGCGTATGCCACGTCTGATGTTCTCTGACAGAGCGTCTATGTAGTACTTGCTCTGCCCGAAGGCGATAGAGAGCATGAACTTGCCCTGGGCATTATTGTCGAAGCGGTATGTAGGGAATTTGAGTTCTTTTATTACGCCACGATCTACGAGATAGATTATCTTGCCACCGTCTACGCTGTTACGCGCTAGGCGGTCAGGGTGCCACGCCAGTATGCCGTCTGTCTCGTGGCGCTGTATACGTGATAGCATATCGTTAAATATAGGCCTCCCCGGCTTCTTGGCGGTCTTGGCCTCTACGAGCTCATTAACTACTGTCAAGTGTTCGCGCTCGGCATACTGGCGAAGCTCCACAAGCTGAGCCTCTATCGAGAGGATCTGCCGGTCCTCGTCGTCCGTTGACTTACGTGCATAAATAAAGTACTTCATGAGGGCAAAGCTCCTTTCATCGAACTTTATATTACAAGAGCGCCGATTGATTTTTCAGACGGAGGGAACCCTCCGTCTGTATCTGTCAAACACACCGCCATCAGTCTTCGCCGCAGGAGAAGTTCGCGGTGCCTGATTGGCGGATACCGTGAAAGCCGTAGCGAGGCGACAAGCCGAGCCGGCTGAAACGGCGCCGCCATTCTACTTCGCCAAATACTTACGTATTTGGCTTCGTAGGAATTGATACCTTCAACAAT
>Ga0272441_10008988_pt1 | contig 15589 bp, 9 predicted proteins | sample SSMProp6N_FD_193582 | JGI IMG/M metagenome (GOLD analysis project Ga0272441, IMG submission 193582) | Marine sediment archaeal communities from Little Sippewissett salt marsh, Falmouth, MA, United States - SSM-Prop-6N | ecosystem: Environmental > Aquatic > Marine > Wetlands > Sediment ... | reverse complement strand
TCGTCGACGGCGAAGCGATCATCGATTTCATCGACGCACCGGAGCCAACGGAGATCACGGCGAACACCCTCGGCGGCGTTCTCGTCCGTGAGGCGACGTTCACGCTAAGGGGCACAGCCCTCGTCCGGGCGAACCTCGGCGTCGGTGTGCAGGCGGAAGACGCCCTCCTGACGCTGGAGGGCGCGACGATCCGCGAGCACGCCAACACCGCCGTCCTGTACCTGCGATCCGAGGGATCGATCATCGACAGCCTGATCGAGGAGAACGACGGCGTCGGCCTCCTCGTCGATGAAGGAAGCTCCGTCACCGTCTCGGGCTCGACCGTCGAAGCGAACGGACTCGACGGCATCCGTGTCATCAACGGATCGACCGTCTCCGTCGAAGCGGATTCGCTCCTCACGGCCAACGAGGCGAGCGGTCTCCTCGCCGACGCGACCGCCGTCACGATGGCCGACTCGACGGCAACCGAGAACGCAATCGCCGGCGTCCGCCTGATCAACGCGGCGACGGCGACAGTGGAGTCGTCCGCACTTGACGGGAACGTGCTCGACGGCGCCTTCGTCGACTCCTCCACGTTGACCGTGATCGGGGGCACCGTCTCCGAGAACGGCCAGTACGGCGTCTACGTGACAGGTGGAGGAGACGCGACGATCCAGGGACAGGCCAACGTCACCTCGAACGGCGCAGACGGCGTCCACGTCAACGCCGCGAGCGGGACTGTCGACGCGTCGACCGTGACCGACAACGCCGAGAACGGCGTGATCGTCTCCGGGGCACGTGACGACGGCGCGCTCTCGACGGCGACCGTGAGCGGAAGCACTGTCGCGCGCAACGGCGTTGACGGCGTTCGCGCAGAGCCGGGCACCTCGGTCCTGATCACAAGCGAGGCGCTGCTCACCGAGAACGTCGAGAACGGCCTGGCCGTCAACAATGCGCTCGGGACCGTCGACGGAAGCGACTTCGTCGCCAACGGGACCCACGGCGCCTACGCATTCAATGACTCGGTGCTGACCATCCGAAACGGCGCAACCTTCCGAGAGAACGCCGTCCACGGCGTCACCGTCGAGGAGAGCTTCCTCGAGATGGCCGACAGCACGGCAACTGCAAACACCTCGAGCGGCGTCTACCTCTCCGGATCGGAGGCGAAACTCAACCGCGTCACGCTGACGAACCAGACGATCCACGGTCTTCACATGGACGACAGCTCGGCCGTCGCCACGGAGATGGAGATCGCGTCGAACACGGAGCAGGGAATCTACGAGACCGGCTCCCGACTCGATCTGATCGACAGCCACGTGCACGACAACGTCATCCACGGGATCCTGCTCGAGCACGCGCTGATCAACATCAGAGGCACCACGATCGATCGAAACGGCGTGCACGGACTCCTCGGCCGGCAGAACTCGAGCGCGACGGCGACCGACACGATCATCTCCGATCACCCGGACGACGGCGTCGCTCTCGCCAACAGCTCGGGTGACTTCCTCGACTGCACGGTGTCGGACAACACGAACCACGGCATCGACACCGACGTCTCCGCCGTAGTCATGGTCGACTCGTACGTGACCGGCAACGGCATCCACGGAATCAACCTGGTCAACTCGACCGCCGACCTGACGACAACCGAGATCACCGGCAACAGCGATCTAGGCATCTCGGCGACCGACTCGACAGCCTCGGTCGTGCGCTGCACGATCGCCGATCACGGCAGTGACGGATTCGTCCTTGCGAACTCGGCAGCCGGCATCGAGGAGACCGACATCCTGCGAAACACGGGCGTCGGACTTCTCGCGACCAACGCGGTCGCGGCCATCGAGGGCGGCTCGGTCAGCAACAACGGTTCGCACGGTCTGAAGCTGACGAAGTCGTCGATTAACGTCATCTCCCTCACCGTCTCTTCGAACGCGGGAAGTGGTCTCCACGCGGAGTCGTCGGGCGCCGGCTTCCTCGACTCGACGATCACCGACAACGCCGAACACGGGATGTGGCTCGACTTCACCCAGGTCACCGCCGAGGGTGGCTCGATCCGCTCGAACGGCATGACCGGCATCAGCGGACAGGAGCGCTCCCGCGTGACCCTCATCTCGACGCAGGTCGCCGATCACGACCAAGGCGGGCTCCTCTTGATCGACTCCTCCGCCGACGTCCGCGCCACGCCGATCACCGGGAACGGTATCAACGGCGTCGCGGCGACGAACTCGGTCCTGCGCGTCGTCGACTCGTCGGAGATCTCGGACAACGACGCGAGCGGACTCCTCCTCGCCAACACGTTCGCCGAAGTGAAGGGCAGCACGATCACGAGCAACGGCGAGCACGGCGTTCTGGCGACGACGTCAACGATCCTCCTTTCAAGCGCGGAGGTAACCGACCATCCAAAGGACGGCCTCAACCTCACCGACAGCAAGGCGGAACTCGACATCACGACCGTCGAGGACAACCGAGGCCGGGGAATCTACGCGAGCGTGAACGCCGAGGTGAAGGTCTCCGGCGGCACGATCTCCGACAACGGCCAGGAGGGGATCTCGCTCGACGAGAGCGCAGTCGAGCTCTCCGGAACGACGATCAGCGGCAACGGGACCGTCGGAATTCTCGGCTCGGGCGGGAAGGTGATCGCCGATTCGACGACGGTCACCGACCATCCGCAGGAGGGCCTGAAGCTCTTCGGGACGTCGGCCGAGATCTACGACGGCGAGCTCTCCAGCAACGGAACCTACGGGCTCTACGGAACGGACGGATCGACTGCCACGCTGACCGCATCGACCGTGATGGACAACCGGCAGGGCGGCGTCGCGCTCGACAACGGCGCCGTCGACGCCATCGCCACCGACATCTCGAGGAACGGGGACGTCGGCATCATCGGTGTCGAGGCGATCGTCAACCTGTCCGACTCGAGCCGCGTCTTCGACCACACGAGCGACGGACTGCGGCTGACCGACAGCACGGCGAAGCTGATCGATTCCTCGATCACGTCGAACAACGCCGACGGCATCGACGCCGAGAACTCGAAGATCACGATTCAGGGCTGCACCCTGTCGAGTAACGGGGCGGCAGCGCTCGATGCTCGCTCGACGTCGGCCACGGCGGCGACGACGCTGTTCACCGACAACGGAACGTCCGCGGTGACGGCGAGCGAACGAGCTCGCGTGACCCTCGTCGGGAGCACGGTCAGCGGTCATCCGGATGACGCATTCGTCCTCGACGGAAGCTCGGTCAGCTTGCAGGACAGCGAGGTACTCGACAACAGCGCCCACGCCGTCTCTGCGACCCAGGCGACGCTGACGATCGCAGGAACGACGATCACTGGGCACGGCCAAAGCGCGATCGTCCTCGACGACGCCCGCGCCGAGATCCGAAGCTCAACGATCGAAACCAACAACGGCCACGGCGTCGAGGCGGTCCTCTCGACGATCGCGTTCGACGACGCGACCGTCACCGACCACCCACAGGATGCGATCGTGCTCGATCGCTCCTCGCTGGAGTTCGTCGAGAGCCTGCTGACGGATAACGAGGGCGTCGGCGTGTCGGCGCTCGATTCGCAGATCACGATTGCGGCGAGCACGATCAGCGGGAACGCGAGCTACGCGCTCGATCTCGAGAACAGCTCCGCCGTCGTCTCCGACGGCGCCGTCCTGACGGCGAACGGCGACACGGCGGTGAATACGCTAAACGCGACGGTGACGCTGCTGGACGCCGAGGTGACCGATCATCCGGCGACCGCCGTCCTGCTCGACAACTCCCCCGCCTCGGTCACCGACAGCACGATCCGCGGGAACGACGGGTGGGGCATCGAGGCCGTCCATCAGACGGCACTGATGACTCTCGGGTCGCTGATCACCGAGAACGAGAGCGGTGGCTTGTCGCTGACTCGGTCGGTCGCCGCGCTGCTCGATGAGACGTCGATCAGCGACAACCTCGGTGTCGGCGTCTCGGCAATCGAGCGCTCGGCGCTTCTCGTCGTCGAGACGACAATCGGCGGGAACGCGTCGAACGGGCTGACGATCGACGCGTCGTCTGCCTCGATCCGTCAGTCGACGGTCGACGGCAATGCGGGTCACGGCATCTCGCTCGCCGCGCAGTCGGTCCTCTCCCTCGTCGGTTCGACGATCTCGTCGAACACGAGTGACGGCCTCCACGTCGAAGCGTCGATCGGGACCGTCCGGCAGAACGCGTTCACCGACAACGCCGGATTCGGCATTTACGTCGGATCGAACGCACTGATCGCCGGCTACGAGAACTCGTTCAGCGGGAACGGCACGGACGCGACGGACAACGTCCCGCCCGAGCTCTGGCAGCCCCGCTAAGGAAGACCAAGAAGGAACAACGACGGGGAGGGCTTCGGCCCTCCCCTTTCTATTGCAGAAGCCCGACGATCTGAAGGCCCTCTTCCCGATCGGCGATGTACGCACGTCCCGCGTCGACCGTGAGATTCGTCGCCTCGCCGGGCGTGTCGAACTGCGCGATGCGCTGCGGACTGGTCGGATCGGCGACCGAATAGACGGAGAGCCCGTCGGTCGCTTCGGCCACGTAGAGCGCCGTGCCGACCAGCGCCAGGCCGATCGCCTCGCCGGAAGTCGAGACAAGGCCAACCTCGACTGGCGCCGACGGATCGCGAACGTCCAGGATCCGCACACCGCCGTATCCGGCGGCCACGTAAGCCGTGCCGTCGGCCACGACGACGCCGTTCGCTTCGCCGAACGTCTTGATGACGCTGACCCGCGCCGGCGCCGAGGGGGCGGAGACGTCGATCAACTCCAAGCCGGCATCGCCCATCGCGACGTAGGCGACGTTCCCCGACACGCAGACCGCCTTCGCGCTGGCACTCGTCTCGTGAGATCCGACGAGCGAAGGCGTTCCCGAACGAGAGACATCGACGATTTGGAGCCCTGCCTGCGAGTCGGCGATGAACGCGTAACTCCCCGAGACAACCACGTCCCATGCCGACCCCGCCGTGTCGAGGTGGCCGACTTCGACCGGACGCATCGGATCGGAGACGTCGAGAATCGTCAGTCCGTCGCTTCGGTTGGCGACGTACGCTCGGGTTCCGTCGAGCGTGATCGCCTGGGCGTACCCGCGCGTCGAGTGGGATCCCACCTCGATCGGAGAGGTCGGATCGGAGACGTCGATGACGAGGAGGCCCTGCGTCCCGACGATCAGGTACGCGTAGTCATCGTCGACCGCGATGTCGAACGAGTATCCGCGCGGGTTGAACTGGCCGAGGAACTCGAGCTGAAGCGTCGCCTCGAGGCGAAGCGTGTAGGCGATGTCTCCGGACGCAGACGAGAGCTCGACGAAGTAGGCACCGTCGCTCGGAGCCGCCCATTCGAGTTCGAGACCGTCCGCGCCGACCGTTGCCGTCTCCTCGAGCACCGTCTCCCCGTCGAGACCAACGAGGTTCATCCGGATCGGTCCGTCGGCATCGAGAACGAGCCGGTAGTCCCCCGCCTCGCGTGCCTTGAAGCTGAACCAGTCGGTGTCTTCGGACACTTCAAGCGTCCCGACCGCCGTCAGCCCGAGCGAGGCGAGATCCGCGGCGAGGGCAGCGCTGTTCGGGAAGTCGTCATCGTACCCCTGCTGTTCGACCGAAAGCCGATAGCCACCGGTCGACTCGTCGGCGCGAACGGCCAGGAATTGCGCCGTACCGTTCGTCGCCGACCACGTCACCCGCGCGGGGCCGCCGTTCGCCTCCGCCGTCGCCAAGACGTCGGACGTCTCACCGTCCAGCAGGTCGAGCTGAATCGAGCCGGTCCCCGACGTCTTCTCCAGCGTGATCGCGTAGGCGTATCCACTTTCTGCGGCGAACAAGAAGACGTCGACGTCTTCGCCGTCCTCGTGGAAACCGGACATGCTTCCGCCAACGGGGATCGGCGTCGCCGTGAGGGAATCATCCCCGTGATCGTCCACCTGAAGCGCCGACACGGAGAGCGCGTAGCAACCGGTCCCCGTCGTCGCTTGCGCGTGTCGCACCATCACGAAGTACGTCGCGCCGATGGGCGCCGCCCACTCGATGCGCGAGCCGCCGTCCGTCCCGCCATCGTCGTCCACAGCGAGAATCGCCAGTCCGTCGGCGTCCAGGAGGTAGAGAACCGTGTCCGCGCCTCCTTCTAGGTGGCTGGTCAGAAGCTGGTACGTACGGCCCGCCGTCGCCTGGAAGAAGAAGTAGTCCATGTCTCCGCCGGTCTCGAGGCAGGCGGAGAGAAGGCCGCTTCCAACCTCGATCGGCGTCGCCGCGAGCGGCGAGTTGCCGTGATCGTCGGCCCAAAGCGGAACCGAGATGAGCATGTACGTGATCAGAATCCCGATGAGCGTTCGCATCCTGCCTCCGTTCGTCACGGTTCACCTACGTCCTGAGGGTAGGTCGGGTGTCGGGCCGGATCAAGAGGTGCGCCGGCAAGGAGAGCGGGGCGAGCTGGTGCCCGCCCCGCATCATGTTCGCTCTTTCGTTCCGACGAGAGATCTACAGCTCGAGCGCTTGGCGCATCAGGCGCGGCGGCAGGGATCCCTCCGCAAGAAGCTTGTCGTGCATCTCCTTCATCGTGAGATCTGGGTTCGCCTTTTTCAGGTCGTCGATCAGATCGAGGATCTGCAACTTGCCCATCAGGTAGGACTGAGGCTGGCCCGGCGTTTGCGTGTACCGACGGACCTCGGCCGTCGCATTGGATCGCTCGAGCTGCGCGTGCTCCATCAGAAAGGAGATTCCCTCCTCGACCGTCATCCCCTTCGTGTGGAGGGAGGCGTCGAGGACGATTCGCGCGGCCCGCCAGAGCTGCCCGGCAAGCCGTCCGAGCCGCTGGACCGGACTCGCGATCCAGCCCATCTTCTCCATCAGCTCTTCGCAGTAGAAGGCCCACCCTTCGATGAACATCGTCGCCAGGAAGGTTCCCATTCGCCGCGGGACCGTCTCCGCGCGGTTCGACCAGACCAGCTGCAGATGATGGCCGGGGTACGCCTCGTGGAGAGCCGTCACCGGAAGCTTGGCGTTGAACTGGCCCTTCAGCTTCTGCTCCTGGACCTCCGACGGCGCGTTCGGATCGACCGGCGTGACGACGAAGACCCCATCCTGCTGCTCTTCGAAGATCCCGGGCGGCATGTAGGCGGCGTACGGGATGATCGGCCGAAGATAGCCCGGTGTCTCGACGATCTTGAGCGTCTCCCCGGGAGGGACGGTCGCAATATCGTTGTCGATGACATACTGCTTCGCACTTGCCATCGCGTCTTCGTACGCCTTCAGAAGCCCTTCGGCCGTCGGATGATCGCTCTTCGCCTCCTCGAGGATCTCCTCGACCGACTTCGTCGGGTCGATCTCCTTCGCGACCGCCTCCATCTGCACCTTCGTTGACTCGAGCTGCTCCCACCCGATCTTCAGGAGTTCGTCGGCGTCGTAGTCGACCATGTGATCCTCGCGAAGGATCTCGTCGAACAGCTCGCGGCCGACGGCGAAGTCGCCTCGCGCGTTCGGCAGAACCTCGGTCTTGACGAAGTCGATGTACTCCTCGACGGCTCTCCCGGCCGCCGCTCCCGCTTCGCCGAACGCATCGACCAGATCGGGCGCCGCCTGCTGCGCCAGGCCCGGCAGCAGCATCGTGAACAGCATCGGCGCCATCTGCCCTTGCTCGATCGTCGTCTCCGCCCAGACGGCCGGCACCTCTTCGGGAACGAGAACGTCCTTCGCCTCGGCGAGAGCCTTGGGAACCTGGCGCGTCCGCTCGAGAGCCGACTTCAGACGCTCCGGCAGGGGCGCAAAGTCTCTCATCAAGAGAAGCATGACGCCGCCCGTCGTCGCGTCGATGTACTGGCCCGGATTCCGGACGTGGCCGCGCTGCTTCTCGAAGCCGCGGACGAAGCTCTTGAAGATGTTCGTGAGCAACGTGTGATCGACGCGAGCGGCGTTCGGCCACCCGTCAGTCTCCATCGCATCGAGCTCGGCGAGAACCGCCTTGACCTCCTCGTTCTGTGCATCCTGCGCGGCGAGCGAGAACTCGCCCAACTGATCGTCGAATCGGTGGTCGCCGAGTTGCGTCGCCGCAACCGGGTTGAGCTCCATCAGCCGTTCGATCCAGGCCGTGGAGCGATCGTAGAGCTGCCGGGGATCCGTCACGGTGGTGCCTCCTTCGTGCGCAGCACGTTCTGCCTATCTGTCGGAACGAGCAGCGAATTCGTTCATCCGCGCTCGGGTGGCCGCCCTAGCTAACTCGGCCGCTTCGTGGCATAATCGTCGGGTACGCGAATCGAAACGGCAAACCCGTGCGAAAGCCGGGGACGCAAAGCCACGGATCTACGGGAGGTTCTAGGATGGCCGGGCTGCCGAAGTCAGCTGCTGTTGTCGCAATTCTCATCATCGCGGGGCTCTCTTTCTTGGGTCTCGCTCAGGACGTTCAGACCCCATCCGTCGTCATCGACCCCACCGACGACCCGCAAACCTCGTCGTCTCCGCTTCAGCCGGTGTACGACCTGATCGCGATCAACCCGGACGTGACCGCGGAGCAATCGGCTAGCCTCGTCGCCGCGTTCGAAGCGGCCTACGACGCAGGTACGCTTTCGCCGGATCAGGCCGTCGAGATGCTCGCGCTCGTCGGGTGGGAGACACTGACGGCGGACGGTGACCTCGGCTCGATGCTCGAGGCGCTCCAGACAGCGCTCGCCGGCCTCGCCAGCGGCGACATCACCGACGATCCACTGGCGGCCCTCACTGACATCTTGAACCTGGCATCGATGCCGGAGGGAACGCTGAATGCGCTGACCAAAGCCGGTGTGGCGGACGAGAACCTCTCCGAGGTCGCCGCGCTCGTTGCCGACGGGATGCCGCCCGGAATCCTCGTCCGCGTCGTCAAAGACGCTCTGCGCGACGACCCGGACGCCGACCCTGGAGACATCAGCGCGCTCCTCGCCGCGCTGGAGGCCGCATCCGAAGAGGAGCAGGGATGGGGACAAGCCGCGAACGAAGCGACCGGCCAGGGCGAATTCAAGCACAACGAGAAGGAAGAAAACAAGAATAACGGCAAGAACGAAGAGCCGGAAACCGAGAAGAACAACAACGGAAAGGGGAAAGGGAAGGATACGTAGGCAGTTCTTTCGGTTGCCCGACGATTCGAGGCGGAGGCGCCCCACGGCGCCTCCGTTCTTTCGCAGTCCGCGCATCGCGCGACACAGACCGTCTGCACTCGTTTCCCTCGCTAGGCGCGTGAGCGGATCCGACGTTTCCTCACAGGAAGCCGCTCTGAATACGTAGATGAATCAACGGTTGACAAGCTTGCCGAGTCAGAGTACTCTGTGTCGCAAAGTACTCTGAATCGCTGCAAGGGAGAGACCGATGGAAGGACTCAATCTGCAAGGAATCGAACGGAAGAGCTGGCGGATGCTGCAGCAGGACGGACTGATGGACTGCCTGTTCGGGGTCATCTTCCTGGCCGCGGCGGTCGTTGCGGTTCTCGACCAGATGCCGGTCCCCGACTGGGCCCGCATCACAACGTTGATGGTCATCCAGTTCTCGGGCGTCGGGGCGATGACCCTTCTGCGACTTCGACTTGTCGCACCGAGACTCGGTCGGGTGAAGTACGCTCGCCGCCGCGTTCGGCAGCTGGGACGGCTTCGTGTTCTGCTCGCCGTCTGCGTTCTCGTCACCGCCGCCCTGGTGGCGCTGACGGCGTTATCAGGCCGCCTTGGCTTCACGCTCCTCGGAAACGTCGGCGGCCTCGGCGTCTGGCTTCTCATCACGGCGGTCGTCTTCGTGCCGGTCGCCGGACTTGCGCTGGTCCTCGACTACCCGCGCCTCCTCGTCTACGCCGGCCTCCTCTCCGGGGTGGAGTTCCTTCACATCGTCGTCGAGCTGCCCGACCGGGTTCCGTACGGCGGTGCCTACGCCTACGGCCTTGCATCTGTCATCGCCTTCTCGATCGGCGTCCCGATCTTTGTCCGGTTCCTTCAAACCACACCCCGCCCAGACCTCGAATCGGAGGGAGGTCCGGATGAGAGCTAGTCTCGGCTTGCGAGAGATCGAGCGGCGGGCCTGGTTGCGCACCTTCGAGCACGGCCTGTGGGACATCGCAGTCGGATGTCTTCTCCTCGCGTTCGGCGCGTCGATCCTCACGGGCCTTTACTGGATCTCGGCCATCTGTGTCCCGCTCGCCCTTCCCGGTCTGCGCAACCTCGCGCGCCGGCTCGTCCTCCCGCGGCTGGGGCACGTGACGTTCCGGCGCAAACGACAGCGAAGCATCGTCCGCATCCAAATCATCCTGACCGTCCTGGCAGTGGCCGGCCTCGGCATGTTCCTCCTCACCGCCTGGTCAACGCGAGCCGGCGCGCCGCCGGCGGTCGCGTGGCTGCGATCGCACATGCTTGCGGTGATCGGCCTCGTCTGGGGCAGCGCTCTGGTCGCCGCGGGCTGGGCGGCTGACTACCCGCGCCTCTACGCCTACGGAGCCATCCTCTTTGGGACACTGCTCGGATCGGATCTCGGTCTCGCCTACAACCTGGGCGAGGCCCTGGTCGGCGTCGGTGCGCTGGTTGCCGGGATTGGCATCGTGCTCCTTCTTCGATTCGTTCGCCGGTACCCGCGGAGCCGCGAGCAGGAGGTCGCCCGTGACTAGGAGCAGAGACGCCGGACGAGTCGAAATCGACCGGGTCATTCACGAACCGGCCCGCCTGCTGATCACGGCGCACCTCTACGTCGTCGAGAGCGCCGACTATGTCTTCCTGATGCAGAACACCGGGCTCACCTGGGGGAACCTCTCCTCGCATCTCAGCAAGCTGGAGGAGGCCGGATACGTCGAGGTCACCAAGGACTTCGTCGAGCGCAAGCCGCACACGATGGCCAACCTGACTGAGGCGGGCCGCCGGGCGTTCGACGCCTACCGACGACAGATGAAGGCGCTGTTCGCTGACCTGCCAGACGAAGTGGACTGAGGAGGCCTCATGAGACTCAACCATGTTACCCGCCTCTGTGTCGGGGTGTGGTGCACGATCGGGCTGCTCCTGTCCGGGTGTGTTCGCGAATCGGAGGCCACCCTTGACGTGGATCCGTTTCCCGCGGCGAAGGCGGAATCGGTCGGTCTCGATGCTGCTGCTCTGGAGAGGCTGAGTGACGTGGTTCAGGGGTACGTCGATGCCGATGAGATCGTGGGCGCCGAGCTCCTGATCGTCAAAAACCGAAGGACCGTGCTGCACCGGGCGTTCGGTTGGCGAGATCGTGAGGATGAAATCCCGATGACTCTCGACACGATCTTCAACATCCGTTCGATGACGAAGCCCCTCACTGGGGCCGCGGCGCAGATCCTGTTTGACGAGGGTGTGCTCTCTCTCGACGATTTCGCCGGCAACTACGTCGAAGGCTTCGGCGGAAACGCTTCGCGAGACATCACGATCGACCACCTTCTGACGCACCGATCCGGACTCCCACTGACCGTTGTCACACATTTCGAGCAGTACGCCGATCTTCAGTCATTGGCGCGCGCTGCCGGCGCGGAGGGGCCGGAGTTCCCACCTGGATCGCAGTTTCAATACAGCGATGCCGGCTCGGACGTACTCGGCGCTGTGGTCTCCCGCGCAGCCGGCCGGCCACTTGATGAGTTTGTGGGCGATCGAATCCTCGAGCCCACCGGCATGAAGGATTCCTTCTACTACACGACGAAGACCGCGGAAGATGCGCGGAAGGAGCGGATTGCCTCCGCCTATCTGACGCAGGGAGGCGGCTTCACGCGCTACTGGGTCCCGTCGGCGCCACTCTATCCCTTTGCCTGGGGGTCCCAGACGCTCTACTCGACGCCGCTCGACTACGCGCGATTCCTTTCGGTCTGGCTCGACGGAGGGGCGTGGAACGGGGCCCGAATCCTCAGCACGGAGGCCGTCGAGCGAACGCTCCAGCCAATCTCCCCCATGACGAGCCTGTTCTCGACGATGCCGATGCCCACCGGCTTCTTCCGGCTGCAGCCCACGTACGGACGGATGGCCATCCTCTATCTGGACGAGAGCGGTGAAACCATCCTCTTTGGCCACTCCGGTTCGGACGGAACCCACGCCTGGGCTTGGCCGAAGGAAGATCTCATGATCCTCCTCTTCACCCAGTCGCGTGGAAGCACGGCAGGAACGAAGTTCGAGGCCGAGATCGACCGAATCCTTCTCCATCCGGAGATCGACGAACTCAACGACGAGGCGCGGAGGCAGTTCGAACGGCTCCTCGGCTCCTTCGTACCCTTCGGGGAGGAAAGGCCGATGTCGTCCGTTTCGATCGTCATTCGTAACGGGCAGCTCGGCCTCGACGTCCCTCAGGAGACGATCTACTCCCTGACCGAGGCGCAGGGAGATCACCGCTGGCGACTCGATCCTCTCCCCGATCACTTCGTGACGTTCCTGGAGGAGGAGGACGGATCGATCAGCGGGTTCTTGTTGGCCTCGCCGAGCGGCGCCGATCGATTCATCCGCGGGGACGCCTACGTCGCCCCGACGCTGACGGCCGATGAAGTCGAGCCCTACTTGGGTACGTACCTCGACGAAGCGGCAGGCCGCGAGATCGAGGTGCTGTTCGTCGCTGGACAGCTCACGGTGCAGTTGCCGGAATCCATCGTACCACTGGAGCTTCTGCCACCGGATGAGAAGGGTTGGTGGAGACTGGCGATGAACCCCGCCGTCTCGTTGCGCTTCGATCGAGACGCATCGGGAGCCGTCGTCTCCTTCACGGCTCGCTCGCCGGAGGGCACCGACGTTCGCCCGCGCGTCGCTCGTGACACAGGCGCGTCCACTCATGAAGGAGGTGACTGATGGAAGAGCCCACGATCTGGATTCTCATCGCTCTCGGTGTTCTCGGTGTCATCGCCGGGATCGTCCTCTTCACCCAAGCCAAGTAATCCGACCGACGGCCCGGCCGGCCTCTCCGCCGGGCCGTCGTCGTTTCTATCACCGCGGCGAATCGAGCGCGACATCTCGGGCAGAATGCCCGCCCGAACCGGAGCCAGCGCCCATCCCGAAAGAGCGCAACTGCACCGGTGGCGGTCTACTCGATCGGATGCACCTTGAGAACGTTCGTCGTCCCCCGTCCGCCCGCGGGCAGACCGGCGGTGACCACGATGAGATCCCCGGCTTCGACAAATCCGGCGTCGGTGAGCGCGGTCGCCGCGACCGTCAGCATCTCGTCCGCGCTTTCGGCGGAAGGCATCCGAAGCGGCGTCACGCCCCAGACGAGCGCCAGCCGCCGGAGGACAGCGTCGTCCGACGTCAGTGCGAGAATCGGGTGGAGTGGGCGCTCGCGAGAGACGCGGCGCGCGGTGTATCCGGAAGCCGTGACGCAGGCGATGAGCCGCGCTCCCACCGCCTCGGCAACGAGGACCGTCGCCGCGCTGATGGCATTCGAAACGCGGGTTGCTTCCTCCGCTTGCACAGCGCTTTCTCGGCCGAACGTCTCGGCGGACGCCTCCGTGATCGCCGAGATCTCGCGCATCATGGCGACGGCGCGGGCCGGGTATCGCCCGACTGCCGTCTCCTCGGAAAGCATGACCGCGTCGGTCCCGTCGAGAATCGCGTTCGCCACGTCGCTCGCCTCGGCACGGGTCGGGCGCGGTCGATCGATCATCGACAGGAGCATCTGCGTCGCCGTCACGACAGGAATCCCAAGCTGATTGCAGCGGCGGATGATCTCCTTCTGCCGAGAGGGAACCTCCTGTGGCGGGATCTCGAGGCCTAGATCGCCACGCGCGATCATGACCGCGTCGGCCGCATCGAGGATGTCATCGAGATCCTCGAGCGCGTCACGCCGCTCGATCTTCGCGACGATCCCGACGTCAAAACCGCCAGGCTCTTCACGGCACAGCGCTTGCAGCTCCCGAACGTCGTCACCGACGCGAACGAAGGAGAGCGCGAGGAAGTCCACTCCCTGTCGGATCGCGAATCGGGCCCACGCGCGATCGGCGTCCGTCAGAGCGGCCAGGGAAACGCCCGGTACGTGAACTCCCTTGTGCGACGAGAGGCTCCCGCCGGCCAACACCTTCGCAACAACGAGGTCCGGGCGAACCTCGCGAACGAGCACCTCGACCGATCCGTCCCCGAGGATCCACCGGCCCCCGACCCGCGCGCCGGCGACCAGCTCCGGGTACAGAAGGGGAATCACGTGGTGCGCGCCGTCGGCATCGCCGGTCGTGAAGGCAATCCAGTCGCCCGCGCGCAGATCGAGGGGCGACGCCAGGCGGCCGATGCGCAACTTCGGACCGGGCAAGTCAGCCAGAATCGCAACGACCGCCTCCTCCTCGTCCGCTAGGCGGCGGATTCGCTCGATGACCTCCTCGTGTTCCTCCTTCGTGCCGTGCGAGAGATTGACCCGAGCGACGTCCATTCCCTCCCGAATGAGCGACCGCAGGGTTTCCTCATCGCACGATGCCGGACCGATCGTGCAGACGATCTTCGTGCGCGTCTCGTTTGCGTTGCGTTGCTTAAAGACCATGCGATCAGTCTACGGGCTCTGCGTCCGGACGGAAAGGCAGATCACGCTAGCTCACTCAGGAAAACAGGATCTCACTGAAGTCCGCGACCGGCCGGTATCCGACACGCTTGTAGACGGCGTTCGACGTCGGATTGGCGAGATCGGCGAAAAGCGTACAGAACGTCTTCCCGCGGTCGAGCTGACCTTGACTCACGCTGGCGACGCAGGCGGTGGCGTAGCCGCGGCCCCGCTTCTCGGGCGGCGTGTAGACGAGATTGACCGCGATTCCGTTCGGCGTCGGCCGGTTGCTCGACGCCATGGACACAGGCTCCCCGTGATCCCAGACGAAGAGCGCCCCGGCTTGCGTCAGCCGCTCGACGAGTCCACTCGGGTCCGGGTGAGGGGCAGCGCCGATCGCCTCGTCGACGAACGCCTTGACCCAACGTACGAGGAGGTCATGCTCCCTCTCGGCGGCAGGGCGCAGACGTCCGGGAACACCGTCCGGCGCGGACACCTCCGTCAGCTTGTAGAGACGCTGCTCCATCGAGATCTCCCGCGCGGCCGCGGTGACCCGGGTCCACGCCTCGGCGAACCGCTCCGCCTCCTCCGATCGTCCGTGAACGCCCCGGAGCGTCACGCCCGCGCCTCCGAGATGGTCGGCGACGAGGTCGAGCGGTTCGCCGTCGCTCTCGACGGCGTGGATGAGGAGGTTGTGCGGCGGCGTCCGGGTCGCGATCGCGACAACCCGATCTTCATCCAGAACGCAGGACAGGAAGGGCGGCTCGTCACCGAATGTATGACCGTCGCGCAGTCGGATCGCAATGCCGAGGATAAGCGAAGTCAGCGCCTCGTTCGCGAGAAACACGGGCTCCGCCGTTCGCAGGAACGCGTCGGCGTTGCGGAACGTCTCAAGCTTCACCCTTGAGCTCCCTCGAGAAGATCGATATACGCGCACGCGATCCGCTCGGCGCCGCTCAGCCCGAGGTTGCCGAGGATCCGCTCCGCGATCTGCGCGCCGTCCTCCTCCGTCTGGTCATCCGACAGCACGACCTCGAGCTCGATGAAATCGCCGAGTTCCTCGACCTCGTCCAGATGCACCCGCGTCTGGCCGATTCGGTAGAGGAGGCGGCACTTCCGAACCTCGCCACGTATGCCGAACAGCTCGGCGAGGAAGCCCTCCAGGCTCTC
>Ga0272441_10008987_pt1 | contig 15590 bp, 11 predicted proteins | sample SSMProp6N_FD_193582 | JGI IMG/M metagenome (GOLD analysis project Ga0272441, IMG submission 193582) | Marine sediment archaeal communities from Little Sippewissett salt marsh, Falmouth, MA, United States - SSM-Prop-6N | ecosystem: Environmental > Aquatic > Marine > Wetlands > Sediment ... | reverse complement strand
ACGAGTCCTTTATGATATTCAGCTACTCGGTAAACATGCAGTATCAAACCTCTGGTACGCAGATTTCGACCCATGATGTCTCATAATACGCTACAGGAGTCGAAGTGTACAGAGAATTCACAAGTTGAAAACGTCCCGTTTTATGATTACATTTTAGTGGAAATAAAAATAATTTGAAACAACAAACGGAGGGATCAAAGTGGCTGACAGACAGATCATTCCAGCAGATCAGATACTACCGAACAAGCTTTTTATCGTCCCCCTGGGGGGGAAGCCTATCTTTCCCGGAATATTCACTCCAATAATGATCCAATCGCAGGAGGATATTGAGGTCGTTGAAAAAGCCTTAAACGCCGACAGCCTGATTGGACTGGTGCTTACCAAAGAAACGGGAGAAGAGGAAAACACCGGGGCGGCGCAGGAGGAACTGTACAGTGTCGGGACGGTGGCTAAAATAGTAAAAAAAATCAATCTCCCGGACGGAGGATACAATATCTTCGTTTCGACCCTGAAACGGTTCAAGATAAAGAAATTCATATCCCGGCAGGTACCTGTCAGTGCCGCCGTTGCATATCTCGATGACTTGAATGATGATTCAAATGAAGTGAAGGCCCTTACCCGCTCACTCCTGTCCGAAATGAAGCAGCTTTCGGAAAACAATCCTCTTTTTTCGGAGGAAATGCGGCTCAATATGGTCAACATCGATCACCCGGGCAAGATAGCCGACTTCATAACATCCATTCTCAATATCAAGAGAGAAGAGCAGCAGAAAATACTTTCAACTACCGATGTTTACAAGCGGATGGAATTTGTGCTTATCCATATCAAGAAAGAGCAGGAACTTCTCAAAATCCAGAAAAAAATTCAGCACGAAATTAATGAAAAGATTGAAAAAAGCCAGCGGGATTATTTCCTCAAGGAAGAGCTAAAAAAAATCAAGGAAGAACTCGGCATGCCGACGGATTCGAAGAGCAGCGAGTTTATGCGGTTCAAGGAAGCCATCGAAAAACTGAACCTCCAGGGAGAAGTGAAAGAACAGGTCGAGCAGGAACTGAACAAGTTTTCCCTGATGGACCCCAACAGCTCCGAGTTTATTGTTACGAGGAATTACCTTGATACCATCATTTCACTGCCCTGGCATGAAGCCGAACCGTCGGATTTTGACATGGAAAAAGCCCACGCCGTTCTTGAGAAAGACCACTACGGCCTTGAAGATGTAAAAGACAGAATCCTCGAATATCTGGCGGTCAGAAAGCTCAAAAAGGATACCAAGGGCTCCATCATATGTCTGGTTGGTGCACCTGGAGTCGGCAAGACTTCTGTGGGTAAATCGATAGCCCGTGCCCTGGGAAAAGAGTTCTTCCGATTCTCCGTCGGAGGCATGCGGGATGAAGCGGAGATCAAGGGACACAGGAGGACCTATGTCGGAGCAATGCCCGGAAAGATCCTTCAGGGACTGAAGATAGTGAAAACCAAAGATCCTGTGTTCATGATAGATGAGATTGACAAGATGGGGGTTTCCTACCAGGGGGATCCATCATCGGCCCTCCTGGAGGTCCTCGATCCCGAACAGAATTCGACTTTTCGGGACCACTATCTCGACCTTCCCTTTGATATATCCAATATCCTTTTTATCGTAACCGCCAATACCCTGGATACCATTCCAAGACCCCTCCTTGACAGGATGGAGGTCATCAGACTTTCCGGCTACATCGAAGAGGAAAAAATCGCCATCGCCCGCCGTTATCTGATACCGAAATCTCTGGACCGGTCGGGTTTGAAAAAGAAGGATGTACGCTATAATAAATCCGCCCTGGCCATGATAGCGGGAAGCTATGCCAGGGAAGCCGGAGTACGGAATTTCGAAAAGGCCCTCGACAAAATCCACCGTAAAATCAGTCGGAAAATTGTGCTCAATGAAACCGGGACACCGGTGAGCATCGACGCTGATACCATAGAAGAGTACCTGGGAAAACCGGTTTTCAGAGAGGAGGATATCAAACGGGCGAACAGCCCGGGGGTGGCAATCGGTCTGGCCTGGACCAATTTCGGCGGTGACACCCTCTTCATAGAAGCGGTCAGCAATCCCGGCAGGGAAGGATTCAGGCTGACGGGCCAGATGGGAGAGGTGATGCAGGAATCGGCGAATATCGCATACACCTATGTACGCCATATTGCCGAGGACTTTCAGGTGGGCAAGGAGTTTTTTCAGAACAATCAGATTCACCTTCACATCCCCGCGGGAGCAACCCCGAAGGACGGGCCGTCAGCCGGGATCACCATGGCAACGGCACTTCTTTCACTCATCCGGAATAAAAAAATCCGTGCGAATACCGCAATGACAGGTGAGCTGTCCCTGGTCGGTAAAGTCCTGCCGATCGGCGGTCTCAAGGAAAAGACCATCGCCGCCCGGAAGAACAAAATCAGAACCATCATCATTCCCAGGGCCAATGAAAAGGACCTGGAGGAAATTCCCGAACATGTGAAGAGGGGAATCACTTTTCGTCCGGTTGAAAGTATGGAGGAAGTGATTGACATTGTATTCTAATCATGTCAACGTAATCGCCCATGGAACTGTTATCACCTGCAGGGAATCTTGAAAAACTTTCATATGCATATCAATACGGTGCGGATGCCGCCTATATCGGCATCCGCTCCTTTTCTCTCAGAGCCCGGGCGGATAATTTTTCCGAAGATGAATGGCAGAAGATAAAAAAAATCAAGGGCCGGAAAAAGCTGTACGGGGCTATGAATATATTCTTCCATAACCATATGCTGGAAGAACTCCGCGAAAGCAGGGACTATATATCCCGGTACCCCTTCGACGCGTTCATCGTCAGCGACCTCGGGGCCTATTCAGTTTTGAGAGACCTGTTCCCCGAGCAGCGGTATCACCTCAGCACCCAGGCCAACTGCCTGAACGGAGCATCCGCGCGGATGTACAGGGACATGGGTTTCGATAGAATAATTCTGGGCCGCGAAACTTCACTGGAGGAAATTTCAGAGATCAAGTCCGCGGTACCCGATCTGGAGATCGAGGCCTTCGTTCATGGAGCGATGTGTCTGGCCTATTCCGGCCGTTGTTTCCTCAGCACCTATCTTGCCGACCGGAGTGCCAATGAGGGGGACTGCACCCACTCATGCCGCTGGAACTACCGGGTTCTTGAGGAAAAGGAGCGGCCGGGAGAATATTTTCCGGTCCTGGAGAATGACGGTTTCACCACCATTCTTTCTTCCAGGGACCTGTGTATGTTCGATCATCTCGGGGCTTTGAAAAATGCAGGCGTTGACAGCATAAAAATCGAAGGAAGAATGAAATCCCTCTACTATACGGCTGTTGTGACACGAAGCTACAGAAAGGCCCTGGAAGCCCTGGACAATCCCCGGGAAAACATCAATTCTGACCAGTACCGGGAGGAACTGTACAATGTAAGTCATCGGGAGTTCAGTACGGGTTTCTATTTTCATCGCAGTGATGCCGATGTGACCACCCGCAGGAACTATGTAAGGCGCTACACTTTCAACGGAACCATAGGTGACCGCCTGGACGACGGTACCTTCATCCTGCATGTAAAAAATCAGATCCGGCGGGAAGATACGCTTGAGTTTATCGGCCCCGATGTTCTCTATCTGAAGGATGATGACTTCGATCTGTTCGATGAGTCAGGTCAATCGACCGGAAAGGCGGACCATGGGAAAGCCTATCGAATCCGTCCCTCGGTTCCCGTCGAACCGGGTTACATTATCAGGACGAAAACGATACATCCTGCTTAAAAAAAAAGACCGCCGGCCTATTACCGACGGTCTCCACTTGACATGATTCAAATTAATGCGCAGCGAAGGCCTTTATCAGAAGATCTATATCGAGTTCCGGATATACGGGAAATCGGTCGAGAAGTTTTTTCACCCTGGAGGAAGCTTCTTCGACAATTTTCGCATCAATATCGTATTTTGCCTTACTCGGCTTCCCCGCATTTTTTCCGGTACTGAGAATTTTCGGGCTTGCATTGGAAAGCACCAGCTTTAGAATCCCCGCGATCTCCCTCATCTCCTCCGGCCCCATCCCGAGGGTGGTTACTCCCGGGGTTCCGATTCTCAATCCGCTCGTATACCAGGGACCATTCAGGTCTTCCGGCAGAGCATTCCGGTTCAGAGTTATTCCGCATTCCCTGAGCACGCTCTCGGCCTGTCTTCCGTTGAGGCCGAAACCTGTTACATCAAGCAGGATAAGATGATTGTCGGTCCCGCCGGAGGACAGTACCATCCCCTCCTTGGTGCACCCTTCCGCCAGGGCTCTCGAATTTTCCACAATCCTGCCTGCGTAGCCGCGAAACTCTTCTGTATTCGCTTCTGTGAGAGCAACCGCCTTGGCCGCGATAACATGAGGAAGCGGACCGCCGATTACAAGCGGACAGCCCTTGTCGATAACATCGCCGTACTCTTTTTTTGCGAGAATCAGCCCCCCCCTCGGGCCCCTCAGGGTTTTATGGGTTGTAGTCGTTACGACATCTGCATGGGCAACGGGATCGAAATCTCCGGTCATTACCTTTCCGGCAACCAGTCCGGCGAAATGGGCCATATCAACCATGAATACAGCTCCGACCGAATCGGCAATCTCCTTCATTCGTCGGAAGTTTATCAGCCTCGGATACGCGCTGTAACCTGCAAGCAGAATAAGCGGTTTCAGCTCCTTCGCCATTTTTTCGATGGTTTCGTATTCCAGGTAGCCCGTTTCGGCATTTACGGTATACGAATAGGCATCGAACATCTGTGCCGAGATATTGTAGCGATATCCATGGGTCAGATGCCCGCCGGAATAATAGTCGAGCCCCAGGAGTTTCTGGCGGCTGATCTCACGCCTTATCTCATCCCACTCTTCTCTGCTGATTTTAGCCGGGTTCTCCTGCCCGAACTTCTCGAGCATGGGGTTCTGTACCCTTTTATTGAGAATCGCCCAATAGGCAATCAGATTCGCGTCGGCACCGCTGTGGGGCTGTACATAGGCATATTCAGCATTGAAAAGTTTCTTCGCCAGGTCGGCAGTCAGACTTTCCACGGCATCAACATTCTCACAGCCCGCGTAAAAACGGTGCATGGGATAACCTTCGGCGTATTTATCGGTAAAGAGATTTCCCATTGCCAACTGAGTAGCGAGGGAAGAATAGTTTTCGCTGGCGATAAGTTTCAGATTCTTTCTCTGATCGTTCAGTTCACGTACGATTGAATCGGCGGTCTCGGGGCTCACATCGGATATCTTCTGCAATGAGGCAATATACGCCAGAGCCCCCGCATCGATGTTTTCCGCTTTTGTATTCTTCAAATAATGTTGTACTGCGTTTTCGCTCATATTTACTCCTCTCTGCATGGTTAAAACTCTGATCTTCCGTGTGAGACCCCTTTCATCCCGGGTCTTGGAGAGTATCATAGTAAGCTTTTCCATATATTTCAAGCGCCGTCAGATACGGGAATTATCCATATTGACTGCGGATAGACAATGTCCTATATTTTATATATAAGTATTTCTATAAAGATTAAATACAAGCAGTACCGGAAAGGAGTGAAAAGTGAACTATGTCATAATCGGCGGAGTAGCGGGGGGTGCGACTACCGCAGCGCGATTGCGAAGAAACGATGAAAACGCCAGTATCATTATGTTCGAAAGGGGCGAGTATATATCCTACGCCAACTGCGGCCTTCCTTATTATCTCGGAGGAACCATTGAAAACCGGGAAGAACTTTTTGTGCAGACCCCCGAAAAATTCTACGAAAGCCTTCATATAGATGTCCGCATACAATCTGAAGTCACCGCAATCAACAGGGACAGGAAAAAGATCAGTGTCAAAGACCATGGAAACGGAAGGGAGTATGAAGAAAGCTACGATAAACTGGTTCTCAGTCCGGGCGCAATGGCTGTCCGTCCGCCGATACCCGGTATCAATTCGGAAGGGATCTTCACTCTCCGGAATGTACCTGACACCGACCGGATAAAAAGCTTCATCGATGACAAGCAGCCTGCGAGAGCTGTCATTGTCGGTGCAGGTTTTATCGGTCTGGAGATGGCTGAAAACCTGCATAACCGTGGAATATTCGTGACCATTGTAGAAATGGCTGATCAGGTGATGAATATTCTCGATTACGAAATGGCCGCGGAAGTACATCAGCACCTGAAGACAAAGAACGTTGAGTTTTATCTGAACGACGGCGTGGATTCCTTCGAGCGGTCCGGAGATCTGCTGCAGGTAAAACTGAAAAGCGGGCGAGTTCTTCCCACAGACATGGTCATTCTCTCCATCGGGGTGCGTCCTGAGAATCATCTGGCAAAAAGTGCGGGGCTTGAGATTGGTAAAACCAATGGTATCGTGGTCAACAAGTTCATGCAGACCAACGATCCGGATATTTATGCCCTCGGGGATGTTATAGAGTTTGAAAATCCCCTTTCCGGCACCACCGGCATTATTCCCCTGGCAGGACCGGCGAATAAACAGGGCCGGATAGTAGCAGATAACATCGTTTTCGGCAACCTGAAATCATACCCCGGAACCATCGCCACCGGAATTGCCAAGGTATTCGACCTGACTGTAGCCTCAACCGGTCTGCCGGAGAAGATTCTGAAACGGCTCAATATCCCGAACAAAGCCTTCGTAATACACGCATCCGACCATGCAGGATACTACCCGGGAGCGATTCCCATGTCGGTAAAAGTCGTCTTTGCTCCCCGGACGGGGAAATTACTCGGTGCTCAGATCGTCGGTTACGAGGGGGTCGACAAGCGAATCGATCTTTTTGCCGCCATAATCGGCATGGATGGTACGATTTGGGATCTGCAGAACATCGAACATGCATATGCGCCTCCTTTTTCTTCAGCCAAAGACCCGGTGAATATCGCCGGCTTTGTTGCGGAAAATATACTTGACGGCAAAAGCACGCATATCCACTGGTGTGATCTTGCCGAATCTTCAGATAAGAACGGATTGAACGAAAAATACACCTTTCTCGACGTCCGTGCTCCGGAAGAAAACCAGCAGGGGGCCATTCCAGGTTCAATCAACATTCCGCACACCGAGTTGAGAAACCGTCTGGACGAAGTTCCCAGGGAAAAGCCTATCGTCATCTACTGCGCCGCCGGACTTCGGGGTTATCTGGCAGAACGAGTTCTCCTTCAAAATGGTTTTTCCCGGGTATACAATCTTTCAGGGGGATACCAGACCTACTCGCAGGTAACAGAAAAACAAAGTAATGAGGACATATTCGATGGCTACTACATCGGCAATGACGATACGATCTATCAGTCCTCCCGCAAGCAAGTGAGATGATGCAGCAGAAAAAAACCCCCGATCCTGTTTCGGTCCGGGGGTTTTTTTCATACTCTTCAGCTTGTTCTATTTTGTCAGTTCACGGATGTACCGGTCAACTTTAGCACTTCTTTCCTGGAATTCTTTCAATTTTTCCCTCTCCTTCTGAATCACCGCCTCCGGGGCATTTCCGAGAAACCCTTTATTCTGAAGTTTCTTTTCTGTGCCTTTCAGCAGTTTCAGCAGGCTCTCCTTCTCCTTCGCCAGTTTCGCCTGCTCCTTGTCCACATCGATCAATTCACTCACGTATACGAAGGCTTCAAAACCTTTTCCCGCAGCCGGAACGGCACCCCGGGTATCCGGTTTTGCTTCGAGCAGCTGTAATTCCTCGGCCCCTATGAGATTGAACAGCAGATTGCGGCTCTTCTGAATATATCCGGCAGAACTGAACTCTTCATCCATAACAACAGCCGCCCGGATCTTCTTCTCCGGCGGTATGGTGAATTCGCTTCGAATCGTCCGTATCGAGCGGATGATATCCTGCAGAGCATTAAAATCTCTCTCTGCATCGACATCCTTTCTCGACGCCTCGACACAGGGATACGGAGCTGTTATGAGATGGGTATGACGAATTTCCTCCGGTAATTTCTGATATATTTCCTCCGTCACAAAGGGCAGAAAGGGATGGAGAAGACGTAGGGACTCCTCCAGAAGATACATCAGGAGACTGATTGCCCTGTCCTTGACGGCCTCATCATCACTGTACAGATCGAGCTTGCTTGCTTCGATATACCAGTCGCAGAAGTCGTTCCAGAAAAACTCATATACCCCCTGAGAAGCGTCATTAAAGCGATACGATTCGACGGCCTTTTCCACCCTATCCACGGTTTCGTTCAATCGATGGTAAATCCATCGGTCGATTTCCTTCAGTTCAATGGCATCTCTCTTCCGCAAGGTCCTTCCTTCCAGATTCATCAGGAGAAAACGCGCTGCGTTCCAGATTTTGTTGGCAAACTTCGAACCGAAACGAAAATCCTCCTCCGCGAGCAGAATATCCTGCCCCTGAGCAGCCAGAAATGCCAGGGTGAATTTGAGGGAGTCGGCCCCGTACTGGTCTACAATATCGAGAGGATCCATCCCGTTTCCCAGGGATTTTGACATCTTGCGGCCCTGTTTGTCACGGACCAGGGATGTAATGACAATGTCCCGGAAAGGAACCTGATCGAGGAATTCAACGCTCGACATGATCATCCGGGCTACCCAGAAGAATATGATATCATAGGCGGTTACCAGGGTAGTTGTGGGAAAGTATTTTTCCATATCCTCCGTTTTCTCGGGCCATCCGAGGGTGGAAAAGGGCCACAGCCAGGAGGAAAACCAAGTATCGAGAACATCCGGATCCTGCCGAAGGGAAGTACTACCGCATTTTGGACAGCTTTCGATATCGGTACGGGAAACCGTCATCTCTCCGCATTCGTCGCAGTACCATACAGGAATCCGGTGCCCCCACCAGAGCTGTCGGCTGATGCACCAGTCACGGATATTGTTGAGCCAGTTGGCATAGGTGTTTTCATATTTTTTCGGAAAGAACTTTACTTCTCCGTTTTTCCATGCTTTCAGAGCTTTGTCCGCCAGGGACCTCATGCGCACAAACCATTGTTCTGACATATAGGGCTCGATGACGGTATTGCAGCGATAGCAGTGTCCAACCTGATGGGGATGATCCTCTTCCTTGATGAACAATCCTGCAGCTTTGATATCCTCGACAACCGCCCCTCTCGCTTCTTCGACCTTCATTCCCCGATACTTTTCCGGAACATTATCGTTCAGCGTGCCGTCCGGATTCAGAATGTTTATTTTCGGCAGGTTGTGGCGTTCGGCAATAGCATAGTCGTTCGGATCATGCCCCGGAGTGACCTTTACCGCTCCGGTACCGAATTCCCTGTCCACATATCCGTCGGCGACGATCGGGATGAGACGGTCTGTCAGAGGCAGCTTCACCTCTCTGCCCACGAGGGCAGTGTACCGTTCATCCTCGGGATGTACGGCTACACAGGTATCACCGAGCATTGTCTCCGGTCTCGTCGTCGCAATTTCGATCTTTCCGCTTCCGTCAGCCAGGGGATAATAATAATGCCACAATTTACCCGGCAGCTCCTTGTGCTCCACTTCATCATCCGAGAGAGCCGTACCGCAGGTTGCACACCAGTTCACCAGGTAGTTGCCCCGGTATACCAGATCACGTTCGAAAAGGGATACGAAGACCTCCCTTACCGCGTGGCTGAGTCCTTCATCCAGGGTGAACCTTTCTCTGGACCAATCGCAGGATGACCCGATTTTCTTCAACTGCTTGATAATGATGGACTGATGTTCCTCTTTCACCTTCCAGGTTTCATCGAGGAACTTTTCCCTCCCGATCTCCAGCCTTGACGTTCCTCTCTGCCGCAGTTTCCTCTCGACCACATGCTGGGTTGCTATCCCCGCGTGATCGGTACCGGGAACCCATAAAGTAGGCCGGCCGTGCATGCGAAAGAACCGGATGAGAATATCCTGAAGACTGTTGTTCAGTCCATGCCCCATATGAAGAACACCGGTCACGTTGGGCGGAGGTATGACAATTACAAACGGCTCACCCTCCCCGTCAACAGGGGCAAACAGGTCATGCTGCATCCAATAATCATAGATGCGATCTTCAAAATCCTTCGGATTGTACGTCTTGGCCAGATGAACCGCTTTCATCACTTCACTCCTTCCTGCTCTTCTATCTCTATGGATTTGGATAGTACCAAATTCAACCGAGCTGAGCAATATATAGCCACTTTTTTCACCTCCGGCCATGGACGAAAGTTCTTGTTATGATATATTTAAGCTCATGGTTACTTCCCTCGAACGATATCTTGTATCGGTATTTATCGGTGCTCTCCTCCTTGTAACGGCTCCCTTACTCCTTTCCGCCCAGGAACCGCCGTCAGCCGGGTCCAGCGCCGATCCGGTTTCCATCCGCACCTTATTTCTACCGGAAAATCAGAAGGAGTTTGCAGGAAGCGAACTTTTCATCCCCCTTTCCCCGGATTCTTCCATTCCTCCCCCAAAATATGCGGAAGACATCAGGAAATCCCTTGATATAGATGAAGAAAGTACCGTATTGGTAATCGGGAGAGCTGCGGGGTTTATGGCCGCCTATCTTTCACAGTATGCTGAAACCGTGATTGTATCTGAGCTCGATCCCGGACAATTGAATACGAATGAAAGGGTCTGGAACGATCTTGGTTTGAGGAACATCGAATCAGCTTCATACACCGATTATATCAGGCAGACGGACTTCGATGGTTTTGATGCTGTGATGGTCCATGGGATTGTTCGTGAGATCCCCCCGTCACTGTTCAACTCCCTTAAAAACGGTGGAATACTTCTCACTCCTCTTTCGAATTTCAAGGAAGTTCAAATGACTCTGAAATTTATAAAGACACCCGACGGTCTGAAGGTCAGCGGTGAAGATCTCAGTTTCTTCCCGAACCGCCCCTTCCAGTTGCGGGACGAGTAGCTGATCAACCCGGGCGGTATTTTCCCTTGCGGGCCCGGGCGATTTTTTCCATCTTGCGGTAGTACTTGGCCTGTTTTTCAATTTCGTCAATATCATTTACATGAATACGGTTATTTACACTCTTGAGCCTTGAGTTTTCAAACATTTTTCGGACAGCCAGATTCCCTTCTGATTTCGGGAGACCTACCATGTTTATCAACTCCTGAGGACCAAAATCAAAAGTGTATGAATTATTTGTGATCGGTACGCGCTGTTTTTCCAGCTGAATGAGCAGGGCATCATACATCCGACCCACGGCATCGGAGATCTGCGTATTTGCCAGCTGTTTATAGATGAACCATATCCGTTCGGACAGCAGCTGGGTTAGCCGTGTAATAATCTGAGGCTGGGCGGATACCATTCGGCTGAAATTCGCCTTGTTTACCGCCAGCAGCACTGCATCTTCATGGGAAATTGCCGAAGCGCTGCGGGGTTTATCTTCCAGAAGGGCCATCTCTCCGAAGATATCTCCCTGTTTGAGGAGGGCAAGGAGCACTTCATTATCGTTCACTATCTTCGTTATCTTCACGCTTCCCGATTGAATTATGTAGAGTTCCTTCCCCGGCTGGCTTTCCGAAAATACCATGGTATCCTTCGGATAGGTACGGGTAAACTCATCATTACTGCCGTCCAGGTAGACGGCTTTTGAATAGGGCTTGATCTTGGCCATCCGCTCCTTGGCCAGTTTGAGGTTCACTCCGGTGGGACATTGCTTTATATACTGATGGTATGCATAGTACGCCTGATTGTACTGACTCTGTCGGGCATAGTACTCGGCAACTTCGAAGAGGTGTGTTGTATCCTTTTCAGCATTGCTTTTTAAGGTGATCCGTGTGAGCGCATCATCAAGATAGCGCATCTTTCTGCTGAATTGCTGAATTATCTTCATTGCCACGGGTGTATTGTTTTTGATCAGTAAACCGTACTGTTCCCGGCGTACCGCAATCATGGTGATATCAGTAAGAGCTCTCGCAGTCTCGATGTGGCTGTGGGATGACATGGTTGAGACAACGCCGAAAAAATCCCCGGGGCCTAGAATATTGCCCCCCTCTTCCTCGACAATCTCAACTTCCTTGCTGATCTGGACTTTTCCCTCTCTGATAATGAAGAAACAATCAGCCTGCTGTTTCCCTTCAACAATGATGTATGCGCCTTTTTTGAATGTTACCAGTGACAATTGTAATGGATTATTCATATACCATCCGATTATAAAGCTCTTTATTAGAAGTATATGTGTGCCTAGTAACCTTTGTCAATGCAAAAAGCCCCGGGCCTTTCTACCACCAGTCTACTATTTTTATATCCGGCCATCTTGATTGATATCCCTCAAGATCAGCGGGATATTCCTCATAGCTTGTTAAAAGTGCGTACGAATCCTCCAGAACCACAGTCTTTGAGAGGGGATTTACCTTGGGAATCTCTACTACCTGCCTTGTAAAACAAATATGCTGGTTCTCAAGATTGCCGAAATAGAAGGAAACCGGGTCTTCGACCTGAATATCATATATTCCCGCTCCGTCACCGAGAGCCGGATCCACCGGCATCCAGCCGAACTCAGGTATATAGAACTCCGCCCATATGTGTTTCTGAGTCAGTTTGTCACCGTGTACGATATAGCCTGATACCGGCCGCGCGGGTACTCCCGCACTTCTAGCCATACTGGTAAACAGAAGACCGTAGTCACGGGCCCCTGCCCTCCTCTCCTCCAAAGTCTCAGACAAGTCATCATATGTGATGGAAGGGTCATACTCCAGTCTTTTTATGAGATAATCATATATCAGCTTGGCCTTCCAATAGGGATTACCGGTTCGACCTATTACTGCCCTCGTTATCGATTGGATGTTTTCATTGTCCGAAGGAATAAAAAGTTCAGGCGACGTGTAGCGCTCATAAAGTTTCCCTTCTGTATCGTAGGCATTGCGAACAGCTGACGGATTCACATCCGTGTGAATGGAATACCTGTCAAACCAGTAGGTGTGACTCAGGCTGTACTCCAGCCAATCCTTGGGAGGTTTGATGGTATATCGCATAATTCCGTGGAAATCCCCCCATAAAGGTTCAATATCATGAAGGATTTCCATATTCCTCTGGGCATATCCGTCATACACCTTGGGGACCCAGATTTCAACTCCATGCTCTCCCTCTGAAGGCCCGACATTTGATACGAATACTTCCTGCTGTATCTGATACCCCTTCTTCTGTTCAAATCTTTTTGTACCCACGGGATTCAGTACTTCAAAATATACGGAATTGCTTTTTCCTCTGTCCGTCCGTACGCTTATGCTGCCTGAAACAGCGCCATCGGGTACTGACACCACTATTTCCTGGTCACTCCACAGATTATAATCGAAATCAATCTCGCTGCAGGTGACCTCCCCCTGTACGGCTTCTGCATCGGTTTTAGAAGCGGCTGTATTGTCCACCGCGAGGAAACGGAACGAAACCGTCCCGGAACCTCTCCGCCGGCCGAAGTTCATTCCGCCGATTACTATTTCCTCGCCCACCACCGCTTTCTCGGGATTCACGGATTCGATGTAGGGATAGCCCGGCTTCACAGGTCCGGAAAGGATCACCGGTATTTGCGATTTATTCGCAAAAAGGACTCCGTTGCTCCTGCCCCTGTCAGTATACACGTAGACCCGTCCGGAACTGACGCCGTTCGGCACTTTTATCCTGATCTCCTTACTGGTCCAGTCCATATAATGGGAGGCGGTGAGTCTGATATTTCCGATGATCACATCTCCATTCTGTCTTCCCTCTCCAAAGCCGTATCCCCGTATCGTAATGATTTCATCCGGATTGGCAGATCCAGGGCTGAGTTCTTCGATGTGCGGTTTTTTGGTGGTATAAAGTGAGCTGGATACGGCGACTGCAATAAGCAGTACGAATACTGCAGCAACGATGAGAATGTGTAATGTTCTTCTTGTGATCATCCGAGAGGTTCCACCTGTATTTCAAGTTCAATTGTATAGATGCTTTCGTTCTCAGAATCCATAAGCATTCCGGTCGGGAAAAATATTACACTTTCCCCGGCCTGAATTGGAAGACTTTTAACGGTACTATAGTACTTTTTCTCTTCATTCGGTCTTTCCTGTACCCAGACCTCCCCCTTTGCAATAAGAAATAGGGATTGGTCCTCATTCAGGAATGGAATAAGGAGGGCCACCACCTTCAGATTATCCCCTTCCAGGGTGATGGATACGGATTTCCCCGAGACCGTCACTTCACTGGTTTTTGTCGTCCAGACACTCTCCTGATTTGTCCCGAGAATTCTGGCATGGATCTCAACTTCCAGGGCCTGCTTTTTCAGGTTTTCAAGAGTCTTACCGAGCTCCGGTTCCAAGTGATCATCATCCTGGGCGAAGAGAGGGAGCGCTGCCATGGTGAAAAGTAAAACCAGGAAAACGGAGAAGCAGTGTTTCACTTGGTATTGGCCTTTTTGTAATCCGCTGCTTTCATAAGCTGCGGTTCTCCGATCACTTCAAAGTGGGAGGAACCCGGTAATTCAATCTTAACCTCGATAGCAGCTCCCTGCTCACTGAGAAACTGGAGCAGCTTTTCCAGTTCCGGCAGAGATTCATCACCGGAGAAGGCGACCTCTTCTATCCCTGCTTGTGTCTGCTGGCTAATTATAGCTGGGGCATCGTCGGGAATAAACCAAGCGGGAGAAAAAACCAGGGCGGCAGTGAGAATACAAACCGCACATACCGCGGCTGCGGCAAGGGGTACGGGAACCGTGATTTTTCTCCTCCAGAAAGAGATGGTACTGCTCCTCCTCCTTACACTGCTCTGCACTCGACGCCAGACAAGCATCTCTGCTTCGCTGAACTCCGGATGCATCGACTTTTCAGACTTCTCCAGGATTGAACCGAGCATCAGGTACTGGTCAACTACGCCTCTGCACCGATCGCACGAGGCGATATGTGCTTTTATTTCTCTCAACGCGGATGGATCCAGCTCACCATCCGAATATGCGGATAAGACATCATCATCATAACACATGAGCTTCCTCCTCTTTCAGAAGAGTCTCCAGGGCATTTCTGGCCCGATGGACCCGTACTTTCACATTGGTCTCTGTAATATGCAGGATCGAACCGATTTCCCTGTAGGAAAGATTTCCGTATTCCTTCAGGATTATAACCGAACGAAGCTTCGGCGGCAATTTTGCCAAGGCTTCCTGTACCAGTTTTTCCGTTTCACCTCTTATTACAACTTCCTCCCCGCTTCGGGGCCGCTGCCTGGACTCATGGGTGTATTTTTCCAGCGCATTTCTCTCACGCTTCCGACGCTTGTAATAGTTAAAGGACAGATTTTTCGTCACCCGTATGAGCCAGTATTTCGCCTGATCCTCACTGGGAAAGGGTAGTGACCGGTTGTAGAAACGGATAAAAGCCTCCTGACAAATATCTTCCGCAACCTCAATATCCAGGGTGATGTGGTATGCGACTCTCACGATTATTGGAAACGTCTGACCGTATACCGTTTGAAATGCTTCCGGGTCATTACTGAAAATCTTCATATAGTAAACAACATACAGTATATTTCGTTACAATTTTCTGGACCATTTGGTCCCTTCCGGCGTGTCTTTAAGGACAATGCCCTTTTCAAGAAGCTGATCTCGTATCTCATCGGCCAGGGCAAAATCTCTGTTTTTCCTGGCCGCTTCCCGTTCCCGGATTGAAGCTTCGGTCTCCTCATCAATATCCATCTCCGGC
>Ga0272441_10008986_pt1 | contig 15592 bp, 12 predicted proteins | sample SSMProp6N_FD_193582 | JGI IMG/M metagenome (GOLD analysis project Ga0272441, IMG submission 193582) | Marine sediment archaeal communities from Little Sippewissett salt marsh, Falmouth, MA, United States - SSM-Prop-6N | ecosystem: Environmental > Aquatic > Marine > Wetlands > Sediment ... | reverse complement strand
CATGGGTTACGGTTACGGGCGTTGGGGTTGGGGAATGGGTGCCGGCATGGGATCGTCCACGACCAGTTTTTCAGAAGACGACTATCTTGAGGGAACTTTTGTAGTCAGCATGCATGATGCCTCAACAAAGGATCTCGCCTGGCAGGGGGTTATTAGTTCGGTAGTCAAAGAAAAGCCGGAAAAACGGGAGAAGTCCATCCCAAAGAAAATGAAAAAGCTTTTTAAGTCCTACCCCATAAAGCCTATGAAGTAGGCGCTGTTTTCGGCATGATCCAAAATTGGATAGCTCAGCATGGTTTGCGGATTCCAGACCTGCCCCCATGGGATTTGCTATCCTTCACGTCAACTTTTGATAAAGCTCTTGGCGCTGGATGGATAAGGTCTCGAATAGGATCACCATGCAATAGGCTCCCTGCCCTCCCGGATCAGGAGTTCATTCGTTCTGCTGAAGTGCTTGTTTCCAAACCATAGACCGCGGTTTGCGCTCAGGGGAGAAGGGTGCCCTGAGGTTAAGATATGGTGTTTGGTGGCATCAATAAGCGGGACTTTCTTTTTGGCGTAACCGCCCCATAGCAGGAAAACCAACCCCTTTTGCTCATTTGAAAGATTCTGAATGACTGCATTGGTAAAGGTTTCCCATCCCTGGTTGCGGTGGCTGCCGGCTTCCCGGGCACGTACGGTCAGGACGGCATTGAGCAGCAATACCCCTTGCGCTGCCCATCTCCTGAGGTCGCCACTTTTGGGATACGGGGTTCCGATGTCCTGCTGAATCTCCTTGAAGATATTGGTGAGGGAAGGAGGGTGCATTACGCCCTCGTGGACCGAAAAACAAAGTCCGTTCGCCTGGTTCGACCCATGATAGGGGTCCTGCCCCAGGATGACTACCTTGACTCGCGCCAGAGGACATTCGCTAAAGGCAGAAAAGATCTCATTGCCCCTGGGATAACATATGTGCTGTTGGTATTCGGCCCGTACAAAGCCAGCCAATCTTTCAAAGTAAGGTTTTTGGAATTCTTGCTGTAGCAGGGGTTTCCAGCTCGGATCGATCCGTACATCCATAAGGTCGGTATATTGAATCGAATCAGTTGGATTCAGGGTAGAGATGGTTTTTAAGTGCCTTGAAAAACACTCGCTCCTTTTTGCTGAAGCGCTCCCCTCCTATCCCAAAGAAATCCCCTTCCTTTGAGGCGAGGGCCACTTTTTCGGCAATCAGCAGCAACCAATCCTTGTATTCCCGTACCGTTTGGGGAGATTCATGGGACACTAAAGCCTCAATGACTTCTGACAATACCCTGAACATATGTTCCTTCAGCCCGTCGTAATCATCCACCCCCTGATCATCCAGGCAGTCCAGGATCTCATCGTGCTGGTGCGCTATCTCAAGGAGGTGTTCATGATCGTTATCCACCTCTTTGATGATCGAACGGATAACCTGATTCCCGGGATATGATCTTCTGCCCTCCACAAAACTCTCCACCATGGCGTGCCGTTTACTGGCATTTCCCGCCAGTCCGCTTTTGCATGCCCCTTCCATCCCCATCGAAATCAGATACGGGAGCCGGCGAATCTTTGTTTTTAACGATTCCGGGTATTGTTGCATAGGATGGAATTCTTACTAATACCCATTAAAGATACGAAAAAGCGCTTGGTCTTAAAAGGGCTTGATGAAAGAAGTGGCCCTGAAAACCAGGGGGTTTTTCTTTTGCCCTTTTGTACCTTTGCATGGATAAATCCAGATGAAAAAAGTTTCTGACAAAACCCTTGAAGACCTCGAGTTTGATGAAGTACGCAAGCTGGTGGAAGCGCGATGCGTCACGGGGCCTGGGAGGTTGCTGGCCAGGGGAATCCATCCTTTTCAGCAGGAGGAAGCCCTGTTGGATTCCCTTGCGCGTACACAGGAGTATTGCACTTCTTTTGAAAATGAAAACCGCTTGCCCAACCACGGGTTTGATTCCATCGATACAGAAGTCCACCTGCTTGGCATAGAAAATAGCTTGTTGGCCGTGGAGGCTTTTCGAAAATTCTCACATTTATGTGGGCTGATCGGGATTCACCAACGTTTCCTGAAAAAGTTTGAAGAATATTATCCGCATTTGCTCCAATGGGTTACCCAGGCGAAGTACCAGAGCTTCATTCCGGAGGCAATTGACGCCATCATCGATCGACATGGTGAGATTCGCGATTCCGCCTCTTCTGAGTTGGCCGGGATCCGGAAGCAAATCCGTTTTTTACAGGGAAAGATCAACCAAAGCTTTAATACAGCCCTGGCCAGATACGTGCAGGCGGATTATCTAGATGAAATCCGGGAATCCCTGCTGGATAACAGGCGTGTGCTGGCGGTCAAGGCCATGTATCGCAGAAAAGTCAAGGGCAGTGTACTGGGCACCTCAAAGACGGGGAGTATCGCCTTTATTGAACCCGATGCGGTGATGCAGCTGTCCAGGGAACTCCAAATGCTCCGTTTGGAGGAAAAGGAGGAACTCGAACGCATTTTGAGAAAGCTGGGAACGGACCTCCGTCCCTTCATCCCTGATTTGAAGGAGTATCAGGAGGTTATGGCGGAGATTGACCTGACCGCTGCCAAGGCGTCTTTTGCCCGTGAAATCGATGGTTGCCTGCCTGAGATCAATCGAGAACAGCACATCTTTCTGAGAGAGGCCTATCATCCGCTACTGCTGCTGACCAATCGGAAAAGGGGAGAAAAAACATTTCCGCAGACCCTGGAACTGGATCCTGAGAACCGGATCGTGGTTATATCCGGACCCAATGCCGGCGGGAAGAGTATTACCCTAAAAACCATCGGACTGCTGCAACTCATGCTGCAGAGCGGGCTGTTGATACCCGTCCATGAGGGAAGCTCCTGTTGTCTTTTTGGCCAGGTGCTAACGGATATAGGAGATCACCAGTCTATTGAAAATCATTTGAGCACCTACTCCTATCGCCTTAAGAACATGAACCGGTTCCTGCGGAAATGCGACAAGGAAACGCTGTTGCTGATCGATGAATTCGGTACCGGAAGCGACCCTGAACTGGGCGGCGCCCTCGCAGAATCCTTTTTGGAAACGTTTTATGACCGCGGAGCCTTTGGGGTCATCACAACGCACTATGCCAATCTGAAGGCCCTGGCTGATGAATTGCCATATGCTTCCAATGCCAATATGCTTTTTAACAGCAAGACCCTGGAGCCGACCTTCCAACTGGAAATGGGCCAGCCGGGGAGTTCGTTCACCTTCGAGGTGGCCGAGAAAAACGGCATTCCCTACAGCCTGATCAACAGGGCCAAGAAAAAAGTGAGCCGGGGGAAGGTCCGTTTTGATGCTAGCATTGCCAAGCTTCAGAAGGAGCGCTCAAAAATGGCGCGAACGGGGGATCGATTGCAGGAAGAAGAATCAAAGGCCAGGGAAGAGGCCAGGCGCTCTGAAATCCTCAATGAGAAGCTACAGGCCAAGCTCAGCAGCTATCAGGAACTCTATGATTACAACCAACGAATGATCCGCCTGGGGACAAAAGTGGATAAGGCGGCAGAAACCTATTTTGTGTCCAAGAAGAAACGTCCTCTGGTTTCGGAACTATTGCAAATAGTGGAAACTGAGAACAGCAAGCGGCAAAAGAAAACGGCCAGCGTTCAAAAAGCTGAGCGGAAGAAGAAGGAAGAAGCTGCCAAAGCTGCTGAAAAAGAGGTACAGAAGATCCGCAAAAAGAAAAAAGTATCCAAAGCGCGTCAAGCTGAAAAAGAGAAAAACAAACCAAGGCCAGTCTTAAAAGTCGGAGACCGTGTCAGGCTCGAAGATAGCAGATCGGTCGGCAGCATCGATAGGATCGAAAAAAAGAAGGCGATCGTGAACTACGGGATGTTTACCACTGAAGTGAGCCTTGATCAACTCGTGCTGGTGGAAGCTGGCAGAAAATAGGACCCAATGGGTTTATGGCAGTTCCGGCAATGTGCTGCTTTGGGTCCCCCCCTTCCCTCCCCCCACAGCCAATTTACCTTTTTCCCCTGCATCGTCCCTGCATCTTCATTACAATCCAATCCCGTCGTATCTTTGCATCATGGAAATACCAAAGGGAAAAAAGGTGATCCTTTTTGACGGGGTTTGCAACCTCTGCAATGGGGCTGTGAACTGGATCATCCGGCGGGACCGCAAGGATATGTTTCGATTTGCACCCCTCCAGGGCGAGGTGGGTAAGGCCCTTACCGCGGCCAGGCATATCGACACGGAGCAGGTAGATTCCATAATCCTCATCGACCCAGGAATGGCTTACTACATCAAATCCGATGCTGCTCTTGAAATTGCGAGGGATCTTAAGGGATATGGATTTATCCCTGTGGTTTTTGGATGGATCCCCCTAAAGGTGCGGGATGCGATTTACGATTTGGTTGCCCGTAACCGGTATCGGGTCTTTGGAAAGCAGGAGGCGTGCATGATCCCGACCCCAGAGCTTCGCAAAAAGTTCCTGGAAACCTCCTGAGGACTTACTTCAGGTTGTTCAGGATAAAATCAAGGGTAGAATTCGTATTGTTTTTTTTGGAAAAAGAAAGGCATGGATGCAAACCATCAGCTGCCAATCCAATACGTTGCAAATAGGCGATATGCTTTTCGTAGTCCATGGAAACCTTACCTGTCAGCAAACGGTCCATGGGCTGTTCTTTCAGATAGCGTTTGTAGATCTTGCTAAGCCCGCTCAGATAGAGGCGATCCTTGGTGAAACCACCGCCCCGATGGGCCCTTAAGGTAATGCCAAAGGCCTCCTCCCTGTTCAACTTATACTGGTTATGGATCAGGTCAAAGGTAGCTGCAAATCCATAACCTTTACTTAAGCTGTCTGATGCTAAAACCCTGTATGATAATTCTTTGAGCCTTTTCAAAGTGAGAGCACCACCCATGTATTCGCTAAGCACCGCCAGCCCTTCCTGGGTTTCTACATTCTGCGGCAATCCATTGGAGAAGATCTTTAGAGGCTGCGCCAGTCCGTTATAGGTCGTGACCAGATGTATCCCTATCTCATGATGCGCCAGGGTCAGCAATTGGTTATCACTAAAGCGTGCGTTGCGTTTGATCAGCAAGGTTTGATTGCTGTTGCTGACCATTGCATCTGCAGAGATATGTGTGGAAAAACGAACTTTTAACGGAAAGGCATAGTCTTTTGCAAAGGATTCAAAATAGTCCTTTGCATCTTCCGGGCTATGCCGCTTTTCCATGCTTGCAAAGGCCGGCTCATCATCGAAATGCAGGATAAAGCGGGCGTTTTCAACGTCTCGCTCCCTTGGGGTCCCATAGACCCTTAGTGAGTTGTAATAGAATTTATTTTTGCTTCCTATGGTTTCTATGCACTGAACCATATTGGCATAGAAGTAAATAACTTCCTTGTAAAGCTCTCGAATTACCTCATCTTCAATCCGGTCAATCCGATGCGACAAAATAAGCCGGTTCAGTTTATAGGCATCAAATTTTACTTTTGGATATTTGAATTGGGGCTCCTTTGTATACTTGGATGCAAAAAAGCGGTGCTTTTCCTTTTCGGCATTAAGCGGATTGATATAACTGAGCAGCTCGATCCGCTTTACCAGCCTGTCGAGATGTGCGTCAATTTCAAATACGTTCCGGTATTTTGCCCTGAGCTCCGGTCTGATTGCTGCATCGATCATTTGGATTCCTGAAATTCGGTAAGCTGCAAAGGTATCAATTCTTTCAATTGGCGGGAAGCTGAAGCCACGACCTCAGGATAGATCACACCACTTAATTCATCGCAATACACCTTTGCAATTTCAGTGGCCAGGACCAGGGTATTGTCAAAGTTCTGGGTTATGTATTTCAGAAAATACCCCTTTCCGAAGAATACATCGTTGATACGGGAAGTGGCCGGGATATTATGTGGCAAATGTATATCCGCAAGACGCGCTCTCCAGGATTCCGCCAAATGTCCATACCGCTGGTTGTCAATATTGGTGGTTCCCAAATTCCATGTTGGTACTTCCCGTTCCCAGCGCTTCCAGTTATAGCTATGCATGTCGATGACCAGTGCACGGCCATATTTCGATTCGATTTTAGAAACCAGCGCATCGACTACCTCATAGAAAGCACGGTGTTTCGATTCGCTATGGGTCTTTTCAGCTTCTGGAAGCTTCTTTTTCCAGAGCGGTTTGCCCCAGGCGTCATCGAAAACGCACTGGTCCGGAGGGCGATTCAAATCGTATTCAAAACGACTGTCACAACCAGCGATAACGATGGGGTGTGAGGCTACCATCTGCAAGGTACAGGGATCTTCCTCATACCAACGTTCATATTGGGAGTGGGTGCAGTATTCCCAAAGGGATTTCCTGAACTGGTGCCCGTCGTGCACGGCCCCGCATATATAGGGCGCATAATATTCGATCTTGATCCTGAAAGAGTAGTCCGTGGCCACGCCTTCAAAGGGCTTTTCAGCTTGGATCATCGCGACCATTTCATCGGGGCGCATCCTATGCATCTTCCACTTCTTTACGCAACCTGGAGCGGCGGTCAAACGCCTTTAACTGTTCCACTACCTGGCTTTCCACAAAATCGATGACCTTGGACTGGATCTTGGTCTTGTACACCTTGTTCATGTAGGTGATCCCGCCCGGGGACATCACATTGACCTCCACCAGCTTGCCCCCGATCACATCGATTCCCACAAAATACAGCCCATCCTTGACCAGTTTGGGGCCTATTTGCTTACAGAGCGCTTTTTCCTCCCTGGTGAGGCTGTGCCTGGCAACGGATCCGCCGGCGGACACATTGGATCGATGGTCTTCTTCCCCCGGAATGCGCCTCATGGCGCCAATGGGCTCCCCGTTCAGCAAGAGAATACGGATATCCCCCTTTTCCGCTCCTTGGATGTACTCCTGAAGGATTACATAATTCGAATCCCCATCCTTTGTGGTGATATAGAAATCCAGGAGGGAATTGATATTGGACATGGCTGATTTCTCTATCAGTATGACCCCTGACCCCCCAAAACCATTAAGGGGTTTCAGGATCATTTTATCCGACTTGCTTTCCTTGATCTGACGGATGAGATATTTTTTATTCTTTGAGACATGGGTGACCGGGATGATGTTGTTGTGACTATCCCCAAAAGCTGCGGTATACAGCTTGTTGTTTGCCTCCCTGAGCCCCTGAAGTGAATTGACGATAAACACATCGTCCTTCACGGAATCCAGGAAATTCAGCATCAGCGGGTCCAAAGGTGGATTGGCCCTCATAAACAGTACATCAAAACCGGCCAGGGGAAGCATTTCCTCCCGGAGTTTGGAATTCTTGTAAAAGGTCTTCAGGCTTGAAGACACCTTTTCAGGTCGGTTGATCACTGTACAGAATGCAGACGTTACGCTGTTTCGAATGGTCAGGTTTGCAGGAGTACAAAGGGCAACTCCGTGTCCACGACGGACGCATTCATGAATAAGCGCCAGACTGGTATCGTTGGCGGGGTCTATTTCATCCCACGGATACATCAAAAAACAAATATTCATTTATCCTTTTTTTGGATTACTTCTTCCAAATGGTCATCCCAGTTTTTCACATGCGGTTTTCCGAGCTTTCCAACGGATTTGGCGACCATCATTGATACGGTAGCATCTCCGGTCACGTTCACAACGGTCCGGAGCATATCCAATGGCCTGTCAACAGCAAAGATCAGCGCCAGCCCAATAGCGAGTTTATCCGACGGGAATCCAATGGATTCCAAAACGATTACCAGCATCACCATGCCAGCCCCCGGGACGGCAGCTGATCCTATAGAAGCCAATAATGCCGTAAGGATTATGGTGAGCTGTCCGCCAAGGGTTAGCTCGAATCCAAGCGCCTGAGAGATAAAAACAGCAGCCACGCCCTGATAAAGGCTTGTGCCATCCATGTTGATGGTAGCCCCCACCGGCAAAACAAAACTGGAGACCTCCTTGTCTACCCCTATATGCTCTTCCACCCGTTCCATGGTCACCGGCAGGGTGGCTGCACTGGAACTGGTGGAAAATGCCAGCAATTGAGCCGGGCTGATACGGCTTAGAAAGGTAAATGGATTGTAATTGGCAAACACCGAGACTACTATACAGTAAAAAACAATCATCAACATCAGCCCCAGGACTACCACACCGCTGTACTTCAACAGGGCGAGCAGCAAGTCCGGGTCCCCGGAGGACACCACCACGTTGGCGAGGAGGGCAAATACGGCCACAGGTGCTGTAAGCATGATCAGATCCACCATTTTGAGGACCACATCATTCAGGGCATCAAAAAACTCTTTCAGGGGACGGGAAGCCTTCTCACCTATCAACAACATCGAAATTCCCAGGAAAATGGTAAAGAAAATAACCTGCAGCATCAACCCGTTATCGCTTACGGCCCTGAACGCATTGTCGGGTACCATATCCACTAGGAATTGAAGCGGACCGCTTTCTTTCTGTTTGCTGGCTTCCTCAATCTTTGAGGTTACCCCCGCATCGGAGGCATAGGTTTGGGTAAGCTGTGCGATGGTATCGTCTGAGATTCCATCTCCTGGTTTCAAGAGGTTAACAAGTACCAGGCCAATGGAAATGGCAACTATCGTAGTGACGATATAAATCGAGATCGTGCGCACCCCGATATTCTTGAATTTGCTGATATCCTTTAAATCCGATATCCCCTTCACCAGGGATGCCAGGATCAGCGGGATGGCGATCAGCTTGAGCAGTTTTACGAAAATGGTGCCAAAAGGATTGATCCAATCCTGCACAAACCCGGCGCCCCAATCCGGATAGGTCATGACGAACCCAAAAAGGATTCCGAGCAACATTCCGATCAGGATCTGCCAATGGAGTTCAATTTTCCTCATAAATGGAAAAAGATTTTAAGGGGGAAGATACTATTTTAGGTGGAACCCCCCTAATGGGGTCCTTACAATTTAGAGACTCTAGACAGGAGGTAGAAATCCGCCAAAACAAGTGCCGTCATCGCCTCTACGATGGGAACGGCCCTCGGTACTACACAGGGGTCATGCCTGCCCTTTCCCTGTAGGGTTACAGATTCCCCTTCCCGGTCGATGGTTTCATAGCCCTGAAGCAGCGTGGCTACCGGTTTGAATGCTACCCGAAAATATATATCCATCCCGTTGCTTATCCCTCCCTGAATACCTCCGCTGTAGTTCGTTTTGGTGCTTCCATCTGCATTGAAGGCATCGTTGTGCTCGCTACCCTTCATATGCACGCCCTGGAATCCGCTTCCGTATTCAAAGCCCTTGACGGCGTTGATAGAGAGCATTGCCTGGCCAAGCCGGGCGTGTAGCTTATCGAATACGGGCTCCCCCAATCCAATGGGAACATTCTGGACCAGGCAGCTGACCACCCCTCCAATGGTGTCCCCTTCCTTGCGGACTTTTTTGATCAAATGCTCCATCTCCATAGCAGTTTCAGGGTCCGGACAACGGGTAGGGCTGGATTCGGTTTGTGTAAGATCTAGCTCATTTACCGATTTGTTGAGCGCCAGATCCCCTACCTGTGAAACATAGGCCTGTATACGTACCTCGCCCAGCAGCTGTTTGGCCACAGCCCCTGCGACCACACGGCATACCGTCTCGCGCGCAGAACTTCGCCCCCCACCACGGTAATCCCGGAAACCGTACTTGTGATCATACACATAGTCGGCATGGGAAGGCCTGTAGGAATCCTTGATATGCGAATAATCCCGTGATTTCTGATTCGTATTCGGGATCAGGAATCCAATGGGCGTCCCTGTGGTTTTGCCTTCAAAAATGCCGGAATAAAACTCCACCTGATCTGCTTCCTTTCGCTGGGTTACGATGGCAGACTGCCCGGGCCTTCTCCGATCCAGGTCTTTTTGGATGGCATCCAGGTCGAGCTGCAACCCGGCGGGGCATCCTTCAATGATGCCGCCAAGGCCTTTACCATGGGACTCTCCGTAAGTAGTCAGCTTGAATAAGGTGCCAAAGGAATTTCCGGCCATGTTCTCTTGTTATGGGTCTGATATTTCCGTTGTCAAAGGTAGCCCATACGTACATGTCGGCCAAGCCTGCTGCCTAATATTGGCTTAACATTCAGAGCAGGCCCTTAAAGTTCAATTAACAATTAAGTATCCAAACCTTGATCCAAAGGTGTAAGTCCATTATACCCATCGTTCTAATTTTGCTGGAAATCCCCGCTGAATTGAAGAAACGCCGAATCGAAATAGCAGTAATATCCGATGTGCACCTGGGTACCAGCCGTTGCCATGCGGAGGAATTGCTGGCCTATCTAAGTAGTATCCGCCCCAAGAAATTGATCTTAAATGGTGATATTATCGATGGATGGGAGTTTGACAAGCATTTCTTCCCTCCTGCCCACTTCAGGGTGATCAAAAAAGTGTTCAGTATGGCTGCCAACGGAACGGAGGTCTATTATATCTGTGGCAACCACGATGAGATGCTCCGCAAGTTCAACAACCATTCCATGGGTCATTTTCATATCCGAAACAAACTATCGCTTAATCTCGATGGCAAAAAGGCCTGGATCTTTCACGGGGATGTCTTTGATCTTTCATTGCAAAATACAAAGTGGATCGCACGGCTCGGCAGCAGGGGTTACAGCATACTACTGAAGCTGAACAGGGTTGTAAACCGCTGGATCAGCAAGAATGGGAAGCCGAAAATATCCCTTGCCAGCCAGATTGCCCAAAGCCCAAAGGCCAAGCAGTATATTTCCCATTTTAAGAAAACGGTCACAGATCTTGCGATCCGCAATTCGTTCGATTTTGTGGTTTGCGGCCACATCCACCAACCCGGGAAAGAGTGGTTCGAGACTGATGCAGGTAGTTGTGTTTACCTGAATTCCGGAGACTGGGTTGAAAACCTCACGGCCCTGGAATACCATTTTAAAAGGTGGAAGATCTATCGGTACAATGAAGACAAGCTCTCACCTTTCTTTGCCGACGAAGACCTGAAAGAAATGGATATTAATGATTTGATATCCAATATCGTGGATCCCACTCCCGAAGACGGCGTTCCCAAAAAGGAAAAGGAAAAACCCTCAGGTCAATAAGGCCTCCTTCAGAATACTAACGGGGTGCGCAGCAATCCTCCCTGTGCCATCCTTGATCTGGTGTCGGCAACTGGTGCCGCCTGCGGCCAGGATAACGCCGGGGTCACTTTTAAGGATGGAGGGGAAAAGCTTGAGGCTGCCGACCTTCATGCTCAAGGCATAATGCTCCTTCTCATACCCGAACGACCCTGCCATTCCACAGCATCCAGCGGGGATCAGGGTTGCCCTGTATCCCAGGGGAATGCTCAGGACATCAAAGGTGGTCTTCTGGTCGGAAAGTGCCTTCTGATGGCAATGTACATGGATTTTAACCTCTTTGTGCTCCCTGGTAAACTGGTCCGGACCGATACGTCCAGCCTGCTTTTCCGCTGCCAGGAATTCCTCCGCCAGGAAGCAGTTCGCTCCAATGGCCTCGGCATCTTCCTCAGGTAGTCCCATGCGTTTATATTCGTCCCTGAAGGTCAGCAAGGCCGATGGCTCCAGTCCAACCACCGGGATCCCTGTCTTGGCGAAATCCAGCAAGGCTGGAGCATTCTTATGAGCAAGTGCCCGGGCCTGATTCAGAAAGCCTTTTGAGATAAAAGCGCGTCCGCTTTCAGCCATGTAAAGCCTGACATCGTATCCCAGCCCTTCCAGCAATTCGATGGCGTCCAGGCCCAGATGTGTGTCCAGGTATCTGGTGAATTCATCAATGTACAGCACCACCTGGCCCACATACTTCTTTCCAGGTATTTTGACGCTGTCCAGATGTTTTTGAAAATCAACCCGCCTCACGGACGGGAGCGAACGGGCCGGGGCCACCCCAAGGAGTTTTTTGATCAGGGAGGAGGTCCATCTATTATGCATCAGGAAGTTAGCGGCCGGAGCCAGCTGGCTTTGCAATCTGTTTATACTGGTATTATAGGCGAACAAGCGGTTGCGCCATGAATATCCGTTGGATTCCTGGTATTGATAGGAGAATTCAGCCTTGAGGGTGGCCACATCAACATTGCTCGGGCACTCTCTCGCACATGCCTTGCAGCTCAGGCACAAATCGAAAACCTCCTTGAGTTCTTCAGCGTTAAATGGATTATCCCCGTGGGGGTTGGTTAGGACCTCTCGCAGTGCGTTCGCCCTTGCACGGGTGGTATCTTTTTCAGCTTTTGTGCCCTGATAGCTGGGGCACATTGCCCCGGGCATTTTATGGGATTTTCTGCAGTCTCCACTACCGTTGCATTTTTCGGCAGCCCTGAGGATGCCCTGGCTGTCTGAAAAATCAAGAAGGGTGGCAACTGTCGGTTCGGTACGGTCTGGTTCGTATCGAAGGGCCTTGTCCATAGGATAGGCATCCACGATCTTCCCGGGATTGAAAATGCCCTTGGGGTCAAAATAGGATTTAATGCGCCTGAGGAGCTCATAGTTCTTTTCGCCTATCATCAAAGGGATGAATTCGGCCCGAACGATCCCATCCCCATGCTCCCCGCTGAAGGAACCGCCGTATTTTTTGGTAAGCTTTGCCACCTCTGTGGTTATCTGGCGAAAAAGAGAAATATCCCCTGATTTTTTGAGGTTAAGGATTGGCCGCAGATGCAATTCTCCGGCTCCGGCATGCGCATAGTAAACAGCTTTTTGGTCATGGCGTTTCATGATTTCCGAAAACTCACCAATAAAGTCCTTCAGGTCCGGCAGGGCTACGGCGGTATCTTCTATACAGGCTACAGCCTTTTTATCGCCGATCAGGTTTCCCAGCAGGCCCAATCCGGCCTTTCTTAGGGTTACGGCCTTTCCAATATCGGATCCTTTCAGCACTGGGGCGGCGTAGGCCCGGCCGCTCGTATTTAGGGTCTTTTGGACGCCAGCTATTGCCTTTTCCAACCCCTCAGGTGTTTCACTCCGCACCTCAAGCATCAAAAGCGCCTCCGGGTCCCCTTCCACAAAAAAGCGGTTTTCCTTTTGCTCCAGGTTGTCCTTGGTACAATCCAGGATAGTGCGATCCATCATTTCGCACATATACAGCGGATGCTCCATCACCGGCACAACATCCGAAAGGCTTTCTTCCAGGGTGCGGTAATGGGGCACAATCATAGCTGTTGCCCCCGGGGGCAGCTTATCCAGTTGCAGGGTAATCTCCGTGGTCAGCCCCAAAGTACCTTCACTGCCACAGAGGAGCTTGGCCAGGTTCAGCGGCTCGCCCCCACCCTCAAACGCGGTGGATTCCAGTAAGGCATCCACGGCATATCCGGTGTTTCGCCTATGTATTTCCGGTCTGGGGAAATGCTCTGATATATCTGATTTTATTGTACTGCTTGATAGTTCTTTAACTATATTATAGTAAATCGAAGCTTCAAAACTTTTATTTGCTTTTATAGATTCGATTTCAGGCAATTCCACAGGACCGAACTCCGCAATGGAGCCGTCAGAAAGCACAACCCTTAGGGAAAGGACTTTGTCTCGAGTAACCCCATAGCGGATGGAGGTGGTCCCACTTGAATTGTTCCCGACCATGCCTCCAATCATACATCGGTTGGAAGTGGAGGTGTTCGGCCCGAAAAACAGCCCGTGGGGGGCCAGTACCTGATTCAGCTCATCGCGTATAACCCCAGGCTGTACCCGGACCCGCTGCCTGGCCACATCCAATTCGAGGATTTCGGTGAAATGGCGGGAAAGGTCAATTACGATCCCCTCCCCCACACACTGACCAGCCAGGGATGTACCCGCAGTGCGTGGAATCAGTCCTATCTGGTGGGTATCCGCAAAAGCGACGAGCTCCCTGAGGTCAGCTTCATTCCTGGGGTAGGCTACCGCCAGGGGCAACATCCGGTATACAGAGGCATCAGTGGCGTAAAGCTTCTTGTGCAGACCATCCCAGTGCAGCTCGCCCATAAGGCGTTCTGAGAGTTCTGAAAGCGATTTGTTTTGGATCAAGGCACAATTTTAAGTGGTAAAATTAAGTTTTTATAGACTGAAGGCCATCGTGCCAGCGCTAATTATCTGCATTAAACCCTAAAGATTCATGAGACCTACCTATTTATTCCTTTTGCTTTTTTTTATATCTGCTAGTGCCGTAAATGCACAGGAAATCGCTAACCACGCCCTTGGATTGAGGCTGGGCGACAGTGATGGATTCGGGGCCGAAATCTCCTATCAGAAATCCCTGGGAAGATACAGCCGGCTTGAAGCCAACCTGGGCTGGCGGGATTCCCGGGATTTTAACGCTTTCAAAATTACCGGCCTCTACCAGTGGGTTCACCAACTGGAAGGCAACTTCAACTGGTATTACGGGGTTGGCGGAGGCCTTGGGAGTGTTGATTTCGACGAAGATTTTGATACAGATGCCAATGGTGGCCTATTTGTCCTGATCGCGGGTGATATTGGGGTGGAGTACAATTTTGACATCCCCCTGCTTCTGTCCCTTGACCTCAGACCGGAGCTTGGCCTTGTCGGTTACGATGGATTTTCCAATAATTTTGATTTTGACCTCGCCCTGGGTATCCGTTACCAGTTTTAGGGCACCTTGACATACCTGAACCACTTGCATAAGCTTTTGTTAAGGGTTTTTATATGTGGAACCCCATGCCTACCTTTGGGCCCGAATCGTGAATTTCCATTAATGAAACAAGTAGTTGCCCTGGTTTTTCTGGCAGTTTTGGCCTTCTCGTGCAAGGAACCTTCTGCCGGAGGATATCTGATTACCGGTGTTATTGCCGGTGACCTTGCAGATACCACCAAAGTGTATTTAAGAAAGAGTGATGCCGACCTGCAGCCTGCGGGATCGGACAGTACAGTGCTTTCCAAGGGAGAATTCAGTTTTAGGGGTGCTCTTGAAGAACCCCAGTTGCATTATATTTTCATAGAAGGGGCCCGCGGAGGCATCCCGCTGATTTTGGAAGACGGAGAGGTGAAAATCACCGCCCACAAGGACAGCCTGAATGCCGCAGTAGTGAGTGGAACGCCTCAGAATGAAGCCTACGCTGAATTTCTTGAAGGCTCCAGGGTATTAGCGAAAAGGCGTAACTCCATCAATGCGGAAATGCGATCTGCCATGATGACCCAGGATTCTGCAAACATGAATGCCCTCAGGGATGAGTTTTTTGAATTGCAGGAAGAAGGTCTCGCATTTGAGAAAACCTTTGTAGAATCACATCCTGATGCCGTAATCTCGTCCCTGGTGATCAATCGGATGATGCAGATGCAGAGCCTGCCGATCCCGGAGATAACAGCGCTTTATGAGGGTCTCTCTGAAGACATGAAGCAAACCGGGATAGGCCAGAGCATTGCAGGAAAACTGGAATCGGCCAAAAGGACCTCCATCGGATCACGGGCGCCAGACTTCAGTGCCCCGACTCCTGAGGGGCAACCGCTTTCTCTAAATGAGGTGCTCGGAAAGGTTACCCTGGTGGACTTTTGGGCGGCCTGGTGCCGGCCCTGCAGGGCTGAAAACCCCAACGTGGTTAGGGTCTATCAAAAATATAAGGACAAGGGACTCAGTATCCTGGGAGTCTCCCTGGATCGAAATGCAGATGCCTGGAAAAAAGCGATTGAGAACGATGGCCTTGACTGGCATCATGTCTCGAACGTCCGGTACTT
>Ga0272441_10008984_pt1 | contig 15600 bp, 12 predicted proteins | sample SSMProp6N_FD_193582 | JGI IMG/M metagenome (GOLD analysis project Ga0272441, IMG submission 193582) | Marine sediment archaeal communities from Little Sippewissett salt marsh, Falmouth, MA, United States - SSM-Prop-6N | ecosystem: Environmental > Aquatic > Marine > Wetlands > Sediment ... | reverse complement strand
AATGGTTTTCGCTGATATTCTTTAATTATAAACGACCTGCCAAGCTCAATAGACTCATTAAGAATTGGTAAAAACTTATTATGAATTTTAAACAGGCTTTGTATATAAAATCCTTTTTTTCCGTATTGCTCAATTATCTCTTTTCCTTTACCTATTCTGTATGCACCTACTATTTTTTTCTTATTCTCATCCCAAATAAATAGCTGGTCAAAATAAAGATCGAATTCATCAATATCAATTTTCCTGTTTGTTCCTTCGCCAATTTCCCTAAAAGTTATTTCGCGTAAACGTCCTATTTCATTAACAACATTTGGCATTTCGACCGAAGGCGCACAAAACACGCAATATTCTCTGTTTTTAAACAGTAAATACTTATTTGTTAAATTATCAATTTCGGATTGAATTTCCTGCTGTGGTATTGGATCAATAATTTTTTCAACCTTTGCTGACCTTTTAATACTTGGTGAAAAAAATTTTTTAACTTCAATAGCAGTTCCTAATGAGTATGTTTTGGCTCTAAGGTATCTGCCATATCTCGAAATATCAGTAAAATTATCTTGTTCTTTTAATGTTATCGGATTCCCAATTCTTATTTTAATTACTTTATTCTTTTTATTGAATAATTCAGAAGGTAAACGAACTGTTCGAAGTAGTGGATGAATTAAACCTAAAATATGATATAATCTGGAATTTGTTCCCTGGAAATAAATAGGGATAATAGGTAATTTTGCTTTCTTAATAAATTTTATGATTGAATATTGCCATTCCTGGTCTGTTATTCCATTTCTTTCATGCGTAAAAGAAGATACGCTACCAGCAGGAAATATTCCCAGGGCATTTCCTTCATTTAAATGATGAAATGCTTCTTTCAAACCTCTTAAACCTGAATTAGGATCCAGGTTATTATCAAAAGGATTAATGTTTAAAACATTATCTTTTAATGGTTCAATTTTTTTGAGTAAAAAATTGGGTAATATTTTAAAATCAGGCCTTTTCTTTGATAGCATTTTTATTAGTAACATGCCATCAATACCTCCGTAGGGATGATTTGAAACTGCTATGAATGAACTGGTTTTAGGAATACGATTTAATTCCTCATTACTTACCTCAAATTTTATTTCCAACTCACTAAATAACTCATCAACAAATTCAATGGCTCCTTTATGGCTTATTTTAGAATACAATTTATTAAAACGTCTAAGCCTTGAAATAACCATGAAAAACTTTGCTGCGCCTTCCCCACCAGACTTTCCCAAATTTGCAGCTTTTACCAGGTCATTATGATCAACAAGCTTCATTTTCTCCAGTAACAATCATTTTTTTTCGAAATATAATATATATAGAACAAATAAATGTACAGAAAATAAGAAAAATGATATATTTTAATAATAGAAATCTAATACACAGAGATTTAAATATTTTTATTCATAAAAAACATTCCAATTATGGCAAATAATCCAAATAATACAATAATTGTACCTGCAATTTTATTTATCCACCATAAACTACGAAGCCTGAACCTGTCTCTAAATTTATTAACTATTGTACTCAATATAAACCACCATAATGTAGCACCAGAGTATACACCAATTATGAAAGAAATGGTTGACATAAAATTAATTTTTTCAACCACAAGTCCTAAGCCTGCAAATACAGCAACAAATAAAAAAAGTGCCAGTGGATTAGAAATAGTGAGGAAGGCAACTGAAATAAAATCTCCAAACAATGTATTCCTTTGTTTCTTCTGTTTACGTGCTTGTTTTACAATATTTGCAGAAAATATTTTTATTCCAAGAAAAAATAATAATGCAACACCAGCTATTTCAAAAAACAATTGTTTTTCTTCAATAAAAGTAATTACCATAGTAAGTCCCAGCCCGGCAATTGTTGCATATATGGTATCAGCAAAAGCAGCCCCTAAACCTGAAACAAATCCCGATAATCTTCCTTTACTTAAGGTTCGCTGAACGCATAAAACGCCAATAGGCCCTAAAGGTGCCGATGCAGAAAAACCAATTATAATGCCTTTATAAAACAAACTTAACTCCATAAAAAAATATAGTTCAACTGGTGAAATTTACTCATAAAAAGAAGATACAAAGAAAACTAAAAAATGATATTATTAAAATTATAAAAAATATTAATGGTATCATTAAAATGCTTCGTAATCCTTTCATTATTTAATTAAAACTTACCTCGTGTATTATTTATTTTAACAAAAATTTATACACCCAGTTAAAATTATTTAATTTATAATGTATAAAAATATATAATAGATTAACGATGAATATTTTATTAAATTTATTTATAAAATCTTATTTTTATAAAATTTTATATATCAGACAGTTAATTAATATTAACTATTTTTTTTAATAATATCATCTAAACTGTGCAACCCATAAATTAATGTGTTGTCATTATTAATGAAAATGTTTTAAAAATTGGCGGTAGTTTATCAAGACATACACAAGGATATAATTGAGCTAAGCAAGAATGGCGACAGCAAATCTCAATACCAGCTGTACCAGCTATATTCAAAAGCTATGTTTAATATATGCTACCGTATGATGAGCAGCAGGGAAGAAGCAGAAGATATGCTGCAGGAAGCATTTAGTGAAGCGTTCTTAAAATTAGACTCATTCAGATATGAATCAAGCTTTGGAGCATGGTTAAAAAGAATTGTAATAAATAAATGTATTAACGAAATTAAAAGAAGAAAAGCAGAAGTTCTTTATTATGATGATTTAAAGCAACTAGATAAAGATGATACAGATGATGATTTTGTTAATTACGAAGACATTAAGTTTGATGTACAAAAAGTTCACAAAGCAATTGAACAATTACCAGAAGGATACAGAATAGTTTTCTCACTTTATCTGCTTGAGGGATATGATCATACTGAGATAGCTCAAATACTGGGTATTTCGGAATCAACATCGAAATCGCAGTATATGCGTGCTAAAAATAAAATAAAAGATTTACTTAAATCTATGTAGCTATGATGGATAAATTAGAAAAGTTTATAATCGAAAACAGGGATGATTTCAACATTTACGAGCCAAGTGAGGCTGTGTGGAATAAAATTCAGAAATCAACCAAAACCCAGAAAGTTAAAAAACTGAACTGGAAAACAGTATTGTGGAGAGCAGCGGTGGTAGTAATAATATTTGCTTCGGCATTTATGCTTTCAGAGTGGCTCCATCTTGAAGAAGGTGCTATAGGCAAAAAAAGAAGGGAGAGAAAAATAGAACAAATACCTCAACTTGCCGAAGCTGAGGCATATTATACTTCAATGGTGAATGACAAACTACAGGAAATAAACATCTATTTTGCTGATAATCCAGAAATTAAAAATGAAATTCAAAAAGATTTATCCGAACTTGACAATATGTATGAAGATTTAAAAAAAGATTTATATGATAATATAGCTACACAAGAAATAGTAGAAGCAATGATTCAGAATTACAGATTGAAACTTGAAATATTAGAAGATATTCTAAGCGAGCTTACTGAACAAGAAAAAACTCTAGAAAATGAAAAAATTGAATATGAATTATAAAAAACTTTTACCGGCCTGTGCTTTAGTTTTTGCGGGGGTTGTTTTGCAAGCACAGGAATATTCAGATAATATTAAGTTATCTAAATCATTTAAAGTTAATACCTCTTCAACTATCGAGGTATATAACAAATACGGTAAGTTACATATAGTTACATGGGAACATGACTCAGTAAAATTTGATGTACATGCACTCATCCAGTCATCGAGCGAAAGTAAGGTAAACAAGTTAAAAAATAACATTTCCTTCGATTTTACAGGAACAGAATACTATATTACTGCTAAATCGGTATTTAGCAACAAATACACCGGTTTCTTCAGAGACCTGGCCGATTTTGCTGAAGGATTAATCTCTTCTGATAACCAGGTTGAAATTGATTATAAAATATATATTCCCGAATATATTAACCTTAAGCTAAATAATAAATTTGGTGATATTTATATCGAAAATATTGTAGGTGATATTAATATATCATTATCGAATGGGGATTTAAAAGCTAATAATTTTGAAGGAAATACCATTATAAAACTTACTATGGGCGATGCTGATATTAAATTGGTTAAAAATGGAAAAATATATACCAATTATTCGGAAATAAACATTGACAAATGCGACCAGCTAAATATTGACAGTAAACTTTCGAAAATTAATATTGATGTAGCGCGTATTGTAAAAATTTCGTCTAAAAAAGATAAAGTATATATAAATGCCCTGGATCAAATTTATGGGGAATCGTATTTTACTGATATTTGGGTTTATAATCTGGCTAATAAAATGAGCTATAAAGCTAATTATGGAAATATAAATATGGAATATATTAAAAAAGATTTTTCTTTTATAGATATTAATGCAGAATACTCCGATATAAATATGTTTTTTGAAGAAGAAGCAACCTTTGATGTTGATATCACCGATAAAGGTACATTTATTCAGTATCCTGTTGATGTAGCCAATGTAAAACGCAAAATGATAACCGATGATGAAGAAAGGTACAACACATTTGGCGTAATAGGTAACGGCACTTCCGAATCGAAGATTAAAATAGATGCTGTAAAAGGAAATGTTCATATTTATTATAAATAAATTGTAATTTAATTATTCGAATATGCAACCTGAAAAATATTTAACTGTCTATCAAAATAAAATAATAAAAAAGGGAAAAATGAAAACAAGAGTAATAAATGGAATAGTAATGATAGCAATAGCAGTATCTCTTTTTTCGTGCAGGGGATACTTGTGGAATTGCATTGATGGAAATGGATATAAAACTGTTGAATACAGATATCTTGAAGACTTTGATGAAGTAACTGTAACCGGAGATTATGATGTTTATATTAATCAGGCTAATGATTATGAAATATTAATTGAAGCTGATGAAAATTTATTACCATATGTTGTTACTGATGTAAGCGGAGATAAATTAAAAATAAAAAATTACGAAAACAGGTGTCTTGATCCAACAGGCTCAATCGATATTTACATAACTATGCCAGAAATTAATAAATTAAAATTAACCGGATCGGGTCTTATTGTTTGCGATAGTTTAGATGCTAACGACCTGGAAGTTGAATTAATTGGCTCGGGTGATATTGAACTGGGTTATGGCAGTAGTTATATTTTTATTCGTGATGAATTAAAAATAGAAAATGCAGGCTCCGGAAATATTTTTATCGACCTTGAAGCTGATGTTGTTGAGGTTGACTTAATAGGTTCGGGTGATATTGTTTTAGAAGGCAATGCTGATGAATCGGATTTATATATTGCCGGTTCAGGCGATATCGAAAGTGAAGATCTTGTTGTTGATGAGTGTGAAGCTAAAATTATTGGATCAGGAGACATGTTTGTATATGTAAACAGGGTTTTGGATGTTAAAATTGCAGGCTCTGGCGATTTATACTATTATGGAAATCCTGGAAGAATATATCAAGATATCACAGGATCAGGAGATGTAATAAACAGAGGAAAATAATTAATCACCAGAACTATGAAAAAACTATTACTTATACTTATCACGCTTATTATATCATGTAATATATATACTCAGGAATATTACCAATCAATAGGTTTCAGGGGAAGCATTACTTCAGGTATAACCTATAAAAAATTCCTGAATGAGATGAAAGCTATGGAAGCTATCATGAGTTTTCGAAAAAACGGTATTCAACTTACAGCATTGCGCCAATACCACGAACTTACCCTTTATAAACATTCAGACAATTTTTATTTTATTCATGGGTATGGTGGCCATATTGGTTTTATTTATGATCATAAAGACGAGTTTTTATTTTTTAAAAAAATTTTAAAAGAAGAAGGTAGAGGTTTTGCTCCTGTTGTTGGGCTCGATGCATATTTAGGTATTGAATACAGGATGGATGAATTTCCTTTTACTATTGGATTTGACTATAAACCATTTATTGAGTTTTCGTTATTACCCTTTAAGATGAATTTGTGGGATTTTTCATTTTCTATTAAGTACACATTTTAATTAAAACAAAAAACAAAAAATTATGAAACATATTTACTTACTATTAGCAGTTGCTCTGTTGGGGATGTCAAGCTATGCCCAGGAAGAGACAGATTTCTTTAATGAAGATACTGATGAGCTAAGAACTTTATTCGGAACTGAAGCACATGGGGGCTTTGGAGCTTTTAATATTGCTTATTCTGAAATAAACGGCCAGGATGCTTTAACCATAGGAGGCCGGGGTGGTTGGATAATTGGCCATTCACTTTCATTAGGATTTGGAGGTTGTGGTTATTTCAACAACTTTGCCTTTGATGAAAATGATATTAAGTACAATTTGGCCGGAGGACATGGAGGAATGTACTTAGAGCCAATAATTCTTCCAAAATTTCCTATTCACTTATCTATTCCTTTATTTGTTGGAGCCGGAGGAATATCATATGTGGAATATGATAATAGCAACAGGCCTTTCGATGAGGAAGGTGAATCGGTAGATTCAGATCCTTATTTTATTGCCGAACCGGGAGTTGAAGTGGAATTTAATATGCTCAGGCATTTTCGATTATGCTTAGGAGTTTATTATACCTACACTACCGAAATTCGTATTGATGAATTAGAGGATAAATCTCCTCTCGAAGGTTTAAAATATGGATTAACATTTAAATTCGGTAAATTTTAATAAGTTTTTGTTAAAGGTTTTTAAAGGGATAAACTATTCCTTTAAAAACCTGTTATGTATAATGTAACTTTTTGTTCTTCTAATTGTCGTACCTATAATTTGTATTTGTAATACAGTTGCTAATTATTTTAATTTTTATAAAAACTTAAAGTTAATTGTAAATTATAATGAGGTTTATTAAATATTTTATTTTATTATTATTTTTATCAACACTGCAAATTGAAAATAATTTTGCAGACGGAACCGAAGCGCCTGCTGAAAAAGGTAAATTTACAATTAGTGGTTATATAAAAGACGAAACAGGAGAAACGCTAATTGGCGCTACGGTTTATATTAAAAACCTGAAAACAGGTACAGTGTCAAACTTATATGGTTATTATGCAATAAACCTTACACCAGGTGATTATGAATTAATATATTCATACCTGGGTTATGAGGAAAAATCAAAAATTCTTAAACTGGATAAAAACCATAAAATAAATATTACATTAAATCCAACCACTGAAAAAATTGAATCGGTTGAAATTACTGCAAAAAGGAAAAATGAAAATGTTGCCCGTATTGAAATGAGTAATGTTAAACTACAAATGAAAGCAGTGAAAAAACTGCCCGCATTTTTAGGAGAGGTTGACGTAATTAAATCAATTCAAATGTTACCGGGAGTGCAAACTGCTGGTGAGGGAACTTCAGGATTTTATGTTAGGGGAGGAAGTGTTGACCAAAATCTTATTTTACTTGACGGTGCGCCTGTTTATAATCCATCGCACGCCGGAGGCATCTTCTCTGTTTTTAATGGCGATGCTATTAAAAATGTAGAATTATTCAAGGGTGGAATTTCAGCAGAATATGGTGGCAGGCTTTCATCGGTGCTTGATGTAAGGATGAAGGAAGGAAATACATCAAAGTTTAAAACCTATGGAGGCATAGGTACAATATCAAGCAGGCTTACACTGGAAGGGCCTATTGTAAAAAATAAAAGTTCATTCATTATTTCCGGAAGAAGAACTTATGCTGATATGTTTCTTATCTTCTCAAAAAATAAAGGATTAAAAAATAGTAAACTATATTTCTACGATTTAAATGCTAAAGCCAACTATAAAATAAATAATAATAATAGAATATTTCTTTCAAGCTATTTTGGCAGGGATGTATTTAATTTTGATGATCTTTTTCAGAATGACTTTGGAAACACAACAACAACATTACGATGGAATCACTTATTCAGCGCTAACTTTTTTACAAACATTACATTAATAGGATCGAATTTTGATTACGGTTTTGGATTTCCAAATGGTTCAACAGCATTTGAATGGAATGCTTACATTAAAAACTATGGTATAAAAAATGATAACACAATTTTTATTACCCCTGATAATACATTAAAATTTGGTGTGCATAGTATGTATATGGATTTTAGTCCGGGAGAAGCAAAAAAAATAGACGGAAGTATTTTCGATATTCCAGGATTACCTAATAGTTATGCTTTTGAACACGCTGCTTATGTGCAAAATAAATTAAATATAAATCAAAATATTACTATTCAATATGGTATTAGAAGTTCATTATTTCAAAATATCGGGGAGGGTGTTATTTATAATTTCACAAAAGAATATCAGTATGATGGAAGCTATTTAATGATTCCATATGATTCAACTGTATATAAAAAGGGCGAAATAATTATGACTCACCCATTAACATTTGAGCCAAGACTTGGAGTAAGATTTTTTATTAACAACCAAAATTCTATAAAAGCAAGTTATAACAGGATGTATCAATATATCCATTTGGCATCGAATACTTCAGCGGTTACACCTTTCGATCTTTGGTTTCCAAGCAATCCAAACATTAAACCTCAAAAAGCCGATCAGGTTGCTGTTGGTTATTTCAGAAATATATTAAATAATAATGTTGAATTATCACTTGAAAGCTATTATAAAAAAATATATAATGCTATTGATTTTCGCGATCATGCCGAATTATTCCTTAATAAATATTTTGATGGTGAACTTAGAGTAGGTGAAGCATATTCATATGGTATAGAATTTTTAGCTAAAAAGGAATCGGGTAGATTTACAGGTTGGGCATCCTATACTTTATCAGAAACAAAACGAGCCATTCCTGATATAAATAATGATGAAGCATATTATGCTCCATATGATAAAACACATGATATTTCACTAATTCTTTCATACGATATGTATGAATGGTTAAATGTATCATCAAACTGGTTGTACTCAACAGCTATGCCCATAACCGTTCCAACATCTGTTATGGAATATGGTAATGAGCATGTACCTTTATGGTCTGACAGAAACTCAGTTCGAGTACCTGGTACTAATTACCATCGATTAGATCTATCAGCAACATTTTATTTCAGGCAAAAAAAGAAATTTCAGCACAGTTTAAATGTATCGGTATATAACGTTTATGCGCGCAAAAACGCATATTCGGTTAATTTTCAGGAATCGGAAGACAATCCAAATGTAATGGAATCGAAAAAACTTTATTTATTTACAGTGCTTCCTTCATTAACTTATAATTTCAATTTTTAAAATGAGAAAAATATATTACCTATTCATAATCATCACATTTACAGTATTATCATCGTGTTACGAAAAAATAGAGGTTGATTTGCAGGACGATGAAGAGTATACACTTATTGTTGAAGGCGGTATAACTGATGAAGCAGATAAAGCGCACCAAATAACTTTAAAAACATCAAAAGCATATTATGATACTTCAGGTGCGCCGGTTATTTCCGGTGCTCATATAACTTTAACAGATGGGAAAAAAGAATATCTGTTATCTGAAAATGAACCCGGAGTATATGAAACAGATCCGGAAGAGTTTACTGGGAAACCAGGAAATACCTATATTTTAAATATTACCCTTCCAAATGGCGATAAATACAAAGCTACAGAATATATGGATGAAGTTGTGCATATTGATTCTGCAAACTGGATTTATGAATATTTCGATATAGCAGATGAGTATTTTTATAAAATTTTATATTACGGACCCGAACCAAAAGGTTTTGGTGATCATTATTATTGGAATTTATATATAAATAATAAATTATATAATGATACACTCAGAGAAACAACAATTGCTGATGATGCCCTTGTTGACGGTAATTATATATTCGATTTTGAAATTTACTGGTTAACCGAAAAAGATATTAAAGAAGACACTTCTGAAATAATTGTTGAAATAAGAAGCACATCCGAAAATTATTATGATTTTCATTATCAAACATTATATCAATCGGTATATAGAGGTGGAATGTTTGATCCACCGCCTGCAAATATAAGAACAACAAATGTAATTCCTGTTGGGCATGATAAATATGCATTTGGGTATTTTACTGCATCAGCAGTAAATTCATGTAGTTTTATGTTAATTAAAAACCAAAAACGGCAAAGAAAACCTTTTAACTATAGTAAGATAGCCGGATTGTAAAAAATTTTATTTTTTAAAATTCTTAACCCCCTCATCTAAAAATTCAATAAATCGTTCTGTATTTAATTCCATACCTATTGGCGATGTAAGATTTTTCCCATTATTATCCAATAAAACATAATATGGCTGTGAATTAATATTGTAATTACTAATTTGAAAATCGAGGTTCTTTTTACCTATTGTCTTTTTAACCTTACCATCATAAGATGAAGTTATCCATTCGTTTTTTGGTAATTTTGTTTTATCATCAACATACAGCGCAATTATAATATAATCTTGCTTTAGGTGTTTTAATACATCAGGATTCGACCAAACTTTATTTTCCATAAGCTTGCAATTAGCACATGAATGTCCTTTAAAATCGAGCAATACAGGTTTATTTTTTTCCTTAGCGCATTTCATGCCTTCTTCATAATCAAAATAACCTTTCAAGCCATGCGGTAAATAGAAAATGTCAGCGTATTTTGGTGTCCCGCATAATTCACTTTCACTATGTTGGGAAACTGCCCCACCCTGATTTAATCTTATCATTTGGGCTAAATCAAAGCTATTATTATTTTTTGGTGGAATTAACGCTGAAACACCATGTAAAGGTGCACCAAATAAACCTGGAAACAGGTATAATGCAAATGAAAATACTGAGATGGCAAGAATAAACCTTAACAGGTTAATATTTTTCACTTCCGTATCATGAGCAAATTTTATTCTTCCGAGAAAATATAATCCTAACATTATGTTTAAAACAATCCAAATTGCTAAAAAAACTTGTCTTGGTAAAATACCAATATGATAAGATTGGTCAATATTGCTTAAAAATTTCATACCAAAGGCAAGCAAAATAAAAGCAAAAACAACCTTTACAGAATTCATCCAACCTCCAGATTTCGGTAATTTTTTTAATGCTGATGGGATAATAGCAAATATTGTAAATGGCAATCCAAAGCCAAGTCCAAAGCCAAACATACCTATTACAGGTTTAATTACGGCACCTTGAATAGCCTCAATTATAATAGTTGCCACAAAAGGTCCAGTACACGAAAAAGATACTATAACAGTGGTTAATGCTATAAAAAAAGAACCAAGTAAACCTCCTTTATCAGCTTGCGCATCAACTTTATTTATCAAACTCCCAGGTAACACAATCTCGAATACACCAAAAAACGAAATTGCAAAAGTTATAAAAATAAGAAAGAAAATAAGATTTGGAATCCAGTGCGTACTTAATATTGTGGTAGTTTCTTTACCTAAAATACCGGCTGAAAACAAAACACCAAAAAGTGTATAAATAATAACAATAGACAATCCGAAAATTGCTGCAGCCAAAATTGATTTTGCCTTATTTTCAGTATTTCGTGAAAAAAATGATATAGTCATCGGAATCATAGGAAAAACACATGGTGTTAAAATTCCAGCCAACCCAATAACAAACGATAATAAAAAAAACAGCAGCATGGATTTATTCATAGTATCTGCCTTTACCTTATTATCAATAACTTCAACCTCTATATTATTCTCTTGTCCCAGGTTAACCAACGAAGTTTCAATTTCTGGTTTTTGCTCATTGGTTTGTTCACTAACTTGTTTTTTTGTTTGTGCTAATGGTTGTTCTTTACCAAATAAAAATTCAAATTCAACTTCTTTGGGTGGTAAACATCTACTATCATCACAACTCATAAATTCAACATAACCTGAAATTTTAGTATCTGTTGTATTTATTATTTTTACTTTTTGAATAAATATGGCTTTATTACTAAATAATTTCATTTCCATTCCGAAAGTCTGATCGAATTTTACTTCCGGTTTTACTTTTTCAATTGTTTTATCTATCAGTTTATAATTTTCTGATTCTTCAAAATGAATACTGGTGGGTATAGGGCCACCTTTTGGTAAATCCATTGCATACAAATGCCATGCATCTTCAATATTGGCTTTAAAAATTAATTCGTAAGTATTTTCACCAATTTCATTCTTATCAAAATCCCATGTAACAGGATTTAAAATTTGTGCATTAATAAATGATATATTAAATAGAATTGTAAATGTTAAAAAAATGAAATGTTTAGTCATAATATTAATTTTTCAATAAAATTATAAAAAGTACGCTTTTTAATGGACTTTGTTCAAATTTTAATTTCAATTTAACACTATTTAATTGGATTGTATATTAGGAGAGAAGAATAAATTATTAAAAAATTATTCAGTTGATAGTTCTTTTTCATTAGGGTTATAAAAATGATATTCAAGAAATCCTAATGATGATATACTTTTTATTTTTATCCGTGTTCTGTATTTTAATATCCAGCGAATACGTTTAGAAAGCATTCCTTTTTTAATAAATGCACCTACATAAGGATGTACATGTACAATTATTTTAGATAAGTTATCGCGTTTAATAAAAAAATCTATTTTGTTTTCCAATTCATCAGTAAAAATAACAGTTGGAGCAACTTCGCCACTACCTTTGCATGAAGGACATTTTTCAAGTACTTTTATATCCATTACAGGTCGCACTCGCTGCCTGGTAATTTGCATTAAACCAAACTTACTTAATGGTAAAATATTATGCTTGGTTCTGTCTGCTGCCATTACATCGCGCATTTTATCATATAACTTTTGCTTGTTTTCTTGCGAAATCATATCAATAAAATCAACTACAATTATACCTCCCATATCGCGAAGCCTTAACTGACGGGCAATTTCTTCTGCTGCAGCAAGATTTACCTCTAATGCATTTGTTTCCTGGTTATTACTCGATTTCGACCTGTTTCCGCTATTTACATCAATAACGTGCAAAGCTTCGGTATGCTCAATAATTAAATATGCACCCTGCTTAAACGATACTGTTTTACCAAATAAGCCCTTTATCTGCTTATCAATTTCATATTTTTCAAAAATTGAAGTTTTACCATGGTATAATTTTACAATTTTTTCTTTTTCGGGGGCTATTTTGCTCAGGTAATTTTTTGCTTCACGATATATTGTTTCATCATCAACATAAATTCTATTAAATGAAGGATTTAACATATCTCTCAAAATTGCAGCTGTTCTGTCAAGCTCACTGATTAATAATTGTGGAATCCTGTTAAATCTACCTCTTGAAAATGCCCTCTCCCATTTTCTTACCAGGTATTGCAACTCCGAATCAAACACTGCAACCCTTTTATTCTCAGCAACTGTGCGTACAATTACGCCGTAATTTTTTGGTTTTATGCTTTCAATTAGCCGTTTTAACCTGTTTCTTTCTTCTTGTGAGATTATTTTTGACGATACAGAAACTTTATTTGAATAAGGTATTAAAACCAAATGCCTTCCTGCAATGGATATTTCTGAGGTTAATCTTGGGCCTTTTGTTGAAATTGGTTCTTTAACTATTTGAACCAAAATTTTTTGTCCAGGTACCAACACTTCATTTATTACTCCATCTTTATCAATATCTTTATCTAACCTGAACCTTGATACCGAATATTGCCTTGATTTTTTATTAACTATATTTAATACATATCGATTTAATGAACGAAATTGTGGCCCTAAATCATGGTAATGCAAAAAGGCATCTCTTCCATAGCCAATATCTATAAAAGCAGCATTTAGTCCAGGCATTATTTTTTTTACCCTTCCTAAATATATGTCTCCTACAGAATACTTAACATCTCTTTTTTCGCTGTTAAGCTCAACCAGTTTCTTATTTTCAAGTAATGCAATAAGAATTTCTGAGGAGGACCCTTTTATGACTAATTCGTTATTCACGCCCCTTCAATAGATTTATATCTTGAAATAAACTTGCTAATAAACAAGATAAACCTAAAGAAATAAATGTTCTTTAGGTTTACCAATCAAAAAAAATTCAGATAGAAATAATTTTATTTCTTCTTCTTGTGGCGATTTTTTCGTAAACGTTTTTTTCGTTTATGTGTAGCCATTTTATGTCTTTTCCTCTTCTTCCCGCTAGGCATAGTAATAAATTTTTAAAATTCTTAAAACTATTTTTTAATATTATTCTTCACTTTATTTACAAAAGACTTAGCTGGCTTGAAGGCAGGAATAAAATGTTCTGGAATAATTATAGTAGTGTTTTTAGAAATATTTCTAGCTGTTTTTTTAGCTCTTTTCTTAACAATAAAACTACCAAATCCTCTTAAATAAACATTTTTTTCTTTTACAAGAGAATCTCTAATAGATTCCATGAATGCCTCAACTGTTTTTTGAACAGTTACTTTTTCAATTCCAGTGTTTTTTGAAATTTCGTTAACAATATCTGCTTTTGTCATTTTATAATATCTTTAATTATCAATTATTTATAAGTGCTTTTCGTAATATGAACTGCAAATATAAATGAATTATTTTTATTTCGAAATACAATTCAATTAATTTTGACAAATTTATTATTTTTTTTAATCTGGTAATGATAGACTTTCAGGCAATTATAATTAAATGGTATAAAAAATATAAACGGGATCTTCCATGGAGAAAGACAAAAGATCCTTATAAAATATGGGTTTCAGAAATTATATTACAACAAACAAGAGTAAATCAGGGATATAATTATTATTTAGAATTTATAAATAAATTTCCTGATATTAATGCTCTTGCTTATTCATCATTAGATAAATTATTAAAAGTTTGGCAGGGTTTAGGATATTATAGCAGAGCCAGAAATATGCATAAAACTGCCAAATTTATTACCGAGAATTTTAACGGAACATTTCCTCACAAATTTGAAGAACTTATTAAATTAAATGGTGTTGGAGAATACACTGCATCAGCCATTGCGTCGATATGTTATAATAAGCCGTATGCCGTAATTGACGGAAATGTATTCAGGGTTTTAGCCCGGATATTTGGTATTAAAGAATATATTGATACAACAAATGGGAAAAAGAAATTTAAAAAATTAGCCAATAAATTAATATCAAAAAATAATCCGTCATTATATAACCAGGCAATAATGGAATTTGGGGCTATTCAATGCATGCCAAAAAACCCGTTATGTACTAATTGTCCTTTTGTAAATAGTTGTTATGCTTACAATAATAATTCCATTAATTCTCTGCCAGCAAAGAATAAAAAAAAGAAAATAAAAAATCGTTATTTCTATTATCTTATAATAAATTATAATGGAAATACATACTTAAATAAACGAACTGAAAAAGATATATGGAATTCATTATATGAATTTCCATTAATTGAAATGAATGCTAAAGTTGATGATGAAAAAGTAATTCAATCAGAGCAGTTTATATCAATATTTGGCCATTCAAAAATATTGATACAGAAAAGAAAAACGACTTTTTATAAACATATATTAACTCACCAGCATATTTATGCAAAATATTTTTACATTGAGCTAAAAAATTCTTTTCATTATTTAAATTCTCATTATATTAAAACATCTTTCGAAAATATAAACAATTATCCCTTTCCTAAATTGGTTAATATAATTA
>Ga0272441_10008981_pt1 | contig 15604 bp, 18 predicted proteins | sample SSMProp6N_FD_193582 | JGI IMG/M metagenome (GOLD analysis project Ga0272441, IMG submission 193582) | Marine sediment archaeal communities from Little Sippewissett salt marsh, Falmouth, MA, United States - SSM-Prop-6N | ecosystem: Environmental > Aquatic > Marine > Wetlands > Sediment ... | reverse complement strand
ATATCCACCGCCTCGGCCACACGGATGCGACTACTACCCTGCGCTCTCCCCGGGTCATCTTGGCACCTCTCAGCCATTCAAGGGCGGCGTTGTAGTGCTGGAGGAAGAACTGGTTTTGGATTGTCTTTTCACGCATCACTCCCCGCCTTTCTTCTGTTTCTCTTTAAGCCACCACTCGAACCCCACACTCGACTTGTGGCGATTAGGCCAATATTCATCCCGAAAAACTTCAAGCGCAATGCTGTATTTGTCTTTTTGCTCCACCACCCCTGCCGCTTTCAGGGCTTTGGCGAGATGTTTTTTGAACAGGTTAATATCAACAGAGTAATCTCGTCTGTTTGGCATTTCTTCATTTGCAACCAATCGAAGCTCATTCAACACCCTGTCGGCCAAGGTCGGTTGCGGGTTCAAGAGTTCTTCGGCTTTTTCAGCGATAAATTCTGCATAAAGCCTCGACGTATAAGCTTGCGCAGCCTTGATTATTGCCGCTTTCTGTTTCTCTGTGAATCCATTATCCATCACTCCCCGCCTTTCAACTTACAAGTTTTTATTGTGAGTTCCCATTAATCCCAATCTGGGTCGTAATCATCAAGCTCTCCCCTAAGCGCCATCGCCGCCAGGTTGCAGCGCCGGCCTAATTTCTTAATCCGGTCCAGCGTCTTCTGTAATCGCGTGCGCCTGTCCACATACGGCTCAACTGCCCCAGCAAAAACGCTTGGCTTCATTGACATTTCAATGAGCCTATCATTGAAAGCCTTTTTGAGAATGTCATCCATCACATCACCTTCAACTCGCCGGTCTTCCGCGTCCACCGCAAATGACAGACCTGACCGTTGTGGATACCGCCCCACTCGCACACCATGCACGACCTCACCAGAGGCCACACCCTGCCGTGCAGCGCGTACACGCAAGAGTTTTTCCAGGCGGGGGTCGTGTTGAGGTCAGACGACAGCGGCCAGATGCTGACTATCTTCACGCCTCGGGCCGCCTGCTCGTCGCACTTCCGGATCCACCTCGTCAGGTTCCAGAAGGGCGGGTTCAGCCAACACCAAACACCGGTAGGCCAATCAATGCTTAGTGAGTCCTGCTCCTCGGTAATAAAATCGGGGCACAGGGCGTTTTCTACAGAGGCCGCGAGGTCATACTTGAATTTTATATTGAACAGCTCCTGTATCGAGAAGAAAAGTGTGAGCGGCGTTTTCGCGTTCTGGTTACCTTTTGCCATCATGCCCCCCCCTTTAAACACACGCTTCCGCGAACATGTCCACGTACCGTTCCTCCCGCATCAACCGCTTTCTGCAGTCGCTGCATTGCCTGGGATACCGATACACCTTCGGCATGAACGTGACGGGCACGGCCTTGCCGCATTCGCTGCATTCAATCTCGGCCGGCTGGGGCTCAGTGCAATGGTGCATAAGTGTGACGTTGTACCGCTCGTCTCTGGCGTGGTATACCAACCCGATATTCGCGCGCTTCACCTTCCTGCGCTTCAGGCTCAACTCCGCGCGAATCTCCATGCAGGCATCGCAATAAATTTGTGGCGGCCTCATATAGGCCTCTCGCCCGCATTCAGGGTTCGCGCATACGCAAAGCTTGCGCCGTCTTCCCCAGTACCCTGTCTTTCGTGTTGGCCTCGGCATGTTCATTTCTACTCCTCGATTTGGATTGGTAAGGATAGTTGCTTTGATTCGTAATTTCTCACAATCTTAGACCACAGCGACCAGTGCTGATGAGCCGTTGCGGCTTTGGACATGAAGTGCGCGGTTTCGAGCAGGTCCATCGCCAGAGACTTCATCGTGTTTACGGTGTCGTGGATGGCCACGGGGTCGCGTTCAATCCAGTACCCTGCCGGGCTGCTGGCCACGGGGTGCCAGTTCCTGCGGGCGTGCCGGATACAAGCCCGTATCTCTCTCTCTTTGAGGCCCAGGCGCGCCTCCAGAGCTTTCCTTGGGTACTTCTTGCCGGCGTGGCAGTATAGGAACGCTACCAGCTCTTTGTACTTCGGCAGCAGGGGGCCCTTCCGGAAGTCAGCGAGTTCCTGACGGATGTCGTGGCGACACATTAAACCTTCGTATTGTCTCATCATACCCCCATTTCCGCATATTGCCGTATCAAGTTTGGATTGGAATCCCACACCAACATCACCGCGTCTCTGGCGTGGGAACTCAGTTTTTTCTTTGCCGGCCACTTCGTTATCCTGCAGAACTTCTCGTGCTCCTGCTTGCTGCCCTTAGTCACCGTCTTCCCCCGCCACCGGACCGGGGTCATGCGGTACACGAGCCCCCTGTTCTCGCACCACCGGATAATCTCTTCAGCCTTGCGTTGGTTCTCGCCGACATTGTAGGCAATTCGCATCATCGCTGCGGTATTCGCGCCAGCCCTTTTGTAGATGTGCCTGTTCGACACGCGCTCCACAACCACGCACACCACGTCGTAGCTGGCGTATATCAGCGCCAGGCGCGCCTTCATGGCCTCTACGCCAGACACCGTTACCGCTTCAATGATTTCTCGGCCGACCCCAACCGCGATGCCACGGTCAGGGTCAATGCCGACGAGTACCTTCCTCATGCCCCGAAATACGGAATGGCCTTGATGGCCGTTTCCTTGGTCTTTCGCGATGTCTTGGCATTTGCCGAACAGACAAAAGATGTGGTGCCGTCTTTTTCCAGAGGCTCCATCACGTCATCGGCCTTGCGGTAGATGCGGAACCGGTCACCTTTCTTGAGTTTGTTCGGCTTGATGGCCGCCCACCCATCCTCTTTCATCACATCGAACTTCGAGGCGGTGTCCTTTGCAACGGTCAGCTCGAACTCCTCGGCTATCTTTTCGCCGGCTGCGGGCTCCACGTCAGCCTTCACCTGCAGCTCGGCCTCGGGGATGGGCATGCTCTCCAGTACCTCACCGGTGTCTTTCCGGACCACCAGCTTCTCTCCGGCCTCGTAGTCCAGCTTAATGAAGCATTCGACCGTGGTCATCACACGTCCGGCCCGGGCCTCATACAGCTGGGCCTTAATCAATTCCTGCTTTTTGTTCAGGTCCTTCATCCGGTCTTTGTGCTGCTGCTGCTCCGTCTCGATGGCGAAGTCGTTCTGCTCCAAATCAAAGATTATGCGATTAAGCGTCTCGTTCACGCTGCCGAGCTTTACCTCAACATCCCTGTAAACCACCTCCGGTTCCTCTTTTTGGGGCTCATTGGCGGTCTGGGGACCAGGTTCTGGTGCCTCTGTGGCTTCCATAGTAGGCTCCTGCTGGCCTATCTCGGGTTCTGGGGCTGTCGTTGTGCCCAGAGAACGCGCAACGGCTCTGGCGGCCTCCGTAGCGTCCTTGGCATCCGGTTTAAAGGAAGGGTCAAACCGCCCCGTTATCTCCGGCAGGTCCGCTGCCGGCACCCATTCCATAGGAGAGGGCGTGCCAGATATCTCCAGCACCTCCCCGCGAATGTCCTCGCTGTTGAACATGGCCATAGCATCGGCCTCCGAGGCCGCAGCGAAGTTGGCCACCAGCAGGCCGGCCTCCGTCACGCATACGAGTTCGTCGTCAAGGAACCCGCAAAACAATCTTCGTCCCATCACTTCTCCTTTTTTGTTGTGTAAAGTAATTCGACATCCTTTTCAATTCGCTTAATCACCTGTTCGCGCGTCAACCCGTTCCGTTTCGCGGTCTTGACCAACACCGCCAACATCACCTTGTACGTCAGGTCGAAGACCAGCTTCTCCGGCATCTTCCCCCCTTCCATTGTTATCGCCTTTTCCGCTTTCAAACAGACTGGTCTGGTCCGACTTGTCTTCAACAAGGACAACCTCAAACACCTGCCCAATTTTGGATTGGTAATAGGTTTGCTTTTTTCCCGTTGCCCTACGGATTGTCGTGAACGGGATGCCCTTGTCTCCAATAAAATAAAGCACGAGCACTAACCCGTTTGGAAGCCGGTAATATCCCACCGCGTCACCATCAAGGTACACTGTATCGTAGTTAACCAGCTCGTCCGACAGGTCCATCCTGTGCTTAAGCTCAACGCGCAGAAGTGTTGCCAGCTTCTGTTGATGAGACTTTGGATATTCGTGGCTGAATTTAATTTTTAGCATGATACTCTCTTTCTTAAAAAGGCAATTCCGAGTCGTCAATCGCGGTGTTTGCCTGTGATTGGTTTGTTGCCGGCTCTGACTCTCTTCGGCCGCCACCGACGAACTGGATATTGCTGGCTACAACCTCGGTCGCGTACCGCTTGTTGCCGTCCTGGCCTTCCCACGAACGGGTCTGCAGCTTCCCGACAACGAGAACAGCGGATCCCTTCTTCAGGTACTGCCCCACCGTCTCGGCCATGCGCCCCCACACGACGATGTTATGCCACTCCGTTTTCTCCTGCCGCTGTCCGGATTTGTCCGTCCACTTTTCCGTGGTCGCGATGGAGAAGTTCGCGACCTGATTGCCCGACACTGTTGAGCGAACCTCGGGGTCTTTCCCGAGGTTGCCCATAAGCGTGACCTGATTCAAGTATCCCATTTTCACACCCTCATGGATTGTTGGTTTTTATTCGTGGCGGCGGTCCCGGCTTGGGCCCCTTCCACCAGCTTCATTTTAGCGGCGATGAAATTTGTCGCTGCGTTTGGTGTCTTGTTCAGACAGCGCGCAACGGTTTCAACCTGCTTCGGTGTCCACTCAGTATATTTTTTTACCTTTGCACCGCAAAGCTGATTGCCAAATTCCAGAAAGAACGCGCCGATTTCAGCATTCTCCATGATGGGTGGAGATACGAGTTCTTTCCATTTATCCTTGCACCACTGCAGCAGCTTGGCCAACCGCTCTTTCTCGTCACCGTTCGCTGCCGGCGCGGGTGCTTGCTGCCTTTGTTGTTGCCCGGGTGGTTGTTGCCTAGCGGGTTGTTGAGCAGGGGCACCATTCGATTTCGGGGATGATGCCTTGTTGCCGTCATCATCATCCTCTGTGGCAAGCCCAAGTATCGCAGACACCCCATAGCGCCTACCATACGTGATGGCCGAACCAATACCCTGCGGGTCTGATTTTGCCGGCTTGAGGTCAATAGTTGAAGATGTCCACTCACCGCTCTCGTGCATCAAAACGGTTTCTACCCTGGCCCAGCCACTTTCTGTAGTAGAAGGATACTGCGAAACAGACAAACCGTTTTTAGACAGCGGTTCCCTGGCCATATCCATAATGGCTCCAAGGTCTGCGTACTTGCTTTTAAAGTACGGGTTCTCGCAATTACGTGGTACGGAAGTAAACTGGCTCTGCGCTATCGACAGCGCCTTTGCCAAATTAACAATGCTATCACTCTTGTTCATGGCTCTCCACCTTTTTGGATTGTTTCACTACACCGACAATTTGTCGGGTTCATCTTTCTTTCGGAAGTCCGGCAGAAACGTCTGGTCCACCATCTTAAAAACGATCTTGTCTCCTTTCTTTTTTTCTACGATTTCCTTTGGAACGTTGCCGGTCCCGCCGAGCGTTCCCTCAATTAATTCCACCTGTGCCATCTTCCATGCGCTCTGCCCACCAGACAAAGCATTAAATGCCATCTCGCGCTCAGTCGCGTCTTCGCTCTTAAGTAACTTAACGAGGACACGAGTGTCCTTGATTTTTTTCGTTACCTCTGGAGCGCGGTAGCACTTGTATTTTCCAAGCGTGAATTCCTTCTGCCCCTTCTCCTTCATGCGGCGAAGGCAGACCTCGTCGAGGGCAGCTTTCAATTTCCTAATACCGGCCGCAGCGTCTTCCAGCTTCAGCCTATAGAAAGCAAGTTCCTCCGGCTCCTGCATGTCAAGAAATTTTTTAAACACTTCCAGTTCAGACATCACCTCCAGGTCGATACCCTCGGTGATTTCATCTTCGTCCATAGGGACCGGTAAATTATCTGCCATACGTTCTCCTTTTGATGCCAAATATCGAAAGCAGCATCAGTAATAAGTTTCTGCCATCGGACGCTTTGTGCGGTCTGCAAATTAGTCGCATATCACCTCCCTTCGTTTTATCTACTCGAATAAAGTTGTTTGGTCGATATCATTTTTAATTGGCTTTCTGCTTACCCACCAATCCCAATATGCCTCACCATCTTTGAACAAACGCTTTGCTGATTTAGATTTTAAATAAGTTTCAATAACTGCCCGATGCCAAGCTCTTTCAATTTTCGGCCATCTTGCCCTGTGTCGCAGCAACTCAACGCCGCCAATAATCGGGCACATCACACACCCGATTCTTTTGAACCCTTCATCGTATAACGAGCAATACGGCAACTTTTTTGTATTTATGTATTCCCAAACATCCTCGTCTGACCAGTCGATAATAGGATGTAAATATGTTTTTTTGTAGTACCTGGTGCATTCCTCAATCATCCTGCGGCCAGCCCTTTTGTGGCTTTCTGCGCTTCTTATTCCGGTAACTACTCGCCGGTCAACTCCCCCACATTCCTTGTAATATTTACAGCACCATCGTTTTTGGTGTGTTGGAACACACCTCTGCTTCTCTATCATCATTTTCAAAAGCGGCATTTTGGGTGGATGAATAACAACGTCTGGTTGGTGTTCACGCATATGCCATATTACTTCAGGCGGGTCAATTGTCGTAAGGCTGTGATGGAATTCTGCCTTTACACCAGATCGCTTTACGAGATCGTAGATTACGGTCGAGTCTTTCCCGCCAGACACCGCAACGTAATACCCCTCTGCTGGCTCAAATGCCTTTAGCCGTTCAATAGATATGGCTACCTTATCACGGTCACCAAATAATGTCATGTCTTTTAACGGCATTTCACCCGCCTGTCCCCACCAGCCATTTTATAAACAATCCCACTCGCAAGCCTGGACGCTATCCTGTCACCCATGAGATTTGATATTTGCTCAAGCCCGTGGTTGCTGGTGAACATTGTCGGAATACACTCGTTGTACCTGTGGTTGATTATGTTGTACCACGACTCCAGAACGTAATCCCGGCAACCTGTCGCACCAACGTCATCAAAAACCCCGACAACTGCAGACCTGTATTTTTTGATAATCTCCCACTCGCTTTGCAAAGAATCACGGTCAAAGGATTTCCGCAGCTTTAGAAAAACCTCAGCCCCAACTTCGAAGCCGCATTTTATTCCACGCGCCCCGAGGTCTTGGCACACGGCAGAGGCAAGGTAGGTCTTTCCGCAGCCGGTTTCACCGTAGATGAAGAGGAAGTCCTTCGGGTCTTTAATCCACCCTTCAACCTCGGGTCCGTAGTCGGCCGGCGTTACCCGCGCCCCAGCGTACCTTTTCGGCACAGTAATTTTATAGGTGCGCATATTTTCCTGGCTTTGCCTGGTTTCTGAAATCTGCACCACCTCCGATGCCTTTTGAATTATTGAATCCAGTTTTTCCATCACCACCCCCTATTGGCTGTAAGCTGGTCCACGAGCCGGCCAGTGACTGCTCAATTATTTTTATGGCAAGCCCCTCGTCATTTCCCGCCAGTTCATCGAGCCGCTTTAGCATAAGCTTTATGCCTTCGTTGGTTGGCCGCTTCCCGTTTTGTATCAGCCAGTCGATGAACGATTCGAACACCTGCTTAAGGCGGCCATGTAATTTAGATTCTGGAGAATCTTTAGAATCTGGTTTAGAAGAAGAAGAAGATTCATTGTCATTGTCATAGTCATATTCATAGAAAGGTCTCTGACCTTTTACAATACTTTTGGCAAACTTTGGATAAGTCCTTAAAAAACAATCCCATAGAGGTGTCTCAAAGTTTTGCCTATCTTTTATAATACTTTTAGCTATAAGGTCCGGCCTTCCATGCCTCATGCCGTTGTATTTCAGAAAATTCTTTACAAATACGCATTGGCTGTCTTGGTCATAATGCGCATTCGGTGTTAGCGTTGATAATATTTTTTTGGTCTCATCTCCATCCCAGCCAAGAATCGCAGAGATGGTCCTCGTTGAAACCTTATATATGCCCGATTCGGTGCATTTCCCGTTCGTAATTAAATATATGAAAAGAATTTTTTGCCTATCTGAATAGTTCAAAAACTCTTCCTCATCTTCCCATATTTCAGTGTAAACAGGTCTAAATCGCGCCATCGTTACCACCAAATAAAAGGCCCCGGCCACCGTTGGCAAACGGCGAGAAGGACACACCGCAAGGAATGTTCGCTTCTGCTGACCGGGGGTTTTTAAAAAACATATTGAATCCTTGCGTTTTTCGATTACCGTTCGGTAATGCCGGCTGCCAAACCGGCTACCAATAACATAATTATTCGTTATCGTCAGCGCAATATATTTTGTAAAGCGCGTTCAACCTCACGATCTCTTTCTCAAAGTCAACCCTGTACCGACGCTGGAACCACTTCACGCCACGGCAGTGCTGCTCGTGGTGGTGGTAATAGCACAGAGGCACGGCCTCGTAGTCGCTGCATTTCTGTCCGGTGCCTTTACCCGTGGTGCCGACGTGAGCAACCTCGGTGCGCCGGATGCAGCCCGGGATGAGGCAGGGCTTGCTGGATATCCATGCCTTGTATGCGTCGTCGCGGGCCGGCGGGCTTTTGGGTATTGAGTTCATTTCAGGCCTGGCGTTTTTCTTTCTGCTCATTTTCCTTTGCTGTAATCCCGGCCCGAAAAACATCCATGATACTGCATTTGCATTTTTTGACAACCTCTTTCAACCGCTTCTCCTCTTGCTCGTTCAGGCTAACCGGGTGAGAATATCGCCCATTCGACATGCTTCCTCCTTATTGTTATAGCATACATTCATATGACATAACATACACGTATATCATATCATTGTCAATACATTCATCTGACATACATTTATTTGACTTAACGACAAGAAGTGGTTAAATTAGAGGTATGGAGCACATTATGAATCTTTCTATTGAGGAACTGGTGGCGCACGCCATCGCGCCCGAAATGGAGCGCGCAATTCGTGAGCGGGAGCAGAAAGCCCCGGTCCGCAAGCCCGAGGTCCGCTCCGTGCTTCGACGCATCAAGGAACTGGTGGACCTGCCGGCCGCTCTCAAGTAGCTATTTCTTCCGCGCTGCTCTCTCGCGGTTCTTCTCGACCCGTCTCTCGCGTATCTTGGCCCAGAGTTCTTCCTGTTTTTTCGGGCTCTGCTTCATAACCCACGCGCGCGACCGCTTCACATCTTCCTTTTTGCTGTACTTGTTGGCCATGGTTTCAATGACGCTGCCCTCGATGCCCTTTGGTTTCATGGCCTGTTTCGAGTGCACAAGGTATCTGAGGTCTTTCCGCTTCCAGGCTTCCAGGGCACGCTTCGTGAATACCACGGGCATACCTGTAACCATCCCCGCGAACTCGGTGAACTTTGGAAGCGACGGGTTCTGCAAAAGCCTTCCAAGTTTTTCGAGGATCCCGAAAGCGGATGGGGTGAAGTCCGAAACAAATGGGTCGGGGTGGTACTTGCCGCCGCGCATCTCTTTTATCTTGCCCGTTCCCCAGTCTACACCAGCCATGGCAAGCTGCCCGTAAATCGGAACCCCGCCAATCATCTGGCGAATCAACTCTTTCAACCAACCTTCAGGGTCATCAATCGGCAGCTGGCCGGCATTGCTCATAGTGTAGAAAATTGCTGATGGAAGTGCCGCCCGCCAGAACACCTTCGACATGTTGCGCGATGTCTTCTCTTCCCCCCACCGGCTGAACATCTCGAACGTGCGCTGCAGGTTCTGGTTGGGCTGATTCATAAACATCGTGTACATGCGCTCGAAAGCGTTTCCGGTAAAGCTGGTCGGCAGGTTCAACACGCCTCCAACAGGCTGGGTCTTCCGGATGAGTTCATCCGCGCGGTCGATTGCCTCTTTCTCTGTCCCGCCTTTTTGCAGGACCTCGGAATACCGCGCATGCCACAACAGGTTCACCGTCACGCTGTCGATTGATTTAATGCCCTCCATAGCAAACTGCTTGAAGGCATCGAGCTTTTCCTTGGTAATATCTTTGGCACCGTATGTTCCCAGTATCTGCTGCAGGAACCGCTTCTCGGCCATCTCCTGAAACTCACGTTGAAAGCTGTCGCGGCGGTCGGCCATAAACGTGGACTTGCCGTTGATTTCCCTGGTCATGGCGCGCGGGTTTTTCATCCACTTTGCAATCGCCACCGGCATGCTCTTGGACCGGTTCTCCAGCACGTCCATACCCATAGCCAGCGAGGTGCCCTGCTTCATCATCGTCATAATGTTGCCAGCGAGAACGGCAGGCACATAGCTCAGGCGCATTGCCTCCGCGAGGCTTGCCACGGATCCCCCGGGCTGGCTTATGCGGCCGTAGCTGTTGCGACGCAGCCACGCATGGACTTCCTTGGCGGCCATAGGGTTTCGCTCAACCATAGCGTTCTTTATCTCGGGATGGTTAAGCACCGCGCTCACTTCCTGTACCGGCACCCAGAACGTGGACAGGTGGTTGCTGGTCCGCAAGCTTTTGATAATTGTCTCGAAGTAGCTCATGTTCTCAAATGGGGCAGAGCTTTTAACGCGGGTTTTGGTCTGTCCTTTTTCAAGTCCGGTGCCCCTGCTGCTATTGCGCATCAGCATATCCATCACAACTTCATTCTCGGCGCGGTCCGTACTCAGGCGCATGATGGGGAAGTACCGGTTTTCCTTCGGCATGTCGATACCGTGCTGTTTGCGGAAGGCCTCATTCAGCCGGTCGTATACTACGGTGTCGTAGTAATCAATCATCTCGTCCACCATGTCCTTGTGGTCCTGCGACAGCTTGTCGATGACATCCTCAATTACCAATGGGTGGATGCCCTTGCCGCCCTCTTCAAACTTTCCAACAAGGTGGCGGTAGCTGTTCGGGTTCTGGGAGTGGGCATAAATGAACATCGCCTGGTCAAGCGTGATGTCGCGCTCGAACAGTTCGGAGTTGCCGGCTGCATCAGAAATTTCTACCTTGATGTGGACGGTGGGGTCTACAATACCCTTGGCCATCTCAACACCGTCGTGGATGCGCTGGAACGTCTTCAGGTCTTTGCGGAAAAGCTTGCTCTCCTGCTCAGTAGCGTCTTTGATTTTGTCGAAGGTCATCTTCAGGAAGTCGCCACGGGACCAGCCATTCATCCATTCCAAAATGTTTTCCGAGCGCATCTGGGCCCAGAAAAATTCCTTGGGATTGCGCAGCTTGCTTTTGCGGTCGAGCCGGTTCTGCTCTTCATCATTGAAGTATTTCATCTGCCGCATTGCGACCGACGGTTCCTTCTCGCCCTTTTTAATTGTGGGAACCACCTGCACGGCCAGCATGTCCACGGCGTGGTCGAAGTCGGCCTTGGCCACCTCGTGTTTGAGCCGGCCCTCGGGGTCATTCTTTATCTGCTTAATGTCGGCCAGCACTTGTGCAAGTTCATCGTTAGTCATCTCTCTGATGTTGTTGCGCGCCAGCAGGTCGAAAGCTTTCTGTATGTCTGCGGGCACGTCGCGGTTGGGGTCGTTTGCGTAGTCAGTCAGCATGCGCTCGGCCTCGGCCTGCTTCGCTGCGGTCGTGGACGTTATGCGGTCGAGGTACTGCTCCAGCCGTTTGTTCTGCTCGTAGCTGCGGACGCTCTTCGGCTGCTTCGTGAGACCCTCAAGGTACTTACGCTCTTTCGCGATGCGCTCCTCTACCATGCCAACGAGCTTGCGGTTCACCCGCTTCTCAATGATGTCATCCATCAGGTCCATGACTTTTTTCATGCGCGCAACAGTCTTCGTGTTTTTCAGGAAGGTGTCTACGCGGTTGTAGGTTTCGGCATTGAGCTTTATTTTGCGGGCGTAGTTGTACAGCTGCTTCCTCACCTCATCGAGCTTCTGCTCTTTGTACATAAGCATATCGGCTTCCAGTTGAGCGCGCTGCAGGATCCAGCTCTCGGGTGCGTGCGACAGCCGGGCCCGGGCACTACGCTCCGCGCGTTCGTAGAAGCGGGCGCGCTGTTCCATGATGGCACGCTCGGCCTCGGTGGCCTTCACCTCTTTGGGGTTAACCGGCATGCGGGCGAACGCAACATCATAACTCTCGCTAAAATCACGTACTTTTTCGACGCGGTCACCTTTAACGTTTTCATCATATTCAACATATGGTATTCCGTGTTTATCCAAAACTGCGCGAACAGATTTTCCTGTGGTCTTTGGAATGACTGCCCCAGAAAATTCCTGTAATTCCACAACTCCAGATATTTTCGCCTCAAAATATTCACTGGGCGCATCCTTAATATCTGCTATGTAATTGTTGATTTTTTCCATCACATCATCTGAAACATCAAACCCGTATGACTCCAGCTCGCCGCGAACGTTCCGTCGCTTTATACCTTCCATAATTCCTTCAACGGCATTATCCATAGCCATAAATGGATTTTGGTCGGAATAGCCTGGTTTCGATTTTCTGGTTTCCGCTATTTCGGAAGCAATTTCAGACAGGCGTGCTTGATAATCTTCTTTGCGCGCCTTTATGTCTTCCTTTGATACAATTTTATTCTCTGCCTTTTTCATTTGCTCAACGGATGTAAATTTCTTTGCGACCTTACTGCGAACACTCCCCGCACCATAATTAAAACCTTCGCCTCCGCGAAGCTCTTTCTTCATTTCGCGTAGAATGTTTTGAAGATTGTAATCGGCATACCGCCTATAGCCTGAAGCGGTGTACCCTTTAAAAATTTTCTTTCTTTCGGTTGTGTCATTCAAAAACCGCATTACATAGTCGTGGTGCTCGGCCCTGTTATCGCCTGACCGCACAACATCCTGCAACCCTTTAAGGGTTCCTTTAAAATCAATCCCTTTTTCTTTGGCAAAGGCATACATTAAAACAGGGTCATATTCGAAATCTCGGTCCCGCGAACCTTGGTCCATGACGGTATTCGCATAGGTCCACCTTTGCCCTTTATACTTATCGACCTTTTCTACCAACGATTTTGCGGAATATGAATCATCACCCCTTATATTGTCGGCAAGCTCTTCTGCAATTGGGTCATATGCTTTTTCGAATTTTGCCCTTGAGAAATCCCTCTGCATTTGAGGATATCGCGGCGAATAGATGTCTGCGTCAAAAACCTTTGCCCGCCTATTCTTAGGGTCAACCAGGTCCCTGTTGGCAATCATTGTTATTTCGCCATATCCCTCAAACGGAACATTCTTTTTAGTGACGGCTAAAGACGGCATCGCCAACCCACCAAGCTCTTCCGCATGAAGAATGTTTTCTGCTGATAGGTTATGGAGCGCAATCAGGTTTTTGTCTGCTGGCTGCACATCGGCCCGCGCGAACCGGATGTCGCTTTGGCCGGCATCAAAGGTGCCCCGATTGCCGGTGGCTGATTTGATTTGGGAGGGGGAGAAAGCTACCCATTGCGTTGTGTCAAAGTCCCGTTTGTTAACGCCTACTGGGTCGTAGACATTTATTAGCTTTAGCCCGTCGTGGCCAAGTTTTTTTGCTTTCTTAATGGCTTCCAATACTTTATAGCCATCGAAAGAGCTTTTTAAATCAAGCTCCATAGGGTTTTTTATGTTAAGATAGACAGGGTATATTTGTTGCCCGATCTCTCCTTCTCGCAAAGAAGAGAATTCTCTGTCCTCCATCTCGCGTGTCAGCTCTTCCGATAAATCAAAATTACCTGCACGTTCAGCCCTCTCTATTTTTTTCATCATATCCTGAACATATTTTTCCATTTCTACGGCATTGGTGCGCTGAGTTTTGGCCGCCAAATCCGCATACTCTTCCGACTCCATTGGATTTTCGGAAAAGAAAAATTCAACTGAGCTAACTGCTTTTGTGTTTTCACCAGTCCTGCTTTTATCAAACACGGAGAAGGCTTGGTTCGTTCCATGATACACCACACCCTTAACCTTGCTCCCCTCCAGGAACTTGGCCAGGTTCTTCTCCCGCTCGGCAGGAGTCACGCCTTCAATCTGTTGCGGGCGTGCGAACATCGGCTGGCCTTCGTACACCACGGATTCACGCATGGCATCGGTGATGGGGATGGATTGCTGGGTGCCTGTATTTTCTGCTATCGCGTCCATTCCAGCAATTTTGGTTTCGGTATCAAGTTTTGCCCTTTCTGCTGGTGTCATTTTTTCACGCAGCATGTCTGTGGTCCCAAAAAACTCATATTTTTCCTGCATTTCGTCGATGAAATCAGCAAGCCTTTTAGCTCCAAGCTTAAAAGCCTCACCAGCAATTGATATTCTGTCCACCTTCGCCCCAAACGGCTTTCCGATTTTGTTCAGGATTGTCGGCACCTGCTTATCATACAAATTCTCAGCCCATACCCCGCCGATCTTAAGCCCCTCGCCTTTTATTACTCTCCACCCGTATTCTCCATGGCGCTCCTTAAACTGTTCAAAGGATCCTTCATTTTCCAATATCCTTTTCGCAAGGTCTTTGCCGACCGCGCCGGGCAGGTCCTTCTCGGAATACGTTCCAATCTGTGTGTGCTGCCCAAATGGCCTTTGAATTGGAGATACGGAAATGCTGTATTCGTCACCTATTTTTCGATACGCAACATCCCTTACCTGCTTACTCAAAGCGTACCTGTCCGCAGTTTGTTCCCCGCTTATCCACGCCACGCGGTCGTACCCCTCTTCGGCAGCCATGCGGAGGATGCGCTTTAGGGCTACCTCTTGCCAGTTCTTTAGGAATGGTTGGTTGGGCACGCCTTTTCTGGGGACACCAAATGTTTCCTTCCCGTCCTGATGCTCCTTGAAACGAGCTTTGAGCCACTTCTCGTACTCGGGGATAGTCATCTTCGTCAGCAGCCGCTCGGGCGGCACAATGACTGTTGGTGCAGCATCAGGTGTGGCTGAATATTCAATGCCCGTTTGCGGAATCATCATGTGCCAACTATCGCTGATGGTGTCTTTAGTGAGTTTCAGGTCATCAATTTTGAATTGGTCAACGCCTGTACCAACCCCCATATTCCTCGCCTCCCGCGCCCAATCGCTCTGGATTTCCTCAACGAATAGAACCTTCTCGCTGTTCGGGCCTACGCGGTCATTCACGCGGATGTGGGCAAAGCGGTTTACATCGGCAGCTTTTTCGCCGTAAGAGTGGGCTGAAGGGACCTGGTAACTCTCGGGGCCAGCCCATTCCGTAACCATATCAGCATCACCAGAAAATTCTTCAGCTTCTTTTTTTGTGGCAAATACCTTGCCTTCTCCATTCTCGTTCTCTCCAAGCCACCCACTATCTTTCACCGGCAACGTCAGCATCAACTCTCTTTGGTTCACACCGCCGGGGAGGGTGTATTGGTCGAATTTGGTTTCCGGATTTGTGCTTATTCCTTGTTGGTCGGCGCGTCTTACGGCAGCATCATATTCTGCCCTGCTATTATAGTCGGCGAGTCTCGGCCTTCCTTTAGGGACGCTCCCCTTCTGTACTTCCTCAATTGTCACCTGGTTCTGCCGCACAAAGTCTGCCACCTCGGCCTTGGTCACCCGCTTTTTGCCTTTAAGAAAACCCTCAAGGCCCAGCCAGTCCACCTCGGCTTTCTTCACGCCTGGGGTCTTGGTAATCATGGCCAGCATTTGGTCGCCGGTGCCGCGCTCCATTTTCAGGTTCTCAGCTGCGCGCAGGGTTGGGGAGAAGAAGGTATCGGCCTGTGGGCGGGCGAACCGCGCCTTGCCTTTGGCTGGTGGCGACATCGGTGCCGCCGGCTTCT
>Ga0272441_10008980_pt1 | contig 15605 bp, 10 predicted proteins | sample SSMProp6N_FD_193582 | JGI IMG/M metagenome (GOLD analysis project Ga0272441, IMG submission 193582) | Marine sediment archaeal communities from Little Sippewissett salt marsh, Falmouth, MA, United States - SSM-Prop-6N | ecosystem: Environmental > Aquatic > Marine > Wetlands > Sediment ... | reverse complement strand
CCGATGATGACGTCCAGCTCGGGGCACGCCTCAGCCAGCTTCAGGTCCTCCTCATACCCAATGTGCGTCACGCCCACCACGAAGTCGGCGACATGCAGGATCTCGGGCAGCAGGGATCGGCACTCCTGGATAGGGTCGGCGAAGCGCAGCCCGGCCACGTTCTTGGGCAGCGTCTCCACGGCGGTGTCCTTCGAGGTCACCCCAAGGGCCGCGGCGCGCGTACCGTCGGCCAGTTTGAATAGCACATACGGTCGCGCCAGTCGCTTGCCCGTAGCTTCCTTGTAGATATTCGCCGACAGCATCGGGAAGCGCGCCAGAGCCCTCAGCCGCTGCAGGTTTACTTGGCCGAAGTCGAATTCATGGTTCCCGATGCACATCATGTCCAGATCCATGAGGTTGAGGCACTTCACGTCGGGCTCGCCCTGGTAGATCATGGACATGGGGGTGCCCTGAACGATGTCGCCCGCTTCGACGAATAGGGTGTCGTTGCCATGGGCGTCATTCCATCGGCGGACCTCAGTCGCGGCGGTCGCGATCCGCGCCAGTCCCCCAACGGTTCCCTCCTCCTGCGCCACCGACTGCAGGTAACCATGGAAGTCGTTGAAGTGCAGGATCGTCACGTAGCTGTCACTGGCCGCGGGCGGCACGAGAGCCATGAAGACGACCGTCACTAAGGCGGCCTTGGACAGCCGCGCTGCGCTGCGCATCGACGTACCCCTCCGGGTGGACTTCAGTCCCCGGCGAAACACCGCCGGGCTACCCGTCGCCCTGTTTTGGTTGCTCCTCTTTCGGCTGCGCCTCTTTCTTGGCCTTCTCCTCGGCGGCCTTGCGGGCGGCCTCCTCGATCTGAGCCTTGGCCTTCTGCATAGCCTGCTTCTGCTCAGGTGTCAGAATCCCGTCAAGCTCCTTGGCAAACCCGGTGGTGATCTTCGCCACCATTTCCTTCTGGGCGGTTTCCTGAACGCTTGCGAAGGACGCGTAGACCTTGTCGATGAGCTGCCTTTGCTCCTCAGTGAAGATCGCGCGTCCTTGGGCACGGAAGGTAGCCTGCGCCTGCTGCAGCGTGGCCGTCGCCATCTGCCGCTGTGCCAGGGTCGTGTTGTTGTCACGCAAGACCATATTCGCCAGATTCACCCCGCTGGTCTCGAACGCCCCTCGATACGCCGCTGCCAGCAGCTTGGCCTGGTCGTCGGTCAGCCCGATGATGGCGTCGATCCCCGGCGCGAAAGACCTCACCTGGGCCTCGAACATCGACACGTGCACCTGACGCTGCGCGGTCTCCTGTCCCACGGCCGCGCTTCCCAGCACTACAAGCAACAGCGCCACTGTCGTCACTTTCGCTTTCATGGTTACCTGTCTCCCTCCAGCTTCAGGCATCTGTACGCTTCCCCAATCGTGCGTGATTGGTCTGGCTGTCGCACCGCGGCGCAAAGCGCCGCGTTCGGCCCTGGCGACGCCCCCGCTTTCGGAGCGGATGAGGCCCCCGCCGACGAACCCGCGACATCTCACCCATCGTCCATTCTCCGACCGACGGCAAAGCGCCTCCCCGATCGCGGAGTGGGCCCGTCGGCACGCATAGGCGGCCCTCCGCAGCGTCCCACGCCCGCCGGACACCACGCCTCGGTCCACAGAGAGCCCCATCGGCAGGGCTCCCTTTGGCCGATGCCCTTGACTGCTTAGGAGTCTGCGTGAGGCCTCACGGGCCCCAGGCGGGCTCGGCCGACATCCCGTCATTGGTCAGCCTCTGGAGCTGACTGCCATCGGAGTTGACCACGTAGATGTCGGCGGTGTACTGGCGCATGGCGAAGTGCTCCGGCTTGATGGGACCGAAGTTGCCCGTGAGCACCGTGAACGCAACGCGCCGCCCGTCCGGCGAGAAGCATGGCTGGCAGCACAGGGAGTTGGGCCCGAAGTTCGTAATCTGCTGCAGGCCCGAGCCGTCACGGTTGACCACGTTGATCTCACCGGTGATAAGTTGCGTGGTCATGACGGCTTTGCAGAAGGCCAAAGCCTGCCCGTCCGGCCGCCAGGCGGGGCTTGCAGCGCTGATCATCGCCGACTGGAAGCCTGTGGCGGCAGATGGGAATATGGTCTGGCCGGGCACTATCACCTGGGGGTTAGGCCGGTCGGCCAACATCTCCGCAATCGTCATGATGGCAAGGTTCTGTATTGCATCCCGGCCCCAGCACACGGCGAAGGTCCGGCCATCGGGCGAGGCCACCGGGTCCTTCGCGTCCTGGCCAAGGGCCGCCGTCGCCTGGAACATCGCCGAGATGATCCCGCCCATCGCGACGTCGTAGATGGCAACATTAGCCGCGCCGCCGACGGTCAACTGCTTTGGGGCCTTCCATCCCTGGTCCTCCGGGCCCAGATGGGGGCCGGCGGCGTCGCTCACCGCCTGTTGCCCCCCCATCCCGATCACGTACCTGCCGTCCGGGGTGATGCTCCCCTTGCCGGCCAGCAGATTGGCGCCGAACAGGCGTATCTTGCCCACATCATTGACCAGATTGGGCAGTACCTCCCGGGCGACTACGTTGCCCATGTACTTGCTGGCCCAGAGCTTGAACCAGACCTTCTCCCCGGCGGCGACCAGGGGGATCTCGAAGGTGAAATCCGGGTTCGGGTGGTAGATCAAGTCGGAGCCCGCGGCGGCGATGTTGATGTCCGTATGCGTAACCGTCGGGCGTCCCTTCCCGGCGCCCGAGATATCTACCTCGCCGGTCACAGCTCCGTACGCCGCGACAAAGGGCACCTCACCCCCGGTAACCCTCGCGCAGCGCGAGCCATCGGCCTGCGCAACCCACAGATCGTCCACGCAGGCCGACAGCTCCTCCATGTAATCGGAGGTGAAGACCAGTTGGTCATAGTCGGGCGACCAGCGCGCCTCCTTCGCGGATGCGTACCCGCCGGGGGTGAAGAAGGCGCGCGCATTGGCGCCATCGGCGTTCATGACGAACAGCCGTGGCAGCACGATCTTCTCCGTCGTGCCCTTGATGGGCTGGGTGATGTAGCGACTGAAGATGATACTGCCGCCGGGACGTTGCTCCAGGGGCAATTGCGGCTCCAGATCGGGCTGCGCTAGAGCCGGCAGTGAGGCGCACACGATCAGCATGATGGCGATGCCCGTTGCGCGGTTCATCTTCTCTTGTCCTCCCGTGCTCTTCATGGTGCCCGTGGCTGCTACTGTCGCTTGAGCCTGGTGATCCGGCCGACTTGGTCTTTGAGCAGCAACGTATCCGCCCCAAGGGCTCTGCACTCATACTTGCGTGCCTGCTGAAGCTTGTCGGGCCGGAGCTCCAGGACGCCGTCCTGAACGGTATACCGCCCCTGCCCTCTGTACTTGGGGTCCTTCGGACCCGTCGAGTAGGCGCCATCGCGGTCAAAGGTGATCGCCAGCTCCGCGCCCGCGCTGCTGTATACCCAAGTACCCACAACCGACGAGGACGTCGCCGGACTCCCCTGGCTGATCGCTGCGGCCGGTGACGCTTGGCCGGGGGTGACGGCCTTCGGACCAACCTGACTTCGGCCCTGCGCGCCATTGGGACGTGTTGCGCCGCCGGCGGGCCTGAAGCCATCACGAACGGCGTTCAACTGCTTGAACTCATCGCCCGTGATCCCGCTCATGGCGTTGAGGATAATCGCCAGGAAGCTGTCTCCGCTGCGGATGGCCGAGCAAGATTGCACAAAGGCGCCCTTGGCGGCAGCCTTCCCAACAAGCCACTCGCCGTCGGCGTCGGTGGTGCTGTGGGGCTCCTCGATCTGCACCTCGTTGCCCCACTCCTGGCGCAGAGGCGTTGCGAACACCTGGTCGTAGAAGCTCTGCAGGCCGGCGCCCTGTGCGGGACTCTCCCATATCCAGACGAGGCCCTTCCCCGAGGGGGCACGGAGTTGAAGGCATCCTCGCTCCGCGTCGAACTCGGGCTGCCAGCTCTCAGTATACTTGACGCGGTACAGTCCCCGGGGATGGGCGAACATGCCCCTGCTTGCCGGGGACGGCCCGCGGGTAGCGGCCAGTTCGGGATACTCCCCCGCCGGGAAGTACCTCAGCCTCAATACTGCGGAATGGGTGCCTTTCCCCTCGATGGAGGCGCCGTTGTCCATGCGCTGCCGTGGCGCCACGATCTTCAGGTTCACAGTGGATGAGATGTACTTGCGGGCATCGGTGAGGAATGTGGTAGTTCCGTTCCCCGTGCCCGTTACCGCGACGCCCTCCTTTGCGAACTTGACATCCCAGGCGTGCTCGATCTTGGCGATGGGGTGGCCCTTGATCTCTCCCAGCCCCTTGAGAGTGCACCGCACGGTTCCCTGAACGGGGCCGTCTGAGGCCAGCATTCCGCCAAGGGCGTCCATGGAGGCCCTGTCCAGAATCCATCGGTCCCCTACGGCCACCGGGCCCCGCGGCGCAAAGGGGCAGTTGCGCGTCACCATGGCCCGGAAGCGGGCCAACGCCTCGGCGGGCAGCCCATCGGCTTGTTGTTTAAGGGTCCATTTGCCGCCCTCGAGAGCCGCCTCAAGGACGCCATCGGGTACCTGTTCCGGTCCGCCCTGAAGCTCCCCGCCTCCTTCCCCATCAAACACCTCAAGCTTGACGACCTTCCCCCGCACCGCGCGGTATCTCGCATCCCGGACATCGGGGACCTGGAACGCAAACGTGGACACGACCTTCTCGTGCGCGGAGCCCTCTGTATCGGGCAGGATGGTGTACGATGTCTGCGTCTCGGTGGTCAGGATCCTCTCCTGCGTTTCGCCCTGACGCCAGTTCGCCTCAGGCACGACCAGCGAGCTGTCATCCTGCTGCTCGGCCGCGGTGGTGAACCGAAGGACGAAGGGCTCAAGGGCGCGCTGGCCGTCCGCCGAGACAAAGCCCCGACGCGTCTCGCTGTTCAGGCCCAGGGCATACTCGTGCCCTGGCGCCACGCGGACCGAGATGCGACAGGTCTGCGGATCGCCGAAGGCGGGGTCGCCCAGTACCTCGGGCACCGGGGTCTCGCCGGCGGCCACCAGCGACCATGAGCTCGTTTTCATGGGCTCGCTGAACTTGACCTCGATGGAGAGCTCCGGGCCCTGCACGCCGGCAGCGCCATTCACGGGGTCCGTCGATGTCACTTTCGGCTGAGGACAGGCCACGGAGCAGGCAAGGGCGACCAGTGCTATCCCGAGAGTCCGGGAGCCCAGAATCACGCTCACGTAAGGCCCACGGGCCCTGACACCGCCAAAAACTACTGATGCGCGTAACGTCACTTGACGCCACTCCCTTGCACGTAGTTTTTCTATGAGACGGAAGGAGGCTGTGGATCGAGCAGATGCGTCGCAAGCACTTCCCGGCCGGCAACTCTGCCCTGACGCGGCCATGTCGGACGCGCCGGTCTTCGTGCACACCGCCTCCTCCTATTGGATTGGGCCACCCCAAATTCCTGCCTGGTACCGGAAGCGCGGGGATCCCGTGCTGCCTGTAGGGGCGATGGAACGACAGTGTGTCGCAGGTGCCCAGGCATCTCTCCCAGGTGTAGACAGCGGGGTAAAAGCCAGGCAGTGGTCGAGGCGGAGGAAACGGAGCCACCCGAGCATGGACAGGCCCGCCATCATGGCCGCAATGCACAGCGGCAACGCGGCCAGGAGAAGGCGACGCCCGAAGACGAGCGCCCACGCTATGGAGATGACGGCCACAGTCAGCGCTGCACAGGCCGTCGCCACCGCCAGCCGGATCGGGGTTGCAGGATCGCGCAAGCGGCTCATCGGTTCCCCTTTCTTGATTCCCGACGCTCCACCGGCAATGGGTGGCCCCATGGCCCGCTGCTCCGCCATCAGTCAGCCTCCCACTCAACGTAGATCACTGCGGTTCGAGCGTCATCAAGATCGATGAGCAGGTGCAGCTCCTCACATTCGTATTGACGGCTGGCTGTGAACCCTGGAGCAGGCGGATCGTCAATCAGCCGGATGGCTACGAAGTGGTGCGCGGTCTCAGGCCGCCACCACCTGGGCCCCTCTGATGAGATGCCCAGACGGTCCGTTCGCGACACCTCAGCAGATGGCGCCAGGGCAGATAGCAGCTCCCCGACGGCGCCACGCGGAAGCTCGACAACGGCGATGAGCTCATCCCACAACCAGAAACGGGCGTGCGACGCCCTCAGTATTGACTCTGGTGGGAAACTCAACTCGATCAGATCGGCCAACTCGTCGACATCTGACAGCGGGCGCCTCAGAAGGCTCTCTCGCAGGATTGGGTTGGTGCGCACCAAGACCCACCATTCGACCCGGCGGTAGTTGGCGGCCGCGAGAACACAGACCAGGGCAACAGGCACTACCCCCAGCTTCCAGCGTCGTCGGACAGCGCCCAGCATTGTGCCTACACCTCATTCCTCCGGGGCAAGGGCGCCGCAAGGGTGATCGCCGTCCCCGCCCGCTCCCCGGGGGCACAGCGAGCGCTGCAGCAGACACGCCGTGGCGCTATCCCGCCTGGACACAACAATATATCCTATGGATTGAGACATAAAGCCCACAATAATACGTTAAAATAATATATAGGCGATAATGATCCCTCATCAAAACAGCTTGCGCCTTCTGTGTGGTGGGCGGGAGTACGCGGGGCTCGCGCGGCGCAGGATGGCGTCGAGGCTTCGGGGAGCGTACTGCTGCCGGGCAGGTCACGTCAACGCGGGGCATTCACACCGAAACGCCCAGTGCAACGTCCCGTCAGAGAGCCCGGGACACTGCGCTGGGCGTCGGTTCATCGGCTGTCTTCACTCTACTGCACGTAAACGACGGTCTCCGTCTCCAGGGACTCGATGGCCGCCGCCAGGACCTTCTGGGCAGCCAGCCCATCCTCACCCGAGCCGTCGATATCCGCCGGGGCGACCCCTTCGTCCACCTGCTCGACGAACCGGCTGAGGCGCGCATAGAATGTGTCGGTGAAGTCTCGCATCCCGCCAAACAGGAAGGGGTTGGTGTAGACCGTCTTCTCCAGGGAATCCGCGGGGTAGTAGGTGACCTCGCGGAAGATGTCCTCGATCACGAAGCGTCCGCCCGTGCCGGCGACTTCGCACCGCTCCATGGGGTGCCCGCGCGCGATGTCATAGCTGCCCGTGAGCGACCCCACGACGCCATTCTTGAACCGCATGTTGAACTGGGCGGTGGACCAGATGGCCCGGCCAGGCGCTTTCACCGCAAAGCACTGCACCGCCTCCACGTCCCCGCAGAAATAGCGCATGATGTCCACCGTGTGTGGGTGGAGCGCCTTCAATTGGAAGTACGGCGAGCTCTCTCTGGGGTTCATGATCCACATACTCATGTTTACCAGAAGCAGGTGGCCCAGACGACCCTCTTCCACCCAGCGCTTCGCCATTCGGTGGGCTTCGTTGAACCGGTGGTTGAGGTTGACCCCAAAGCAGCGTCCGGTCTCCTTGGCCTTCGCGACCATGGCTTCGCCGTCGGCGATGACATTGGAGATGGGCTTTTCGCACAGTACGTGGCAGCCCCCCTCCAGGGCCTGGATGGTGGGCAGGCAATGGTCGCTGCTGTACTCCTCGCCCCCCGTCGCCACGCTGCAGATGTCCGGCCCTAGGGCTTTCAGCATGTCCTCAACGTCGTAGAATGCCGGGACGCCGAGTCTTTCGGCGGCCTGATCGGCCCGTTCATGGATGATGTCGCAGACGCCCACGAGTTCGGCGAGCGGGGCCTGTTGGTGCATGTCGGCATGGCGGTTCCCAATGGGACCCAGGCCGATGACACAGACGCGTTGCATCGCTGTGCTCCTCCTGTATTCAGAGCAGAACGTATGGCAGTATGCGCGCAGTCCCCGCGCCGTCGAAGGGCGCCGCAAGGGCTGCCGCGCGCGCTAAGTGTCTCAAGAACCGGCCGGACGGGGCACGCCTCAGCTACCGGTCACTTCCCGAGACAGCTCATAGATCGTGTCGAAAGCGAGGACGAGCTCCTCCATCGAGCAATGATCCTGCACGAAATGAGTGGTGCAAAACAGCAGACCGCCGTCAGAGAACATGCGCATCACACGCTCGATCTCGGCCTTCAGGAAGTCCAAGTTCCCAAAGCCGATGGTGGTCTGCACATCCAGGCCCCCCATAACCGTTAGGGCCTGTGAGTACGTGTTCTTGAACATGGTAAGGCTCATCCCCGCGGATTCCTGCCACGGATGGAAGACCTTGTACCCCAACTCGATGATGGCGTCCACCAGGTCGTTCACATTGCCATCGCTGTGCAGGCTCAAGTATGTGCCGGTGGCCTTCACCGCGTCGCAAGTGACCTTGTGATAGGGCCGGATGAGCTCCCACCACGTCTTGGGGCTGAACATCAGGCCCACCTGCGCCCCCCAGTCGTCCGACACGTGAACCATATCCACCCCCAACTCGACGCAGTTGAGGGCGAACGCGCGGTTCCACTCGGCCTGCCGTCGGTAGACTTCGTGCAGGTCTTCCGGGTACAGGGCAAGATATGTCAGGTGGTTCTCGATGCCAAAGGGCCCATTGAGGCACTCGAAGATCCCCGGTGTCTGGACGTAGACGAACCGGCCCCTCTCGTGCTTGTGGTGGCTCACCTGGTCCACGATATCTTTGTAGGTTCCGCTATCATTGGGATCAGATAGCTCGATGCCCAGAAGGTCTGCCGGCTCGATGGCCCTGCCCAGAGACCCGCGCAGTTCGGCGAGGTCCTCTGCTGAGTGGGGCGCCGGCCCGCCGAACAGATGGGCGAGGTCGAACTCATACTTGTCCTCGAAAGCCGCCACCGACCCGTAGGCTTCGTTGATGGGCTCGGACAGGTTGGCGCTCACCCATCCGTAGATGGGAACTCGATCGGGCTTCTGGTGCTCGATGACGGCGATGACCCGCTCTCTCGATAGCATAGGAAGGCTCCCTGTCGCCTCAAACTGCCCCCGCTCCGACCGTGGGCTCTGCATCCGACTGTGTGCCTGCTCACATGGGAGCGCACGACCCGGCCCCACTCCGGCGGACCGCCCTGTGGGCTCGGGCCCAGGCGTGATGCTCAGCCGAGCTACTCCCGGTGGGTTGTAGTGTCTTCCACAGCGCCGACAGACCACCTCCGTTCATACCCAGAATCACGCGGAATGCTCCGGCTGCGGCATGAAGGAGCCCGCGGGCCGCCGTGGAACAGTGGGGGGAGCATGTGCGTCAAGCGCGTCCCCATCCAGCACCGTCATCCCGGAGGACACAGCCCATGGTTCATCCCGCATTGCCCCTCGCCCTCTTCACCGCGGCTTCGGTTCTCTTGATCGCCACGGCCTCCGGTCAGCCCGGCAAGGCCGAGGATTTCATAGTGCCCACGCGGGAGGCCTTCCTGCGCTGCCTGGACTTGACCGATCCCGGATTCGCCGCTGTCAAAGAGGCGCTGGATGAGGGCGACGTCGAGAAGGCCACGGCGGCCTACATAGCCCACTTCCGAGCCAAGCCCATCGATTCGCCGCTGATCCATGACTGGGCGGGGACCTCGCGCAACTCCAAGTACAATACAGCCAGGGCCGACGGCCTTCTTGAGGGGCACTTCTGGGACGGCTACAGCGTGTACGAGGTGCCCGAGACAGGCCTGGATTGGCACGGCTCTCCCCTATCCTGCGTCACCCGCTTCCCGATCCTGGGCACTGTGCGCTGGGCGCTGCACCATACGCAGGACACGAGATACTCGCGCTTCGCGGTCGATCATATCCTGGAGTACATGGGCGCATACTCCATCGAGGAGTTCATCGACAAGCGCACCAGCCAGGGTTGGACCAATCACACCACCGTTGCCAAGCCGTGGTACTGGTGCATGATCCCCGAGAGGCTCAGCGAGCTGTCCGAGACGATGGCTTTGATTAAGGCACGCCCGGAGGTCACCGACGAGGAGCTCATAGCCATACTCCACCGCCTGTACCAGGAGACGGGCTACCTGCGGACGGACATCAAGTCATGGGTGGACCGGCGCCACAACGGTGGCGGGGCGATGATCGGGGCGATGGCTCAGGCCTGCGCCATCCTGGATGACTTCCCCGCCGCCCACGAGTGGCAGGCCTATGACGCCCAGTTGGCCGCCCAGTACCTGGACGAGGCCTTCTACCCAGATGGAATGTGCGTGGAGCTCACCGTGGCTTACTCGTCCAGCGTGGCCTCTCTGGGTCAGCGCATGGCCTACGCCCTGCGGCAGGAGGAGGCCATTGCCTCCCGCCGAGACAAGCTCGAGGCCATCGTCACATGCCTGGTGGCGCTCAGTGACCCGACGGGCTGGCTGCCCTCCTTCGGGGATCTGTACGCGGGGGTGCTTCGCTCCTACGTCAACCAGCCCCTGGCCACATCATTGGACATGCCGTGGGCCGTTGCCGCCGCGGCGAGCAAGGAAGGCCCACTGCCGCCCTTCACACAGTGGCCGGTCGCCGGACAGGACCAGTGGTGCGGCTACTACACCATGCGCAGCGGCTGGACGCCCGACGCGGCCTACATGGCCATCGACGCCGGACCGTGGGGCACCACCCATCGCCACGGCGACAGGCTCAGCTTCGTCGTCACCGCCGAGGGCGCCCGGTTCATCATCGACCCCTCCTCCACCCGCTATGCCAGCAATGAGCCGGACGCCATGATCGGCGGGCAGCCATCGGGCTTCCTGCACAACACCATCACCGTCGACGGTGTGGACGAGTTCTGCAGCGAGGGCACGGTGACTGAGGTCCATGAGCCCCTGCAGAACACGTGGGAGCACGGCCCGCGGCACTCGCTGTTCGCTGGCAGCTACTCCTTCAAGCCGGTGAAGCCCGTCACCTGGCAGCGCCGCGTAGTCTTCGCCGATGGATCCTACTGGCTGCTGCAGGACGTCCTTACGGGGTCGCTGCAGGAGGCCGAACTGGAGCAGAACTTCCAGTTCGAGGTAGACACCGAGATCGAGTTTGAGGGAGATGTCACCCTCGCGACCGCCCCCAATGGGTCGCACCTGGCCCTGGTGCCACTATCCGGCGGTCTGACGCCCACGCTAACCATCGGCGACAAGACACCCCACACCACGTACTGGCCCAGCGGGAAGCCCACGACAGTGCTGCGAAGCGAGGATGGGCACGACCAGAAGCACGGCCGGGGCTGGACGGGCCGCGGCGGCAGCCGGCTGGTCCCCGCCCCGGCGGTCACCTATGTGGGCAAGTCCGCCTTCCCCGCCATCATCACGGTCGCCATCGTGCCCTTGTCTCCCGGGCAGACACTAAATGATCTTCCCACAATCCAGTCCCAGCAGGCCGATGGGTCAACCACCTGGCTGCTGCCGCTCTCAGAAGGCATGCTGGAGTTTGTCGAGTCGCCGGAGAGTTGCCGGGTCGTCCTGAAGTGAGCGCCGAACCCTTTGCACAGTGGCCCGCAGCAAACAGCCGGAAGGAGCAAAACCATGGGACCAATGATCGCGATGCTACTGGGAGGCCTACTACTGATGACGGCGGCGACCGCAGCCCTCTACGAGCCCGCCGAGGAGCCATTCGTCGACCTCGTGGCCGATGGCCGGCCGCAAGCGCAGATCGTCACTCCCGATGCACCCACGGACCTCGAGCAGTTCGCCGCTTCGGAGTTGCAGGCGTATTTCGAGAAGATGTCCGGCGTGGGCTTGCCCATCTGCAAGGAAGGCGACGATGAGACCGCGCCGTACTCCTTCTTCTTGGGGATGACGCGTGCGGCGGCTCAGGCCGGCGTCACACCCGACGAGCAGACCATGGGCCGCGATGGTTTCGAGCTGCGCTCAGTCCCCGCTGGCCTTGTCGTGCTCGGACGTGGTGACCTCGGCACCCTTTTCGGCGTCTATGAGCTGCTCGAGCACTACTTCGGCGTGCGCTGGTTCATGCCCGGCGAGATCGGCGAGCATGTGCCACGCCATGATCCCCTGCGCATGGGTACGGTGCGGCTTCTGTTCAAGCCCTCCTTCCGCGTCCGCTGGGTGGGTAACGGCGACTGGTCACTGCGCCAGCGTATGAACGCCTACGTGACGGCGGCCGGCAAGAGTGTGGGCATCAAGTGGAAGTGGCACTTCCACACCTTCCGCATCCTCATTCCGCCCGAGAAATACCACGCCGAGCATCCCGAGTACTTCGCCCTGGTCGATGGCGAGCGGAAGGTGACCGACAGCAAGACCCACGGGAATCAACTGTGTACCTCGAACCCTGAGGTGATCCGGGAACTGGCCAAGAACCTCATAGCTACCCTGGACGCCGAGCCCGATACCGAGATCATCACTCTTTCGCCCAACGATGGCGGGGGCTTCTGCGAGTGCGAGCAGTGCCGTGCGCTCGACGAGCCGGGGCGCGACTGGTTCGCGAAATACTCTCGGCGTCTGGCGATCTTCAACGACGAGGTCGCCAGGCTGGTCAAACTCAAGCATCCGAAGGTGCTGATCAAGGTGGGCGCGTACGCGATGTACGCCCGCCCGCCGCTGGATGAGGACTACCGCCCCGAGGACAACCTGTTCTTCCAGCTATGTCACCTGTACTTCTGCCACAACCACGCCCTGGGCTCTGAGGCCTGCAAGGCCGGCGAGACATACGAACCCAGCGGCGACTACCAGCCCAACCAGGAGTTTTGCAGGATACTGGACCAGTGGCTCGAGCTTTCCCCGCACCTGTTCATCTACGAGTACTACTCCATCGGCGGCATGGCCCGGGCGAACCTGCCCTGGCCCCTGGTGCACACCATGCGCTCCGACATCCCCTACTACCGCGACCGCGGCGTTGAGGGCTTCTACACGCAGCTTAGCGCCAACCTGTGGCATCGCCTGGGGCTGAACTACTACATCGCGGCGAAGCTCTGCTGGAATGCCGACCTGGACGTGGACGCTCTGCTGCAGGACTATTTCGACAAGTTCTACGGCCCCGCTACCGGGCCCATGCAGGAGTACTTCACCCTTATGGAGGAGGCCATGCAGGCCTGGAACGGCTGCGCCTCGTATGGTCTGCAGGGCGTCGCGGGGCTCAAGGTGATCGGGCCCAAGGTGTTCACCCCTGAAGTGATGCAGCAACTCGGCGTGAGGCTCGCCAGGGCGGAGGGGATGTCCAACACCGACAGGGTCGCGGGCCAGCGCGTACAGATGGCCCGCCAGATGTACATCGAGCTGCAGGATTCTCTGGCCGAGATGGCCGGGCAGTGAGACTGTCAGAGCCCTCGCGGACCTCTCCTGACGCCACCCGCTGCGAGCATCACTGGTGGCACGGGCTAACCGGCTGCCACGGGTCCAAATCCCGCCAATGATCCTGAGCGTCAGCCCGGGATCGCGAGAGAGGACCCGTGCGTCGTTCTGCTGCGCCCTGCTCTATCGGCCGCTCAGGTCACGGCTGCCCATGCCGTGAAATGGGCGGTCCCCGTGACGCCGGGTGAGGTCGCCACTGAGGGCATGAACCACACACTGGTCCACCTCCCTTCGCTCGGGGGGACCAGTGGCACCCATCGCCGGAGCGCCGTGGGACACTGGTGATTCGGCTGGCACGGCACGTTCACGACATCGGCCCCACTTCCACCACGGCGCGACAAAACAGGCCGTAAACGGGAGAACAGCAGCCATGGACACGCCTTGCCTCGCCGGATCATGGCGCACAGCACTGGCCCTGAGCGCGGCGTTGCTGACCGCCTCTATGGCAACTTGCGTAGCACAGGAGAAGCAACCCATGGATATCGGCGGCCGCAACCAGGTGTTCATCGATGGCCGATTCCTTGAAGACGCCGACGGCGTCCGCATCTGCGTCTGCCCGCCGATCAAGACCAACGAGAAATGCTTGGTGGGCCACCTGGGGGGCTACTCATCCCTCGTCGAGCCCCACGAGGGCTTCCGGTGGTACACCGCGCTGACCAAGGATGGCGTTCACTGGCGTCGCGTGTCGGGCTTCGGCCCGCCGGAGCCCGATGACATCCTCGGCATCCTGTTCGGCGGCACAACGGTGTTCCGCGACCCTCTGGCTCCGGCAGGCGAGAGGTACAAGCGAATCGATGGGATGCGCAACCAGATCACCGCATCAAGCGATGGCTCGGACTGGAAGCCCTTGCACAACGGCGTCTTCCCCTCTGGGGCCTGCTACCCTCGGGGCATGGACAGCCATAACGTGTGTTTCTACGACACGCGCATCGGCAAGTACGTGGCCTACGTGAGGGTCAACAAGGTGTATGAATGCCCTCCCGAGCGTGTGGACTACTTCGGCAACGTGGGCCTGCACAAGTATGGGGCCAAGAACCGCTATGCCCGGCGCACCATAGGCCGGGCGGTCACCGACGATCTGTCCAAGTTCCCCATGCCCGATGTCGTGCTGGAGCCCGACGAGCGCGACCCCATCTTCGGCGGCGTAAAGGTGATGGACTTCTACTGCCCACAGGTGCTGCCATATCCCTACGCCGACGACGCCTACTTCCTGTTCAACTGCCGCTACAGGTCCTACGAGGACTGGTACCTGTCTGAGGACATGTCGCCCTATCCCCGCGGGAACGTGAACGGCAAGCCGGGGATCTACAACTGCGGGGTCGAGGATATCGGGCTGGCGGCAAGTCGTGACGGCATCGCCTGGCAGCGCTATGACCGCAAGCCCTGGATACCCCAGGGGCCGCCGGGGGCCTTCGACTCGCTGAACATGTACATGACCCGCGGAATGTATCTCGCCGGGGACGAGATATGGATGTACTACATCGGCATTGATGACCCACACACCGGCAACAAGCAAGCCCAGAACAGATACACCCTCAGCCGTGTGGTTCTGCGCAAGGATGGCTTCACCTGCGTGGAGGCCGACTACGAGGGCGGCCGGTTCACCACACCGGTGCTGCGGTTTGAGGGCGATGCCCTGCGCCTGAACATCCAGACCTCGGCGTTGGGCCTGGCGCGGGTGGAGCTACAGGACGAGAACGGTACGCCACTGGAGGGCTTCGCCCTCGAGGATTGCGACCGCATCCACACCGCCAACTCCACCGGCCACCGCGTGACCTGGCGGGGCAAGTCGGACGTGGCCGCACTGGCGGGGCGTCCGGTGCGCCTGCGCTTCGAGCTGCAGTACGGGGTGAAGCTATACGCCTTCTGCTTCGGGGCGGGATAGCGCTGCGAGCCGTGCCGGTGGGCTTCCTGCCAGGGTCCATCCGATGAGGCTGGCCTCGCCTGCCATGCTTGCGTGGCATTCGACAACGAGCACGATCCCGTCCCGCATCTGCGGGATGGGATCGTGCTCGGGGGTCCGGGGCCAGCCCCGCACGGGTTTGGGCCGCAGGCCCAAGGTGTAGGGGTGAGCCGTATGCCGTGGCCGGCCCGCCTTCCCTGCCCTCCTCAGAAGCGGTCGCCCGGCCCCACGGCCTCCCCCGGGATGTCGATCAACCGTAGCTGCCAGTTGATCTGCTCCCACTCGATGGGTCTGACGCGCATGTAGTAGTACAGGCCGCCGGTGACGCCCTGCTCGGCCCACGCCCGGGCGATCTGCAGGTCTTTGCCCGGCCCGCCTGCCTTCCAGTGCCAGGTTCCCCAGTACAGGTCGCCCCATAGCTCTGTATCCGTGTCCTTTAGCAACGTGGCGTAGTGTCGCAGGGGAAGGTCGACGGCCAGCTTCTTGTCCACATTCATCATTGCCCGGTCGACGTGCCCGGCCTGGGCCCACTGCTTGAGGGCGCCCATGAAAA
>Ga0272441_10008979_pt1 | contig 15605 bp, 12 predicted proteins | sample SSMProp6N_FD_193582 | JGI IMG/M metagenome (GOLD analysis project Ga0272441, IMG submission 193582) | Marine sediment archaeal communities from Little Sippewissett salt marsh, Falmouth, MA, United States - SSM-Prop-6N | ecosystem: Environmental > Aquatic > Marine > Wetlands > Sediment ... | reverse complement strand
CCTACTCCATGCGCGGCCCGGCCTTACCGGGCGTCCGCGCTGCCCACTCGCTTCACGGGTATTAACACCGCCGGGGCCCCGGGGTTGCGCCTCCGCCGGCCCTCTCCGGCCGGGCGGCCGCTGCCCGCGTGCCCCGCTCCCCGCCTGCCCCCCGCCCGCCCGGGGCTTGGCCGGCCTCCTATACGTAGTCCGCCAGGGCCTCGGCCAGTGCCAGCTTCGCCCTGTGCATGAGGGACTTGATGGCCGGCACGGACTTGCCCGTGACCTTGGATATCTCCTCGTATGACAGCCCCCCGAGCTTTGCCAGCGAGACGACGGTGCGCTGGTCGGGCGGGAGGTTGCCCACGGCCCGTCGGACGGCGGCGCTGCGCTCGGCGGCCTCTGCGCGGGAGTCGGGGCGCGCGGCCTCGGGCGCGGCTATCTGCACGGGTACGGTTTGCCCGCCTCGGTTCTCCCGTTCCAATGGCGTCGTCGGGTGGCGTCGTCGTCGGCGCAGTTCGTTGAGGCAGGCGTTGCGGGCTATGCGCATCAGCCAGGTGTTGAAGGATGCGGTCGGTCGGTATCGCCCGGCGGCGCGGAAGACCTTGAGGAAGACGTCCTGGGTGGTATCGGCGGCTTGCGCCTCGTCGCCGAGCATGAACAGGCAGAAGCGGTAGACGGACGCCTGGTGTAGGTCCATGAGCTCATCGAAGGCGGCGCGGTCGCCCTGTGCCGCCCTTGTGAGGAGCAGGTATTCGTCGCTCATAGCCGCCCCGGGCGGCTGCTCGGCGGCAGGCTTTGTGAGCTCCAGGTCCGCCATGGTTCTTTAATGGACACCGCTGCCGCCCCGGGGTTTCGCGTTATCCCTCGGCCAGGGCAGCGTCTTTGGCGAAGCTACCTTTGAGGCCCGGGTATAGCTCGCGGAACAAGCCGTAATACTCCTCGTACCGCTTCACGTTGGCGGGTATGGGTTCGGTCCGGTCGACGACCTTGACGGTGGCTCCGGCAGCCTGTTCCAGCGAGTCGAAGGCGCCGGCGCCGACGGCGGCCATGAGTGCGGCGCCGAAGGCGGGCCCTTCGGACGTGTTCACGGTGCAGAGGGGGACGCCGAGGACGTCGGCCTGTATCTGTCGCCAGAGTGGGCTGCGGGCGCCGCCGCCGGTGGCCCGCACCTGGTCGATTTGGGTTCCCAGCTCGCGCATGACCTCCAGGCTATCGCGCAGGCCGAAGGAGACGCCTTCGAGTATGGAGCGGGAGAGGTGCGCGCGCCCGTGCCGCAGGGAGATGCCGAACCACACGCCCCTTGCGTTCGGGTCGCCGTGGGGGGAGCGCTCGCCCGTGAGGTATGGCAGGAACAGCAATCCCTCGCATCCGAGAGGGGCATCCGCCGCCTCGGCGGTGAGTATCTCATACGGGTCCACGCCCTTGGCTTTGGCCTCGGCGACTTCGGGCTCGCAGAGGGCGTCTCGGTACCAGCGGTACGAGCCGCCCGCCGAGAGCATGCACCCCATCTGGTACCACACATTCGGAGCGGAGTGGCAGAAGCAGTGTATGCGCTGTGCCGGGTCTGGGGCGGGCTGGGCGGTGGGGGAGAAGACGACGCCGGAGGTGCCGGTTGAGACGAGTGCGAGGCCCGGTCGGACGACGCCGGTGCCGGTAGCACCGCAGGTGTTGTCTGCGCCGCCCGCGACGACCGGCGTTCCCTCTGCCAGGCCCGTTTCTTTGGCGGCGGCCGCGGTCACGGCGCCCGCCTTGTCCGTCGACTCGTACACGGGCGGGAGCATCGCGTCGTCGAGGTCCATGGCCGCCATGAACTCGGCGGACCATCGCCTGCGCCGCACGTCGAACATCAGCGTCCCGGCCGCGTCGGACATCTCCTGCGCCACCTCGCCGGTGAGGCGGAAGCGCACGTAGTCCTTGGGCAGCAGCAGCGTCGAGAGCCGCGCGTAGTTGTCGGGCTCCTCCTCTTTGAGCCAGAGGACCTTGGGCGATGTGAAGCCGGCCAGGGCGGTATTGGCCGTCATTTCAGTGAGCCTGTCCTGTCCGAGTCTGTCGAGTATCTCCTCGCACTGCGGGGCGGTCCTCTGGTCGCACCAGAGCAAGCACTCGCGGATGACCTCTCCGTTTCGGTCGAGGAAGACGGAGCCGTGCATCTGCCCGCTGAAGCTGACGGCGGCGACGTCCTTGGCGGGGACGGTGGCGAGGACCACCCGCAGCGTCTCCACGGTTGCGCGCCACCAGTCGGCGGGGCTTTGTTCGGCCCATCCGGGGTGTGGCGTATGGAGCGGGTACTCGGCGGTGGCCGAGGCGAGGCTGGCGCCGGTCTCGTCGATGGCCAAGGTCTTGGCGCCGGTGGTCCCTATGTCGATTCCGATGAATGCGGGCATGTATTCGGTACCTCCGCGAAAGGGGCTGCGCCTGTTGTTCTCGGTGTGACGGCAGGCTATCACCTGGTGTGCCGGGCTGTCAATTTGGGTTTGCCCCGCGGCCGTAGGGGCGTTTAGAATTGCCAGAAGCCCCGGAAAGGGGAACCCGCTATGTCCCATCTTCTTCCGCCGGGCAAGGTCGACTGGCGGCTCCTGCAATCCATCCTTGGTCAGGTCGAGCTCGACGAGAGGGTCCTGGTAGGCCCTCGTGTGGGCGAGGACGCCGCCGTCGTGGACATGGGTGACCGCTACCTGGTGGCGGGCGCGGACCCGGTGACGTTGGCGGGCGAGCGTGCGGGCTGGTATCTGGTCCACGTCAACGCCAACGACGTGGCGACGATGGGGGCGCGGCCCCGCTGGCTATTGGTGACGCTGTTGCTGCCGGCGGCGTCTGCGACGGCTGAGATGCTGCCGCCGCTTTTCGAAGAGATCCGCGGCGCGTGCCGCAGCGTGGGCTGCACGCTCTGCGGCGGCCACACCGAGGTCTCCGACAGCGTCGACCGCCCGCTCCTCATCGGCCAGATGATGGGCGAGGTGGCCAAGGGCGATCTGGTGACGTCGTCCGGCGCTCGGTTGGGGGACGTCATACTTCTGACCAAGTCGATAGCGATAGAGGGCACGGCGATCCTCTCGCGGGCGGCGGCTGGGCGTCTGGGGCGGATGGGATTCAGCCGGGCGTGCCGTGCCGGGGCGGCGTACCTGGACGAGCCGGGCATAAGCGTAGTGAAGGAGGCCATGGCGGCGGTGTCGGGGGGTCGGCCCTCGGCGATGCACGACCCGACGGAGGGTGGGCTGGCGGCGGGTCTGCACGAGCTGGCCGAGGCCTCGGGCGTAGGTCTGGCGGTAAACCGCGGGAGCATCCCGGTACTCCCCGAGTGCGCCGAGATGTGCGCCGCGCTCGGTCTGGACTCGTTGGGCCTCATCGCCTCGGGGGCACTTCTGATAACGGCGCCGGCCGGGGAGGCCGAGGCCATCGCGTCCGCCGTGCGGGCCGCCGGCGTCTCGGTCACCGACATAGGCGTGGTCACAAGCGCCTCCGACGGTGTAATGATCGTCGATTCCTCGGGCGAATCGGAGCTGCCCGCGTACTCTCAGGACGAGATAGTGCGCGTGCTGGGGCACGTCGACGAATGAGTGGGCAGCCTGTCATCACGCTGCTGACGGATTTCGGCGCGCGCGACCATTACGCGGCGAGCATGAAGGCGGTCATCGCGTCCCGGAGCTCCGCTCGCGTGATCGACATCACGCACGAGGTCGCGCCCCAGGACGTTGCGGGCGCGTCGTACCAGCTCGCCTGTTGCCGGGGATATTTCCCGGCGGGTAGCGTGCATGTGGTGGTCGTCGACCCCGGGGTCGGGAGCGACAGGCGTGCCGTCGCCGTGGCGGCCGGCGGGTATCGCTACATCGCGCCGGACAACGGCGTTCTGGACATGGCGCTCTCAGGTGCCGAGGTCGTCGAGGCGTTCGAGGTGAGGGAGGAGCGGTTTTTTCTGCAGCCGGTGTCGGCGACGTTTCACGGTCGCGACGTATTCGCGCCGGTCGCGGCTGCGGTCTTCGAGGGCTGCCCCCTCTCCGAGCTGGGTCCGCCGGCGGGGGAGCTCGTCCATCTCGACCTCCCACACTGTCGGTTGGAGGGGGGCGTCGCGGAGGGGTCGGTCATCCACGTGGACCGTTTCGGCAACGTCGTGACGAGCGTAGCGGAGGGCTTAGTCGGTGGCCGCGAGGTGGCGCGGGTGGAGATAGGGGGTTTCGGCGTGCCGTTTGCGCGCACGTACGCGGACGTGGCGGAGGGGCACGTCCTGGCGTATTGGGGCAGCGGCGGTTTTCTGGAGATTGCGGTGCGGGGGGGCAGTGCGGCGGATGTGCTATCGGCGGGTGTGGGCCGGCCGGTCCTCGTCCGCCTGTCGGCTTGACGCGAAGGGGCCCCGGCCGCTGGGCCGGGGCCCTGTTCCGTTCGCCTGTCCTGCTGCGGCCTAGGCCACCTTCTCGGGGTCGCCCGAATCTCCCGACTTCCACGCCGCCTCGGTGAGGCCTATCACGTCGATGGCCTGTTTGGCCGTGGACCTCGACTCGCCTTTGCCCAGTATCGAGTCGATGAAGTTGCGGTCGGGGTTGGATGCGGGGGGCATATCGTCCTCCGACGGCTCGGTGGGCTTCCCGTCTCTGCCGACGAGTGTCACCTTGCCGTTGCGCAAGAAGAACGATCCGTCGGTCCCCCAGATGGAGATGTCCTCCCAGAAGTTTCTGGCGCGCCCGACTATGGACACGTTCCCCAGCGCGCCCCCGTCGAACTTGATCGAGATGGCGCTGTTGATGTCGACCTCGGTGTCGAAGTTGTCGATGTAGGCTTGGACCTCGGTGGCGCGCAGGCTGGTCATCCAGAGGAGTATATCGACCATGTGCGACCCGGAGTCGTTGAGCTGTCCGCCGCCGGAGAGCGCCATGGACTGCCGCCACTGGCCCTGCTGCGCCTCGTACCAGTCCTGGCACTGCAGCGACGACACGAACAGCAGGTCGCCGATAACGTCCTTGTCGATGGCCTCCTTGACGTAGACGTAGCCGGGCAGGTAGCGCCTCTGGTAGGAAACGACGAGGACCTTGCCGTCGAGCGCGGCCTCCACCTTCTTGGCGTGGTCCGAAGTGCAGACCATGGGCTTTTCGCAGAGGACGTGCAGGCCCTTATCGAGCGCGGCCATTATCTGCTCGAAGTGGACGGTATGGGGCGAAGCTATCTCGACGGCGTCGAGATCGGTCTTGTCCAACATCTCGCGCCAGTCGTCGAAGCGTGGCAGCTTCCCCAGCCCCTTTGTGTTCTTCACGAACCGGTCGAGCATATCGGAGCTGGGGTCGGCGAGGGCTGCGATCTCGGCCTCCGGTATTTCGGCCAGGCGGCGGGCGTGTCCGGCTGCGATCCCGCCGCAGCCGATGAAGCCAATGCGCACCTTCTTGGTTGCCATCTCTCTCATCCCGTTGTGGGCCCAGCGGGGCCCGTGTGAGTTGTCCGGTCCGCCGGCGGGGCGGCCGCGATGTTAGCTGCGGATTCTAGGGGAGGCCGGCGGTCAAGTCAACCGCCCCGGGCGGGGGCTCTGGCGGGCCCGGGCCGCAGCGTGTAGAATAGCGGACATGAAAACGCGAACCGTGGTCCTAGTCAACCCCAACCGCATGAGGCCGCCCGTCGCGCCGCTGGGTCTGGAGTACCTGGCCACGGCGGTTGAGGCGGCGGGTTTTGCCCCGCTGGTGGTCGATCTGGCGTTCGCCGAGGACCCGGTGGAGGCGCTGGCGGACGCCTTCCGCTCGGCCGACCCGTTGGCCGTGGGCCTAACGCTGCGCAACCTGGACGACTGCTACATGGCGTCCGGCGCCTGGTTCCTGCCCGACGCCTCAGGCTGGGTGAAGACGATAAAGGGCCTGACGGGGGCGCCGGTGGTTTTGGGGGGGACGGGCTTCTCGATAGCGCCAAGGCCGGCCTTGGAGGCGACGGGCGCCGACTACGGCGTGCGCGGCGACGGTGAGTGGCCGTTCATCGAGCTGCTCTCTGCGCTCGCCGCGGGCGGGGACGTCTCGGGGGTGCCCGGCCTCGTTTTCCGGCGGGACGGGCGCGTCGAGGCCAACCCCGCCAAGCCCTGGGACCTCGCGGAACTCCCCGCCCAGGCGCGGGATCATCTGGACAACGCGCGCTACTTTGCTGAGGGCGGGCAGGGTGCGATCGAGACGAAGCGCGGCTGCGACGGGGGCTGCATCTACTGCGTGGACTGCCACACGAAGGGCCGGGTCTTGCGCCTGCGCGACCCGCGGCGCGCGGCCGACGAGGTGGAGGCGTTGCTCGCGCAGGGCGTCGACGTGCTTCACACGGCCGACGCCGAGTTCAACCGCCCCTACGATCACGCTGCGGCGGTGTGCCGCGAGCTGGCCCGCCGGGGCCTGCCGGTCCGCTGGTACGCCTACGCCAGCCCGTCGCCCTTCGACGCGCAGCTTGCCCAGGCGATGGCGGAGGCGGGTTGTCTGGGCGTGGACTTCGGCGCCGACAGCGGCGACGACGACCTGCTCGCCGGCCTGGGTCGCGACCACAGGGGCGCCGACCTCGCCGCCGCGGCGGCGGCCTGCAAGGAGGCCGGCATGGCGGTCATGTTCGACCTTCTCGTTGGCGGGCCGGGCGAGACCCGCGAGTCGCTGCAGAGGACGGTGGACCTCGTCTGCGCGGTGCCGGTCGACGTGATCGGTGTGAACATCGGCGCGCGCGTGTATCCGGGGACGGCCCTGGCCGACTCGATCCTGGCCGAGGGGCGTATCGCCGAGAACCCCTGCCTCCACGGCGAGGTGGAGGACAACGAGGAGATGCTCCGGCCGGTCTTCTACGTCTCACCGGCGCTGGGTGACGACCCGCTGGGGGCGGTGCGGGTGGCCACAGCCGGCGATGCCAGGTTCCTCCTCCCGGTCGAGCAGGGGGCCCAGAAGGGCTACAACTACAACGACAACAGCCCGCTGGAGGCGGCCATCGCGGCCGGCGCCAGGGGTGCCTACTGGGACATCATCCGCCGCATGTCATAAATGCCCCGCCCGCCCGTTCCGTCGCTATCTCTCCCATCCCCGTCGCATCTTATATAAGGAAGAAGTTGCCTTTGCTGCCGGGTCCTGTTTGTTTGACATCGCAGGGGCATTACCCTCCTTCCCCCCTGTGCGAGTCAAGCGGGGTCCGGCAGTGCCCTATGGGCCCCCCTCACGGGCCTCCACCGGCCCCTCCGCCCCCGCCCCTTTTCGCTAATCAACCCTCTGTAACAAGCCGATACGTTCTAAGTACAGGTATACGGGAAACCCGTCTGCCTTCCATGGGCAGCTCATGGAGGCCTTTCATGCGTATAGCGCAAGCGCTGTCGCTCCTAGTCGTCCTGGCCGCTGCGGCGTGCTGTGAAGAGCCGGCCCCGGCCGGTCTGGACGTCATCTTCGTCGTGGAGGGTGGGGACCGGGCTAGGGCGGCGGACCCGGATGGGCTCCAGTCTGCTCTGCGGGCCTCGCTGCTTGCTGAGCGGGGGGGCGGTGTTTGGGTAGGTCTTGTGGATGCGTCGACGGCGGAGGTCCTCGTGCCGTTGTGGCCGGCGGAGTCGGGGGGCAGGCCGTGGGTGCGCGAGGAGTCGTCTCGTCTGGCGCGGGGCAGGGCGGATCTGCCCGCGGCGGTCATGGTCGCGCTGGAGCACATGGAGGTGCGCGGCCGACCGGGGGCGGAGCGGGCCATATGGGTTTCGACGTCGGGTCACATCTCCGATGGAGCGTTCATGCGCGGCGGCATCGGCCCGGCGGTTGAGTTCGCCGAGGTGTCGGCGGCTCTCACGGACGCGGGTGTGGCGATGTACGCGTTCGCCAGCGACACCGGCCCCTCGATCGAGCTGTTGGCCGACGCGGCCGAGGCGTCGGGCGGCGGCCTTCTCATGTTGCGTGGCGGCGCCGACCTCCGGTCGGCGATATCGTCCGCGTCGGATCTGTTCCTCACGGCTGCCACCTCGCAGCCTTCCGGTTACCCGACCGAGGCCGACCCGCTCGCGTCCGGCGCGGTGGTGGCGGATGCCGACGCCGTGGAGCCGGCCGTGGCGCCCACCGAAGCGGAGCCGGAGCCCGAGCCGGAGCCGGCCGAGCCGACCGTAAGCGTGGCCGATTACCTTGGCATCATGTCCCAGCTCGAGGCGGAGTCGGCGGCGCTGACGATGGCCTCGACCGAGGCGGATGGTATGCGCAAGGGCCTCATCGGCGCGTGCGCGGCGTTGGCCGTCACGTTGGCGTCGGCGGCATACAGCCTCGGCAAGTTGAAGCGGAAGCTGTCGCAGAGCGTGGCGGTGGCCGACCAGCTTGCCGCCAACGTGGCGGGTGGGCCCGGCTTGCTGGATGCGGTGGGTGTGGCCGGCGTGGAGGGCGGGGCCGTTGTGGACGATGCCCTGGTCGCCGAGCTCGAACAACGTTTCCTATCGATGGCCGAGCGGGTGGTGTCGCTCGAGGCCAGGTTGCGTGCCGCCGGTGCTGGGTCTGAGCCGGCAGGTGCGCCCGCCGGTCCGCCCGAGGAATGGGCCGCGGTGGACCTGTCGAAGCTCGGGGCCGACGAGGAGGCGGAGGCGTCCGACGGTGTCGAGGTCGAGGCGACGGCCGAAGTCGATATGGCCGATGAGCCTGCCGCTGTCTCTCAAGTCGCCGTCGAAGATGAGGTCGCGGCCGAAGCCGAGGAGGTCATACAGCCCGAGCCGGCGGATGTGGAGCCAAAAGCGCCGGACGGTGTCGAAGTCGAGGCGGTGGCCGAGGTTGATATGGCCGAAGAGCCGACCGCCGTGTCTGCCGAACCCGTCGAAGAAGAGCTCGCGGACGAAGCCGAGGAGGCCCCGCGCATCGAGCCGCTCGATGTCGAGATGGAAGCGCCCGATGGTGTCGAGGTCGAGGCGCCGGCCGAAGTCGAGATGGCCGAAGAGCCGGCTGCCGTGTCTGTGGAAGCCGTCGAGGAAGAGCTCGCGGACGAAGCCGAGGAGGTCGCAGAGTCCGAGCGCGCCGATGTCGACATGGAGGCAACCACCGAAGCCGAAACCGAGGTTGAGTCCTCGGCCGATGTCGCGCCGGCCGCCGAGGCCGAGCCGGCCGAGGACCTTGCGCCGCAGGCCGAAGCGCCCGCAGAGGCCCCCGTCGAAGCCAGCCCTCCGGCCCCTCGCGACCACGCCGACGTCGTTGATCTCTTCGCCGAGGAAGCCACGGGCGAGCCGCTTCCGGACGTCGGGTACGCCAGTCCCATTGCCGATGCTGCGCCCCCCGAGTCCGCCGTTGCGGATGACTCGGGCCGAGCCGAACCGGCGCCCGCGCCCGCGCAGAAGAAGAAGCCGACCGCCGCCAAGAAGAAGCGCAAGGGTGCGAAGAGCAAAGCCGAGAAGGAACCGGCGACCGCTTCATCCGAGTAACGTTTGGTGCGACGGCACCACTGCATGTTGTATCGAGTGCGCACCGTTCGATAGTGACGTCGTTCTCTTCGGAGCGCGAGTTTGGGGTCGATCTCGGCCCGCGGAAAAAAGTGATTAACACAACAACTTGTGCTTGACGTGTTTTCGTTGACGTTGCTACCATCCATCTAGGCGGCGACGAACGAGCGCCCCGGTTGCATAGGCGAATGAGTGGGCCGGTTCCATAGGCGAGCGAGTGGCCTGGTTCCATAGGCGAACGAGTGGGCCGGTTGCATAGGCGAACGAGTGGGCCGGTTGCATAGGCGAATGAGTCAGAGAGTGGGATGAGCGGAGAGCGGTCATGGCGCAGAAGCGTGCGACTCATGTCTGCCTGACCTGCGGCAAGACGGCCGGCTCATCGCTTCATCTGTGCAATCCGGCGCCTTTGAAGAAGGCTGTGACGTGCGAGTACTGTGGCGCCCTCACCGATGACCCGCGGCATGTGTGTGCGCCCAAGGTGGCCGACCTCAAATACGTATGCCTTGCCTGCGGCCGCTTGGCGGCATCGCGGTCGCTTCTCTGCAAGCCGTCTCCGATACCTGGAGGGGATAAGCCGAACCGGGTGAAGAAGACGGCGAAGAATAAGGCAAAGGGGAAACCGAAAAAGCCGTGAGTCGCCTCCGGCGGCCGGCTGCGGCCGGCGCGGCGGAGGGGGCCCGAACCGGATTGAGGCGCGGCACTTCCGGGCAGTATCCCGGCGGCGGGGCGGACCGGCAGCAAGCCTGCAGGGGCTACCGTTTCACTGCGCGGCGCCGGGAATTGCAGGTCTTGGGGTCAACGGGGGGCAGGAGCAGGAGTCGGCGCTGGCGCCGGCTTGGTGCCCGGCGCACCAAACCATCACAGCATCTGCTGTGAAGGGAGGAGTCTTCCATGGCGAAGAAAGTCGCCAAGAAGAAGGCCAAGAGGAAGACGGCCAAGAAGAAGACAGCTAAGAGGAAGACAGCCAAGAAGAAGAAGAAGACGACGACGAAGAAGAAGGCCAAGAAGAAGGCCAAGAGGAAGACGAAGAAGAAGGCCAAGAAGAAGGCCAAGAGGAAGACGAAGAAGAAGGCCAAGAAGAAGGCTAAGAGGAAGACGAAGAAGAAGGCCAAGAAGAAGGCCAAGAGGAAGACGAAGAAGAAGGCTAAGAGGAAGAAGAAGAGGTAGCACAGAAGCAACAGAAACGGCGCTTTAGCCGTACAGCTAAACAATCTGCCACTCCTGTTCGAGATGAAGACCGCGGGGCTGCCGAACGGCAGTCCCGCCCTTTATTTGGAGGTCGTCGGTCCCTGCACGTATCCGCCCCGGACAAACGGGTTGAGGGGGGTGCCCCCGCTATGATATAAATGTGTCGGAGCGCCGCCGGGGGGGCGGGGGTGGGGGTATTAGGGGGACGGACCCGCCGTGTCACTACGAAGATCTATGCCCGTGCTGGCCGCCGCCACGGCGGCGGTTTTGCTGATTGCTCCCGCCTCCGCCGCCTCGAGCTGGCCCCGCGCCCTATACGGACTCAACGTCGTCTGGGGCGAGAGCGGCTCCAGCTTCGGCGCCGATTTCGCCGGCAAGTGCACCGAGATGGCCCGGCTCGCCCGCGAGGCCGGCTGCGCCCACACGAAGGTCGGCATCGCCTGGCGCGACGTCGAGGCCCGCCGCGGCACCTACGACTGGGCCTACTCCGACAAGGTAATCGACTTCATCCACGGCCAGGGGTTGACGTTGGTGGCGGTTCTGGCCTGCGCGCCCGATTGGGCCATCGAGCTGACGGATGAGGAGGCGGCTCTCTTCCGCGACCGCGGCGCCGAAAACCTCATCACGGTCCTTACGCCCAAGCGCCGCTACGAGGCCGAGTACCGGCGGTTCTGCACCGAGGCCGCCCGCAGGTACGCGGGGGTGGTCGACCTCTACGAGTTCTGGAACGAGCCCGACGGCATGGCCGGGCCGGTGATCATGTACGATGCCGGTGGCCGCCCGCACAACATCCGCTTCGGGGGCGACCCGGTCGAGTTCTCCTGGTGGCAGCGCGTGACCTACGAGGCCGTCAAGGAGGGCAACCCGGCCGCGGTCGTGGCCATAGGCGGTCTGGTCGAGCAGCCGAGCGTGCGCTTTCTTAAGGGAATGTACGCGGCGGGGGCGCGCGGCTCCTTCGATGCCGTCGCCATCCACCCCTACTCCGGCCTCGACTGCGCTGTGTCCTACTGGTGGATAGAGGACATGCGCCGGGTCATGGTCGACAACGGTGACTGGGCATTGCCCTTCTGGGCGACGGAGTACGGCTGGGGGGCGGCTACGCCCGACGAGCAGCGCCTCCAGGCGGACGCCGTCCGCCGCGCCCTCTCCGTCTTCCGGTCCAAGCCCTACGTCACCATGGCCTTCCACCACACGCTGAACGACTGGCGCGGCCGGGAAGACAACCCCGAGAGCGTCATCCCGATGGGCCTGTGCACGTATGACCTCTCGCCCAAGCCGGCCTACGAGGCGTTCGCGGCGGAGGCCCTGGGTGGGCGGTCGGGCCCTCTGGACGTATCCGTCCGCAGGGCCCCATGGTGGGTGATGCCGGGTGAGGCGCGCGAGGTCTCGGCGACTGTGAAGGCCACGGGCCCGGCCCAGAGGGTCCTGCGGCTTCGCAGGATAGGGCTCTCCGCCCCGGATGGGTGGCAGGTGAGCGGTGGCCCGTCCGCACCGCAGCTGCTGCCCCCAGGCCGCAGCGCCACGTACAGTTGGAGCGTCACCGCCCCCATGTCGGCCGTGGGCCGCGACAGCGTCGAGCTCACGCTGACCCTCTCCGTCGACGATTCGGGCGACGAGTCCCTTGTGTCGGTCCCGATCTATCTCGAGTGCGTCCCGCCGCTTCTGGCCGCCTGGGCGAGCCCGGGCGTGGCCGAGCCGGCTTCCGCCGGCGTCCCGCTTCGCCTCCCGCTGGAGGTCGCCGGCAAATCGCCTCAGCGCCTCGATGTGTCGGTCCGCCCGTCCGGCGACGGCATCGCGCCCGGAGGAGCGGTTGCGCTTGAGCTCGAGCCGGGCGCGACGGCGACCGCCGTCGTGAGCCCCGGCTTCGGCGAGGTGGGGGAGGGTTGCACCTTGGGCCTCTGGGCCGATGTGGTCGTCGGCGGCGCGTCCGTGGCGAGGCTCCTCCGGCCGGTCTGCCCCAGGCCGATCGAGCTGCAGCCCGCCGCAGAAGTCCCGGCCATCGATGGCGACCTCGGCGACGCCCCTGGGGTGGCGTATCGCTTTGTCCTGGCCGATGGCGACGTGCGCGGGGCGGTCGCGGTGGCCGGGGGCGGGCTCTACATCGCCCTCGAAGTGGCGGACGCCGACCACGAGCAAAGCGAGACGGCCTCGGACACCTGGCGCGGGGACAGCGTCCAGGTCGGCCTGGACGCCCTGCGCGACGCCCGCGCCGACGCCGGCTACGACCACAACGACTACGAGTACTGTGTTGCCCTGACGGACCGCGGCCCTGAGACCTTCGTCCACCGCAACGGGAGCGGGGGCCCTACGGGCCTGTCGCGCTCCGTCGATCTTGCCGTATTGGCCGAGGGCGGCCGCACGGTCTACGAGATATACCTCCCGGCGCCTGCCGTGGCGCCGTTGGACCTCTCCGCTTCCTCCGATGCGGCGTTCGGCCTGAGCGTTCTGGTGAACGACGCCGACGGCGGCGAGCGGGAAACGCACGAGTGGGGCGGCGGCATCGCCGACCACAAGGACCCCGCGCGCTTCATGGGCATGCGCCTGTCGAAGCGCCGGTAGGAGGGCCTCACATGCCGTTCGAGATACAGGCGGTCAAGGTCGGCCAGTGGACGGACGCCGGCCCGCGCATCTTCTACCTCGGCGATTGCTCCGAGGAGGTCCTCATCTACACCTATTTCTGGATACTCCGCGACGGGACGAACACGGTCCTCTTCGACGTCGGCGTCGACTACGCCGACGGCAAGGCCATCTACCCGGGCATGATCCAGCAGGCGGACGAGCGCCCGTCGGTGGCGTTGGCTGCCCGTGGGGTCTCCCCCGAGCAGGTCACGCACGTGGTCCTCTCGCACCTGCACTGGGACCACTGCACGCCGACGCTGGACGCCTACGCAAACGCGCGCATATACGTCCAGCGCCGCGAGTTGGAGACGGTGCTGTCCCCGCCGCACCCCTGGTTCGCCAACTTCACCTTCCCCCAGACGATCGCCAAGCTTGCCGGCGAGTGGAAGGACCGCGTCCACCTCGTCGACGGCGAGGAGGAGGTCCTGCCGGGTTTGCGCGCGTTCTGGACGGGCGGTCACACGCCGGGCCACCAGTCGCTCCTGGTTGAGACGGCGGACGGCCCCGTAGTCTTGGCGGGTGATGTCGTCTTTTACGGCCGCAGTCTGGCCGATGACGCCCCCTGCGGTTTCAACTCGTCGCTGGTCGAGTGCCTTTTGGCCATGGAGCGGATGCGGCAGATGGGCTGCCCGGTCGTGCCGGGGCACGACCCGGCGGTGGCGGAGTCGTGGGGGAGAAAGTAGTGTCTGCGCTTACGCCCGCGGAGGCGGCGAGCCTGCGCGAGACCGCCCGCCACATCCGCGCCGAGATAGTGCGGATGATCCACGCGGGCGGCTCGGGGCACCCGGGCGGGTCGCTCTCGGCGGCCGACATCGTCGCCGTCCTCTACTTCCACTCGATGAACATCCGCCCCGAAGACCCCTCCTGGCCGCAGCGCGACAGGTTCATATTGTCCAAGGGGCACGCCTGCCCGGTGCTGTATGCGGCCCTGGCCCACCGCGGCTACTTCGACCACGACACCCAGTGGTCGCTTCGGGCGATTGGCTCCTGCCTTCAGGGCCACCCGGACATGCGCAAGTGCGCCGGGTGCGACATGACGAGCGGCTCGCTCGGCCAGGGCCTGTCGGTGGCGGTTGGCATGGCGTTAGGCCTGCGCCTCGACGGGAATCCCGGCCGCTTGTACGTGGTCCTCGGCGACGGCGAGATACAGGAGGGCCAGGTGTGGGAGGCGGCGATGGCGGCCGCGCACTACAAGCTCGACCGCATCACGGCCTTCGTCGATTTCAACGGCCTCCAGGTCGACGGCCCCACGGCCGAGATCATGGAGGTCCGCCCCATACCGGACAAGTGGCGCGCCTTCGGCTGGCACGTGGTCGAGATAGACGGCCACAGCGTCGAGGAGATAGCCGCCGCCGTCGACGAGGCCAAGCGGACGCAGGGCCGGCCCACCTGCATCGTGGCGCGGACGATCAAGGGCAAGGGCGTCTCGTTCATGGAGAACGAGGTCGACTGGCACGGCATGGCGATAAGCGACGAGCAGCTCGCGCGGGCCCTCAGCGATTTGGGGGAGGCCCTGTGAAGCGCGTGGAGCTGGTGACGTGCCGCTCGGCCTATGGAAAGGAGCTGGCCGAGCTGGGCGCGACGCACCCGGAGATAGTCGTCCTCGACGCCGACATCTCCAAGAGCACGTGCACGTATCATTTTGCGAGGGTTTACCCGGAGCGGGCGTTCAACTTCGGCGTTGCGGAGCAGAACATGATGGCGGCGGCGGCGGGCCTGGCGGCGGTCGGCAAGCTGCCCTTCGTTTCGACCTACGCCGTCTTCGCCACGATGCGCGCCTGCGAGCAGATCCGCACGTTCATCGCCTACCCGCGCATGAACGTGCGCATAGTAGCCACGCACGGCGGCGTTGCGGTCGGCTGGGACGGCGTGACGCATCAGGGCACCGAGGACATCGGGATGATGCGGACGATCCCGGGCATGGCGGTCGTGGCCCCGGCCGACGCCGTCTCCACGCGCGCGGCTATCCGCGGCTGCGTCTCCTACGACGGCCCGATGTACATCCGGCTGGGGCGCAACCCGGCCCCGGTCATCTACGGCGACGAGTTCTCCTTCGTCTTCGGCCGTGCCTACAAGGTGGCGGACGGGACCGATCTGACGATAATAGGCAGCGGGTCGCAGTTGCCCGAGTGCATCGCGGCGCGCGCGGCACTGGCCGAGGAGGGCATCAGCGCACGCCTTCTGGACATGCACACGATAAAGCCCCTCGACGAAGACGCGGTCGTTGCCGCGGCCGAGGAGACGGGGGCGCTGGTCACATCCGAGGACCACAACATCCACGGCGGGCTCGGCTCGGCGGTGGCCGCGGTCCTGGCCCGGCGCTGTCCGGCCCCGATGGAGGCCGTGGCGTTGGCCGATACCTTCGGCGAGTCGGGCGACCCGAAGCTGCTTTTGGAGAAGTACGGCCTGTCGGCGGCGCACATAAAGGCGGCCGCTCTCCGCGCCCTGGCCC
>Ga0272441_10008978_pt1 | contig 15606 bp, 15 predicted proteins | sample SSMProp6N_FD_193582 | JGI IMG/M metagenome (GOLD analysis project Ga0272441, IMG submission 193582) | Marine sediment archaeal communities from Little Sippewissett salt marsh, Falmouth, MA, United States - SSM-Prop-6N | ecosystem: Environmental > Aquatic > Marine > Wetlands > Sediment ... | reverse complement strand
CAACAAATCGCAAATATGATGCGATCGATATTTAACTTATTGTGGAGCAAGTTAAAAAAGTAGCTTTGACTCCTATTTTAGTATCTTGCTCAAGTATTGCCCAGTGTAGCTTTTCTTGCACTTAGCAATATCTTCTGGGGTACCAATGGCTACAATTTTGCCACCTTTATCTCCCCCTTCTGGGCCCAGATCAATAATCCAGTCGGCAATTTTTATTACATCTAAATTGTGTTCTATTACTAGCACAGTATTACCTTTTTCAACTAACCTAGATAATACTGCCAAAAGTTGTTTGATATCTTCGAAGTGCAAACCAGTTGTTGGCTCATCTAAAACATACAGAGTTTTACCAGTAGCCCTACGAGACAATTCGGTAGCTAGTTTAATTCTTTGGGCTTCCCCGCCCGACAACTGAGTGGCTGGTTGACCTAACTTAATGTAACCCAAGCCTACTTCTTGCAAGGTTTTTAGTTTTCTTTGAATTGATGGGATGCTTTCGAAAAATTTTAAAGCTTCGTTAACCGACATTTCTAAAACATCGGCAATATTTTTATTCTTATAATAAATATCTAACACTTCTCGGCTATAGCGCTTGCCCTTACACACTTCACAAGGCACATATACATCCGGCAGAAAGTGCATTTCTATTTTTATAACCCCATCTCCTCGACAATTTTCACACCGTCCACTCTTTACATTAAAGCTAAATCTACCCGGCTGATAACCTTTCATTTGCGACTCTGGCAACTTAGCGAATAAATCGCGTATATCGGTAAACACCCCGGTATATGTAGCTGGGTTACTGCGAGGGCTGCGCCCAATTGGCGATTGATCGATGTTAACTATTTTATCTAAATTATCTATACCTTCTATGGTTTTGTGAGCGCCGGCCTGAGCGTGACTACCATGCAAAACGTTAGTTAGCTTTTTAACTAGAATTTCGTTAATTAAAGTTGATTTACCAGAACCAGATAAGCCCGTAACCGATACAAACAAACCCAGAGGAACATTGACATCTACATTTTTTAAATTAAATTCACTGGCCCCTTTAATAGTTATCTTCTTGCCATTTGCAACTCTTCTTTGTTTAGGGATTTCTATACTTTTTTTGCCAGACAAATATTGACCAGTTAAAGACTTGGCCGATTTTTTAATTTCTGCCGGGGTACCGCTAGCTACTACTTTACCGCCCATAACCCCCGCGCCTGGGCCAACATCCAACACATAATCGGCACACATAATAGTTTCTTCGTCGTGTTCTACCACAATTACCGTATTGCCTAAATCTCTTAAACCTTTAAGTGATTTAATTAATTTATAGTTATCGTGTTGGTGTAAACCAATTGATGGCTCATCTAAAATATATATTACCCCTGATAAGCCCGACCCAATTTGGGTAGCCAGCCTAATTCTTTGAGCTTCACCGCCAGACAAAGTGTTGGCACTTCTGCCTAAAGTTAAGTAGCTTAAACCCACACTTTGCAAAAACCCTAACCTTTCTTTAATTTCTTTAAGCGCTTGGGTAGCAATAGCTTTAGATTTGCTGTCTAATTTAAGCCGATTAAAGAACTTAGCCAGTTCTTCTACTGATAAATCGACCAAATCTATGATTGATCTATCCCCTACCTTCACTGCCATAAATTCTGGTTTTAATCTGCCACCACCACAAACTTTACACACCCTTTGCACCATAGTTTTATCTATTTCTGCCCTCATAAAATCGGAATCCGTTTCTTTATACCGGCGCATTAAATTAGGGATCACTCCTTCGAATTTAATTGCATACTCATTTACATTGCCACGAGCAGTTTTTTGTTTAATTAAAACTTCTTCATCCCCTGTGCCATAAAGAAGAATATTTAAAGATTTCTTAGGCAAGTCTTTAACTGGCGTATCTAAACTAAATTTATATTTTTTACCAACTGCTTCTAACATTTTATACACCCAGCCTCCGTTGGTGCTCATGCTAAACCCACCAGCCTTAATTGCCCCTTCTGAGATAGTTAAGTCTTTGTTAGGAATTAACAAATCTGGGTCTATTTCCTGGGTATAACCCAAGCCTGTGCAATACTCGCAAGCCCCATGAGGGCTATTGAAAGAAAAATTTCTAGGCTCTAGTTTAGGAATGCTAATATTACATTTGGGGCACGCTAAACTTTCGGAGAAAAAGTAGTCTTTGTCTTTACCTACATCCCACACCACCACCGAACCATTGGATAAATCTAAAGTAGTTTCTAGCGATTGCACTAGTCTTGATCTTTGAGCTTTATTATCCGAATCGTCAGCTACTAATCTATCCACCACTACCTCTATAGTATGTTTCTTGTTTTTATCTAAACTAATTTCTTCGCTTAACTCGTGTAATAATCCATCGATTCTAACTCTTAAAAACCCTGACTTTTTAATATTGTGTAGCGTTTCTTTGGCCTCACCTTTTTTGCCTACCACCAAAGGAGCTAGTAAGGCATATTTATCTAGCTTTAGATCAGTAACTTGGTCTACTATTTGATCGATGGTTTGCCGCGCCACCACCCCACCACATTTAGGACAATGCGGGATACCAATGCGAGCAAAAATTAGCCTTAAATAATCGTAAATTTCGGTGGTGGTACCCACAGTTGATCTAGGATTAGTAGACGAAGATTTTTGGTCGATTGAAATTGCTGGCGACAAACCATTGATATGATCCACATCTGGTTTTTCCATAATCCCTAAAAACTGCCTAGCATAAGCCGACAAAGATTCGACATAACGCCTTTGCCCTTCGGCATAAATTGTGTCAAAAGCTAGCGAACTTTTGCCAGACCCAGACAAACCCGTAATAACCACAAACTTGTTTCTGGGTATTTTAACATCAATATTTTTTAGATTATGTTCCCTTGCCCCGCGAACCTCTATATAATCGTACATCTATTTATCTAAATGAAATATTCTAACTCGAAGAATAGGGATAGAAAAATCTACCTATTACCCCTCCGTTTTCCCCCAAGCCCAAACTATCGCCTAAAAAGAAATAAGCAAACATAAATAATACCAAACCAGTAATGGCTGAAATAATAATTTCTTTGCCCAAATTTGCTTTACTAGGGTCACCTGCAGATAAGCCATAAATTATACCCCCAATTACAACCATCACTGCAGCCAAGATCCCAATGATCTCGGCTACCATATTGTAGAGTTCCATCATTAAACCGGCAAAATTATCAGCTGGAACTGGTGTACCAGTATCAGCCGATGAAATGCCTATAAACGACATTACAATAAAAAAGACAATTAAAATTAGTAAAACCCCCTGAGCCACGCGCAACCAAATAATGCTTTTGGGGTTTTTATTGTCTTTCATGCTTGACATCATACCTTAAAATTGCACTTTTTTCAAGCACTAATAAAATTAGGTTTTAATTTCTTTATCTTCAAACCCACACTCTCCGCAAGTTGGTATTTTGTTTTTGCCTTTTAATGTCATCAATCCGCCACAAGTTGGGCATTTTTCTGGAACTGGTTCTTCCCAGCTAGCAAAATCACATTTGGGGTAGTTATTACATCCCCAAAATATTTTGCCACGCTTAGTTCTTTTTTCTACCACCTGACCCTCTTTACACTTAGGGCAATCCATTACCACTACCGCCTGTGTCAAACTTTTAGTGTTTTTACAGTCTGGGAAACCACTACAAGCTAAGAATTTACCAAACCGCCCCATCTTCACTATCATTGGCTTGCCACACTTTTCGCAAACTTCATCAGTTTTCTCATCTAAATCGTGCTTGGTTACATTTTTCTCTTTTTCTTCTAGCTTGGCTTGGAAATCTGGATAAAAACTTTTTAAAACATCGGCGTATTCCATGTTTCATTCAGCAATTTCGTCCAAATCGTTTTCCATTTTGGCCGTAAACTCGGCGTTTACAATTTCCGGGAAATGTTCCACCAAAAAATCATTAACTAAATAACCCACTTCTTGTGGCATCAAGTGTTTTTTATCTCTAGTAATATATCCTCGACCAATAATAGTAGTAATAATTGGAGCATAAGTAGAGGGGCGCCCTATACCTAAACTTTCTAGAGTTTTAACTAAACTAGGCTCAGTGTATCTAGCCGGTGGTTCGGTAAACTTCTGCTGTGGGTCAATATCTTTGACTGTTAGCGCTTGCCCTACATTAACTTGTGGTAATGAAGTTTCTTTAACCGAAGTTTTAGACATAATTTTTAAGAAACCCCAGAAATCAATTTTTAAACTCTGAGCTAGTAGCAATTTGTTATCCGACGTAATTTCTAAATCGGTTTGAGTTAAGCTAGCATCGGCCATTTGCGAAGCTAAGGTTCTTTCCCAGATTAACTTATACAACCTGTACTGTTCTGGAGAAAGATGATCTTTGATTTTGTCTGGTTCGTATTGAATGTGGGTAGGGCGAATTGCTTCATGAGCTTCTTGGGCTCCTTTGCTTTTCGTTTTATAGGCCCTAATAGCATCTGGAATATATTCTTGCCCCAATTTATCTGTTACCCAGCTACGGATAGCTTCTATTACCTTTGGGGTAATATAAAAAGAGTCTGTTCTCATGTAGGTAATTAAACCAACTTGCTCTTTGCCTCCCAATTGGATACCTTCGTACAACTGCTGAGCAATCGTCATAGTTTTTTTAACACTAAAACCTAATTTAATACCAGCTTGCTGCTGCAAAGTAGAAGTAGTAAAAGGCGGACTAGGTCTTCTTACTTTCGGGCTATCTTTAATATCAGAGATTACGGAATCATTTTCTTGCAACTCTTCAACAATTTTTTTGGCCGATTCCTCGTTGTTAATAGCTATAGCTTTGCCATCAATCTTGGTTAAATCAGCTTCAAACTCTTTGCCATCTATTGTGTAGATAACTTTAATCTTCCAATATTCCTCAGGTTTAAATTTATCTCTTTCTCGTTCTCTTTCTACAATTAACCTAACTGCTACCGACTGCACTCTACCAGCCGATAACCCTCTAAATATCTTTTTCCACAACAATGGCGAAAGCTTATAACCCACCAACCTATCTAACACTCTCCTGGCTTGTTGAGCATTAACTAGGTTAATATCTAACTTTCTGGGGGTATCCATAGCATGTTTCACCGCCTCTCCAGTAATTTCATGGAAAACTATCCTATCGATTTGGTCTGTAGGCGCACCCAAAGCTTTAGTAATATGCCAACCAATAGCTTCCCCTTCTCTGTCTTCGTCAGTTGCTAAAATTAAGCCATCCGACTTTTCGTATAACTTTTTCAATTTAGTTACTGTTTTACGGCTTTTGGTAGGGATAACGTATGATGGTTCAAAATTTTTATCGACATCTACCCCTAGGCTTGCCTTGGGCAAATCTCGTAAATGTCCCATCGAGGCAGTGACTTCGTAATCTTTACCCAAAATCCGGCCAATGGTCTTGGCCTTAGTGGGAGACTCTACAATTACTAAAACTGGTTTCTTGCTTGCCACTTACCTAACTTATAATTTAATAAACTTGCCTGTACTCGTAGATTTTACCATCCCCTTAATTTCCATCAAAGTTAGTGTACTACTGACTTTCCTACTGTCAAGTTGAAGCTTTCTCGATAAATCATCAATCGATAACGGATTTTCGTTTAAATATTCCAATATATTATCCTCTAACCCACCTCCGGTATTTTTAGATATTGGCTGTGTTTCATTCCTTGTATCTTTAGTGATATTTAACACATCCAAAACATCTGTATAATCGGTAACTAAATGCGCCCCCGATTTAATTAACTGGTTTACACCCTTGGCTTGATCTATAAAAACACTCCCCGACACACCAAAAACTTCCCGATTATAATCTAGAGCTAAGTCGGCTGTAATTAAGGCTCCGCTCTTCTGGCCTGCTTCAACTACAATTACACCTTGAGATAACCCCGCTATAATTCTGTTTCTAGCCGGGAAATGGTGCTTCATTGGTTTAGTTCCCACGGGATATTCCGATATAACTACCCCACCCCGCAAAACTATCTCTTTCGCCAAATTCCAATTAGCCTGAGGATAAAAACAATTCTGGTCCAAGCCAGAGCCAATCACCGCAATTACTGGCCTGCCACCAGCAGCCACTGATTCTTTTAACGCCACTGTATCAATGCCATAAGCTAAACCCGATACTACCGATAATCTTCTAGATAAATTCCTAGCTAAGTACCCAGCTACTCTTAAACCATAATCAGTTGGTTTGCGTGATCCCACTATAGCTACTGCCAGGTTATTTAATACTTCAGGGTTGCCCCAAACATACAGTTTTTCTGGGGCATCTGGGATTTGCGCCAGGGTTTTAGGATAAAAATTATTTTGCTTGTCAATTAATGTAATTTCCAAATTTTTTGTCATAAAAAAATAATATCTTGTATAATAACCTTGTATTTATAACTGGGGGCACGTGAGTAAAAAAACTATTACTTTATCTAGTATATCAACCGTATTTGTTGTTCTAATCATAGCACTAGCAGTGTTATTGGTTAGCAACTACACAAAAAATTTCAATAGCGGTATTAATCTAGAACCAGAAATATTAGATTTAAAAACCAATCTCAAAAATGATTCTGGTCAAGACATGGTTTGGTTATTCGATAATGCAACCGATATAAATAATGTTATTACTGGACAAAATATTGCCTCTGACGTTTTCGAAAACCATATTATTTTAGGTATTTTGGGCACAACTTACCCTAATTCTGGTTACACTTTTGGCTTAAATTACGCTCGAGTACGAGGCACCGATGTAAACATTAATTACCAAGTTCAAAAACCCACTGACGATCAAGCCTACCTAGAAGTTATCAGCTACCCCCAACTATTTTTGAAAGTTAATAAAGATATGTTGCAAATTGGCACTTCACTAGACTTCATGTTTTACAACCAAACCACTAAAAAACAAGAGATTATTAATCAAACTATAACCCTATGAACAAACCCACCAACACCCTAGACATCTCGACTACTTCAATTATTAGAGTCATCATTGTGCTTATCGCTCTGTGGTTTTTGTATTTTATTAGAGATATTATTGCCATTGTTTTTGTCTCCATTATTATTGCTGCTGCTCTATCACCTAGCGTCGATAAATTAGAAAAAAAGAAAATCCCCAGAGCCGTATCAATTATCGTTTTATACTTACTGGTAGTTGGTTTCTTGGGTGCCTTTATTTATTTTGTTTTCCCACCCATGATTTCCCAAATTCAGCAACTAGCCGATAGCCTGCCTAGCTACTTTAAAACTTTTAGCAACTTTATTATCAGCCTGCGAGATGTTAGCACTAACGGGTTGCTTAACGCTTCTCAAGCTAGCTTAAGCTCGCTATCAAACTTCCTAGGAGAATTCATTAACAACATATTTAATACCACTATCGGGTTCTTTAATGGTGCTGCTGCTTTGTTGATGATTTTTGTTTTAACTTTGTATTTCTTGCTAGACGAAAACGGCATCAAGAAGTTTTTTGTTTCTTTAATGCCCATCAAGCAGAAAAGTAAAATTATTAGCATAACCAGTAAGATTGGTAAAAAACTAGGCGGCTGGTTACGAGGCCAAATTATTTTAGCCATTGCCGTTGGAGTTGTGGTTTACGCTGGCCTATTCTTGATGAAAGTGCCTTACGCTTTAACTTTGGCTATTTTGGCAGGATTGTTAGAAATTATCCCAATCATCGGGCCTATCATTGCCGCTATCCCCGCTATTTTGGTAGCCTTTACCATTTCCCCAACCATCGCCTTAATTGTTACCGCTTTCTACATTTTGGTTCAAGAATTAGAAAACAAATTGCTTGTGCCTAAAATCATGCAGCACGCTGTTGGCCTAAACCCTATCACCATAATTATCATTATTCTGATTGGTGCTAAGCTTATGGGTATTATCGGTGTGCTATTAGCTGTACCAGTTGCGGCTGTGCTGTATGTAATTCTAGAAGAATGGCACATCCTGGCCGATCAAAATAAAAAATAAATTAAACTTATTTTAACAGCTACCAGGGTGCTTTATACAGAAGCGCCCTGATTTGATATATTCAGAGCGCCCCATGAATTGATTAATATGTTATCGATCCGCACTAACATCTTGCGCAATTACTCTTAAAAACACTAAAAAAATTTCTACACAGTATAACCTGTTCTCAGACAACAAGGTTTATTTAAAAAATTATAAAAAATGCCACCTTTTTACAGATGGCTAAAATCTTCGTTTAAGAATTTTAAATGTTTGACACTTGTTAGTAATTCATTGGCCTTGGGTTCATCAAAACTATCAATACGTAGGGATGGTGGCACAAACAAGTGACAAATCTCGGCTAACTGCTGACCGTACATATAGTTATCCGGGAGATGGTGCCAAGCATTGATATGAGACACCAACATTAAAGCAAGGGTTGTTTTGCTAGTACCATCCAATTCCAACATCTCTTCTATTTTGAGGTATGTTTCTAGATTTATGGGGATCTGTCCGTTTTCACTCCTTCTCTTAGCTTCTGTTAAAAACTTCATTGGTTCCGTATCAAACGCTTCAATCATCAAATCGGGAGCTTGTGGAAGTAAAATGCTTGGGCTGAACGTAATGGCTTCCAACAAGGCTGAGCACAACCTTCTCCCCATCGATACCCCCCCAAGATCATACACACTCCACAGAGACCTCAGAAGCAGTCTCAGCAAAACTAAATTTTCGATACCTTTTATCTCTAATGAGTTCATTGCTGTTCTAAAGCCTCCCTTGTTTTCAAGATAGGTAAATCTTATTAATAAATTGCCTCGCAGTCAATCTTATTCTATATTGATAGGCTTGTGTGGAAGAAGTTCTGACCCTTTCACATCGGCATATTTAAATAAAGAAAAACCACTTACCAGAAGTGGCTTTAAAAATTTCCCGAAATTAAAGATCAACTTTTTTAAATGAACGGTGGATGAGAATGGTGTCTATCGCCAGCATCATCTTCCACAGCATTGTTATTTATATTTAAATCATTACTAATTTCTGCTAGCTTAGGTGTGCCAAACCAAGCTAAAAGAGACAGTGACACAAACAATAACACCCAACCAACATAAAATGCCCATTCTCGATTTTTAAACCCATATAACATGAAAGAAATTATTGAACTGCTTAATAAAAACACTGCTAACACTATTGCAAAATCTTCTCCCATGATTCACCCCTTAGCTTGTTAAAGTTCACTCAGTAATGTGGTTTAAATGTATAAAAAACCATTCTCCCAGTCAATATTTATACATCGTATGTAAGCTATTGATTCTGGCGAAGGAAATCTATTTCATCACGCAGCTCAGCCGCTTTTTCAAACTCTAAGTTTTTAGCCGCCAAGTCCATTTGGTTTTCTAAGTCTTTAATTAACAATTCTAGCTCTTCGTCACTAGCAGATTTGCTGAATTTTTGCAGCTTATTTTTATATTGTTTCGATTTATCTTTTTCTGATTTTTCTTGAGATAATTCAATACTACTAATTTTCTTAACAATCGATTTTGGTGTAATTTTATGCTCCTGATTATAAGCCAACTGTTTTTCACGCCTTCGACCCGATTCTTCCATAGCCGTTTTCATGGCTCCAGTGATTTTATTGGCATACATAATTACTCTGCCCTCAGCATTTCGGCTAGCTCGCCCAAAAGTTTGGATTAAAGAAGTGCGCGATCTCAAGAAACCTTCTTTATCAGCATCCAAAATTGCTACTAACGAAACCTCTGGCAAATCTAATCCTTCTCTAAGTAAGTTAATACCCACCAAAACATCATATTCACCTAACCGCAAACTTTTTAGGATTTCAATTCTCTCCAAAGTGCTAACATCGGAATGTAAATACTGAACTTTAATACCATTTTCGGCCAAGAAATCGGTTAAATCTTCTGCCATCTTTTTAGTTAAAGTTGTTACCAATACCCTTTGAGATTTTTTAGCCCTCTGATTAATTTCTTCCATCAAATCGTCTATTTGCCCGTCGATTGGCCTAACTTCAATTTCGGGATCGACCAACCCAGTTGGTCGCACAATTTGCTCAACTACCTGATCACTTAGATTTAATTCATAATCGTCTGGCGTGGCCGAAACATACACCGCTTGATGAATATGCTTTTTAAATTCCTCAAATCTTAGCGGCCTGTTGTCCAAAGCGCTAGGCAATCTAAAACCGTGTTCAATTAAAGTTTCTTTTCTAGACCTGTCACCCAAATACATTCCTCTAATTTGCGGAATGGTCATGTGCGATTCATCTATAAACATCAAAAAATCGCTGGGGAAATAATCTATAAGCGTAGCTGGTTCTTGTCCTGCCCCTCGATTACCTAAATATCTCGAATAATTTTCTATCCCCGAGACATAACCCATCTCTTGCAACATTTCTATATCATAATTAGTTCTTTGCTCTAATCTCTGGGCTTCTACCAACTTATTGTTCGCTTTTAATTCTTTAGTTCTTTTATCTAGCTCTTCTCTAATATCTTTAATTGCTTTTTTCACCCTTTCTTCCGAAGTAATGAAATGTTTAGCCGGATAAATTTCTGTTTTCTTTACGCTCTCGCCCAATTCACCAGTTAAATAATCTAGATACTGAATTTTTTCTACTTTATTCCCAAAAAATTCTACTCTCATAGCTATATCACTATACGAAGGGAATATTTCTACCAACTCTCCCCTAACACGAAAAGTCCCTCTAGCAAAATTTACATCATTTCTTTGGTAATGAGTATCCACTAACCTTCTAAGCAGTTGTTCTCTAGCAAAAACTTTACCCACTTCGATTTCTATTGCCACATTCTGATAATCTTCTGGCGAGCCGATACCATAAATACACGAAACTGAAGCCACGATTAAAACATCTTTGCGAGTTAATAAAGATTGGGTGGCCGCATGACGCAATTTATCGATTTCTTCGTTAATCGAAGCATCTTTGGCAATATATGTGTCGGTTTGTGGAATATACGCTTCTGGTTGATAGTAATCGTAATACGATACAAAGTAATGCACAGCGTTATTGGGAAATAAATCTCTAAATTCAGCTGCCAGCTGAGCCGCCAGGGTTTTGTTATGAGCAATAACCAAAGTAGGCCTTTGGATTTGCTCGACCACTTTAGCCATAGTAAAAGTTTTGCCAGAACCTGTTACCCCCAACAGAGTTTGGTGCTTATCACCAGATTTAATACCACCAACCAATTTTTTAATAGCTTCTGGTTGGTCCCCCGCTGGTTTAAATTTACTTACTAATTTGAATGTTTTTGGCGCCATTCTTCTATTTTTTTATGATCTCCAGACAATAATACTTTTGGTACTTTTAACCCTTCGAACTCCTCTGGCCGGGTGTAGTGTGGGTGTTCTATGTCGAATTTATCGCCATAACTTTCTTCCGCCAAAGATACTTCGTTTCCTATCACACCAGGCAGTAATCTAGTTACTGCTTCCGTTATGGTTAAGGCTGCAACCTCTCCGCCCATAATTACAAACTCGCCCAAACTCAACTTCATATCGACATATTTTTCTATTCGAGCATCTACCCCTTCGTATCTACCACAAATAAAAACGATGTGTTTGTAGCTAATAAATTTTTCTGCCATTTTTTGACTAAAAACTTTTTTACTAGGGCCCAGCAAAATTACTAAAGTGTTTTTGGGTTTCTTTTTGCCTACAACTTTTTTAATAGCTTTAACAATTGGTTCAACTTTTAATACCGTACCCGCCTTGCCGCCACCATAAACAGCATCATCAATTGTTTGGTGGTTATCTGTAGTAAAATCCCTAGGGTTAATACATTCAATCGAAATCTTTTTAGTTCGCAGGGCTTTACTTAACAAACCTTCTTTAAAAAAGTCTTCGATTAAATTAGGGAAAATTGTAATAAAACTTAACTTCATAACCACTATTATATTACCGGAATTTAAAAGAGGCACCCAGACAAGAGTTCAGGCACCTCTTTTTTTATTTTAATTTATGAATTTTATTCCTCAGATAGTTCTTTAAGATCATCTTTGGTGGTAGTTTTAGGAGCGTCTTCTTCCTTAGCTGCTGGCCTATTGCCTTCACCTTCTGGCTCAATAATCTTTAGATTAATGCGCGCATTAGTTTGAGCACCTAAAACTCTAAGGAGTGTTCTAATGGCTTTGGCTGTACGACCATCTTTACCAATAATTTTACCCATATCGGTAGGGTCTACAGTCAATTCGATCAAAACTCCCATTTCATCAACGCGACGCTCGACCTTAACTTTGTCTGGGCTATCGACAATGGCTTTAACCACATACTCGATGAAATCCTTATCCTTATCAGCCATAATATTCTTCCTCCAATTAGCTTAAATTATATAACTTATATACTACTCTTCTTTATTTTCCTCGGGCTTTTCTTCTTCAGGAGCAGCCTCTGAAGCTGGCTCATCCTTTTTTTTAGGTTCTTCTGTAGCTTCTTCCTTGGGTTCTTCAGTAGTTTCTTCGGCTTTAACTTCCTCTACAGGAGTCTCTTCAGATTTGGGTTCCTCTTTCGATTCTTCAGCTTGAACCTCTTCTAGCTTGGTTTCTCCTGCTGCCTTAGCGGGCTCTTCTTTTTTAGCCTCTTTTTTGGGAGATTTACTCTTTTGGATAACTGGTAAATCAAAGCCCACTTTATTCAAAAGCCGAGCTACTGTATTACTAGGCTTAGCTCCTTGAGACATCCAGTGTTCTACCCTATCTTTTTCTACAGATAAAGGCTGGTCTGCAGCCACTGGATTATATGCACCAACTACCTCCACAAACTTCCCATCTGTGGGGTTAGTGTGTTCAGCAACAACTATCCTATACATAGGATGGTTGCGTCTTCCTTTACGAGATAATCTGATTACAAGCAATGTCTTTTCTTATCTGAATTATATATAATACAAGTTATAAGTTACTCTAAATTAGCTTTTTGTCAACATTTTTTTAAGATTTTTCCTGTTCCACACCGAAAAATATTGATATTTCTTTTAAAAAATGTATATTGTATAAGTATGGCAGCAGAACCAAAGAAAAAAATTAGTCGAGTTCGAGGCAGAACCAGAAGGGCCCACATTAGTGTGCCACTTCCCAAACTGTCTAAATGCAGCAATTGTGGTCATTTAAAACCGCCTCATATTGCCTGTCCAGAATGTGGTTTTTACGGTAGTAAAAAAATTATTACCACAAAAACTGATAAACGCATTGCTCAAAAACTAAAAACTGACGCTAAAGCTCAAAAAGAATCAGCCCCTAAAAAGGAAAAACCTACTAACGAAAAAGCGGCTAAACCTAAAACTGACACAACCAAGAAATCTGATAGTAATCCGCCAGCTAGCGAAGCTGATTCCGACAAAGACAATAAAAAGTAATTTTACATTTTTGTTATGGCCTCTAATCGTCATTTTGCACGCATTACTTTAATGCAAAGTTTATACGAATACCTCCAAAGAGAAGGTGATCTTGTTAAAATTGTTGAAAGAAATGTGAGTAAATACGATTTTGAAGAAAATAACTTAAAATTTATTAAAAAAATTGCCAAGGGTATTAAAAAGAACATCGAAGAGATAGATAAAATTATAACTATCTCTGCCCCCGAGTGGCCCTTGCCTCAAATTGCTCAAGTCGACCTTTCTATTCTTAGATTGGCCATTTTTGAATTAATTTTTGATAATGAAGTTCCACCCAAAGCTGTAATTAACGAAGCAGTAGAGTTAGGCAAAGCTTTTGGTGGTGAAAATACTAGCAAATTTGTAAATGGGGTTTTGGGCACTGTTTATCGCAACTCCGAAAAATACGAAGAAGAAGACGATAACAAAAAACCGGATTCGCCTAAAACCGATAAACCCAAAACCAAAAAGTAAGCCATGGAAGACCTAAAACAATTAGAAGAAAAATTAAACATCAGTTTCAAGAACAAAGAGCTACTTGAACAAGCTTTTGTACATCGTTCTTATTTAAACGAATTCGATTTTCCTTTAGGACATAACGAGAAACTAGAGTTTTTAGGTGATGCTGTTTTAGAACTAATTACTACCGACTACCTTTACCACGAACTACCAGATAAAGCCGAGGGTGAACTCACTGCTATTAGAGCTGCATTAGTTAAACGCGAAACTTTAACCGAAGTGGCTACCGAATTAGATTTTTATAAATACCTTAAACTTAGCAAAGGCGAAGCCAAAACTGCCAGCAATCAAGCCACTATTTTATCGAATACCGTCGAAGCTTTTATCGGCGCCTTGTATCTAGACTCTGGTTATGAACCTGCCAAACAGTTTATAACTGCAACTATTTTCCCTAAACTGGACGCTATTATTAAATCTAATTTATACATCGACTCTAAAAGCCAACTGCAAGAAATTATTCAAGAAAAAAGTAGCATCACCCCTCATTACGAAGTTATTAACGAAACTGGGCCAGACCACGACAAACACTTCGAGGTAGCAGTTTATGCTGGAGATAAAAAACTAGCTCAAGGCAGCGGCAATTCAAAACAAGCTGCTCAAATTGATGCCGCCACCAACGCCCTCGACAATTTATAGATCGCAAAAACCAACACTTATGTCATAAGTGACATAGTGTATATTATGGATTGAGCTAAAGACTCAAATTCTGACAAATATTCATTCTTACACCTCGACCATAATCCTAAGTAAAAAATAGTGTCATCTGCTAATTCAACAACATAATATGAATATGCATGCTGACCGATAACATTGGACCATGTATAACCAATGTAATAAGCCCTATCCCCCTCGGGGGTTGTGAGGAGATGCTCATTAATATACGCAGATTCATATCCACTTTGGGGGCTATGAGTTTTTATATTATTAATAGTTTCATTAAACAAATCTGAAGAATAACCTTTAACTATATTGTATTCAAGCGGATACCAATGCTTGTCACACACCGACCTTTTAGTATCATCGTTAGGGTATAAATTACCATTAGATTCACCCAACTGAATAAGTGTCCAGTTTTCAGGATAATAAAAATGCACACCCGAAAATAAAGCTTCGTGATTACGATTTTGATAAAAATCAGGATTGTCTGCTTTTCCAATTATCAAATTCTTCGGAAGATTCCCCCAATTTCTGGAATCGCTACTATACGACCTATTGTCGCCCATCACAAAATACTCATTTTCTCCCAGCATTACATCAACCGATCCTGGAGTATCATGGAACAATAAATACGATTCAAATAGTACATCTGAATTTATATAAACCTTTGTATCTCTAATTTCAATTTTTTCTCCTGGTAACCCTATTATCCTTTTGATGAATTGAAAATCAACATTAGGCGGGTACTCAAATAAAACTACATCACCTCTTTTAAGATTATCAACAATCTTATCACCAGTTGATATAAAAATCTCTTCTCCATCATTTATTGTGGGTTCCATAGAAGGGCCTGTGTTTATGTGATTGATATAGCTTCCTTCCCCCACTACTAATCTCCAGAAGATGTCAGAGTCGGTAGATGGGAGAAGTTTACCGTTCTTAACCTGTCTAGTCCAGGCATTGTATTCAGATACTGGTCTAACATAAAGATTGTAGATACCATCAGATAGGTTATCTTTGAGTTTAATGTTCCAAGACATAGTAATAGCCTCATTATCTGGGACATCTTCTCCATCGTAGTAAGCAA
>Ga0272441_10008976_pt1 | contig 15607 bp, 6 predicted proteins | sample SSMProp6N_FD_193582 | JGI IMG/M metagenome (GOLD analysis project Ga0272441, IMG submission 193582) | Marine sediment archaeal communities from Little Sippewissett salt marsh, Falmouth, MA, United States - SSM-Prop-6N | ecosystem: Environmental > Aquatic > Marine > Wetlands > Sediment ... | reverse complement strand
GAGCCGCAACCGGGACAGCGGCTCGGCAGGAGCCTCGCCCTCCACACGAACGCATTGACGAAAACGCTGGAGGGCGAACCTCCCGGTGAGCCGCAACCGGGACAGCGGCTCGGCAGGAGCCTCGCCGTCCAGGCACGAGCGCATTGACAAAAAAAGAGAACTCCGGCATGAGAAACGCAGCACGCTTGACCGACGATCCGGCGCCATCCAGCAGCGGTCCCGCGGCTGGTCCTGTCCCGGACGGCTGTCTACGGATCTGCCCAGCCGCCGGTCGCAGCGCGCGGATCGCGCTGGCTCGAGCCTCCGTGCTCCTGGTTCTTTGCTTTTCGGCACGGCTCCATGCCGCGATCACGGTCGGGCCCGGCGACTACACGATCGCGGTACTGCCCGACACACAGTACGAGACCTACACGAGCGATCCCGATTTCGGCGAAATCACTGAATGGCTCGCGGACAACGCGACGAATCTCAATATCGCGTTTGTTTTCCATCTTGGCGATATCACGTTCTTCAGTTCCACCTCCGAATACGGTGTCGCCGATTCCGCGATGGACGCGCTGGACGGCGCGGTCCCCTACGGGATCGTGCCGGGCAACCACGATCTGGGCTGGTTCGACTGGGGCACGAACACCACGTTCGATGCGACGTTCCCGGTCAGCCGGTTCGAGAGTCTGCCGTCGTTCGGCGGGAACTACCCGGCGCCCAGTGCGCGCAACAGCTATCACCTGCTTGCGATCGGCGGCCGCAACCATCTTCTGTTGTGTCTCGAGGATCGGCCGTCCTCGAACGTGTTGAGCTGGGCAAACACCGTCTTGAGCAATCATCCCTCGCACCTGGCAATCGTCGGCACGCATTCGTACCTGGCCTATGACCGCGAACGGCGCTGGGCCGGACCGGACCTCTGGGATCTGGTCAGGGCCCATGACAACGTGTCAATGGTGCTCTGCGCCCATATCCAGGCGGACCGTCGTCGGATCTCGATCAATGACAACGGACGGCCGGTCTATGAATTAGCGCATCGCAACGCGAACTACCTGCGCTTCTATGTCTTTCGTCCGGCCGCGGGCCGTATCGATGCCTATACCTACGATCCCGTCTCGGACACCTACGACACGGACGGCCAAAGCGAGTTCGCGCTGCCCTACGTGCCGGACCCGCCCGCGTCCGGCAACCAGGCACCCTCGGTTGATGCCGGCGCGGCGCATTCGGGTACGCTCGACCCGGACACGGGCACCGTCACGCTGGCGCTGGCCGGAACCGCCTCGGATGCCGATGGCGAACCGGACCCGCCGTCCGCCCTTGCTTTATGCTGGCGCCCGGCCACACAAGTCGGGCCCCTTGCCTTCGGCGACATGTTCTCATCAGCTCCGACCGTGAGTTTTCACGCGCCCGGCGTCTACGAACTCGAACTGACCGCGACCGACGGGGACAAGGCTGTTTGCGACACGACGCTGTGCCGCGTGCTGAGCCTGAACGCCGGGCTTGACCGGACCGTCACACTTCCCGACAACGTCGTGTCGCTGCACGGTACCGTCCAGACAAACGGCTGGCCGGCGCCCGGCGCACTCACGAATGCATGGACGCTGGTGGACGGGCCGGGCGGCGTAACGTTCGCCGACCCGGCGGCCGCCGACACCGCGGCGGTATTCGGCGAGGCCGGCCTCTACACGCTGCGGCTCTCGGCCGGCGACGGCGTGCTCGACGCGCAGGACGACGTCGTCATCAGCGTCGAGGCTGCCTGCGCCTTCACGGCCTACAACGACTTGATGTGGTCGAGCGGCGAGCCGAGCGAGAACATCACGAAAATCAGCGGCTGGAACACAAACGGCTTGAGTTCCAGCGGGCAATTGCTCGCACACGAGAGCGGGCAGCCGCTCGGCATAACCCTCAGCGTTACGGCCGGCACCTACTACGAAGCGTTCCACGCGCAAGGCGCTGACGCAGCGGACGCAACCGACGCCGACCGCGTCTTCCGCTTCGGCACCGTGATCGGCGCAGAGGGCGTCGTGTCGGGCGGCGGCTCCACCTACTCGTTCAGCGGGTTGGCGTCCACAACTTGTTACGAACTGGTCTTCTTCGGAAATCGCGACGTCGCCGGCTACACCGCGCGGCAGGGCGCGTTCACGATCAGCGGCGCCGCCCACTTCACCAACACGAGCAGCGCGGGCACGACAATTCTGAGCCAGCACGCCGCACAGGACACTACGGAGTACTGCACAGGCTATAACACCGAGAACGGCTACGTCGCGCGATTCTCCGATATCGATCCCGGCCCCGACGGCGTCGTCACCGTTGCGCTGGCCAGCACGACGAGCGGAAACTATGTGAATACACTGTGCCTGTCCGCGCGCGCGAGCGCGGGCGCGATCGAGCCGCATGCACCCTCGCAGCTCGCGGCGATGCCGATTGCGGCCGACGCAATCGTTTTGAGCTGGCAGGACAACAGCGTGGGCGAGACCGGATTCGTGATCCGCTGCAGCCTGGACGGCGTCGATTTCGACAGCTTGCCCGCACTCTCGGTCGGAGCGAACGCAACCAGTACGATGCACACGGCCTGCGCACCCGATACCCGCTACTACTATCTGCTGCGCGCAACGGGGCCGGACGGCGACTCGATGAGCGCAGGCCCGGTCCATGCCACAACGCCGCCTGCATCGAGCCCGACCCGCGCCTACCTGCTGCTCGGGCAATCCAACATGTCGGGGCGCGGCCCGATTTCCGCGGATCCCGACCAGGTCCCGCATGCCAGGGTCCTGCAACTCACCGTGTCAAACCAATGGCAACAGGCGGTCGATCCACTGCATCATCACGATTACCCGACCGGCCCGCTGGTCGGCCCGGGCCTGACGTTCGGGAAGACGGTAGCGAATTCGAACGGGACTTCGGTCGTCGGCTTGATCCCCTGCGCTCACGGCGGCACCGCGATCAGCGAATGGGCGAAAGGCTCCGCGCTCTACAGTAACGCGATCGCACGGGCCGCGGTCGCAACGAACAGCGGCGCCGTGCTCATGGGCATCCTTTGGCATCAAGGCGAAGCAGACAGCCGAGCCGGTACGGCAACCGCGAATGCCTATCAAGCAAGGCTCACGAACCTGATCGCCGATCTCCGCGCCGACCTGCGGAACCCGCAGTTGCCGTTCGTGTGCGGCCAGATCGGGCCATGGCTGCCATCGCCCCCCTATACATGGGCGGACACCGTCAACGCCGCGCTAAGCAATCTGCCGTCGATTGTGAGCAATACCGCGTGCGTGCCGGCCGGCGATCTCACCCATATCGGGGACGAAGTCCATTTCGACGCACCCTCCGCACGTGAACTTGGACGCCGTTATGCCGCTGCGCTCGCGACGCTCGAGCCGCCGCCCAGCCCGGCGGCGAAACCCGAGAACCTCCTGGCGGCGGCCGTGTCCCCAACCGAAGTGGTCTTGAGCTGGACGGACATGAGCGATAACGAGAACGGATTCCGGTTGCGTTCGAGCACGGACGGGGTCGACTTCTATACACGCGCGCCAATCGAGCTGCCCGCGGACACGACCACCTGGACAGATTCCGCGCTCGCGCCCGGCACTGTCTACTACTACAAGATCAAGGCGACGGACGCGTTCGGCGGCTCGGCCTACGACGGGCCCGTCAAGGTCATCACGCACCCTGCCCCAACTGAAATGGTGGGAAGAGGTGCCCTCTGGCAATATCGGAAGGGAACGGCCGAGCCCTCCGCCCCGCCCATCGCCTGGCGTTACACCGACTGCGACACGGGCGATTGGGAGTCCGGCCCCGCCCCGTTCGGATATGGGGACGGCCCCTACGGCACGGAACTGCTCGACATGCAGTCCAATTATCCCTGCCTCTTCCTGCGGCACGACTTCCTGCTCGACTGTCCAACGCGCGTGCGCGAGCTGGCGCTCTGGGTCTTGTACGACGACGGGTTCATCGCCTGGCTCAACGGCCAGGAACTCGCGCGCATCAATGTGAACGGTGCACCCGGCTCTTTCAACCCGCACAGCGACACGGCCAACGCCAGCGTCGGGAACGGCTCCGAATGGTCGAACACCTGGGCGGCCGCCGCGCTGCCGCCGCTCGCGGCCGGCACCAATGTATTGGCCATCCAGGTCTTCAACCGGTCGCTGTCGAACAGCAGCGATCTCACATTAGACGCCGAACTGCAACTCTTGCCCAGCCAACTGCCCATCACGCAAGACGACGATCAGGACGGGATGCATGACGATTGGGAATTCGCCTGCTTCGGGCACACGAACCGTAGCGCGCTCGACGACCTAGACCAGGATGGCCTTGTCGAAATCGATGAATATGTCGCCGGCACCGACCCCACAACCAACACGGGGATACTGGCCGTACAGATTGACATGCAGCCCGGCGACACCGTGCTGGTCTCGTTGCCCACCGTCCAGGCGTTGCCGCCCCAATACCAAGGCTATGAACGGCGCTACGCGCTGGAGCACAGCGCGGGTGTCCGCGCCTATTGGCAGGCCCTGCCCGGCTACGGCAGTATCCTCGGCAACGGCCAGACCATTATCTTCACAAACACGCTCGACCCAGACATGCCCCTGTTCTTCCGCGGCCGCGTCTGGCTCCAGGCCCAGTAGCCGCAGGCAACACACTGCACGGCGAAGCGGCCAGAGCGCCTGGAAGAATAGCCGCAGCCAACACCGCCCAAGGTGGCGCCACGCATTTCTCGAGAAGAAAGGATTTGGAGCCACAGACGGGCAAAATCCTCGCGAAAGACAAAAGAACGAACTGTTCTGCGGGAAGGGGATTGAACAGCCAACAGCCAATATCCAACTTCCAAGTGAGAGAAGGCAGAGGACATCTCGGTTGGACGTTGGGTGTTGGCTGTTGGCTGTTGGGTGTTCCACGTCGTCGCTTCACGCCAAGTGGCCACTTGGCCCGCGGGCGGGCCGACGTGGCGATCTAAACCGACGCGGTCGGGCAGCGCCGGCCACGCCATGAAAATCGGTGCAGAACAGAACGCTGGTGCTTATCGTCGCTGGCGCGCCGAAAGCACAGCGTTGGCGTTCGCAGTACACCGCGGGGGGATGCCCGGCTCAGGCGCTGGCCAGCCCGGTCCGCTTCGCGCGCTTGATGTACTCCTCGATCATCAGCGGCGACGCGTTCGCATTGCCGATCTTGCGCCCCACCCGGTCGTAGACGACGACGCATGGCAGGAACGGGACCTTCAGCTTGCGAGCCAGGTAGGAATTTTTCGAGCGCACCTCGATGATGCGGAGGTACAGCGTGCCGCTGCTCTCGCAGCGCTGTGTCAGGTGCTTCAACAATCCGCGGTTCGCGCGTTGCATATCCAGAACGTCGTGCGAACTCTGTTCTGTCGGCTGCGAAAACAGGAACAGCGTCACTTTGCCCCAGACAACGTACCGGCCAAGATCCTCTTTCCCGTCGATCGAGACATGCAGCACCTTCTGGGCCGGCACATCCACCGCGAGCTCGGCGATATCCGTCAAGTCGACCGCGCGTTCGCCCACGTCGGGCGCGCGAAAGCGCATGCGCGTCTCTTGCACGCCGATCAGCGTGCCCTTATGCACGTTGCCACTGCCCGCGTCCTTCCACATGCCCGTTGTCCCGGCCGCAAACGTGATTCCGGCCACGCCGCTCCTGCGCAGTACGGACAGGACCGCCCGATCGCCGGACTCCGTGCAGACAAACGAGAACTCGCCGTCCCGATACCCAATAATCCTGCCGACCCGGCTCGCGCCTGAACGGAGCCGGATCTGGTCGGCACCCAGCGGCTCCGCGCCGAGCGGGATCCTGGTGGGCACGTCGAACTCCTGACCGCTCGCCACCGCGCCGGCCCCGGCTCCGGGGCCGGCCATGCCGGCTCCGCGCTCGTTGCGCCGCCCACCGCGCCGGCGGCCCTCGCGCGGCGCCTCGCCATCCTCGCCCGGTTCGAGCTGCTCCTGTGTCCTGCGCACACGCGCACGGATCTCGTCCCATTCCCTCTTCAATCGCTCGTGGAACGAATCCCAGGTGCCCCCCGAAAAATAGATGCCCAGCACGATCCCGACCAGGACCAGCAGGATCAGCCGCACGGCCCACCACAAGACGCTCGAGACCGTCAAGCGCCGCTTCTTCGGCTTGGACAGATGCCGCCGAATCTCGTGGGCGCTCACACGGATCGAAGAGATCTTGCCGCGCTCGCCTACACGCCGCGTTACCTGCTTGGTCTGCGCCGTCGGCGTCTTGCGGCGCTGGCTGCGCAGCACCGCACTCTCCTTCTCGCCGGGCAGCCGGCCCAGCGGCAGGTACCCGCCCTGCACCTGCGCAATGTCCTCGAGTACCGCATTCCAATCCTGTTGCCGTTTCGCACGGTCTTTCACCATCATCTTCTCGATCAGCCAGGCGGCGGGCGTCGAAATCTTCGAATTGATCGACTGCGGCGCCTCGAGCTGTTCGTTCAAGAGCTCATGCACCACTTCCATGACCGTCGGCTGGTCGAACGGCAGACGCCCCGTCATCATGTGGTAGAGCAGCGCGCCCAGCGAATAGATGTCCGAGCGCTGATCGACCTTCTCCTCGCCGCGCGCCTCTTCCGGCGACATGTAATGCGGATTGATGCCCGCCGTCTTGCTCGCGCTTACGCCCGCAATCTTCGCCATGCCCGATCCGCAGACCTTGACCGTCCCGTCTTCCGCCACCAGCACGTTGCCCGGCTTCAGGTCCGAATGCGTCAGGCGCGCCTTGTTCCAAAGGTATTCGAGCGCAAAGGCCACGTTCTCCGCAATGAGCAGTGCGTTCTTCTCGGAGATAGACACGCCGTCGCGCAGCCAATCGGCAACGGCATTGCCCTTCACATATTCCATCACCACGAAGACATGCTCGGGCTGCTCGCAGATATCATAGACCCGCACGAAATTCGGGTGCGAGAGCTTCGCCGACATCGTCGCCTCGCGCCGAACCTTCTCCACCGCGTCGGAGTCCTGCCGGATGTGCGGGTGCAACACTTTCAGCGCCACAACGCGGTCCAGCGCCACCTGGCGCGCCTGCCACACGCTGCCCGTCGCACCCTCGCCCAACTTCTTGATGATTTCAAATCCCTCGATCTTCGGAGGTTCTGACATATCCGGTCCTCTGAACGAAACTCAATCTTAAACCTAATCCCGAACCTAATCGCCAAGGGCATGTCATTCTGCACAAAAACCCCCGGTGCCCGCAAGGCCAAACTGGCCTCTTCCTGAGCAAGATCAGGCGGCCGCATTCGCTCTGTTTCCAATCAGCCCCCTCTATCTCTTTTGCCCGGCCGCAACGCTCAACGTATCCTGAAGAACCGCAGCATCGGCCGGGAAAATTCCTTTTTTTGCGCAGCAAGAAAAGAGCAGCCCGAGGACTGATGACGCTGAAGGCGGCTTCAGTCCGACAGGCTGCTAGATCTTCTCGAACAACGGCTCCGGATACCGGCCGGTGCGCCACTTTGCAAGCAACTTGTCCGCGAGCCGCCGCGCGATCTCTTTCAGCGACGGCGCAATCGCCCGAACCGGCGGCAGCGCTTGATGCTCAAAATGCGCGTCCTCCGCGTCGTAGACCAGGAAGTTGTCTGCCCGCACCTCAACACGGTGCTGCAGAAATTTCGAGGCCAATACGTAGTTTGTCGCGTAATCCTGCGAAAACACCGCGCTCGTACCGCTGAATGCATGAAAAAACCTGTCCAGCGCCGACATCGCGCCGGGATCCGATAAACACACGTAGTCCGCACGAACGGCACCGTCCGATATGCCCGACAGAAAACCACGATGACGCGCGTTCTCCGCCGGATAGTAGCCCGCAACAAGAACATGCCGGTACCCCGCGCGCGCCAACAACAACGCGGCCGCACGAGAATGTGCGAAATTGTCCGTCTGAACAACCGGCAGAATCGGCAAATCGTCCAAGCCTATGTCCGCGACCAGATCCACGCCCTCGCGCAGCGCGTGATAGAACGGCAGCGCCGCATCCTTGAAACCCAGAGCGACCACGCCGTCCATCCCCAACGATACCAGCTTCCGCCCGAAACCCAGCGAACTCGTCGAGTCCCCGAGCTCCGGCGTCCAGTGCACCGTAATCTCATGCGCACGTACTCGCTCCCGCAAACCGTGGCAGAACGCCTCGTTGAATCGAAAGTCATGCACGTTCGACACCACGCCAATCCGCTTGCCCGCAAGGCCCGTGCCCGCCGATGGGCACATAACCGTGAGACCGCTCCGGGGTGCCGCTCGTACCACGCCTCGCGCTACAAGCTCACGAACACCCTTCTGGGCCGTCTGAAGACTCACGCCAAACTTTGATGCTATCCCGCGTACCGTCAAATAGCGCGCTCCAACACGGTAGTTTGCCCCTATGTCGCGCAATAACGCGCGAAGAAATCCGTCGTATACACGCTTCGGCATCAGCACGCACTCCCCCACTCCAGACCCTTGAACATAACAGATTGTAGCGCAAAAAACAAGTTTGGACACAAGAACGAAGGCAGGATCTTGAATTATTTGGGATACGGTCCTATTTTTTCGATACAGATTGTCTGCAGATGAGTTCTATAAAGGGAGGGTGACATGCAGGAACTGGCGAGACTGAGCAAAGCGAGAACGGGTCGACTTTCATCGTGGAACAGGGAAGGCAGGAACAAGGACAACTGGGGGATCGAACCGGGCGAGAGCCGTGTCCTGGCGGACATCAAGGGTCCGGGGGCGATCACGCACATCTGGATGACACAGCGGAATCACTACCGGGAATGCCTCTTGAAGATCACGTGGGACAACGCGCGGCGTCCGAGCGTGCTGTGTCCGCTCGGCGACTTTTTCGGGCTGGGTCACGGCATTGTCAACTCCTATCAGTCCTTGTTGTTCACGGCATCGACGAGCAAACCGCACCGCTTCAACGAGGGCTGTGCCCTGAACAGTTATGCACCGATGCCGTTCGGCGAGCGTGCCGTCGTGGAATTGGAGAACCAGAGCAAGCAGGAGCATCGCCAGTACTTCTATGTGGACTACGAGACGTACGATTGTGCACCCGACGGGGACCAGGGCTATTTCCACGCGGAGTTCCGTCGCGAGAATCCGTTCGGCGGCTGGGCGCACGAGATTCGTGTAAACACGCCGGAAGCGAACATCGCGAACAAAGAACGGCTCGCTTGGGACAACAACTACGTGATCCTGGACACGAAGGGTCGGGGCCACTACATCGGCTGCAACCTGAGCGTGACGAACTTCCAGGGCACGTGGTGGGGCGAAGGCGACGACATGATCTGGGTGGACGGCTACAAATGGCCGCCGGACCTGCACGGCACGGGCAGCGAGGACTATTTGAACCAGGCGTGGGGCATGCAGCCGAACGCGTTTGCCCGGAACGGCTCGTCGATTCACGAGAGCCAGACCAACGGCTATCAGACCAGTTACGTGCATCACATTGAGAACCCGGTCCGCTTCAACAAGAGCATCAAAGTCACGATCGAGCACGGGCACGGCAACCATCTGTGCAACGAGATGAGCAGTGTCGGCTATTGGTACGCCGACAAGCCGCATGCGGCGGTCAAGGTCCCGCCGGTCGCCAAGCGCATGCCGGTCCTGCGCGACAACCAGGGCCATTGGCTCTACGACAAGAAGAACCAGACCACCTCACGCGTAATCAAGCCGAACCCGGAGATGCGGGCGATGAAGAAGAAGTGGGCGAAGCACCCGCGGCGATAGCGGAACCTTCGGAGTGCGGCAAAAACCTTCGGAGTGCGGCACTCAAAGTGCAGCCTTCAAGCGCGTTCAGAAGTGCCCGCCCGGCGGGACACGGACGGACACGGACACACACGGACCGACACGGACAAAGAACGACCGGGGGATCGCTCGACGGGACGATGGCGCGCGAGCCGGAGAAAGGAGGCCCACACATGGTCACAGCTTTCCAGCAGCGCGTCTACGACGCGATCAGCACGATCCCGCGCGGCAAGGTTTCGACCTACGGGCTCGTGGCCGGTCATCTCGGCTGCAACTGCGCGCAGGCGGTGGGCCAGGCGCTACGCCGCAACCCCTACGCACCGCGCGTGCCGTGCCACCGTGTGATTGCCTCGGACCGGACGCTGGGCGGGTTCTCGGGCAAACGCTCGGGCCCGCAGCTCCGTCGCAAACGCCGGCTGCTCGTGAAGGAGGGCGTTGTCTTCCGTCCCGACGGCCGGGTCGATCCGGCATGTGTGCATCGGTTCTCGCGCCGCCCAAGGGATCCGTAGTTCCCGGCAATCCTCAATCCTCAACCCTCGTCCCCCGCACGCCGCGCTGCCGCGCCAGCGCGGCGCGTTCCTTGACCCTACGCGCGACCGCCTCGGCCATCGGCTCGAGCCGCGCGTGCACCTTGGGGTCGAGCCCGCCGCCGGGCGCGTCGTCGGGCACGTCATATTCCCCGAGCAGCCCGTCGATATCGACTGCGCGCGGGTTGGTCACGAGCCACCACGGATCGACCCTCTCAACCCCGGTGTGCACCTGCTCCAGGTATGCGGCCGCCGAGTCCCAGTTCCGGCTCATCCGGTGCACAAACGCCGCGGTATCCAGCGCCGCGAACGAGTCACCCCAGGTTCCGAGCAGTTTCGGCAGCATCGCCTGTGCGCGCGGCAGGGTCGCCGGATCGGAGGCCAGACAGTAGACCAGGTTGTTCAACACCACGCGATTGTCCGGCCACTGCGCGTAGATCGGCTCCAGGATGCTGAGCGCCTTCTTCAGATCGCCCGCCTGTCTTGCCGCCTCGGCGGCGAGCAGCAACGTGCGCAGATCCACGCGCGTGACCGGCTCGCCGGCCACCAGCTTGTCGAGCAACCGCAGCGCCTCCCTCGAGTCGCCGCGTCGCAGGTGCGCCTCGCCCAGGCTCCGCGTCCAGTACGGTTCGTCCGGGAACGCGCCTGCCAGCTTTGTGAGCACGGCGACCGTACTCTCGTCACTCTCGTGCCGGCTTGCCTTAATTGCGGCATAGACTCTGTAGAACGGCCACGGGTCCTGCGCATGCTCGACCCCGCGCATTGCGCACGCCAGCGCCCAGTCCGCATCCTGCGCGGCCAGCGCACAGCGCAAGCCCAGCAAGTACGCGGGCAGCGTGCCCTGCGCGCTGGCGGCGGCGTGACGCGCCGCCTTTTCGGCCGCCTTCATCAAACCGCGCCGTCTCAAGAAGTCGCCGGCCCGCACCAGCGTCTCGACGGGGAACGCACCACGCGCGACCACGCGCTCGATCTCGGCCTCGGCCCAGGCTTGGGCATCCTCTTCCTCGGCCCGCACAACGAGGTGTGCCAGCCAGATACTGCTGTCCTCGGGGCACGCCTTGTAGGCCCGCTTCACCACTTCCGGGGCGCCGCCCTTCAAAGTGATCAGCACGCGCCACGCGGCCGGCAGCTCGGCCAACGCCGGAAGAACCTGTTCTGCGACCGCCGCCGCGTCCGCGATCCTGTTGTGACGCGCCAACAGGATCGCAAGCTCTGTGCCCGCAATCGCGGATTCCGAACCGTCACGCCCGACCGCCAGCCACTTGGCGGGGTCCGAACTATCGCCGCGCCCGCGCATCCGGTACCAATCCGCCTTGCAGCGCAACACACCCGCGACAAACGGGCTTGCCGCGCGCTCGGCCTCCCGCGCAAGATGCTTGGATTCGGCCGACATCTGCTCGGGCTCAAGCGCCGGCCCCCACCGCTCCGTCTTTGCCGCCTGTTCCGCGCGCGGCAGCAGTAGCGCCTGCCGTTCCTGTTCCGGGAACGGCGTCAGACCGTGCACCATCCGGATCCGCTTCGCTTCCGTGCGGCGGCCGGTCTCAAAATACAAGTCCGCCGCAACCGCCGGTTCGAAATCTCTTCCGCTCCGCTGCAGCAGGAACAGTGCCTCTTCCGACTCGCCAAGCACCGCGAGCACCGATGACATCGCGCGCTGTACCTGGAGCGAACCCGGCAACTCCGCCAATGCCTGTTGTCCGGCAAGCAGCGCATAGAGTCCGAAATCCAAGTGCATCAATGCGTTGATCTGCATGACCCGCACGGAACCCGACGGGGCGGCGGCCACCGCCAAATAGTGCCGCGTCACCTCGTACAGATGCTGCCATTTCCGTTCCCGCTGATACATGAGCGCCTGCATCATGAGCGCTTTGGCCCGGCTCAACAGTCCCTTCTCCCCAAGCAGCTCGACCCGCGCATGCGCGTCCTCGTTGCGGCCGGCCAATTCGAGTGCGGTCACGTATGCCAAATGCAGGCGCAGCGGCAGATCCTGTTTCTTTTCACGCCGGTCGAGCTTGGTCAGGCACCGCGCAAGATAGCGCTCGCGCATTTCGCCCGGCCTGCTGTTCTTGAACTCCGCTGCCAAAGGCGCGTTCGTCCAACCCAGATGTCGAAGATACAGCGTCCGCACATCCAACGTCTCGTCCGCCCGCGAAGCGGGCAGTCCGATCGCACGCTTTTTGAACACAAACCATTTCTCGCCATACATCGCCGCCGCGAGGTATAGCGCCGGGTCGTCAGGCGATACGGAGGCAAGCCGATCATAGGCCGCCCATGCCAGGTCCGGCCGGCTCAGCCGGAACGCGCCCTGCAGGCAGCCCACCAGCGCATCGGAATCGCGCCCGGCCAGCTCCGTCCTGCAGCGTTCTTCAAACAGGGCGCACCACCCGTTATGCGGGGTCTCCGCCCCGCGCGACGCCAGGTACCGCGCCAACGCCTGAGAACCGCCCCACACCCGTGCCATACGCTCCAGCGTCCCATGCATGGCGACCGGCGCAGCATTCGTTCGCATATGCGCCTGCACCTCGCGCAGCAAAGCACGGCCCTGCCTGAACCGCTCCTCGTTCGACATCGCCGCGTCGCGCCCAGTCTCCACTGCCAGGCCCGCGCTCAGCGTCAACTGCAGCGGGGTCGGCCTGTACTTGCGCATGCGCTCGGCAAGCAGACGCCGCAGCTTGTCCTCCTCCCGCCCGTCCCGGTATGCCTTGAGCTGGCCGTGCGTACGCTCGTCCATCTCCTCCTCTTCCGTCAGCTCGTCCGGCGCTTCCGCCGCCGCCCGCTCCTCACCACGTGGGCGCTCAGTTTCCTTCTTGTTCTCCAGCCTGTCCATCCATGCCAGCGCATCCTCGAACCGGCGCGCCGCCTGCAGCGCGACCGGAAACATCAGTTTCATACGCGTCGAAAGCACACCCCGTTTCTCCCGCGCTTCGAGCTCCTGTACACAACGCAGCACGTATTTCTTGTGCCACCGCTGCGCACGCACCTCGCCCAACTCGTCGACCAACGGCGCGCGCGGCCATGCCTCAGCCACGAAATAGAAATCCTTCAGATCGACGAACTCTATCGGATCGCCGGCCGGCACGCCGACATGCTGTTTCCGGAACGAGAACCAGAGATCGGCCACCTGCGCGAGCAACAAATCCAGCGCAGGATCCCCGCCTGCAAGCGACGCGAGCCGATGCCAAGCCAACCACGCGAGATCCGGCCGCCCGAGCCGAAAGCAACGTGGCACATGCACGAGCAGAGCCTGCAGGTCGACCCGGTCAAGCCGCGCCCTAAGGTCCGTCTCGTAGCGCGCCTCCCATCCGCTGCCCGGCCGCAACGCGGCCAACGCCCCGAGATACCCGCACAGCCGCGCCTCATCCGGCCAGCGCTTGAGCCCGTTGCGCAGCAGGTCGCCAGCCTCCGTCAACGCGCCCGTCTTGATATCGGCGTGCACCGCGATCAGTAGCTGTTCCACATCCCGGAACCGTTGCGGCGCGCGGCACGCAACGATCGTACGCCACTGTTCATGTTTCGCGAGAAACGGAAAGAACGTGCGGATCCCCGGAATCAGCCACATCGAGTCCTGTTTCATGGTCGCAATCAGATTCTCGGATACCGCCGGCACATCGCCGCGGTATGCCGCGAGCTCCGCGCGTAGGAACGTGAAAGCGGCCAGTCCTTTTGCCTGCTCGGGCAACGCTTCGATCAAGCCAATGCCCGCCTCCCGGTTCCCGGCCCCAATCTGGCCGCGCGCCTCGAGCAACACGTGCAGAAGATCGCGGTCCTGCCTCGGTACGCCGCCCAGCAGCTCCAGCGCCTGCGGGTACCGATGCCGGAGCATCAGGACCCGGGCCCGGGTCGTTCGGATTTTCGAGTGATCCGGCGCGAGCCGCAGCGCAAACGCCGACGCGCGCTCCGCATCCGCGTACCGGTCCGCCTCCACAAAGCGTTCCGCGACAGCGTTGATCATTGCCGCACGATGCGCCGGACGCCGCTTGCGCAGCCCGAACACGAGCAGACCGATCGCGAGCGTTGCGGCCAGGACGAAACCGGTCCAGCGCAGGGCGGGTCGGATCCGACCGTGCCAGCCGCGCTTCGTCCAAAGCGAGCACAGAGACGCCTCCGCCTGGACAACGAACAGGGCGGCAAGCAAAAAAATGCCCAGCGTATCGTGCAGAAAGGTTTCCGCCCATTCCACGGGCCGTACGTTGCCGAGCCGAACCATCAGCGCGAGCCGCAGCACATTCAATGCGAGTACCTGCACCAGGCCGAGCGGCAACAGCACAAGCGTCTGGTACCAGCGCAGCCGAAGCAGAATGCCCGTGCCCAGCGTGCAGAGCAAAACCGTCACCACCAACCGCATCCCGCTGCAAGTCTCGGGCACGCCGAACACTCTGCGCCCCGTCTGCAGTACGAGCTGGTCGGCCCAGACCGGGATATCGCGGATATGCAGCACCCATTCCGCGCCGAGGATCGACAGCCGCTGCATGCCCATCTGCAGCGGCCCGAACAGCTGCGACGGGATCGGGTGCACCCAGTAGAACAGGACCAGGCCCAGCACAATATCGCCCGCGTACCGCGCGGGCAGCGCCCAGGCCAGGCACGCATAGACCAGAAGCAGCAGACCAAGCCACTGGAACTGATGGACACCAAAAATGATACCCAGCACGGACAGGCCCGCACCCAGCAGCGCGAGCGCAACCAGCAGCCATACCCGCGTTGTGAACCCGGCCCCCTCGGGTTTGCGCCGGAACAGGATCAGGCCCGCCAGCAGCGTACCGAGCACGAGCCGGATGATGCCGTCCCGGCCCGCGAGCAGGATCTCGCGGTTCAACAGCATCCAGCTCGCAAGCAGCAGGAGAACGGCCACAAGAATGGCTTTTTCCGCCCGTTTCATGACATCAGGTTCGCCGCAGAGAGTCTCGTCCGCTGCCCGATTATGGCACAATCTCCACCGCGAGTGAAACGGGATTCCGCGTTTGCCTGCCCGGTGACCCGGTGACACGATGACGCCGGCGCACGCGCGCTCCGCCCGTTACGCTTAGTCAATCCCACCCTTAGTCGATCCCTCCCTTAGTCGATCCCTCCCTTAGTCGATCCCATCCCTAGTCGATCCCATCCCTAGTCGGCCCTGCGAAGGCTTACCGCACCAAGATCGACTAGGGAAAGACGACTAAGGGAAGACGACTAGGGGGAAACGACTAAGGCTACTGCTGACGGCACAGCGTTCACGACCCGCGCAGGCGGCGCCGGAACGTGATGGCCATGGAGCAGAGTGCAGCGGTCAGCACGAGCGTCGTGCCCGGCTCCGGGATCGCGAGGTAGGTCCAGTTATCGAGTCCGAACTGCTGTTCCCTGGTATCGAGCGAGCGTTCGACCAGCACTCCGATCCAG
>Ga0272441_10008975_pt1 | contig 15608 bp, 14 predicted proteins | sample SSMProp6N_FD_193582 | JGI IMG/M metagenome (GOLD analysis project Ga0272441, IMG submission 193582) | Marine sediment archaeal communities from Little Sippewissett salt marsh, Falmouth, MA, United States - SSM-Prop-6N | ecosystem: Environmental > Aquatic > Marine > Wetlands > Sediment ... | reverse complement strand
AATATTTCACTGGGGTATTTTTTTATTTTTATTTTAATAATATCTAACATCTAATATCTAATATCTAATTACTTTTTTGTTTTCTTGCCCCGTGAAATTACGAAGTAATATTTCACTGGGGTATTTTTTTATTTTTATTTTAATAATATCTAACATCTAATATCTAATATCTAATTACTTTTTTGTTTTCTTGCCCCGTGAAATTACGAAGTAATATTTCACTGGGGTATTTTTTTATTTTTGTTTTTTGATTATTGTTATTTGTAATTTTTTTGTTTCTCGTATCTTGTATCTTGAATATTTTTTATTAAATCTATACCACCTGTTTCTCTAATCTCTTCCTTTCCTCTTCTTCCGTTTCTTTTTTTCTCTTTCTTTTCCACCAAATAATAAACAATATCAATATTCCGATCACAAACCACCACCCAATCTGCATATACCATTTTTTCTTCATCACCCGATCCAGGTGTAAATCCCAGTTAATAATATTATCCTTAACCTGAAAAACCGGTGTTACACTTTTCTCATAGCCATCTTTTTCTAAAGCTATATAATAATTACCATTAGGCACCATATAGCCATATTCACCATTTTTATCAGTCATTTGTGGATTATACTGAAAATATCGTGCCCCATTCCACTCCTCCCATTCATCCTGACTCAATGAATGTTCACTTATTTGTGCTTCAGTGTTTAAGTGGTTAAATATCTTAGTGAATAAAGTTACCTTCACTCCCTGCACCTTATCTGAATAAAAACCTGCTTTAACTTCCCCCAATTTTGCCACCGGCATCCCTTTGACTATCCCATAATCCTCTATAACCAAAGTCCCTTTTACAGTATCTTTAGTTCCGTCCTGATATACTATTATCAACACTACAATGGGATAATCGCCAGCCTGCTTTGGAGTTGATACCAGAGATTGATATTTATCCTTAAATTGTCTTATTTTCAACAAATAATTTGAGTCGCCTATTTGGGCAATAATCGTCTTTAATTGCTTAGTAACTTTCTCCTTGGGTAATACAATCGACATCAAGCTTTCAGATAAAACATTTACATTCTTATTCTCATCCGGATAAACCCTCAAGCTCTGATTTGCAACCCAAAACTCCAGGTCAAAAAATTCCAACCCCTCCATAATCTCCTCGTATTTATCTTTATCTACCTCATCTGGTTTTGGAGGAGCTACTTCACCTTGTTTTAGCGCCACAGCTTCACTAATAGCACCGCTCGAATATTGCCTAGTAGTATCAAATATAAAAACCGTATAAAAATACCATTTATTATTAATCACATCTCTATCCCAATACTGTTCTCTGTTACCTTCAAAAATTATTAAACCGTCTTCTTGTGTCTCGGCATATCCATCTTCTCTACGCAAAATTCTAACTCCTGCAATATTATCAACATTAGGATACTGCCAATTAAGTAATACTTCGCTGTCAAATCCTTCTGCCCTAAAATTTATCACATTTGCCACTGCCGGAGTCTTAAAACGTAAACCACTACTAACTGTCTCATTGCCGATTTGATCCCGGACAATCAATTTGAAATAATATTCTGTATCCTGTTCTAGTGGAAATAGCTTATACTGATGTGACAAATATAAATTATTTACATCTTCAACCACATTCCCGTAATTAGTGTTAATACCATACTCAACTGTACCCACGCTATATTCATCTGTCTCCCAAATAACCATAGCTGAATTAGAATTAATATCCTCTATCCTAACATTGCTGATTACTGGAGCAGTCTCATCTTTCGGCTGCGGACCAGCACTACCTCCTCCCTCCTCTTCTTCATTCTCTTCACCAGCTGCCATTACTGTCGCGCTTACAACCACTTCGTCACTTGTGATTATCGGGATATAAACCGCCCCCACATCTCCAAATGCTCCAGCAATATCGACTGACACTACTGCCGCACTGCTTGGATTAGTAATCTTATTTGTGCCTCCAGTCGCATTGGTGCCAAGCTTTATTACCACATACTCATCAGCTACGATTTCGCCGGGAACTGCATCAGTCGGGGGAGTAAAAGTCACTACTTGACCCAAGGATTGAAATCCCCATCTATCAGCGCCAGCACTATTACCTACGTTTTCTTCCGTCTCCAATCCAGTGATAGCGCCGTGAGATAAATCAACATCTCCTAACACGATAGACGAAATATCAAAACCGGAATCAAATGTCAATGTAATTGTATCTGTGTTCGAATCCACTCCTGTTTTCGTCTGAAACTTAATCTGATGGTCTGCCACTGTGTTTGTTTCTAAACGCGCCACCATATCACTTGCACTGCCAATCTTATCTGCTCTAGCCGGCAATATTAACCCAACAAAACTATTTATCATCAGAAAAGCCAAACCATAAATAAAAATCACCTTTAAGCTAATCCTACCCCTATTTAATTTCTGTCTTAATAATTTCATCTATTTTAGATACTTATTTTATTTATTTATATAATATATATTTATATAACTATATAAGGCGACTAGACCACTTAAACACTCAAACTTTGGCTGGCTCCATACTCCTGTGTGGAGCCCGATTACAACCAACACTTAATCACAAAAACACAAAAATAAAATCCCCAAACTCCTAATTTAACCAACCCCTAAATCACCATCCTTACTCTTAAATCGCCTTGTCAACCATAAAAACATCAACCCCAAAAATATCATCCCTGTCAATACCACAACTATTATTCTCCACGGTAATACAGCCACTGTCGGCCCCTTTTCCACCAACACTTGTTCATCTTGCCCAAATTTCATCTCAAGCTCTGTTTTAAAAACCCCAAACTTAAAATTTTTAAATTCTTTACCTAAATTAGCCCAAAACCCATTACTATCAATTTTATCTAAATTTTTAAACCAACCGACTTTAAATTGACGCGAACTGTTTGGAAGCACATTTACCCTACTGTAATTAACCGGTAAATAATCCAAACTTTTTTCGCTAACTAAATTACCACTGGGGTCATAAATTCCCACTTGAGCCACTTGCTCTACTTGTCTGCCTAAAAAATTAATGATATTTATCCTCCCTTCTGGTTTTAAATGAACATTACCTTTATTCTCAAACTTAACTACAAAATCAACCGGCAAACTAGAAAAAAGTAACCTTTCCTCTCTAGTTGAAAAATAATCAATCTCTCCCTGCTCTATCACCTCTCCATCAACTCTTAATAATATTAAACTAGCTAATCTACTCGAAGCAGAAACAATACTGCTTTCAGAAACACCATAATCAGGAGGAATATCTGAAAAAAATACAGCTCCATAATAACCACCCGGTTCAGCTCTATCAGGTATTTTAATGTCAAAATTCACTTCTGCCCGCTCCCCTGAACCTAAAATAACCTGCGCTGATGGCAATTCTATCCAAGATGATAACGACCTGCTTGACTGGCCTGGAAACAAAAAACTAGCTTGCCCATATTCCCCCTCTGGCTCAAAATCTGCTGTCGATAAATAATACAAACATAAATCTTGTTCATCATTTACTAAATTAATCCTGGCCCTGATAGTCTCTCCAACGTCTGCCTCGATCTCCATTACGGGCGGTGACAATGTCACCGCCCTTACCGGACGACGAGCATAAATAAACAACATTGTTATAAAAAAGAACAAACCTGCAACCAAAATAACATTTCTGAATTTATCTATCCGCATAATTTTCCATTAAAAAATTAAAACAAAATTTATATCAATAATCCCCTTCTATTGCTAATTAATTCAGTCTCTTATTCGGGATTTAATTCGATGAATTCAGTAATAATTCGAGCAAGGATTGACCATACTTAAAATGTTCCAGCCACTATAAAATATACTGCATGCTGATAACTGCCACCCGCCGTACTGCCATCAATTGAAGCTTTATATGTAACCGTAGTTGCCCGACTATCCACTGGCACACTGCTATTGGCTAAAATTAATCCATTACTGATGGCCGTATCAGTTGAATTTGATTGCCCATCAGTCCCGCTGGTTCTGACTCCATATTCTTCTGACCCGGCCGTTACAGCTCCATCGCCAACGTCATCAATATCATTCGCCCCTGAACGCAGATTTCCATCTTCATACAACTTGACCGCATATCCAGAAATTGCATTAGTCGTTACTGTAAAAATATGGCTGTCACTACTCACACTACCTGTGCTTAAAGCGCCCAAATTAATCGTATTTTTTGATAAAGAAAAAGAAATTGATGGCTCTGCCACTAACATCTGCCTATAACCAACCCCTGCCCAATAATTAGCACTATAAACAAATCCTGTTCCTACCTCTCCCATGGTATCGTCCAAAATATAATTATCCGAAACAGATTGATCAGCTCCTCCAAAATTAATCGAATCCTGCTTAATTTGATAATTGGCACTCGACATCCCCCAACATACTTGCCCTAAAATTAGTAGCAGTGCACAGGCACTCAACGCTTTCCAAAAAATTTTTTGCCTCAACCTTCTTACCCATAAATAAATATCCATAAATCATAAATATTAGATCATAAATCTTATTCTCCTTTTAACGGCACTACCACATACATATAATCCTCAAATGAAACCTCTGTTCCCGCTGGCTTTATCATCCCTGAAGCGCTGTCTTTATCCGGTGTAACTTCAACCTCATCCGAAAAAACATTTTTAATTTTATTAGCCAATTCTTCTTTGCCAGCATCAGAAACCTTATCTTCTAAAGGCACTATAGCCAAACCCTGATCTCGAAGCCCAACTGGACCTCTCTCTATTTCTAAAGGTTGGTCACCAACTCCTACTAATGTTTTTGGCGAAGAATAATTATTATAAGCCGGCTGTAAATTTAGAACATTTAATAATGCTAAATAAGCATCTCCCAAACTGTCTCCCGTAGTGCCAAACAATTTATCAGACCATAGCTCAAAATCACCTAAGCTATCAGATAAACCATCTAAAACTAATTGAGCCAATCTCTCCAAACGAGAATATTCATTACTTTTATCTTCTATAATCCTACTAGTAGGATTAACCAAACTACTCAAATTTTTATTTAAAGCTATACTGGCTGTATTTGTATCGGAATTTAATCTAACTAAACCTGATTCCATTTTTTTATCATCCAGTTCACCTACAGGCCACCCGATGTAGTTACTGATTACTAGCTTAACTGCATTAGCAGATAAGAACTGCGACGACCTTGAAAAAAATGTATCATTCTCAAGCAATTTTCTATTCATCTCATTCTTCAACCGCAAAAAACTTTTATAAATATCACTAAGCATTGCCAGCTCTTTATTAACTTCGGATTTATTTCCATCTTCAAAAAATCGCTCTGGCAAGTCAGCTTGATGCTTAAAAACAAATTCCGTTCTACTGTGAATTATTCTATTTTCATAATAAACTGAACTTTTAGCTAGATAAGACGGTAACAAATTAAAATCATCCAAATACATGAATAATTTTAATCCTAGTTTTTCACCATAATCTCGAACTAAAAAGTTAGAACCACGGCCGTTATTTGAAGCATACCGACTAATATCACTACTAGCCTTATTTACATTATCCAAACCAATAAAAGCCTTTGAAACCACATACTTAGGCAAATTATAGGTCGATACTCCAGCCACCACGCCCGCGCTCGATTTATTCTGTTTATTTTCAAAATAAATATAATCGCGAGTATAATCAAAAATAAAACTATAACTGCTACTAAAATCATTAATTGTCTTAAACGCCAATTTCCTAGTTCCAGTATAAATATCACTAACAATGTAATCAAAACTATCCCTGCTGTTATCAAACTCAACCAACAAGCTATTATATAAGCCAGCTAATTCCATATAATGTTTATCAGCAGTTTTATAATCAGTAAAACTGAAAACTGAAACTCCAACAAAAAATAATATCAAAAACAGACATGCTACTGTTTCAAGTTTATACCACCATGGCAACACCTTGCTATGCCTAGCTACAAATACCGGCCTTTGCGCTAAAGATATAACCGCTATTCTGAAATTTAAAACAACCAAGTTAAACTTGTCAGCCACAAGCCTGAACAAAAATCTAATTGGATTTACCGTCGCAGTTTCAATCGCAGACTCTAAAATATTAAAAACACTTTCGAGTATATACTTGTTGCTCCCTCTAGCAAAAGGATAATGAACCCGAGCAGTATTACTATTTCTAAATTTAGGTAAAAACAAAATAGCTAAATCACACAAATTACTTGTTCTTAGTTTAATCTCAATCTCAACACAAATATCTTCAATTACGCTTTGTTTCCTAGCGCTATTATTTTTATCCAAAACCACTTCGGCTATTTTAGTTTTAACTAAACTAAAAATTTTAATCAAAATAAAATTATTATCCAATACAGATAATAATTTTCGTAAAAATAATCTAAAACCATTAAAAAAACCGATTATTGCATTTACATAAACACTGGCCACTTTTTTCCAGCAAAACTTAACCGGCTGGTTTAAATCACTGCACTGAATAACTTTTTTATACTTACTATCATCAAAAAATTCACCTTTAATATTTCCTTTCTTTTCAGCTGGATGGAGCTCAATATAATTTCTCAGCCACTCAATAGTTGTGTACCACCTTCTGCCAATTTTATCCGCCTTAAGCTCACCCCTTCTGGCCAGTAGTGATAAATATTCTTGCGAATACGAACACTTATCAGCTGCTTCAGACAACAAAAAATAGCCATCAGGAACTTTAACCGGGCTACTATTAACTCGCTTATTATTTTTAATATTATTTTTATTTTTATTTATATTATCATTATAGCGCATTTTTGTTTTTTGCCCTGTCAAACTAAATTCAACTCAACAGAGCATTTTTATTTTTATTTTTATTTTTTTTCCTACCCTTTAATATTTTTGCTTTAGCAAAAATATTTTATTAGGGTTATTATTATTTTTTTACCCCGCCAAATTACAAAGAGGTATTTTATGCTTATGCCTTAAACTCCATACCTGTAATTACTGTGATATTAAATTACAAATCAATATTAAATCTTCATCTAACTTAAATTATTTTATTTTTATTTTTGATTTTTATTTTTAAATATGCTATAATAAAGTCAGTAACAAAAAACAACCCAAGATTTTTTTGCGAGCGCCCACCCGCAAAATATTAATATCCATAGCCTATTAATATATACAACCTTTTCCACTTCTAGGGTTGTTTTTTTTTGGCTTAAACTATGGCTTAAACTAAATTGTAAATTTACTTTAATCCGATATTACCTTAAACCCAACTAATTCTTAACATTTAAAACAATTTTTCCTTATCATCTATATACATTATAGCGCATTTTTCCGGTCTTGTCAAACTGTGCATAAAATCAAATTATTAACCGATATTAAGCTAAAATAAAGCAAAAAACTAATTTAAAAATAAAATAAAACCACCCAAAACACTTATCAAATAACTTTTTAAAAATAAAATAAAAAATCCACCCGATATTTGCAAAAACTGTGCAAAAATACTAATATCGGATGGATAAATCCCATTTTGCCCTGCCCGTTCATTCCTCTGAAAACGGGAATCCAGAATTTATCTAATTTCTCCTGCTACCCGTCACTTATTTTCACTTAAAACTTTAGCATAACCTGGCACTGCCCCACCCATTCTGGTTTTAGTCCTTTACTCACAATGATATTGGGTTGTAACTTCAGAGCTCCGCCAAGGAGAAAAAAATTAGCGCCAAGCGTAAGTCGAATCGCCTCCTTTTGGTTAAGCCTATGCAGACGAGCGACCAGTTGAGAACTTTGACTAATATTATAAAATCCACTCAAGTAGTAACCCGACTCCTCTAAATCGCTCCGACGAATCGATACCGCTTCCAGCTTTAAGCTTTTCAAATTATGATGATCCAACCCAGCAAGTTTAAACGGGGAAAAGGAAATATAGAAATGCTCAGCCACTCGATAACCATCAGGTTGTCTCCCAGCCTGCCGACACCAATTTAAGACAAACGAAGTGTCTGGCCTCACTAGTGAAAAATAAGTAACCAAATCTTTTTTCCTATTATCGTCGGCCCTATTTATTCCCGTCCCGTTAAACAAGCACAAATTATATTTCAACCCAATATGCCGATTGAATAAAAACTTCCCACTCAGTCCAATTCCGCGATCCCCCTTACTCGGATTATATCCGGACAAGGGGTTATAAACAAAATTCTTTTGATCCGGAGTTGGATCAAAAAATATAATTGGGTTTGAAAATTGCCCAACAGTAACTCTCAACCAATTATAAAATTTATACCCGGCAGAAAGTTTATAAACGATCAACGAACTATCCTCTCCTGCCTCGAATTCGCCTGTAACCACAAACTTATTATTGCGCTCAACTTCTGCGCATAGTCGAGTATTTTTTATTTCAAAACTCTCATCCCGATTTACCGAAAACGAAAACTTTGAGTATATAAAAAAATCCTTAATCCCCCACTGTTCACCCGCCGAAGTCACTTCAGTTACCACTAAACATACTAAGACTACATACAAAATTTTACGTATCATCTCAAATCTCCTCTAATTAATTTAATTGTGAAAAATTTCCTTTACATCTATAAACCCAGCCTCTCTTAATAAATTCTTAAACTCTCCTACTATCACAATCCTCCTCAGCTGGTTGTCTTCTCTATAGTGTTGTAAATCATCCGAGACTATTTTATCCGCAGTTATAAATAATCCGTTAGGTTTCAACACTCTGTAAATATTATTCAACAAATTCAACCGATCCTCTCTCGGAATTATATGCAAAGCATATCCAGATATAAAAACATCAAACTTATTATCTCCTACCCAGCGAATCAATTTACACCCATCGCCACAAATCAAGCTCACTTGAGATTGCCAAAACTCCAGTCTTTCTCTAGCTCTTTCAATCATCTCGGGCAAAATATCAACTCCTAAAATTGATACTTTTCTATTGCGCTTTAAAACCTCTAAAGCCATCAAGCCTGAGCCTATACCAAAATTAAATATACTTAGACAGGAATTATTTAAATCATGCTTGCATACCTCCTCGGCCACAATTTTACACTTGATCACTGATGCCGTATTACCAATACAAACTCCCTATATCTATCAGCAATCGACCCATTAAAATTATTTTTCATATCTCTCACCTCCTCTTTTTTATTTAGTTTTAAATTTTATTTATCAAATTATTCTAAGCTTATTAGAAATAATGTCAATAATCCCGACAATTATTATCATCTTTTACCCAAATTTGACATAAAAAAATATATATGCTATTATAATGACGAAAAATATGGCGTCAACTGATAATCTCAAAAATATTCTCACCAACCTTAATCTCCCTGATAACCAAGCCCGAGTCTATTTAAAGTTACTTGAGCTGGGCGAAGCTAACTACACTAAACTAGCTATCTCCACTGGCATTAAAAGAACCACGCTTTACTCCGTCCTCGAAAAAATGGAAAAACGTGGCTTAATTAATAAAACTTTAGACCATAAATCATTTCAACCAATACCCCCGGCACAACTTTTTGAAAGCCTACAGAAAAATAACCTAACTCTCTATCACTCACTCCCCCTCTTTCAGTCACTAATGCACTCTCCAGTCAATATAGCCAAGGTTAAATTTTATAATGGCACCAAGGGCATTCAACAACTTTTCTTAGACGAATTAGCCGAATACAAAAAGAAAAAAGAAAAAGTCCTCCGTATTTTTGGATCTTCCGCCTTTTATGAGCGCGACTATGAATTTAAACATGAATATGTTAAGAAAAGAAAAGAGCTTGGGGTTAATATTAAACTAATCGCCGATCCAGAAACGAAAAAATATATCAAAAAATACAAAGATATATATTCTACCTCGCAATTTAAATATTCTAATATCCTAAATAATACTAGCGCTCGATTTTCTGCTACCAGTGACCGCATCGCCATTATTGGCCAAATCAATGACAACAACGGTATTATTATTGAAAGTAAAGAAATAACAAATACTTTTATTAAGTGGTTTGACTTTACTTGGAATCATCTATAAATCATTCTTATATAACTAAAAACTCCCCTATCTCTAAGGGAGTTTTGAAATCTTTGTATTCTATATAAACCCACGTCCATCGAAATTTATTGTGCCTGATCTTGTTGATATTTAGCAATTGCCTGCACTACCTTGCCATCACCTTTAAGTCTTTCTGTAAATAATATATGGTCGTTATTAATCACCATCTCATCTTGAGGCCCATGAAGCTCATTGCCTAACTTTACTAAAGACAATTGAGGCTGCTGGCTAGCCTGTGCTGGCGGAGTTTGCTGTAGAGGATTAGATACTTGTAGATAATAAATATCTATTAATACAGTATTATCACCCCTAACCGAAGCTACCTTACCAAAATATACTTGGCCATTAGTTAGAAAAACTGCTGTATATTCGCCATTTACTACTATTGGTTCATTGTTATCCTCAACATTAGCCGATTTCTGGCCAAATAAACTAACATCTGTATATTTATCAACCACAAATCCAATCGCAACTAAAACCAAGAGGATAAAAACCACTGTAATAAATGATCCCATGGCTTTACCTGAACATTTTTTAGTTGGTTTTGGTTTTTCTATTGTAGTAACTTCTTCGGGCCTTTTCTCTTTATTAATATCCATAGCCATATAAACCTTTTTTAATAGAAATTATTTATTAAAATAATATCTATTAATTATATTATTAATATTTCCCACCTTTAATAACATTATAGCATAAAATTAATATTGTTTCAATTATTTAAAGTCATTTAATCAAAATTAAAAATCCCTAACAATACATTAAGGATTTATAAATCACTAAAAAATTAATTTAAAATCAAACCTACATCCGATCTAAAACATCTATTCCTAATAAATTCAAATTAAACCCAAGCAGATATTTAACGGCTCTAGTTAATTTAATCCTAAACTTTTCATACTCGCCACTTCCAATTATCCTATTTTTCTCGTAAAAAAGGTTAAATAGCTTGGATAAATTATAACTATAATCACATATCAAGCTCGGGGCCAACTGCTCACCAGCTTCAACTAATATTTCTTCTGCTTTCAGCAAGCAAGCCAACAAGTCCCGCTCGCTCTCGCTAGTATCACCCTCATTCCTTTCCGTCGTCCTACTCCTCTCTTTTTTATCGTAATTCGCCAGTACAGAAACACACCTAGTATAACTATACTGAACATAGGGTCCGGAGTCACCTGTAAGTAAAAGTGACTGGTTTACATCAAACACAAAATCTTTATCCCGGCCATATCTCAATAAACCATATTTAAGCGCCGCTAACATTACCTTTTCTGCTATATTATTTTTTTCTTCTAAGTTTGCTTTACTAGCGCCATCCCAGCCAGTAGAAGAACTATTCATTATATCTCCTGCTTTATCCTTCATTATATTCATCAAATCGTCAGCATTGACCACCCGACCAAGCCTACTTTTCATCTGGCCACTTTTAAGTCTAATAAAACCAAAATTTAAATGAAACAATTTTTCTTTATCTGTAATCCCGAGCTGATCAACCATTATAAACAGTTGTTTCAAATATAATAATTGGTCATTGCCCACGCACCAAATATATTTATCATAATTCTTATAATAATCAACTTTAAGTTCAGTCAAACCAAAATCCTGGGTGTGATATAAGGAAGCTCCATTTGATTTTAACAATATAGTATCACTTAAGCCAAACTTCTCTAACTGCGATATCACGGCTCCATCTTCCAATTTTTTAAACACTCCCATCTTCAACCCTTTTTCCACCCATTTTTTACCCCGCTTATATATTTCACTTTCATACCACACCTTATCAGTCTGGCTTCCAATTCTAGCCAAAGTCTGTTTATAACCCTGAAAAGACCAATTAACCACCAATTTCCATAACCGCCTTATCGCTCTATTCTCTTTCTCCCACCCAATCAGTAATTGCTGCACTTGATCTTTAATTTGGTCAAAATCATGAGCCGCTCTTGACCCCGGACTATATATACACAAATCAAAATAATCAGACTTAACCCCTAAATCCTGTGGCAACAACCATAAATTTTTATTTTGAAACCATTTTCTAATCGCAACTTCCCAGTCAAAATTAGTTACAACTTCAGCAACCAATTGGTCATCCAATTTTAAACTTTTCAAATTATCAATATAGCCCTCATATTTATCCACTAAAGATTTATCTGCAAACGCCAAATACCCCAGCATTGCCCGCGCAACTCCGGTCCCTCTGTCATTCTCAATATAATCAAGCGACACTGAAGCGCCCAAAGACTGGAGCAATCTATATATGCACATTCCAATAAAATTATTCCTCAAATGCGCGACATGAATTGTATGCACTGGATTAGCTGAAGTGTGTTCGATTAAAAATTTCTTTCCTTTCAGCCACTTATCGGCTATTTTAAAATAATTCCCTTTAATTATAGCTTCAACATTGTCAGTTAAAAGTTTAGAACTCAATTTAAGATTAACAAAACCCGGACCAGCCACAAAAACATCCGCCACCATTTTATTCTCACCATAAATATCGCTCTGCTCAATATCTTGTGCGATTTCTTCAGCCACCTCAACTGGCTTTCTTTTCAACTTTTTAGCTAAAACCATACCTACATTAGAAGAACAATCGCCATAATGTTTAATCCTTGGATACTCAACCGAAAAATCAAACCCAGACAAATGATATCTTTTCTCAACTATTTTATCTAATTCCGTTTTAATTTTAGTTTTTAACATCATATATAAACATTTGCTGTTAATACATTTTTAGTATAACCTATATATTGCTATAATGTAAATATATATAAAATATGTCAAAATTCAAATCCATCACCAATAAAGCCGCCTTTCACAATTATAATATAATTGATACTTTTGAAGCTGGTATAAAATTATCCGGATCTGAAGTTAAATCAATCAAGCTAGGTCATATGAACCTTAAAGGCAGTTATATAAATATAGAAAGCGAACATAGAGCTTGGCTTTTAAACGCCCATATATCCCCTTACCAAGCATCCACTAATAATAATATAAAATACAATCCCACCCAACCGCGTCAACTTTTACTGCATAAAAAACAACTAAAACACCTCACCGGTAAATCACATCAAGCCGGCATTACTATTATCCCGATTAAAATTTATTTAAAACATCGTTTAATAAAAATTGAAATTGCCATTGCCAAAGGCAAAAAAAAATATGATAAACGAGAAACCATCAAAAAACGTGACTGGAGTCGCCGTAAAAAACAACTATTAAAATCATAAATCCATACTAAATATTTGACATTTATCTAATTATTATATATAATCCCCTTAAAGCCATAGCGCTTTTTTTCAAATCTAAAATCCAAACCCAAAACTGTTAAAACAATAATTTTACAACTTGGGGATGTATTAATTCGACTAAAGTTCTTTAATAACAATTGCTAACTGAGCTGAATGACTCACAAAAACATTCGCACAAAATAAGTGTCAAAAATAAACTAGCTCAAGTAAAAGACGCGTTGGTTAACGCCTTTCGCGTTCCAGCTTTAGCTACTGTAGCAGTCTAAAACCTGCTGCCATCTGACTAGCAAAACCTGTGAGCTAGATCCAGGTGCCATTTATTCGGGTTAGGCTAATCAAATGTTTGAGTTGATTAGCTAAAAAATTTCAAACTATATGCTAAGTAATTTTGTCTATTCTTAATACTTAGCTTGAATTTTAACAAATAGACTATGTTAGTAGACTATTATTATTATTACTTTAACACGCGGGTGTAATACCCGCCATCTCCACCAATTATCTTTAGCATATTAACATTTTAATATACTATATAAATAATATATAATATTACAATGTGACCATGTTAAAATGAACTTATGCAACGCAGATATCGCAAACCAAAACCTAAAAAAGACCTAGTTAAAAAATTCCGGGCCAATGAACAAATCAGGCTACCGCAATTATTTGTGATTGACCAAGATAATAACAAACTTGGCGTTATGCCTACTGCCAAAGCGCTTGAGAAAGCTAGGGAAACCGAACTTGATTTAGTAGAAGTATCACCTAAATCAAATCCCCCCGTAGCTAAAATAATGGACTATGGGCAATATAAATATGAGACTGAAAAAAAAATAAGAAAAGCCAAAGCACGGCAAAAAACGGCTGAAGTAAAAGAAGTCAGACTATCTTTTCGGATTAAAGGCCATGACTTGGAAGTCAAGCGCAACCAAGCTGTTAAATTCCTGGGAAACGGCCATAAAGTAAAAATAAACACCGTATTACGCGGCCGTGAAAAAGCACATCGCGATATAGCTATCAATAATATGAAGGATTTTATAAAATCTTTAAGTGAAGATATAAAAATTATCCAAAAAGTATCATCCCAAGGTAGCCAAATAAACGCTATTGTCGGTAAATAACAATTTTAAAAATTATAAATTCAAATAAATACAATTTTAAAAATTGCATTTATAACTAAAAAAATATGAAATCAAAACCGAAAACCAATAAATCTATTTCCAAGAGGTTTAAAATCACTAAGACAGGAAAAGTTAAAAAACTACGCCAAGGTAAAAATCATTTCAATGCTAAAGAAAAAGGTAAAAAAACCAGGAACAAAAAAAGAGATGCAAGTTTATCAACCTCCCATGCACGCACCATTAAAAAAATAATTAATTAATTGTAGCCACCCAGCCTAACAAGCTACCAGCTGCAATCTAAAAAATAATTTATGCCTAGAGTAAAACGAGGTGTAATTCACACCAAAAAAAGAACTAGAATTCTTAAAAGCACTAAGGGTTATAAATGGGGACGAAAAAATCTCATCCGCCAAGCCACCACTGCTGCAAAAAAAGCTGGAGCCCATGCTTATCGCGACCGCAAAGTAAAAAAAAGAACTGCACGCAGATTGTGGCAAATCCGCCTTAATGCTGCCGTGCGCCAACACGATCTGAATTATTCTAAATTTATTAATCTATTAAAAAAGAACCAAATCGAACTGGATCGTAAAGTATTATCTGAAATCGCTCAAAAATACCCTGAAGTTTTTGCGACCTTAATCAAACAGATTAAAAAATAGCATATAATAAAATAAAATCACTTTCTCAGTGGGGGTGTAGTTCAGCTGGTTAACCCCGCAGTATTGCGGGGCCCTGTCACGGCAGAGGTCGTCTCGTAGTATTGCGGGATCCATTCCGCTGAAAATAATTTTTATTTATCATGTATATAGTCTACATAATCCAAAGCTTAAAAGATGAGAGTTATTATATTGGACAAACAGAAAATATAAACAAGAGAATCGCAAGACATAATGCAGGTAAAAATAATTACACCAAAAAGAAACTTCCTTGGAAATTAGTATATACCGAAGAATACAATTCAAGAGCTGAGGCCATGGCGCGAGAAAGAGGAATTAAAAATAAAAAGAGAAAAAGTTATATTGAATGGCTAATTAATACTAAAAATAATAAAAAGTAATAATAAACCACAGTGGAGCGGTAGTTCAGCTGGTTAACCCCGCAGTATTGCGGGGCCCTGTCACGGCAGAGGTCGTCTCGTAGTATTGCGGGATCCATTCCGCTGAAAATAATTTTTATTTATCATGTATATAGTCTACATAATCCA
>Ga0272441_10008973_pt1 | contig 15610 bp, 18 predicted proteins | sample SSMProp6N_FD_193582 | JGI IMG/M metagenome (GOLD analysis project Ga0272441, IMG submission 193582) | Marine sediment archaeal communities from Little Sippewissett salt marsh, Falmouth, MA, United States - SSM-Prop-6N | ecosystem: Environmental > Aquatic > Marine > Wetlands > Sediment ... | reverse complement strand
TGATCACCTCCGACTGGGAGGCGCACATGTCCATGCGGAACACCGTATCGTGCATGGCGCAGGGACAGGCGGCCGGCACGGCTGCGGCGCTGTGCGCCGCCCGCGGCTGCGGCACGCGCGAACTGGCTTACACCAAGCTGCGAAAGGCGCTGGAGGCCGGCGGGGTGTACTTCGAAAACTGATTAAGCGCGGGCAGCAAACCTGGCTACCCAAAGACAGGTTCCCGTGGCCTCCGTGCAGTCCTACGCCGAGAGTGACTTTAGGCGCTGTATGCGCTCGTGGATCGGCGGGTGGGTATTGAAGATGCTCTTGGCCCGGGCCTCGAACTTCTTGATCGGGTGCACGATGTACAGCGGCGCGGTGGCGCGGTTGGCCACCTCCAGCACCTCCTCGTCGCCAGAGAGCTTGGCCAGGGCCGAGGCGAGCCCGTCGGGGTTGCGCGTCAGCTCCACTCCACCCATGTCGGCCAGGTATTCCCGCTGACGCGACAGCGCCATCTGGATGATCCGCGCCAGGATCGGCGCGATGATCGCCAGCACCAGCGCCAGAATCAGCAGGATCACCTCGCCGCCTCCGCCACCCTCGCGGCTGGAACGCCGGCGACGCCGTCCCCCGCCCCACCACATGCTCCGCAGGAACACGTCACAGAGCATCACCAGCACGCCGACCATCACGGCCATCAGCGTAGCGTACAAGATGTCGTAGTGCCGCACATGGCTGAGCTCGTGGGCCATCACGCCCTGCAGCTCGTCGCGATTCAGGCGGTGACGCAGCCCGGTGGTAATCGCCACCGACGCGTGCTTGGGGTCCCGCCCGGTGGCGAAGGCGTTCATGGCCGTGTCGTCGATCAGGTAGATCTTCGGCATGGGCAGCCCGCCGGCGATGGTGAGCTCCTCTACGATATTGAAAAGCTGCGGGTCATCGGCCTTCTTGATCTCCCGCGCCTTGCTGAGCCCCAGCAGCACGGACGGGCCGCCGTAGTAGCTCGCCAGCGTCAGGAAGAACGCCACGAGCCCGGCGATGACGGCCACCACGATACCGAACGTGTAATCCCCGCCGCCCCAGACCATGCCGATCAGCAGCCCCAGCCCCGCGAACAGCAGCAGGAACACCGCAATCAGCAGGATGCTGTTGCGCTTGTTGCGGGCGATCATCGAATGAAAACTCTCAACGGCCATTTGAGCATCTTACCGAAAAACGACATGCGACACAGAGGCCCGGAGAAACACGAGAGCCGAGTATGAGCATGCCTCTACCTCTGTTCTCTCCGTGCCTCTGCGCCTCTGTATCGGAATCCGCGAAGCCTAGAACTTCACTTCCGGTGCGTTGCGGTGCGTGGGGTCCTCGATCTCGAAGTACTCCTGCGCCTGGAAGCCGAACATCCCGGCGAACACATTGGCCGGGAACGTCTGCCGCGCCGTGTTGTACTCCGCGGCGTTGGTGTTGTAGTTCTGGCGGGCGAAGGCGATCTTGTTCTCCGTGCTGGTCAGCTCCTCCTGGAGTTGGGAGAAGTTCTGGTTGGCCTTGAGGTCCGGGTACGCTTCCGACAGCGCGAAGAGCTGCCGCAGCGCGCCGGTGAGCATGTTCTCGGCCTCGGCCTGGGCGGCTACGCCCTGGGCGCCGATCGCCTGGCTGCGAGCTTGAATGACCCGCTCGAGCGTCTCCTTCTCGTGGGCGGCGTAGCCCTTGACCGTGTTGACCAGGTTCGGGATCAGATCGTAGCGCCGCTTCAACTGCACGTCGATCTGGCTCCACGCCTCCTGGCAACGGACGCGCTTGCGCACCAGCGAGTTGTACAGCCCCACGATGCTCAACGCCGCCAGCACCACGATCGCCACGACGATCCAAATCCACATAGGCCTATCCTTTCGTTCTTGGCTGTCAGCTATCAGCCGCCCTGCCGACAACGAGTATGCGGCCCTATCGCTGATCAGTTTCCGGTGCGTACCACTGCTTTGGGCCGCTGGCCAAGACAGTGGTTCTGGGTCCAAACGAGACACCCGCTACAACCGGATCCGGCGCCTCGACGACACGCACGTGTTGCTTATCCCGGTGGACGTAGAGACAGACACTCATCCCATCAGACTGCCGCCTCGCCAGAAGGGCCTCGGTCGACCCACCAGAGTTGAAAGACCAGTCATCTTCATTGATGCGATCTGAGTGACACAAGACTTCGTAGACTTTGTCGTCATAGTCCTTCCAGAACAGTCTCTGCGCGCCATCGCCTTCTGGCATTGCCTATCTCCTTCTTTACTCGTTCGCCAATTAAACGCTCAACTCGCTCTTCTGGCCAAGCAGGCCGGCGTATTGCTTGCGGATCGGTCCGACTTCGCTTTCGATGAATTCATCCACCTGCTGCGGAGCGCGCCCGACGAAGGCGGCCGGGTCCAGTAGCTTCTGGAAATCCAGGCCGGCGAAGGCCTCGTCGCCCTGCAGGCGGTCGATCAGATCATTCGCCCGGCCGTGCTGCTTGACTTGCTCTGCCGCGGCGAGGCTGTGGCGGCGGATGCGCTCGTGCAGGTCCTGACGGTCGCCGCCGGCCCGCACCGCCGCCATCAGAATATTCTCGCTAGCCATGAAGGGCAACTCCGCGGCGATGTGAGCTGCGATGACGGCGGGGTATACCACCAACCCGCTCGCCACGTTCAGCGCGATCAGCAGCACCGCGTCGGCCGCCAGGAAGCACTCGGAAATCGCCAGGCGTTTGTTGGCCGAGTCGTCCAGCGTCCGCTCGAACCACTGCTCGGCGAACGTATGCAGCGGACTCATCGAAACGTCCATGAGGAACCGCGACAGCGCCGTCGCCCGCTCGCAGCGCATCGGGTTGCGCTTGTACGCCATTGCCGACGAGCCCACCTGCGACGTCTCAAAGGGCTCTTCCATCTCCTTGAGGTTGGCCAGCAGACGAATGTCGTTGCAGAGCTTGTGCACGCTGGCGCCGATGCCCGCAAGCACGGCCGCAATGGCTGCGTCAACCTTGCGGCTGTACGTCTGCCCGGTCACCGCGGCGAGCTTACCGAAACCCATCCTCTCGGCCACCATCCGGTCGAGGGCCTTGACCCTCTCGTGATCGCCGTCGAACAGCGCCAGGAAGCTCGCCTGCGTTCCGGTGGTGCCCTTGGCCCCGCGGAACTCCAACCCCTCCAAGCGATATTCCAGGTCGCGCAGGTCGCGGATGAAGTCCGCGCACCACAACGTCGCCCGCTTGCCGACGGTCACCATCTGCGCCGGCTGGTAGTGCGTAAAGCCCAGGCACGGCAACTCGCGATGCTTCTCGGCGAAGGCCGCCATCGCGTCGATGACGTTCACCAGCCGGCCGCGAAGGATCTCCAACCCCTCGCGCATCGTGATCAGGTCGGTATTGCATCCGACGTACTGGCTGGTCGCGCCGAGGTGGATAATGGCCCGGGCCTCGGGCGCCGCGTCGCCGTAGGCGTGAATGTGCGCCATTACGTCGTGGCGCAGCTTCTTCTCGTACTCGCTGGCCACCGCGAAGTCGATCTCGTCAAGGTGCTCGCGGAGTTGACGGACCTGCGCGTCGGAAATGTCCAACCCCAGCGCCTTCTGCGATTCGGCCAGCGCCAGCCAGAGCCGCCTCCAGGTGGAGAATTTCCGCTGGGCGCTAAACAGCTCGCGCATCTCCCGGCTGGCGTAGCGACCTTCCAGCGGGCTAACGTAGGTATCGTTTCGATCGGTCACTTGATGAGCTCCAGCGAGTACGGATAGCGGTACGCCCCGCCCCCGGCGGTGGTGATGGTCGCGACCACGACGAAGATGATGTTGGCCACGTGCAGCACCGCGATCATCACGATGCCGATGCACAGAAACACCAGCGGCACGCACAACAGCGTGGCGATCCAGATCGTCAACTGGAAGTTCAGCGCGCTCTTACCCTCGCTGTCGATCAGCGGGTCGTCCTCGCGCGTGATCAGCCAAATCACCAGGGGCCCGATGATATTGCCGAACGGCACGCCAAGATAGATCGTCAGGGCCGACAGGTGACAGAGCATGGCCCACGTCCGAGCATACTTGTCCGGCACCGTCTCGGGCGAAGGCGGCGCCTGTTCGGGCCTCTGCTGAGATTCGTTCATAGCTCGTCCCTTTCGTTCCGCCGCGTTCGCGGTCGTGGGCCTCTCGCCGACAGCCATGGAACCGCCCATCATTATCCCCCCCGCAACGGCCCGACGCAAGGCTGCCCGTCGGCTTCCGGTGAACACTAAGTCCCGTTCCAATCGGGCGCTGCAAGCACCAAGCAACGGTTTTGCGCGCGCAGAGTTGACGCCTGCTTTACGGGCGGCAGAGAAAAACCGGGGGTTTCTTTGTTCAACCATATCAATGAGTTGCGTCACCTCACCCATCGCCAGGCGACGGTTTTGCGCGCGCAAAACCGTCGCCTGCCCTCAAAGGTGAGGAGACCGCAACATGGCATTCGAACTGGCAGCATTTCAAGACGAGCAGTTGGACGAGGCCTTCGTCACCTATCTCATAGAGCAGCATTCGCCGGCAGCGGCGCGGTACGGGCGGCTCTGGGACTACTTCCGCAATCCCCTGCTACCGGCGGCCCGCACCGGCCCCGCCTGCGGACGACCCTACCTGCAGGCCCAAGAGGTCGGGCTGCCCGGACGCATCACGGGGGCGGCGCGGCCGGGCGAGCCGGCCACTGACCTCCAGCGCAAAGAAGTGGTGGTCGAAAACGATATCGCTTGGCGTGTGCAAGCCATGATCGACTTCCTCTTCGGCCGCACGGTCACCATCCGCAGCCTGGCCGGTGAGCCGCACCTGGCCGCGGCGATCGAGGAGACCCTCTCGGCCATGATCGAGGCCAACGGCGGCGTGTGCCTGCTCCAGGAGTTGGCGCTGTTCGCCAGCATATACGGCTTCGTTGACGTTGCCCTTCGCACCCCGGTCGGCGGCGCGGCAGCCCCTCCCGCCTCCCAGCCCAGCGCCCCGCTGCCTACCGCCGCGTCCGACCCCGCGGCGGACCGCCGGCCGGGCATTTCTCACGACCCCGCCGTCCAGGCCAACGACAAGTCCGTTGGCCGGGACACGGTCGACCGTGCCGCAGCCGCGGCGCGCCTCCTGCAATTAGAGACCATCGAAGCCCCGCGCGTGGCGCCGATTCTGGCGGAGGACGATTACCGCTCGGCACACTATTGGCTACAGCGGTACTTCAAGCGCCCGCCGCGGGTGACACCCGCGAGGCGATCGTGGCTGGGGCTGGTCCGCCGCGGCGCCGGCGAGTGCGCCCAAGCGACGGTGGAGGTCGTGGAGATTCTCGGCGCCGACTGGTGGCATCGCTACGAGGACCGCCGGCTCGTGGCCGAGGGCCCTAATCCGCTCGGTCGCATCCCGGTGGTGCACATTCAGAACATCGCCCTGCCCGGCAGCTACGAAGGGCTCAGCGACGTCGAGCCGCCGATCCCGCTGCAGGACGAGCTCAACACCCGCCTGAGCGATCGTGCCCACCGCGTGACGTATCAATCGTTCAAGATGTATCTCGGCAAGGGGATCGACGACTTCCTCGAGCGGCCGGTCGGGCCCGGACAGATGTGGGCGACACACAATCTTAACGCCAGCATCGAAGAGTTCGGCGCCGACGCCGGCTCGCCCAGCGAGGACGTGCATATCCGTCAGGTGCGCCAAGCATTGGACAAGGTCTCCGGCGTCACGCCGCTGGCGGCCGGGCTGATCGACGGCAACGTCGGCAACCTCACCAGCGCCGCGGCGCTTCGCGTAGTGCTGGCGGGCCTGCTGGCCAAGACCGCCCGCAAGCGACTGACCTTTGGCGTGGGGCTAGCGCGAGTCTGTGAAATGGCCCTGGCGTGGCTGGACCTGATCGGCGCCCTGCCCACTACGCCGCATCAGCGGCGCGTGGAGATACACTGGCCCAATCCCCTGCCAACCGACGAAGGCGAGCTGCTCCGCAACGCCCAGCTCAAGGCCGCCCTCGGCGTGCCGGGCGAGACGATCCTCGCCGAACTGGGCTACGCCCCCCAGGATGCAGGCGCCAGCGAACCCGGCGCCGCAACGACCTCGCCCGTCCCGGCCCCGAATCTATAGGCCCCACTCCCCGTCCGAAAGGAACGCATCATGTCCGAGCAACCCCTGGAGAAGCCCTCCGCCGCTGAAGTGCCCGCCGAGCCGGCGAGCGAGCAGAGCGGGTCCACCGCAAGCGCATCGCCCGGCGAAGAGGTGCGGCTGGTCCCCGTCACCGAGGCCATCCGCTACCGCCGCCGGGCCCAGCAGGCCGAGGGCCATCTCCGCGAAGTCGAGCAGCAGCTCGAAGCCGCACAGTCGCGCATCCAGCAGCGCGACGACGAACTCGCTACGGCAGAAGCCCAGCGAGACGAAGCCTCCACGCAGTTGGTCGTCGTCGAGAACCGCCTGGCGGCCGAGCGCCTTCTGACGCAGGCCGGCGTGGTGGACCTGGAGACCGCCTCGGTCCTGCTGTCCAGGCGACTGGACCTGGCCGAGGCGGTTGACGCCGAAGCACTGGCCCGCGGCGTGGAGCAACTGCTGCTGGATAAACCGTTCCTGCGCTCGCCGGGCACCGCCCGCGGGGCCTCGCTGCCGCCCAAGACGGCCAGCCCGCGCGACGCGGCGGCCGCCCCCGCGGCCCGCCTGGCGCAGGCGGCCGAGCTAGCCGCCCGCTCCGGTGACCGTAGGGACGTGGCCGACTACCTGCGACTGCGACGACGAGCCTCTACGGCCTAGCCGTCAAGTAGTGTCCCGGGCGCCTCGCCCACGTTAGGCAAGGAGAGGTCTTTGCGCAAGCGGGACACCCGCGACACGAAATCATCCCTTCAACAGCGAGATCAGGAGAAACCCATGGCATTTACAGGCAAGGCAACCTATTCGGCCGGCGCGACGCTGCCGGAAATCGCCGAGGACGTCGCCGACATCGTCAGCATTGTCTCCCCCTACGAGACGCCACTGCTGGACCACCTAGGCGACCCCGCACGAGCTACCGCCAGCACCTATCATGAGTGGATCGAGGACGAGCTGCTGCCCAACAGCGACGCGGTCGACGACGCCGACTTCACCGATCCGGCTGCCGACGAGACCTTCGGCGTCGCCAACGCCTCGCGTTTCCGCGTGGGCGACCAGGTCCGCCCTGCCGGCAGCAGCGAACTGCTGCTGGTGACCGATACCGACACCCAGGCCGGGACCATCACCGTTGCCCGCGGCTACGGCGGGACCACCCCCGAGGCCCTGGCCGACGAAGAGGTGCTCCACATCCTCGGCAACGCCGCACTGGAGTGCGACGACGCCCCAGACGCTCGCTTCAGCAACCGCGTCCGCCACGGCAACTGGACGCAGATATTCACCACGGCTGTGCGCGTCAGCGGATCGGACCTGGCCGTCCGCAAAATCGCCCTCAGCGACGAGTTGGACTACCAGAAGCAGGAGCGTCTCCGCGAGCTGCTGCGCGACCTGGAGAACACCGTCGTCAACGGCATCGCCCCGACCCAGACGCCCGCCGGCTCCGGCACGGTGCGACGAACGATACGCGGCATCATTCCGTCGCTGACCAGCAACGTCTTCAGTCCCAACGTCGCCGGCTTCCCCGACGACGCATCTCTCACCGAAAAGCAGCTCAACCTCGCCCTGCGGCTGATCTGGGAGCAGGCGTCCAGCCGCATTGACACCATCGTCGTCAACGGCCTGCAGAAGCGACTGATCAACTCGTTTATCACCTCTTCGCGGGCGTACGGGCCGTCGGACACGGCCTTCCGCGACCTGGTGAGCGTCTACGAGAGCGACTTCGGCGTTTGCCGCGTTGTGCTCTGCCGGTCGGTTCCGGCCGACGCGGTACTGCTGCTGGACAGCTCGCGCATCGACGTGTTGCCGCTGGCCGGACGCAGCTTCCACTACAAGCCTCTGGCCTCCACCGGCGACTACGAGGCCGGCGAGGTCATCGGCGAGTACACGCTGGAGCTTCGCAACGAAGCCGCCCACGGCATGATTTGCGGACTGGCCGCGTCCTAGGCCATCCCCCGGCACCTGGCCCCGCCAGGCGTCGGGCCCGGCCCTCGCGGGGGTCGAACCCGGCGCCTGACGCCACAAAGGAGCAACACATGAACGCCTATTGCCACGACAGGGACCTCTTGAGCATCGAGCCCGTGCTGTTTCTCGGCGGCGGCTTTGCCAGCCAGGAACTCGCCGCCGGCAAGGCCGCCGAACTGGCCGGTACGATCTTTACCGCAGCCGGGGCGGACTTCCAGGCCGCCCGCATCGAGACTGGAATGATTCTCACCGCGCACACCGGCATCCCGGCCGAAGGACGCGCGTGGGAGATCATCTCCGTCGATTCGCCCGCCACGCTGACAGTTTCGGTTCTGCGGGCCAACGCGACGGCCGACCTCGTCGCCCCCGCCCCCGCCGGTGGGCTCAGCTACCGCATCCGCACCTACGCCCCGCAGATCGCCGCCGTCTCGTCCGCCATGGGCGAGAAGCTGCGGCAGATGGCCGAGCCCCAGGCCGTTACCGCCGCGGACTTCGCCGACTCGGCCCAGCTTCGTTTGGCCGCGGCCTACGGCGTGCTGGCGGATGTGTTCGTTGCCCGCGCCGCCGACGGCGAGGCCGACGACGCCAACTGGATCAAGGCCGAACACTACCGCCGCCTTCACCGCGGGCTTCAGTTGCAGCTTCGCCTGGTCGCCGACGTTGACGGCGACGGTGCGGCCGAACGCACCCGCGCCCTGGGCAACATCACGCTGAGGAGGAGCTGAAATGGCCTGGCCGGTGCCCGAAATCCTCGACGATTTACTCGACGCTCTCCACGGAAGCGACGCCTTCGCGGCCGTGAGCTTCGGCGAGCCCCTCGGCGACGCCGATCTGCCGGCTGCGAGCCTGACCTGCAATGCCGCCGAGCCGATGGCCGCCGACGATTCACCCGACTCGCGTTGGATGCGTCTGAGCGTCACCGTCCGCGTGCGAACTCGCTGCGACGAGTTGCTGCCCGGCGTCCGGCACTCGGCAGCATTGTGTGACGTCGCATCGGCCGCCCTGCTGGCCGACCCCTACCGCGGTGGCCGCTGCCGCAACTTGCCCGTCGGCCGCGCCACCGAGGTCGGCCGCTGGCAGCTTTCGCGAACAGTCAAGCGGCCAAACGTGGAGATGAGCTTCGACGTCCGGTGCCACTTCGAGCTGACGGAGGGCGAGTAATGCAGCGATACGTCAGAATCGAATCGATAACGTTCGACGGAACCGCCCTGCCACTGCCAATGTCGCTGCGCCTGTCGCGCCGCACCCAACCGCTGCCGGCCACCGGCGAAGGGGAGGTCTTCGCCACCAGCGTGCAGATGGGCGCAGCGACGATCGGCGCCGAGGTCCGCCTTCGCGGCGTGGCCGCAGCGGAGGACATGACGCTCGGCCGCTGCGGGCAGCTTACTGGCGTCATCTCTGCCGCCGACGGCAGCCACAACCGCACCGTCCGCCTGGACCGTGCGGTACTGGTGGCGGTTGAGCACGCCTACGAGCAGTCGACGACGGCATCGGCCGTCCTGCGATTCGTCGCCGAGGCGCCCGACGGCAGCGAAGAGCCGTTCGCCGTGGAGGAAACGCCATGACCACACTCGACGGACAGCAGCTATTCGCCTCCGGGCCATGCCGCCTGACGGCTGGACCGTGGCGGCGGGCAACCCAGCGACGAGGTCTCGCCGGGCTTGACGGCGAATACCTGCTCGACCTCGGCCGCCGCGGGCGCGAGATCGTCCAGGCCGGCCGGCTCCAGGCCGCCACCGCCGCCGAAGTGCTGGCGGCCGTCGCCCAGATCGAGGCCGTCGATGACGGCGGGGAGCACACGCTGACTGACACGCACGGCCGCGTCTTCACCCGCGTCGTTATCGAGAGCTTCGAGCCCGATACCCCACAATCGGGCCGCGGCTGGTGGTGCGACTACACCCTCCGATACAGGCAACTGCCATGACCTTCCTGCTCAGCGACATCACGATTCGCAGCGTCGCGGCATCATCCGGGCCGGACGGCGGATGGGAGATTGTCTTCACCTCGCCGCACGATGGGCTGCACCATCAGCTATATGCTGACGGTGAGCTGGCGGACTTCACCGAGACGCCTACCCAGCGGCATTTCCGCATCGAAGGTTCACCCGCGCCACGGCAGTTCGTCATCGGTGCGGTGGACGCTGAGCACCGCCTGGCCAACCTGTCGGCCCTGCTGCCGGCGGAACTCCGTTGCCCGGCATGGGTGTACCACGCCCGCATCGTCCCACCGCCGCCCGGGACCGCCTGCCGCCTGGAACTGCTCGGCGATCACGCGACCGGCCAGATGGATCCCCTGCCGCTGGCGACACTGACGTTGGAGACCGATTCGCTGCCGCGATGGGGATTCGGCCGCGGGCGTTTCGGCCAAGAAGCAATGGGACACGACCTGGTCGATGCGCCCGGCCTCGGCGGCGGGGCATTCGGGGCAGGCATGTTAGGCGCCGACGCGGAGTTGCTTTCCCTCACCGCGGCCCTGCCGGAAGAAGGCACTCACCAACTGCTACTTCGCACGGTGGCCGGCGACGGCAGTTTTGCCGACGGCCAACTCATGCACGTCGAATCGCACCCACCACCGCAACCGCTCGCTTCGATCACAGCTGTCAGCTACGACGACGGCAAACTCACGCTCGCCCTCTCCGCATGACCCTCACCATGGAGACGCCCAATGACTGAAGTGTATCCATCCGACACGGAACTGAACGCCCTTTCGGCGACGGCCGACACGGAGCAGGAGGTGCTGTACATCCCCACCGGCGAATCGCCTTACTATACGAGCTTCTACAAGATGCTCTACCGTCTGCTGGACGTGGCGCGGCGTGCGGGCGACCTGCGGGTGTATAAGGACGGCGAGTTGAGCTTCGGCGTCCGGGCCGGACGCTTCATGGACGGCGATACACCGCGCCAGTTCGCAGGCGTCGAAGCCCAAGCGCTGACCAGCAACGCGACGAACCATGTCTATCTCACCGCCAACGGTGTGCTGACCGTCAATACCTCGGGCTTCCCGCTCCCGTCGGTCACGCCGCACATCCCGCTGGCGACGATCACCACCGCCGCCGGCGCCTATGCGCACGGCGACATCACCGACCACCGAGGCGCCGCCATCTTCCGGGTGCTGAGCTAAGCATGGCCGACAACACGCACATCGACGCCGAACTGCTCGACACCCGCCCCATCCACGGCGGCAGGGCCCGCCAATACCGCGTGGAGCTGCCTGTCCTCGGCAAGGCGACCGTCACCATCAACACCGGCCAGATGACCGATGACCCCGCGGTCATCGAGCAACTGGCCGCCCTGGTGCAAACATGAAAACCGTTCAAAACATTCCCGCGACGGGAACGGCTCGCCGCTCCGCAGTCCTCCTTTCGACGCCGAGGCGGCGCTCATGAGGCTCTTCAAGATCGATCACGAGGTGCCGGACCTGGCCGAGTGGAGTATGCACATCGCTCAGCCGCCAGCCACCGTGGCGCAGGTCGCCAACCCGACCTCGCCCGGCCTGGGCGGACATGTGCTGCGATGCGCAACCGTCGCCGGCAAGATGGCCATGGCCGGCCGAATGGCCATCCCGGCTCCTGCGGCGGGCGAGGAGCGGTACCTGGGCTTGTGGATGTGCGTGGGCAGCCCGCCGGCAACCGATGCGGAGTTGATGTCGCTGACCGCGGACTTCGAGCACTGCGGCCTAGACGTCCTGGCTGACGGCAAGCTGCGTCTACGGACGACCGCCCTGGTGGACGGCTTCCCCCAGCGTATCGACGGGCAGGCCGTTGCCCCGTCGGGCGGCTGGGCATACGTGGTGGCCGCGGCACGGCGGGCCACGGACGCCGGCACGGCCGACGGGTGGATTAGACTCTACGTCAACGGAGCATTGATGGACGCCGTGAACGCCCTGGACAACCACTGGACGATGGCCCAGGGCAGCGAGGTCGCCTTCTTCGCCGGCGGGATCCCCGCGGCATCCGCCGGCTTGGACGTTTCGCTGGACGATGTGACGCTGACAGTAGACGAATATCCGCCGCCCTATGCCCCGCCGCCCGCCGGCGAGTACCCCGAGGCGCGACGAACCATTGTCCTCTATCGCCCCGCCTCGGCGGATAGCTGCGCCTTCGCGCAGGAGTGCGTCACTTCGCTCGGCATTCCGGCGGGCAATCTCTGCCCCCTGCCAAATGCGTCGTCCGAGGAGACGCTGGCCGACTACGCCGCGTTTCAGGCCCAGGTTGAAGACGACTTGCTGGCGTGGTTGGGGCTGAATTCGAGCCTCGGCGGTTACGCCACGACGTTCCTCATAGGTCACGGCGTGCCTGGGGCATTCTGGCACGGTGGGTTGCTGCACAGCGCCACGTCTCGCCTGATGCGGCTGGGACAGGCGTTCAGCCCGCAGGCACCCAACCCGCTGTATGCACCGGCGCAGCTGACACGCCTGGACGCGACGGCCCTGCACACCGCGGGTGTATACCTGGCGGCGCGAGTCGACGGAGCCAACCTGGCTGAGTCGCTCACGATGCTGCACGCCGGCGCGGCGACTGTCGCGATTAACAACACCGACGTGCTGTACTGCGACGACGAAAGCTGGCGAGACTCGCTCGCGTGCCAGCGCCTGCGGATGAACCGCTCGGCGGTTGCCCCGCTGGCCAACGACGCATTGGTGTTTGCCGCGGCCGGCGGATACGAATTTGGCCCCGCCGGCAGCCTTCGACGTTCTCTCCGACCACGGAAGCGGCACGCTGGATCTGGAGACACCTATCGCTACCGTTGCGGCCGAGGCCAGGCGTTTCGAATACGAACTGACGATCACGCCCGACGCCTTACCACTGCGACTGGCCGTGCGTGGGCGCGACGGCGAGCAGGTCGGTACGCTCAGCTCGGTTATGCGTGTTACCGCCACGGCCCAGCCCGTGGCACCGGTGATCCTGTGAGGACCCCATGAACACACTGAACCTTGTCCGACATTCCGGCGAGCCGCGCGCGTGGACCTGCCCGCCCGCCGCGGTGTACATCGATGGTGCCCGTCGGCGCGACCTGGAGCTGCTGAGCTGGCAGCGTCAACCCGCGCCGGAGTTCGATTCGGCCGTGCTGGCTCTCTCCGCCGCCGCGGGCCGTCTGCCGCGCTTCGGCGAAAGTCACCGCCTGCCGGCGATCGGCTCAAAGGTCACGCTGGTACATCCGCCGGGCGGCAAGGGCGAACGGTTCATCGGCATGGTAAGCGGGCACGGAATGACCGTCGGCGAGGACAGCGAGCGGCTGACCGTGGAATGTGAAAACGCCCTGGCCGGCAAGCTGGGCGCGACGCTCAGCGGCCTCTGGCAGCTCAACGGCGAGACGGCAGTGAGGCTCGACGCCGCCCGCATCCGCTTCAACACCGGCATCAACGAACTGGCCGCACTGCAGCCCGTGACGGTCGGCGGGCGGTCCTGCCGAGTGTTCGACTCCGGCCCGGCCGGGCAGCCCTGGACGGTCGCCGACGCGTTGGGCTATTTCATCGCCGTGGGCCTGCCGGCCGACGTGACGGCCCCGGACCTGGACGAACTGGAGACGCTGGCGGGCGGAATTGACCTCGGTGTGCTGGACGCCACCGGCCGGACGGTCGCGCAGATGCTGGCCGAGGTCGCAGCGCGAGCGGGGCTGGAGATCCGCACCGCCGACGACGGGGCAACGCTGCTGATCTACCGCCCGGGCGTGGACGGGCGCCGCAGCAGCGTCCGCCTCCAGCCGGCCGGGCAGACGCTTTCCCCCGCGGCCAGTAACCTCTGGCAAGGCCGGGTGCTCATTCGTCGGCGTCCGGCGCGGCCGTCGGTGCTGGCGCTGGGCGCTCGCAAGCGCTACGAGTCCACATTCGCGCTCTCGCCCGGCTGGGATGCTTCGCTGGAGACCGCCCGCTGGCGAGACTTCGCCCGTAGCCGGTCGGATCACTGGCCGAAGCTCGCCGACGTGTACCGCCGTTGGGTGCTCAACGAGCACGGCTGGTATAGCAGCCCGCCGTGGAACCTGCCGGTACACAGCTTCGCGGCGATCAGCGAACAGGACTTCCTCGTTACGGCCGCCCGCGGGCTACTGCCGTGCCTCAGCAGCGACGACGATGACAGGAGCCTCGGCGCGGTCGTGGAGATTCGTCTGGACGACGGCGAGTCGTGGCGACAGTGGCGTGGGCCTCTGTGGGTCTCGCCGGACGAGGCGGCGATCTACCTCGGCGGCGACACGCTGCCCGGCGAGTACTTCCAGGCGGTTGCGGCCGGCGAGGCGAACGTTCGGGTGACGGCCGTCGTGGAGGCCGACACGCGCCTGACGGCCGAAGTCGTCGGCGACGCCAGCACCCCGCGCGTGGTGGTAGACCTTTCCGGCCGGGCCGGCTGGCGGAAGGTGCACCCCTCCAGCGTGTTCTACGGTTCGAGCGACGTAGGCAACGCCGGCGAATTGGACGAGTCTGACGTGCTGGACGAGCTGGCCGCCCAGCATGCCGACGCAACCGCCGGCGCGACGCAGGCCGAACTGACCCTCGGCTGGGTGGACACGTCCTTCCGCGTCGGCGACCTCGTCGAGCGGATCGACGGGAGGCGACTTGAGCTGGCCTCCAACCCGGATGCCCTGCCGTCGGTGCGGAGGGTGCGGCACGACTTCGGCGAGCGACAGACCACCCACCTACTCGTGAGCGGATGACCATGGAACGCAGAGCAGCCTATCGCGACTCGCTGTACCGCCTGGCCCAGATCGGCGACACGCATGGCATGCAACTCGTGCGGATCGCCGAGTCCGCCGGAGGCAACCGGTACGATGCACAGGCCGTCGAATTCACCGCTGACGGCACGACCGCCCTCGCCGAGCAGCGCACCTTTCAGGTGACCAACCTTGCTGAGGACCCCGCGTCCGGCGGGGCCCTGTCGGCAGGCGCCGAGACCGTCGCCCTCGACGTGGAGGGACGCTGGGTGGTGTTTCTGCAACAGGCCCAGGTTGGCGCGGGCTGCTTCCCGGCGAAAGTTCTCTCGGCGATGGGCGGGGCGACCTACAGCGTCATCGAGCAGAGCATCACGTCCGAGGATGAGTTCCAGAACGCCGCCGGCGCCACAGCCGTGAGCGCGAAAAACCTGGCCGAGTCGACGCTAGGCTCCGGCACGGCTGTGGACGTCGGAACGATCGTGCTGGTGGCGATGCTGGGCAGCGGCGCCACGGCGAAGTATGTCTTCGACCACCCCGTCTACGCCAAGTACCTCGACTGAGCATCCTATGAGCTACAATCCCCAATGGTCCAACGGGACGAACGGCCGCCTGGACGGCGAGATGCACCGCCCGCACCTCAGCGACGCCGCGGAGCTCGCCGAGGCGGTCAACCGCCGTCGGCGGCTGGTCTACGCGACCTACGACGCGGATTACTCCTCGCACATCCACGGCGGCGCTTACGTTCGCAGCCGGACGTTCTCGGCGATGAGCCCGCCGTTTCAGGCCTTCCGCGACGCGTTCACCGGAACGCTGCTGCACCCCGCCACAGGCATGCTCGGTGGCGAACCGCCCTCGCCCAGCGCCATGCGGTGGCTCGCGTCCGACGGGAAGCTGCTGACGATCAGCGGCGATCCCGGCGAGGACGAGACGAGCTTCTTCGCCGCTCTGAATGGCGGTAA
>Ga0272441_10008971_pt1 | contig 15613 bp, 9 predicted proteins | sample SSMProp6N_FD_193582 | JGI IMG/M metagenome (GOLD analysis project Ga0272441, IMG submission 193582) | Marine sediment archaeal communities from Little Sippewissett salt marsh, Falmouth, MA, United States - SSM-Prop-6N | ecosystem: Environmental > Aquatic > Marine > Wetlands > Sediment ... | reverse complement strand
GTTCGTTCCACTCTATATTCCACTTGGTGCTGAACTTGGGCATGGTTGCTTCTCCTGGGATGTTTTAGCCACACCCTCAGGGACTTCCATGCTCAAGTTTTAGCCCACTTTGCTACACGACTAATATGTTTAGCGACAACCCCGCAGAACAAGGAGATATCATTTCTGTTGGAATTAACATTCAGAACACCGCTAGCAATCAAATGAAAGTCTATTGGATAGGCATCCACTTTGACTTTGATTCCAAGGATATTTACTGGATATCGGGTGATGCAAGTGAGAATGAGCCCGTTTCTATTGCATCTGGCGATGAAAAGATATTTGATATCGATGGGATTGAGATTCCTTCAAATTTGAAAGTAGGGTATCATACCTACAATATCGTAATTGATTACGAATTACAAGACGGTTGGCTAGACGGTTGGAATGATTATAGATGGGAAAGTCTACCTCAATCCGATTTTCGTGTAGATGAACGGGATAGAGATAATGATGGCTATCCCGATTCAGAGGATGAATTTCCCGATAATAATGATGAATGGAAGGATTCGGATGGCGACGGCGTTGGGGATAATGAAGATAAGTTCCCAAATGATAGAGATGAATGGAAGGATTCGGATGGCGACGGCGTTGGAAATAATGAAGATGAGTTCCCAAATGATAGCGAAGAGTGGGAAGATACGGATGGAGATGGGGTCGGGGACAACGAAGATGCATTTCCACGTGATAAGGATGAATGGGAAGATTCGGATGGGAATGAAATTGGGGATAATCAAGATGAAAAGGATGAAGCCGAAGAAAATTTAGAAGATGCAGCGTCTAAAACAAATTTTCTATTGATCGCGGTTGTTGTTATAATCATTATTGGAATTATTGGAATCATTGGTTATTCCAGTTCAAAGAAAAAAGCTACTCAATCACCAATACCGCAAACACAATATCAGCAACCGGCACCTCCTCCTCCGCCACCTCCGTATTGAGAAATGAATTTAGCTAATGGTGAAAATATAAAGAAGAGACCGCATAGAAAGCGCTATTACCATTCCATTACAAAATGTCTTTAAAACGTTTGCATATTTTCACACCTATAGATTGGGTGATCTAAAATCCGTCTTGAAAAAGTGTTTGACGAGGTGAATATTTGAACGAAAAAACAAGGAACGTGTTTATCTATTTCGCTGGAGTGGCACTGTTTTTCATTCTACTGGGTCTGACCCTAAGCTCGGCTGAACCCTATGTTCCATCGCTGGAAGGGGAGGATGAACGATTTATTTCCAATGAAACTATCGCAGAGGTTGAAGAGAAAAAAATTGAAAATCAGGTTTTCTGGAATAATGTTCTTAGTTGGCTTTTATTAGGGAGTTTAATTTCACTAAATGTTATTGCAGGACTATACGTTGTTATTCAATCAAGTGAACAACCAAGAGAAGGAGAGAAGGATGATTAAATGGAACTTTTCATTGTCAATCTAATTATCGGTTTTATAAATCCAGTCCCAAAACAGTATGATCCAACAACAGGTCGCCAAAATCAATGATCTGAATGGCAAATATCGATCCCAGTCCCCCGCCTCAAATGATCGACATCTCGCTCAACTTCTCCGGCAGATACGTCTCCGTCACGAAATCCAACCCGTACTTGGCCAGCGCCTGCTGTTCTGACTTCTTCCCCAGCTTGAGCTGGAGCTCTATCTCGCCCTTCCAGGACGGGTCATCGAACCGGGGGTCCGACAGCTCTGACTTGAGCGCGTCAACATCCTCTTTCGTCAACTTGTCCGTGGGCAGCTCGTAGTTCACGATATCCGACGGGGTGACCCCCAGGTACTGGGCCTGGGGCGTTGCCAGGTAATCGGATATGTGAGCCGTCTTGATGGCCCCGTAGGCAACGGATGCAAATATCCGGTAAGACCATGGATCGCAATCGGTGAACACCAAAACGGGCATCCCGCTCTCCTGGTGAAGCCGTTTCATGAACCGCCGGGTTGACCGGGCGGGCTGTCCCTTCAGATGCACCAGCACGGCGTTGTAGTTCTCGTCGAACCCGTTCTCCACCAGCCTGTCGAACATACCGCCAGTTTCTATGGCCACTATGAACTTCGAATCTCCGAAATCCTTGAAATTCACCTTCTCCTTCTCCACGTTGAAGGGGATACCGTAACCGGAGTCACCCACGTCGTCCCGGCAGTTGATCTTCTTCTTATCCCCCTTGCGGTTCACCTCTGTTAAGGTGATGTTGCCTATCACCCGGGCACCGTCCTCTTCAGGCCGGAGCTTGAAATCCTCCCGCAGGCACCGGGTTACTATCTCCAGGTCCTCTGCCAGGTTGTTGGACTCCTGCTGATCGCCGAACTTTGCCATGTCCCAGCCCTCGGATATGTAGTACATCTCCCTGAGGGTGGAAGATTTCTTGTTATCTATCATCTCTTTTAGAAAATCTATCATGTACATGGTGCGCAGGAGCATGTAGGCCCCGTCAAGTTTCTTGGCGGTGCGCTGGGACCGGGAATCGCCGTAGGTCCACACCCCCTTGCGGCTGTTGAACACTATGTTGTTCTTGGTACGGGACGGGATCTCCATGTAGGGTATGGTTCCCTTGTCCATGTGGGAATACAGACTTGCGGCTATATTTTCCAGCGCCTTAACAGTCTTCATGTGCCTGTCATCATCTGAAACCATTTATTCCACCCCCAGCCAGGGCTCCGCGCCCAGGACCCTAACGGGATCGATCCCTTCCATGTAGAACTCGTTCTCATCGTACTCGTCCCGGTCCATGCCTTCCAGGGCCACGGTGAACTCCTTCTTCTCCAGGGGAGTGAGTTTCCCCACCTCCCATACCACCTTGCTCTCCAGGTTGTCTTTGGGTTTCTCTCCCGGGAAGACCCGCTTTACATCCATTGGTAGGACCAGGTATATCTTGAACTTCTTCGATTTCTCGGTGAAGTTCGTAACCGATATGGTGACCTTGTGAAAACCCTCCACGTACTCCACGTTATCCTCGAAATACACAATATCCATGATCTTTGCAACCACCGAGTCAAGGGAGGGAACGGGCTTGCCCACCACCTTGGCTGACTTCTCAGCCAGCTTTGGAAGTACCTTGAGCACTATCTCGAATTTTTCGGACGCCTTCTCCCTGCGGGCCGACTTGTTCATGTGGGTCTTTAGCTTCCGACCGCAGAGCCGCAGGGCGTTCTCGATCTCCTTTTGGATCTCCGGTATATCGGCTATGGCCTCCTTGGATTCCGAGGTGAAGGGTATCTTTGTGGACGCCACGTGGACCATGATGACCGCCGGGCCCACGGGTATCCCCCTGCCGCCCCGCTGTTCCAGCCCGTAGTTACGCCAGTCTATGCTCTCTATGGCCTTGGTGATCACGCACCCGCCCTGCTGGTACAGAAGCGGAACCCGGTTGGCGTAACGCAGTATGTCCACATGGGAGTCCTTGGGAAGCTCGCCGCCGAACACCAGGCCGCATTCCACCTGGAAAGGATGACCCGCGTAAACCGAGGGTTCCCGGCTCACCGGGGGTGAATAGAAGCTCGGGCGCATGCCGTCCAGAACGTTCTTCAATCCTTTCTTGAGCAAAATGTCCCCTATAGGGGAGAGGCACTCGGTGGAGGGCGCCATTATCTTGACCTTCTGAAAGGCGTCCAGGAGCGCCTTGGCATCCTCGATCTGCATCTTCTTGGGCCGCAGATCGCCTTCCAGCCCGGCAGCTGCGCATATCTCCCTGGCGGTGCGGTAGCTCACCCGGGAGAACTCGTTGACAAGAAACGACGTCAGCTTGTAGGATTCTGTGTTCTTCGCCATCTGAAGCAGCGCCCCCAGCTCGATACCCAGGGGATGGGGCTTGATCTCGGAGGTCTTCTCCGGCATCGCTTCCGTAACCCGCTTGAACGCGGTTATACTGCCATCGGGCTCCTTGAACATGATACTGGCATGGGGGTTCACAACCGCCGTGGCCCTCACGTACTCGTAAATGGACTGTTTCTGGTTCTTGACATACCGCCCCCGCATGGTGATCTCCACCCGGGTGCCGTGATCCTTCTCCCAGAGCACCACGTTCCGGCTTACCACGTCAGGACGGTTCTTCTTGGTGTCCAGGATGAGCTCCATCTCGTAGGCGGGTTCCTCGGGCCCTATCTTGGAGACGACCCTGGCGGGTTTTCCGGTGGTGAGCTGGCCGTACATCACCGCTGCAGATATCCCTATACCCTGCTGACCCCTGGCCTGGCGAATGGCGTGGAACCGTGACCCGTAGAGAAGGCGACCGAATATGTTGGGCAACTGAGTTTTGGTGATCCCTGGACCGTTGTCCTCCACGATCATCACGAAATCGTCCTTGGAATCCTCGTAACGCCGGATCTCCAGATAGATATCTGGAAGGACGTTTGCCTCCTCGCAGGCGTCCAGGGAATTGTCGATGGCCTCCTTAACAGCGGTGATTATGGACCGGGTGGGGGTGTCAAAGCCCAGAAGCTGCTTGTTCCTCTCGAAGAACTCCGCAACGGATATCTCCTTTTGCTTCTGGGCCAGTTTAAGGGCTATTGGGTCGGATGCGGCCAAAACGATGCCTCCGGGAGGGAATGTCCCATTTTTGTTCTTCCCTGCCCGGGTCGGGCAAATGGCTTCCGTGTTGTTTAAAACTTGTTGCCAGGGGAGGGTGAAAGTGCCATGCCACCGCTATCCGTAACCCGATCCGCTGGGCAGGTGGATGGAAATATCACCTACGCAACAAGGGGAGCAACAAGAGGAAATCCAGCAGGAAGGTATCGGGAAAACATATTATTGTCACAACCGCATTCCCCGCCCCCCCGGAGGGAGACAAATGGTATATGACATTCTGGAACCTGCGCTACTTTGGAAGCACTTTGAAGAGATATCAGCAATTCCCCGCGAATCCAAAAACGAGGAAGGTATCCGGGAACACCTGGTAAAGGCGGCCCGGAAAAGGGAACTTCCGGTCAAGCAGGACAAGGTAGGGAACGTGCTCATCGAGGTTCCCGCCACCAAGGGGCATGAAGACGCTCCCATAGTGATCTTGCAGGGTCACATGGACATGGTATGCGAAAAAAACACCGACGTTGAACACGATTTTGCAACCCAGGGCATTCAGGGAGAGGTTTGCGGCGACTGGGTTAAGGCCAAGGGAACCACCCTGGGGGCGGACAACGGCATTGGAATGGCCGCCGCCCTGGCCATGATGGACGACAAGGAGATCGTGCACGGGCCCCTGGAACTCCTGTTCACGGTGGACGAGGAGACCGGTCTCACCGGGGCGTTCCACCTGGAACCGGGGTTCGTCAAGGGCAGGATACTTCTGAACCTGGACTCCGAGGATGAGGGAGAGCTTACCATAGGTTGCGCCGGCGGCGGTGACACCATACTACACCTTCCCCTCAACATGCAATCCCCGCCATCCGATCACGTGGGACTCAAGGTATCCATGCGGGGGCTCAAGGGCGGCCACTCCGGTGTGGACATCCACATGGAGAAGGGCAACGCCGTGAAGCTCCTGGCCAGGGCACTCAACTCCGCAGGAGACATGTGGCTGGCCGACATAAACGGCGGGAACAAGCACAACGCCATACCGAGAGAGGCATTTGCCACCATTGCAGTGGAGAGCTCAAAAAAGGACCAGGTCAAAAACGGGCTCGTTGAGGCCGGAAAGGCGCTCCGGGCCGAATTCAAGAGCACGGACCCTGAGCTGACAATCCAGGTGGAGGACATGGAAATTATAGGGAACGCCGTGGACGTTGCCGAGACCAGGAAGGTCCTGGGACTGATACTGGCCCTTCCCCACGGAGTGATCGCCAACAGCAAGGACATGCCCGGTGTGGTGGAGACCTCCAACAACGTGGCCGTGGCCCGGTTCGAGAATGATGAACTGTTCATGCACCTGTCGTCCCGGTCCTCGGTGGCAACCGCCCTGGACGGGGTCAGAGAACAGATCAAGGCAACCGCCGAGCTGGTGGGAGCGACCGTGGAACAGCCCGAGGGGTACCCCGGCTGGCAGCCCAACGTGGAATCGGAAATCCTCAAGGTGGCGAAAAGCACCTACCAGGACATGTTCGGGGTGGAACCCAACGTGGCAGCCATCCACGCCGGGCTGGAATGCGGTATCATCCAGGAACGCTACCCCGGGATGGATTCCATAAGCTTCGGTCCCACCATCCAGAACCCCCACTCCCCGGACGAACGGGTAAACGTACCCACGGTGGAGAAGTTCTGGAAGTTCCTTGGAGGCATTCTCAGGGAGAAGGCCACCACACCTTCGGTGATGTGATACTGGACAATACTACAACCCGGCATGCCGATCCATGACCATTGAGGCGGCCGGCTCCCTTTCATCCAGCCTGAGCGCCGTTAACTATTGGTATCGACCCGCCACCTGTTTATCCTGCGAGTATGCCATCCCACGGGCAGATCGCCTCGGCCAATTGAATGTGGAGAAGAGGCGAAAAAAAAGAAAAAACACCCGTCCGGTCTCCCGGACGGGTTGACTTGTTTTCGGTCTTGACGTTACCGATCAGATGGGTTCGAAGAGCTCGTCTTCCTGTTCCTCACCGGCGGGGAGCTTCTCCACTTCCTCGCCCTCGGGCAGGCCCTCTTCGAAAGGTTCCTCTCCCTCGGGTCCCAGGACCTCCTGGTCGGGCATCTCCTCGCCCATGGGGACTTCCTCGCCCATGGGGACCTCCTCGCCTTCGGGATAACCTTCGTCCTCGGGGTATCCCTCGCCTTCGGGATAACCCTCGCCCTCGGGGTATGCCTCGCCCTCGGGGTATCCCTCATCGCCCATCTCCGGACCGACCATCCCCTCGGGAGGCATCTCGCCCTCCGGGGGCATCTCTCCTTCGGGAGGCTCGTCCTCGTCACCCTTCTTCTTCATCATCAGAACAAGGACCAGGACCACAACAGCCACGATTACGATTATGAGGATTATCACCCAGAGCCAGGAACTCTCCTCGTCACCGCCCTGGTCATCCTTGGTCTCTTCCTCGTACTCATCGATCAGGTCGGCCGTGGCGTCGGTTGGATCGTTGGGATCGAGGTCATGTTCGATCTCCCACCAGTCGGGCAGGCCGTCATCGTCGGTATCGGTATCGTCCTCACCCTCGCCCTCACCTTCTCCCTCACCTTCGCCCTCGCCCTCGCCTTCACCGCCTCCCTCGGGTGCCAGGCTGAAGGGAGAGTCGGACAGGTCCGTGTCCTCCTCGCCCATCTCCACCTCCTGCTGCACGGTCACGTAACCGTCCTTGGTGAAGTTGAACATGAAGACGCCTTCAGTCATGTCCTCTATCTCCACCGTACCATCGGAACCGGTCTCGCCCAGTTCCTCATCGCCCCAGCTGACCGCCACGCCGTCCAGTCCCTCCCCGTCGCTGTCGATCACCTTTAGCTTCAGCTTGCCGCCGCCCACCTCTATTACCTTGTAAAGGGTGGTTGAGGATTCACCGGCCCGGGTTCCCTTGTCGGTCACCGTGAAGGTTACGTTGTACTCGCCGGGTTTGTCGAAACGATAGGTGACTCCCTCGTCGGTGTACTCGCTCACCGAATCGGATCCGTCACCGAAATCTATATCGATGGACAGATCGGACAGCTGGGATTCCTCGTCGGATACGGCGTCGTTGAGGCTCTTCGACAGCTTGACGGTGATGGATGCCTTGTCATCACTGTCCTGGGTGACCATCAACGCAGCGTCGATGACAGGCGGGTCGTTGACCTCTGTCACGGACACCGTTATGGTGACCGTGTCCATCAGCCTATCGGAGCTGGGCAGGGCCCGGTCCTCGGCCTCGATCTCGATGGTCAGGCCGTCCTTTACATCATCCGCGGTGGGTGTGTAGGTCCGGGTGAACTTGGTTTCATCCTCCTCGTCCTGAGTAAAGCTGTTACCATCCTTGTCCTTGACAACCACCTTTCCGGAAGCCGCCTGGTCCACCACAAAGTCCGGGTCCTCCACGATGATCACGATCTCGATCTCCTCATCCTCATCGGCGCTCAGGGACACCTTTCCTCCCGACGGGGTCTTTCCGTTGACGGACTTGATCTCCGGGGCGTGGTTGGATGTCTTCACCGGGAAGGACAGGAGCACGTCATCGGTTGCACCCGCCCCGTCGGTTACGGTGATGTTTATGGAGTCGTACTTTGCCACGTTCTCGGTGGTCAGGTTTATGATGAGAGTCGCTTTCAGCGGATCGGTCGGATCGGCCGTTATGGTGGCAATATCCGTTTCCTTGACGGACCAGATGAGGGGCGCGGTATCGGGGACGGCGTTGAGGTCAGCAATGTAATCCACATCCTCAGCTTCCACCTCCAGCTCCTTGGGCTCGTTCTCCTTGACCTCGAAGCCGGATACCTCTCCTGCAACCACCGTCTTGGTACCGACCTTGACTATCTCCGGTTCGTCGTTGACGGCGGTGACCGTCACCACAACGTCCCAGGATATGGCCGAGGAGGGCTTGCCGGCCTTCTGGGCAAGGATCTGTACGGTTTCCGCACCGTTCCAGTCGGCTGCCGCCGACACGGTGATGGTGGGGTCCGTGGCCCGAGTGGTCTCGATGGTGACCGTCACGTGGTCGCTGTCCACCTTGGCCCATTCCAGGTCATCGCCGGCGTAGCTGTACTTGCCGGCAACGGATATGGTCGCGGGTGTCTCGGCATCCTCGGCCATGGTAACACCATCGATCTCACCGAGCTTGGTCAGAGGGGTTCCACCCACACTGAACTGCTGGTTGGCAAGGCCGCTCCTGGCAAACCCATCGAAGGCCCACACCTTCACCTCCCAGTTGTCGTCCTCGGCGATGGCCGAACCGGGCAGTGTCACACCGGCGCCGGTCATTTCGGCCTCGGTCTTGTTATCAGCGCTGTGGGCACCCTGAAGAGCTCCGCCCTTGTACCACTCCACGATGTATGTCACCGTGTCGGTTGGGTTGGTGTCGCTGTCGGTGGATGCTCCGGTGACCTTCACCGTGATATCCTGACCGGCCTGCACACCGGCGGTGGGATCCGGGGTCACAGTTATTGTGGGAGTACTGGGCCGGGTGTTGAAGCACTTGAAGGTCGTCTCCACCGAAGAGCTCTTACCGAAAAGGTCGTTGGCGGTGACTTTCACGTAGTAGGTCTTCCCCTCCTCCGGGGGATAGTAATCCAACGTATCGCTTATGGCGTAGGTGGTGTCGGTACCGCTCACGCTCTCGCTGGCTATGTCCGACCCACCGGCCGAGCTGCCTATCTCGATGTCCATGGTGTCCACGGAATCTCCCGCGTCTCCCTCGGTAAATAAGGGAAGGTCGATGGTGGGATTGCGGTTATGGGTATCTGCAATGTTGTAGGTACCCGGCGCCACCGGCGGGTTGTTGAACATCAGATCGAATGTCAGCGACCGGGTGGGCTTGCTGGCGGACTGGGATGGCGGGCTGACGTAGTCCTGTTTTTTGGCAACCACGGTCCAGGGCTGCCGGGTGGTCCACCCGCTCCCGTCGTTATCCTTCACGGTCATCAACAACGATAAGCGATCCCTTGTGTCACCGGTGATGTACTCAAAGGACCCTCCGGTTGTGGACGTGAAGTTGAAGGTGGCGTTCATCAGTGGTGATCCGCCGGAGGTTGCCTTGAAGGTGCAAGTCCATAGATCTGCGATACCCCCGTTGTTGATGTTCACGTTGTTGATGGGATCAGGGGTGCAGTTCATGAGCAGGGCGTAGCCACCGGTGGCCGTCTCGATGGCTGTCGTTCCGGTGAAGGTTTGCTCCTGCATCATGGACACGTCGTAGGACTCCGACTTCCAGTCCACCGTGTTGGCCACGAAGGTGTTCCCACTCATTCCCTGGCCCGAGCAGCCGACCGTATTGACACCTATCCCGTTACGGGCGATCTCGTTTCCGGTCACCGGAAGATCGGATGTCCACATGTCACCAAATATCCAGGTCCAGATGAAGTACTGGCCCGTGAAAGGGTACGAATAGGTGAAGGGAGGACACCACGCGCCCTCTTCCGTGTAGTAGTACTGGTACCCAGGGTAAAACCAGGCACCATCTCCCTTGATCCCGGCATGGGTATGGTCAGTGATCCGGTTGTTGACTACCAGGGCACCGGCCCCTACGATCGTCCATGAAGTCGCACCGACCTGGAAGATGACCCGGCGGGCGTAGATCCCGCACTTGTCTGTGGATCCGGTGTTCTGACCGTTGTGGTGGATGTGGTTGTCGTATATGTAGGCGAAAGGCGATTGACAGCGCACACCCGCTTCTTCATTGTACTCTATGGTGTTGTTGTCCAGTATCAGGTTGCCGGTCCCGTTCATGAAATAGAAGTACTCACCGGTGGACGAATCGTATGCAACCGTTCTTCCGATCAGACCTATGACAACACCGTACTGGGAGTTGTTGTGGATGCGACAGTTGGTTACCCGGCTGTCCACGGTCTCATCGAAGGTCGTGGAATATTCTTCCGGGTGCTTTCCCTCCGCATCGAAATAGTATATCCCGCTCCCTTCATTGTGGTGTATCTCGCAGTTATCGAGCTTGATGAAAGGCGACAGCAGGCAGAGACCGTCCATCATACCAGCCAAGTATTCCATGGACATGTCCTGCGTATCCCAGATCTGGGTGAACTCTGATCCCGTGGCGTTCATTCCGCCCAGCACGTAGAACTGGTACGCCGACCCTCCACCGGTGGCGTTGAAAATGGCGTTGTTACAGTCCATATCGCCGCTCGTGGTGACGTTGATCTCGTACTGGCCGGAACTGGAACAATCCATGGACACGATACCGTCCGTTATCACCACGTTACCGTGCACGATGAAATCACCGGCGCACACGAGACGACCGCCGTTCTGTATGGTCAGGGTGGCACCGTCCTGAACGGTCACCCCGTCATAAGATTCCTCCACCCCATCTATGGTATGGGTCGTGGTCACATCGAGCGGTGCCCGGATTGAGGGCTCCGATCCGTTCTCTCCGCCCATGGACGCCATGGGCATTGCAGTCACGATAAACAGTGCTAGGATGAGTATTGCCTTCGCCTGTAATTTCAAAAAAATCACCCTTAATTCGCTCGAAACCTGAAGTGTATATATAAAGATTCCCTCCTGTTTTATAAAAAATCATAAGGTCTGGTGACTTGTCAAACGACTCAAAAAGGCCAAATAAGGGCTGGAAAAGGGCCGAATGAGAAGCTGGAAGATCGAATGCAACGCTCCCAAGGTTTGCAGCCCCCCTGGGTCCAAACATGGCGGCTGAGCCGTCGGGATGACTGCGGTCGTTGCGGTTGATAGTTAATCGGTGACCTTTTTTCTCATGGTAAAAAGGATAAATAAAAGCACCACGAGCAGGGCTATGATGATCAGGGCAATGTTCACCTTCATGTCCGTTCCATCCGAACCGCCCGATGGAGGATCATTCTCCTCATCAGGCTCGACTATCACTATGCGGTCCTCGCGATTGTCCCTGAAGATATTGGTGGAACCGTCCACGGTACCGCTTCTTATCCGGAGAAGGACCACGGGATACCAGCCCGATTCCGTGATGGTGTTTCCCGTAACACTTATCACCCTACCCTCCGAAAGATAGGTCCCGTTCTTGCCCGACCGGTGTATCTGGTTGTTCTCGATGACCACCTGGGAAAGCTCCCCGTCCATCTCGATGCTGTTGCCGCCGTTGCCTTCGAAGGTGTTGGACTCTATGTGCAGATCTGTATTGTTGCAGTGGATGCCCGGTCCGGTGTTGGCAAAAAGGGTGTTGTAACTGACCGTCACCTTGCCTGCCTGTTTTAACCAGATACCCGCGTGGTTTTGGGAAATGTTGTTGGAAACAATGTCGGCGGTGGATCCTCCGTCCATGAAAATTCCGCTGCTTCCGTCCCCGTGAAGGCTTATATTGTTCCCCGACAGCACGGCGGAGGACCCGTTGGTGATGTACATACCCGCTTCCCCGTTGGATTGAATTATGTTGTTATTGACGTCCGGGGACGATCCCTTCCCGGATATCACAATTCCCTGGCGCTCATTTCCGGATATGATGTTGCCGCGGATATCGGGGGTACCGCTCCATATGGAAACGCCCCACTGGTTGTCCCTGATTTGACAGCGGTCCAGCTCAAGGCTTCCCCCGGTCATGTCCAGGCCCACATCGCAATTGGTAATGGTGGCGTTGGATATCACGGCAGTGCCTTCGATATAGAAGCCCCTGTGATCAGGGCTGTTGGATACCTCGCCTCCGGTCCAGGTCAGTTCTCCCCCGGGTCGAACGGATACCCCGGTATCATAGAAATTGTTGATAGTTGTGTGTTCCAGGGCGGCCTTTCCGAACACATCAATACCAACCTCCGCACCGTCCACCCTGCAATGGTAGATGGATGAGACCACTGAGGACGAATTCAATATAACCCCGGACCAGGGTTTTCCCGTTTCCTCCCATGTCATGATCACCGGATCGGATTCGGTGCCTTCCACCTTCAGACCGCCGTTGACATACAGGGCTGAGCCCTCAGAGAAGTAGATCGTCACGCCCGCTGCTATGACCAGGGTATCCTCCTTTCCCACAAGGTAAGAATCGGCCACGGTGCGGCTTGTGTCCCAGGTAATACTGGTCTCGGAACGAAAACCGCCCCCTGCTGCCTCAGTGGGGGTAGCCGGTGAGAGGATTGAAATAACCATGCAGGCCAGAAACAGGGCTACTACGACTTTTTTTCCTGCAGATGTGAAAGCATCCATGGTTCGTCTCCTTTCCCGAGCGATTAGGCCCATGTGTATTATTAAATTGTGTCTCGGCAGGATGGGGCTATTGACGGACCTTATCCGGTGGAAATTATTCTGTCCCGGGCCCTGCCGGCAGCAATGTGAGCTTGTCTTAGTGGTTCGGGGATCCGGTTTCGGTGGTGGGGCCGCACTATGGCCATGGCAGTGTCCAGGGACAACCTGTGACCCACCGACGTGAAGACCGGCTTGCCCTTTCCACGGGGGGCGCGGTGGGCGTAACCCACCAACCGGTCGTCAACAAATACACCGGCAGGGTCTGAATCCCCGTCCCGCAGCTTTCCACATAGGAGCGATTTGGCTACCCCGATAGTGGGTATGTCCAGGACAACCCCCAGGTGAGACGCCACCCCGAATCCCCTGGGGTGAAGAAGCCCGTTACCGTCAACCAATAGCACATCCGGGACATCATCGCATTCTTCCAGGAGGTGCATGTAGGCCGGCACCTCCCTGAAGGCCAGGTAACCCGGGATGTAGGGTATCCTCACTTCATAGCATCGGGCGATGTCTTTCAGGTGCTCCCCGGTGACATGGTCGAAGATTGACAGGGCGGCCACCGCCGTTCTTCCCCGGTACGCTATGTCAAGACCACCGATCCGTTCGGGTCCGTCAAAACAGTCTTCGGTGATCACCTTACAGGCAGATTTCTGCTGGTAATCTCTCAACCCATCCAGCGGGCTGTGTGATTTGAGGCCGTTGAAACGGCTCCGGGACATATCCACCTTCCCCGCACTGTCAAAAGCCACCCCCTCGGATGTGAGCAGTTCAAACCTGGCGGAGGACGATCTGGCCGGTCCTCCCAACGTTCCATCCGCCATCACGAGACGGTGGTAAGGTATATCGGATCCCTCCGGCCCCCTATCGGTGGCGGCCATCTCCCCCACCGCCCGGGCGGCCCGGACGTCGCCCAGGGATCGGGCAATATCACCGAAGGTGCTGACCTTCCCCGGGGGTATCTGAGCCACCAGGGATCGGACCTCCGAGTAGATGTCAACATCATCCATTACAGCCATGGTACTGACCTTGCCGGTAAAACGTCCAAGTCCCTACTTATGGATTATTGGACCGGGTCGAGCGAATGCCGTGCTTGTTGGCCCCTTTCGAGATTCTTTAGTATCCTGGCATGTACTTCCGAGAAGCCTCTCGACACAATCGACACATTACTCGACTGCTCAATTCTGCTCAATTTTTTGAATATCATTTCGATATCTTGGTAAGCACGGTCTTCATGAGCTCGATATCGGAACGGATACTGCTCAGGCTGACCCGAAGCTCTCCCACCTCCCGGGTCAGTTCCTTCTTGGACCTCTCCTCCATCTGATCGAGCCTTTCCGTGATAGAGGCACGGACATCCTCGGCCTGTTCTTCCAAAGATCGCGCCAGTCCGTCGGCGGTTTCCTTGAGCTCCGATATCTGGGAATTCTGGTGATCCTCCAGTATGGTGGTTATCGTTGATTGATAGGAATCCATCCTTTCCGCCACCTGATTCGATGTCTGGGATACGGTCTCTCCCATCTGGGATATCTGAGAACCCAGGGATTCCATCAGTTCCTCGGCCCTCTTGTTCCCCCATTCTATCTTGACACCGAAACTTTCCAGGGTCTTTTGAACACCGTCCAGGGATGACTGCATTCCTTTACCGGACTCGGCCAGATCGCCCTTGATACTGTCCACGGCACCCTGGACCGACCCCACATTAGTGTTCAGCTGTTTTACGACCCCCTTTACCTCACCGGTGCTTTCCTGGAGTGATTCCTGGAAAATGTTGTTGGTGCCCTGAAGGGTGGTCAACAGTTCCTCCTTCATGGTGTTGATGTCCTTTTCAAGGGCCATCCGCAGGAGTTTGACCCCTTTCTTGACATCGTTCCGTATCTCGTTTGCATCCGTGTTGAACGCGGGTCCCAGAGCTCCTATTTCCGCCTTCAACCGCTGAAGTCGGATGGTGTCCTGCTTTATGTTTTTCAGTATCTCGTCATGTTTACTGTTGAGGGTCTTGGGCATTGACTTTTCCAGGGCCTTTAACTGGGACTGCAGGTTTGATATCCTGATCTCCGCGTCTTTCACGGCGGTCAGGGTGGGGATGAATGTGTTTTTGAAGAGTTCGTCCAGCCTCTTGGTGATGTATTCCAGAAGCTCCATCTCGATGTGAAGGGACCAGTGGTCGTTCCCTCGAAACTCCCGCAGGGTCCCGGACTCGAGCCCTTTGCTGGCCCTGTAGTCCTTGCTGGACGCTACTTTCTTGAGCTCCCCGCTGACCTGACGGCGGAGGTCCCCCATCGTGTACGGGTTCCATTTTATCGTGGTGTTGGATGAGTTTGCCGCCATCAGTTAACCCTCGAAATGAGGATTTTCATGTGGTTATTTAAACGTATTGGGACGGGGCCAGATGGGTCATGTGACTCATTTCCCTCGGAGTTGTCCATCACATGTCTTGATGGTGCCTACGAAATCGTTATATCACAATCCACATTACACGATATCACAGCCCGGGTGGGGTAGCTTGGATATCCTGGAAGCCTGCGGAGCTTTTGACACGGGCCCAATTCACTTTTTCCCTATTTGAAAAATTGAGCCCTCGGCAACCTGACCCCGCCCCACCCTCCTCGCTGGCGTTCCGCCATCGAGAACCTTGGGTCCGAATGTAACAGCGGGTGCCGTTCTCTCGGACCCGTGGCAACCTGACCCAAACCCCACCCTCCTCGCTGGCGTTCCGCCATCGAGAACCTTGGGTCCGTTTGTAACAGCGGGTGCCGTTCTCTCGGACCCGTGGCAACCTGACCCCGCCCCACCCTCCTCGCTGGCGTTCCGCCATCGAGAACCTTGGGTCCGAATGTAACAGCGGGTGCCGTTCTCTCGG